>Ga0315293_10003449_pt1 | contig 15209 bp, 18 predicted proteins | sample YL17G13_20_MG_FD_203071 | JGI IMG/M metagenome (GOLD analysis project Ga0315293, IMG submission 203071) | Sediment microbial communities from Yellowstone Lake, YNP, Wyoming, USA - YL17G13_20 | ecosystem: Environmental > Aquatic > Freshwater > Lake > Sediment | place: USA: Wyoming | collected...
TGATCGACTGCGAGGAGGATCCGGCGCTGCGGGCTGTGGTGGTGGGGATGCTGCGGGAGTCGGAGCGCGGGTAGTTGCCCCGGATGTCGGCACCTTCAGGCACAATCCGGGGACGTGGGCACACCTCAACACCTCCTGAGTCGACTAGAGGTGTCGTTGGCGTTCTTCGCTCCCGCCTCACATGCTAGGAGCTGACGAACTCGAGGCCGAGATTCCTCAGCTGCCGAGCGTGAGTGGCGCACAAGAAAGTCTCCCGAACCATCGGATGCCCGGGGTTCCTTGCCCGCGTGGACTTGATCTGAAGCCTCACGACCGCTGGTCTCGGCCGGTCATGTTCGAGGTCGCATAGGAGCGCTTGCTTCGGCAAAGTTGACACACCTCCGTCGATTGGCGGTGCACATTGTACGGATAGAAGTCCCGGCGAGGCGTCGCGTCCCGATCGCGGACGTCTGAATTGCCGCGGGAATCCTGGAGCTCCAACCCTTGAGAGGATGGAGCCATGATCATTCGACGGCGGTCACCGGCGATCCCTAGGTGGTTCGGGCCGGAGCGGTTGCTGGACGGAGATGCGTACGACGTTGCCGGGCATGACCCGGGCGTCAGGGCCCGCGTCACGCAGCAACACGCGGATGACGCCGCCATGGGTGAAAACGAGGTGCTCTCCCGGAGTGAGGGCGGCCACGAAGTCGCGCACCCGCCGGGAGAGTTCGGCGACGGACTCGCCGTCGGGAGCGTGGAAGCCGTCGAAGTCGCGAAGTGCCCGCTGAGCATCGGGTGGGCATTGCTCCCAGGTCAGGCCCTCAAGCCGGCCGAAGTCAAGCTCGCGCAGCCGCCGGTCCGGCGTGGATCGGCCAACCGCCAGCTTCGCCGTCTCGGTCGCCCGACGAAGATCGGAGGACCAGACCCTAGTGAACTCGGTGGAATCGAGGGTGGCGGCAAGGCGTCGTGCTTGAGCCCGGCCCGACTCGTTGAGGGGGACGTCGGTCCAGCCGTTGAGCCATCCCGCGTCGCTCCAGTCGGTGGCACCATGCCGGACGAGCCACAGCTGCAGGCCCGTCGTCACCATCCTGGCAGCGGCAGGCGGCTCTGCACGAGCGCGGCGCAAAGGATCAGGACCAGGGTCTCGCCGACCTGCTCGGCCGCGCCGAGGACGTCGCCGGTCACGCCTCCAATCCTTCGTGCAGCGAGACGGCCGACGAACCCCGTACCCGCGGCGGTGAGGGTCGCTGCGGCGATGGCCCAGGCGCCGAGTGCAGCGGTGGCTATGGCAAGGGCTAGTGCGACGGCGGCGAGGACCGGACCCCGTCTCACCGCTCCCGCATAAGAGGCCCCGAGGCCCGCCTCCGTGGCCGGCTCCACCGTAGGAAGCAGTGCGGCGCATCCGGCCCGACTCAGCGCATGCGCGGCCGGAAGGACTGCGAGCGCGGTCCAAGAGCTCAGCGCGGCGATGGCCGCGACTCGTAGCACGACGCTGCCGGTGATGGCCAGGACACCGTATGTCCCGTGGAGAGGGTCCTTGAGGATGCGCAGACGCTCCTCCTTCGTCCAGCCACCGGTGAAGGCATCCGCGGTGTCGGCCAGGCCGTCCTCGTGGAGGGCGCCGGTGACAACGACGCCGACGGCGACCGCGAGGGCAGCGGCAACGATCGCGGGCAGCGCGAGCAGCGCGGCCGCGTACACGCCGGCGACGCCGAGTCCGACGAGGGCACCCACGACGGGGAACCACGGCAGCGACCGGGCGAGGTCGGGACCGGCTCGCGGTGCGTCTCCGATGGGGACGCGGGTCAGGAGGGATACGGCCGTCTGCAGGCCCCTCACGTGCTGAGCCCCCACTCGTCGAAGGTGGCGACGTCGATCACCGCTGCGGCCGCGATCTTCACGAGCGGCAGGGCGGCCAGCGCCCCGCTCCCCTCGCCAAGGCGCAGGCCGAGGTCGAGCAGAGGCGGCTTACCGAGCTTGTCGAGGAGGAGCCGGTGGCCCGGCTCACCTGAGCAGTGACCCGCGATGCAGTGATCGAGCGCGCCTGGTCGGGCCGCCTCCAGCGGAGCAAGCGCCGCGGTGACGACAAAGCCGTCGAGGAGGAGGGGGATCGAGCGTCGCCGGGCTTCCAGGGCCGCGCCTGCCATGGCCACCAGCTCGGCGCCCCCGACTTCGCGGAGGATCTCGAGCGGGTCGGTGACGTTGTCGATGCGGCGCCTGGCCGAGTCGACGACCCCGACCTTTCGCGCGAGGCCGGCATCGTCGATGCCGGTGCCTCGACCGACCCACTTCTCGGCCGGCCCGCCGAACAGCGCCGCGCAGACCGCCGCCGCCGGAGTGGTGTTGCCGATGCCCATCTCGCCGAGGATGAGGAGATCCGCGTCAAGGGCCGACACCACCTGTCGTCCGCTCTCGAAGCAGACGCGAAACCGCTCCTTGGACAGCGCCGGTTCGCGCGTGATGTTGCCGGTCGGGCGGCCCACTCCGATGTCGACGACCGCGAGCGTCGCGCCGAGGGCTCTCGACATGACCGCGGCGGTGGCGAGCCCTTCGTTGAGCGCGCGGAGCATGGCCTCGGTCACCGCAGCTGGGTAGGCGCTCACCGCCTCCTCGGCAACGCCGTGGTCGGCGACGAAGACGACGGCGGCGGGCGCCTCGACCCGCGGTGTGGTGGTGCGCTGCCACCCGGCGAGCCAGACGGCAACCTCGTCGAGGCGGGCGAGCGCGCCGGTGGGGCGCAGGACCGAGGCGGCGCGAGAGCGGACCGCGTCCATGGCCTCCTCGTCCGGGGACGGCAACGCGCTCAGGACCCGCTTGATCTCCTCATCCATCGAGTGGCTCTCCCATGACCTCGCCGGGGTCGGAGAGCCGCACGGCGCGCCCGGCGACGACGAGCACGGCGCTTCCGGCGGCCTCCGCCCAGATGACGTTGACCCGACCCAGGATGTCGGTGTACCGGCGGGCCAGAGCGTTCACCGGGACGATGCCAGCCCCCACCTCGTTGCTGACGGCCACCGTCTCGGCCCTCCGGGAGGCGGCCAGGGCCGCCACCTTCCGGGCCCTGTCCTCGATGTCCGCGTCGGAGAGGCCGCGCTCCATCAGGTTCGAGACCCAGAGCGTTAGGCAGTCCAGAAGCACTCCGGCCTCCTGGGAGACGCCCGCCAGCGCGCCCTCCAGGTCCACCGGCTCCTCCACGGTCTCCCATTCCAGCGCCCGCTCGGCGCGGTGGCGGCGGATCCGCTCCGCCATCTCCTCGTCCCCGGCCTCGGCGGTGGCGATCACCACCACAGGACCGCCCCATGCGGAGGCCAGGCGGACGGCCAGCCGGGACTTGCCGCTTCGGGCCCCGCCGAGGAGGAGCACGAGCCCCATCAGAACTCGATCCCCCGGCGCGCCCCGACGCCCCGGCCGTAGGCGTGGCGGACCTTTCGCATCTCGGTCACCGTGTCGGCGAACTCGACGAGGGCTTCGGCGGGCGTCCCGGCCGGTGGCGATGACGTTGACGTGGGGCGGGCGGCTCGTCCTCGCCTCGGGGACTCCCTGCGCGGTTGCTGGCCTGGCATCACCCCACCCTCCCCTCGGCCTCGACCGTGGCCCGGCGCCCGGCCCTGGTCGGGAGGACCGCCACCCCGCCCTCGGGACCCTCGAGGATCCGGACCGAGGCCCCGTAGTGCCGCCTGATAGTGGCCTCGGTGAGCACGGCCCGAGCCGGCCCTGCCGCGACCGCCCGTCCGGTGTCAAGAAGGAGGAGCTGCTCGGCAAACTGCCCGGCGAGGGTCAGGTCGTGCATCGCGCTCATCACGGTGAGGCCCTGCTCCAGGCGCAGCTCGTCGATGAGCTCAAGGACCTGCTGCTGGTGGCCCACGTCGAGGGCGGCTGTGGGTTCGTCGAGCAGAAGGACCGGGGCCTCCTGGGCGAGGACCCGTCCGAGGACCGCCCGCTGGGCCTCGCCGCCGGAGAGCGACCCGAGAAGCCGGTGGGCCAAGGCGCCGAGCTCGAGGCGTTCGAGAACCCCGGTGACCACCTCCAGGTCCTTACGGCTCTCCGTCCCCAGGTACGAGATGTACGGGGTCCGCCCCAGCAGGACGTAGTCGGTCACCGTCATCGACGCGGGGATCTGAGGCCGCTGCGGCACGTAGGCGACCAGCTGGGCCAGGCGGCGCCTTCTCATGCCCGAGACGGCAGAGTCCGCCATCCGCACCTCGCCGGAGAACGGAACCAGCCCGGCGACGGCCCGGAGCACGGTGGTCTTCCCGGCCCCGTTGGGTCCGATCAGGGCGAGCCATCCTCCGGTGGGGACCCGGACGGAGAGCCCCCGAAGAACCGGGACCCCGTCGTAGGCGACGGAGAGGCCGGCCACCTCGATCGTCACGAGAGGCTCCTCGTCCGTCGGAGCACCAGGAGGAAGAAGGGCGCCCCGAAGAAGGCCGTGATGACCCCGATGGGGATCTCGGCGGGAGAGAGCGCCGTCCTGGCGATCAGGTCGGCCACGATTACGAAGGCCGCCCCCAAGATGATCGAGAGAGGAAGAACCCGCCGGTAGCTCGAGCCGAAGATCAGCCGAACGGTATGAGGAACGATGATGCCGACGAATCCGATCAGCCCGCTCACGGCCACCGCTGCGGCCGTGCCCAATGTCGCCGCCACCACCACCGTGAGCCGGACACGGGCCGCCCGGATCCCCAGGCTGGCGGCCTCCTCGTCGCCGAGGCTCATCACGTCGAGCAGCCGGCGGTGGAAGAGCAGGGCGAGGCCGCTCGCCGCCACGTAGGGGAGGATCAGCGCCACCTGATGCCACCCCGCCGTGCCAAGCGATCCCAGGATCCAGGCGTAGACCTGCCTGAGCGTGTCGGCGTGGCGCTGCTGCACGTAGGTCTGGACCGCAGTGAAGAACGCCGCCACTGCCACCCCGGCAAGGATCAGGGTCGCGGTGTTCCGGCTCCTGGTTCCCGAGCGCCCCAGGACGTAGGTGGCCAGCACGGCGACGAGCGCGCCCCCGAAGGCGGCGAGCGGCAAGAGGTCCGCGGGCCAGCCGGCCCGGCCCGGGAGGCAGGCGACCGCCAGGGTGACACCCAGTCCCGCCCCGGCGGCCACGCCGAGGAGGTACGGATCGGCCAGGGGATTCCGGAACACTCCCTGGTAGGACGCTCCCGCCATGGCCAGCATGGCGCCGACCAGACCGGCGAGGACGACCCGGGGCACCCGGATCTGCCACACGATCGCCGCGTCCAGATGCGAGAGGCCAGAGTGCACGCTGACGAGAGGCAGGCGGTTCGTGAGCTCCTTGACGACTCCTGCAGGAGGGAGCCCGACGGGACCGATGAGGATGCCCAGGAGCACCGCGCCGGCCAGGGAGCCGAGCGCGAGGAGCAGGACCCAGGGGCGGAGCCTCGTCGCGCGAAGCCCAAGCTCCGCCTCCCGAACGCCCGTCACCGCGGACATCAGCTGCTCACCCCCTGATGCAGCCTGGACAGCGCCTGCACCACGACCTCGAGGTAGTCCACGACCCGAGGGCCCCAGCGAGAGGCGATGTCATCGTCCAGTCCGACCACGGTCCCGGTCTTCACCGCGGCGATCTCGTCCCAGCCCGGGCGCTCGGCGACCGTGGCGGCCGACTGCCCGCAGCAGTTGGTGTCGGCGAGGAAGACGACGTCAGGGTCGGCGTTGATGATGTACTCCGCGGAGAGCTGCGGATAGCCGGAGGCGGCTCCCTTGGCCGGGTCGGCGATGTTCCTGAGTCCCAGCAGGCCGTAGATCCGGCCGATGAACGTGTTCGACGTCGCGGTGTAGTAGGTCTGGTCGAGCTCGTGGTAGTAGGTGAGCGGGTGATCGAACGTGGGGGAGGAGGCCACCAACCGCTGGATTTTCGACTTCATCGAGCCCACGAGCTCCGCCGCCTCGGTCACGTGGCCCGTGGCCACCCCGAGCTGCTCGATCTGCGTGTACGTGTCGTCCAGGCTCTCCGCCGCAGGCTGGAGGATGACCGGGATGTCCAGGGCCTCTAGAGACTTCTCCAGGTCCCCCGGGTCGTTTGAGATGACGACGAGGTCGGGGTCGAACTCGGCGATGGCCTCGACGTTGGGCTCGTACCCCGACAGGTCGGTCATGGGGGCCTCGGGCGGGTAGTTCGAGTCGTCGTCGACGGCCACCACCTGGTCCCCGGCCCCGATGGCGAACAGCATCTCGGTGGCCGTGGGCGAGAGCGAGACGATCCGCTCGGGATATCGCTCGATCCGAACCTCACCGTTCGCCGCCTCCACCGTGACGGGGAAGGTGGCTTCCCCTGTAATGGGGGTGGTGGTCCCGGCCGCCGGCCGTGAGGTCTCGGCCCCGCATGCAGCGGCCACCAAGGCAGCCACGATCAGCAACGGGAACAGGGCTCTCGTTAGCCGTTCGCCGGGAGCCTCGGATGGGTTGTGCTGCCCGCTCGAACGCAGCAGGGCAGGACTTCCCTTGCGCAGTGCCTCCCGAAGGAACCGAGTGGCCCGGATCATCGCCTTCCACCTCCTGACCGAACGCGCGGTCACTCGGCCGTCCCTCGGAAGGCGATACACAAGCGCCCCCGACCCTCGGCCGGAGGCTGCTGCACCCGGGCCTGCCGCCTTCGAGCGAGGGACGGCTTCCCTCACCCTCGAGGCAGGTCTCCTGACTCCCGGATCACCGCTCCCCCGAGCCTTCCCGGGACCGAGGTCCCAGTGGCATCTCTCGGGGTCGCTCCCCGGTCACAGTGGCGCGACCGTGCCGGACTCTCACCGGCTTCCCTTTTCAGCCTCCCGGCGGACTGCCACCCGCCGGTCAGCCACCTCGGGGCGCTAAGTTGTCGGCCCGATTCTGGCCCATCGCCGACCGCCAGGCAACCCGGCCGGTCAGGCGCAACGGTGTGGATCACCGCTGGGAATTGGATGGTCTGCTGGAGGGTGTTGCGGTTGCCAGGAAGCTACTGGAGGAGACGGCCATGCACCGATGTGCTTGCTGAATCGACATGCTGGCGCCGGATTCCTCTGCTCGCTGAAGCCGATGACACGCGAGCTCGGGTCTTCAAGGGGCACATGAGCGCTGCGACAAGGCTGCGGACATACGAAGATGGATGGTGATGAAGGCCGCCGTCCTGCACCGGTTCGGCTCGTTGCTGGCCCTGGAGGAGCTCCCTGACCCGAGGGCCCGCGGGGACGAGGTCCTCGTGCGCGTGGCAGGGGCGGGCGTGTGCCACACCGACCTCCACATGATCGACGGCTGCTGGCCGGACCTTCCCCTGCCTCGCGTCCTCGGCCACGAGATCGCCGGTGAAGCGGAGGGCATCGGCCCTGTGCTCGTCTACCCTTGCTGGGGGTGCGGATCCTGCGAGCTCTGCCGCCGCGGGGAGGAGCAGCTCTGCCCCGAGGTGGCCGAGGTGGGGTGGGTGCGGGACGGAGGGTACGCGGAGTTCGTCCTGGTCCCGTCCCGCCGATACTTGCTCCCGCTGCAGGATCTCGACCCCGTCCGCGCCGCTCCGCTCGCTGACGCGGGGGTGACGCCCTACCGCGCCGTCCGCCGTGTCCGCGGATGGCTGCAGCGTGGCGGGGTGGCGCTCGTGATCGGCGCCGGCGGTCTCGGTCAGTTCGCCGTTCAGTACCTGAAGCTCCTGACCGATGCGCACGTGATTGCGGTGGACATCGACGAGCGAAGGCGAGCGTCGGCGCGCGAGCTCGGCGCGGATGAAGTCGCCTCGCCCGAGCAGGTCGGCGAGCTCGGCCGCACCGGGGTCGTTCTCGATGTCGTGGGATCGAACGAGACTCTCGCCCTTGCCGCCGCCACCGTCGAGCCGATGGGAATCGTCGTGCAGATTGGCGAGGCCGGCGGTCGGCTGTCCTTCGGCCACGCGACGGTGCCAGCCGAGGCCCACTTCACGACGGCCGCCTGGGCCTCCGTCGCTGATCTCGAGGCGGTCCTGCAACACGCGAACCGGGGCGAAATCACCTGGGACGTGGAGACCCTTCCCTTGGAGCAGGTTAACGAGGCTCTGGGCCGCGTCCGCCGCGGCGACGTCCTCGGCCGCATGGTGATCACGCCCTGAAGAAGAAGGGAACCGAGGTGCCCGATGGGTAGCCCCGCCATCGGTGGGAAGGTACCTGGCCACCTGCTGCCGCAAGAGAGCGCTCACCAAGGTGGTCAACGAGGTCTCGGATGCGATCGTCGGGCTCGGGCCGATCGAGTTCCTGCTGAAGGATCCCGACGTCACCGAGGTCACCTGCGGAAAGTGACCTACCCATCTACCTCTTGAGGCACCAGTACGACCAACCACTGAGGTCAGGGACTTCTTCTCCGAGAGCGCCCAAGGTTGAGCACACTTGGGCTCGATGCTCGTTCGCGTGGTGGATGGCCTGAACCATCAGCAGACCTTCCGCATGGCGCGTGTCCGGATAGTCTTCACTCCCCGTGATCGACGCGTCGAGCGCACCCGCCTCGAGCCTGTTGAGCATCTCATCCCATTGCTTGGCGTGGTCGCGCGTGTCGTCGCGGAGCGTCGGAAGCGCGGCCTCGTCTCGGTTCAGGGCTGGAGGCGGTCGGTCCATCACGAGCCGCTGCAAGTACCTCGCGTCGGCATCAACGAGATGCGTGAGCGTTCGCACGATGGAGCCGTAGGTGCCGGCGATCGCCTCATCCAGCCGCTCACGGGGGAGGGCCTCGAGGTGGTCAATCAAGGTTGCCGTCGCCCACGCGTGGTGTGCGAATGTCGCCCGCAATACGTCCGCAGGCCCACTCATCAGAACGACTCTAGTCATCTAGCTGTTTTCGTGCACGTCGGGGCTCGTCTCGGCGAATGAGGTCATCGTGAACGGGTCCGACGACGTCTACGTGGGGCGGAAGGGGCGGATCGAGAGGGCGGCAGGCAGTCTATTCGAAGGGCTACGCTTCCCTGCCCTAGGGGCGGACCGTCCTACGATGGCTGTCAAGGTGAGGGCGTCTACCTGCGGGTTCGCGAACCTAAGGGCGGGTGCTAGCGTGCGATGTCCCGAGCCTGGTCTAGACTTCAGAACATATGTTCGATCGGGAGACTCCGATGACCGACCGCCATGAGAGCGCTGCCGTTCTCGCCTTGGCGAAGGCAGCCACCGTTCTGGACGTGGAGTGGTATCGAGCCGCTGTCCTGATCGACCAGGCTGGGAGTGCGCTCCGGATACTGAAGCGGGATTGGAGCGGCTTTGAGCCCTTCGACGTTGCGGTAGCTGAGCGCCTGTCCGCTGCCGTCGCGTCGGACATGCTGGCAGAGTCGGAGGCCTTGCTCGCTGAGGCGGAGAAGCGCGGGGATCGCGTCGTCACAGTCCTGGACGATGAGTACCCGCTCAATCTCCGACGCATCTACAACCGCCCTCCATTCCTGTTCGCCAGGGGGCGTCTGCTGGGGGAGGACAGCTATGGGGTGGCCGTCGTGGGGACCCGTCAGGCTTCTCCGGAGGGTGCGGACCAAGCCGCTCGACTCGCGGCTGAGCTTGCTGGCCACCACGTCACCGTTCTGTCTGGCCTCGCCATCGGCATCGACACAGCCGCTCACCGCGCCGCCCTGGACGCGGGAGGCCGCACCGTGGCCGTGATGGGAACTGGGATCGAGCAGATCTATCCGAAGGACAATCGTTCGCTGGCGGAGCGAATCCTCGCGGAGGGTGGTGCGCTTGTGTCCCAGTTCTGGCCCGACGCCCCTCCCACCCGATGGTCATTCCCGATGCGAAACGTCGTCATGAGCGGCATGGCGATAGGGACGGTCGTGGTCGAGGCGACGAGCACCAGCGGAGCGAAGATGCAGGCACGACTCGCGCTTGAGCACGGCAAGCGAGTGTTCCTTGTCGAGTCCCTTGTGATGCAAGAGGAGTGGGCGCGCCGCTATGTCGCGAAGGGTGCCCAGGTCATCGGCTCCGTGGCCGACATCCTGGAGACGCTCGTCTCCATGGCTCAGCCCGCCGAGCAGCTGATCCTCGGGTGAGGCCGCGTGCTCACCCTCGACCAGCTCACAGATCCGTATCGGTATATCTACACTCAGGTGCCGCCCGTGGGTCCGGGTGTATGCGACGTATGCCACGGTGCGCCTGGGACAGGCTGGAGCACTTGCTATAGCTGCAGCCAGTCCATCAGCCAAGTCTCAGCTCCCGCGCGACTGGTCGTTCCGATCTCGCTCTACCGGATTCCGAGCCAGCTTCACCATGTGCTGCGGAACTACAAGGATGGCCGCGACCCCGTGACTCGCGTGGTCTTTCAGTTTCAGATCGCTGCCTTGCTTGCTCGCTTCCTGAACGACCACGGCGACTGCATACGAACTGCTGCCGACACCGAGTGGGACGTGATCACAACGATCCCATCCAGCGGTGATCGGGCGGGGCCACATCCGTTGGAGTCGACACTGCGAAAGTCCCGCACTCTCGTGAGGCAGTTGGACTCGCTCCTGGTGCCCGGGCCCGTGAAGGCTGGTCACAACCGAGCGAGCGACAGGGGCTTCACCGTCACCTCGACAGTCCAGGATCGGTCGGTTCTGCTCGTGGACGACACGTTCACCACAGGAGCGCGCGCTCAGAGCGCCGCGTCTGCGCTCCAGCAAGCTGGAGCCCGCGTCGTGGCTATCGTCCCGGTGGGACGTGTGATCAACCCCGATTTCAGTCAGGAGACTGAGGCCCTGTGGGACAGAGCCACACGCCAGCTGTTCGACTTCGGACGATGTTGCCTTGAGCCGTAGGCTTCGGTCCGTCGGCTGCCAACTGGGGTCCGGATCGCCACACGCGCGTGCGTGCAGGCCTGTTGGTAATGGTCAGCCCGAAACTGGCCGGTTACCGTCGTCGGACCCGCCGCAGATGCGTCCCAGTCCAGCTGCCTCTCGACCACGTTGGCGCAGTGTCAGCCAGATGCGACCGAACACGACGAGCATCACGATCGAGGCGCACACGAAGCCCGCGATGGTCCACCAGCGCCAGGCAAATGTGTGGGCTCCGAACTCGTGATTCCACAAGGTCACGAAGAAGACGACGGCCGAGATTGAGTATGAGAGGCCGTAGATCACGAGCGCGCCTATGTAGCCGAGCTGCTGCTTCCTGGCACCGGGGTATTTCGCGGATGCGATGAAGTTCTCCCACAGCAACGGGAACTGCTCGATATCAAGCACGTTTCGTTCATCCACCACGCGGCCCCGAGCACTTGACGCCCACACGGCCGCCTCGCGTCCTCGGAGGAAGTAGCCGGCCCGCTCCATCCGCAAAAGCTCTCCAGCCCAGGCGAGGCAGGAGCCGAAGACTAACCCCGGCAGCGCGAGACCAAAGATGATCATCAGCAGGACCTCGCCCCTCGGAGTGGACGCGACATCGGATGCCATGGCCCCCGCGAAGATTAGGGCGAATGCGCCGAGGCTCCACTGCAGGATTGTCTGTTGGGCAGTCCTCGCCTGGGCTGACTCCTCTCTCAACGACTGGTATTCGGCCAGGAACATGGAGGCCCGATCGGGACGCGCCGGAAATGACATGGGTGACTTCCCCTCCGATCTGTTGAGGTGAGTCTAGCTGGTGGGAGTGACGCCGACGCCCTGAAGCCGTCGGCGAGACAGTTCCACCACGCGTATGCCTGCATCCGCTTGGTCGTCCACTCTGGGTGGCACTGCGGATAGTGGTTCCCAGAGCTGTGGGTTCCGCTGTTGCACCACGAGTCGTTGCACCCAACAAATCGCCATCCGCTCCAGCTCGAGCGGTGTAGATCCTGACTATGCTCGATGGTCACGTCCGCAGGTGAACCGCTGCAGTTCGTCTGAGCTTCTGCCTTGATGTACGGGGATGAACGATGTGGGTTGAGCCCTAGCCGGAGGCACGCGAAAGAACGCAATCAGGAGCATCACCACAAGACGAGCGCGACGGCCCGGCCAACGCGACTAGAATCGCGCCAACGTTCACGCTGTCCTTCAGTAGGTAGTCGAGGAGCGCGGCGGCCACACCCACGACAAGGCTGAGCCAAAGGCCGTACCGCCGCCCCCCCTTCCGATTCAGGGTCGGCCGTGCGAAGCGGTTTCTGACACCGATGGCGATAGTCAGCGGTTGCAGCATTGTGGAGCACCGTTGGTTGTGGAGCACGGGTCGCGAGGACCTGACTGGACCGTCCGCTCACAAACCGAGCGACCTGAGGTGACAACGACGGAGGGGTCCACGTCACGAGGTACCTGGGCGGGCCTGGGCGCGCAACCAGCTGCTACACAATCGTTCGGCGATCAGCGGCTGTCGGAGGAGGGCGCTAGGCTCGGAGGCGAACCGGGGGAGGGCGATGACGCAGGCTGGTGGCTCGGCAGCGAGGGAGTTCGAGCGGCGGAAGCAGGCGCGTCGCCGCCGGTTCCGTGCCAACCTGGTCAGGATCCTGGTCGTGGCCGTAGTCCTTGGGGCCATCGCCGGCGTCGCCGCTGGCTCGGTGCTCGCCCCCAAGGCGGGATGGGGTCTGGGCATCTTGGTGGCCGTGGCCTTCGTGGCGGGTACCTGGGTCCTCCCCCAAACCACCACGGCGTGGGCGACGGGCGCGGCGGGGGAGCGGAAGACGGCCCGGGCTCTGGCGAAGCTGCCGCCGGATCGCTTCGCTATCCTGCACGATCGGGCTATCCCGGGATCTCGCGCCAACATCGACCACCTCGTCATCGGCCCGCCGGGTGTCTTCGTGGTCGAGTCCAAGTTCTACAAGGGCAAGGTCACGGTCCAAGGCGGCGAGCTCCTCGTCAACGGCCGCCGCAAGCCCATCATCGAGCAGGCCCATCGCGAGGCCGCGGTGGTGCAATCGGCCCTCGGTGCGGAGTTGGCGCGCCTCGGGATCGACGTCTGGCCGCTCCTGTGTATCCACGGGGCGGAGCTGCCGTGGACCAAGAAGGTGTTGGGCGTCCGGATCGTAGGCGCTAGGGGGCTCGTTCGCGCCCTGAGGGACATGCCGACGGCCCTGCAGCCCGCGGACGTACAAGGTCTGGCAGATCTGGCCGCCCAGCGCCTCCCGCCCGCTTCCTGACGCTCGGTCCAGACGTGAAGCCGACGTTCTCCATCCGGGGCTCCAGGGTCGAGCCCCGCTCTCGGCGCGGTGACGATCAGGCAGCGGACGTACCGGAGCCCACAGGCCGACGCGGAGGACATACAGGGCGACTCGACCAAGAACAGGTGGCGCCAGAGTGGTCTGACTATTTCACCCCGCGCAGTCGTCGCGCACCCGCCGGCGGGATTGAAGCGCCACGGCGGCCCCTTCTACGACGAGCAGCGAGAGGGCGCTGCCGAGCCGCACGTCGGATAGGCTCTCGGACGCGTTCCGCAGCAAACGAGCATGTCGCGCCGTCGCGAAGGAGAGGCGACGACGCGGCGCAGCGCGCCGGGGCTAGAAGGACTTATGCTCCGGACGTGAAGTTTGTCGCGTACATCGACCGCGAGGGGACAACGTGGGCGCCCCTTGAGCGTGCGCCAGGCGACCCAATCGTCATCGAGGTTCACCCCGACATCCGATTCGAGGATGCGGTCTCCGAGGCGCTCCGGGCTGCCGGGATCGACGTGGAGGAGTTCTTCTTCTGCCCGCACTTCTTGCGGAGCGCCGACGAGCCCAACCCGGAGATAGTCCCCTACCCGATGGCCGTCGTAGCGGAGGATGGGGAGTTCCTTTGGACTGAGGGAGCGCGCGACCGCATGACGCTCTCAGATCTGCAACGCGCTCGCGAGGCGGGTTTCTTCACTGGTGATCCGCGCGGCGTCTTTCTCGACCGTCTGATGGGTTTTGATGGCGTCATCCCCGGTTGGGACGAGTTCTTCAAGTGGCTCCTGGAGTTCGCATTCCTTGGCGGCGTCGGGCAGTTCGTTGCGTTCCTCCGAAGGAAGTACAAGCGGTGGCAGGATCGGGGAGCGACGAGCCCCTACGCCTTCTTGGACATCGTGGTCGCCCGCGACGAATGGGACCGGCGAGACCTCTCTCAGTTGCTCGGTCTGAATGAACAGGAAGCCACGGACCTACTGACTTCAATGGGCTTCGGGGCGGCGGGCGACGATCCGGACCGATGGACGCCCTCGCCGGACCCGAACATCTCCGCCCTTCGCCGGAAGATCATCGAGGACTACCTACGTCGTCGGCATGTTCACGAGGACGAACATGGTGAGCAGGGAGAGCCGGAATCCTAAGAGGGTCTTGGACCTGCCGCCGCTATCTCAGCAATCTGCGTAAGGCCGGGAAGCGATTGGCGCACACGATGGTGGTGATGGCGATTCCGACGAGAAGCAAGGCGTTTCTGGCGCCACCGGGATCGCAACGGTGTGGAGCACCACCGAGACCGCAACGGTGTGGAGCACGGCGTCTTGCAGCGGTGTAGAGCACCGTCGTCTCATGCATCGTCCGCCAGCTCGACCGGCCCTCTAGCATTACCGTGGATGAACGCTGCGGAGGCCCGCGAATGGCTCGGCGACCTGTTGGCACGAATGAGCCGCGCAGTCCGGCCGTCCGCTCCGGGTCCGGCGCTTGGCTCTTGGACTGACCAGTGGGATCGCGTCCAACTTGGACTCGCCCGGATCGAAGACATCTACGCAGGACGTCGAGAGGCGGAGGGCACGGCCGGGGCTTCCTACGACGTCTTCACCTTCTTCGTCACCTGCCATCACCTCGTGGACTGGATTGCGAGTGACGCGGAGCTGACTCGCTCGACACGTAGGAAGGCGCGTGCGCTCGTGAGTAAGTCGAACGAGTTGAAGATGTGCGCAGACCTCGCGAACCGCTCTAAGCACTGTGCGCTGGTGCGCACTCAGACTGGCGACCTGTCGACGGGACCGAGCGGGAACGATGTCACCGTGATGATTGGCCGGGGAGCGAAGCATGCCTTCCGAGTGTCGAGCGGAGGGGTGGAGCGGGATGCGTTGGAGCTCGCGCGCGCCTGCGTCATGAGTTGGAGGGCCTTCCTTGCAGCGCGCGGGCTGCCATAGAGCGCCGTCGTCGCAGCATGAGGAGCACGAGGCCGAGCGCAACGATCGAAGCAAGGACTGCGGCAAGGATCGTCGCGTCCTTGAGCAGAGCGGTCCCCAGGCCCGGCACCCCGATTTCACTCCTGGGTGCCGCCCTCGGCGTCGAGCGGGAAGCCGCAGAACTCGTTCCCCTCAGGGTCGGTCATGATCGTCCACCGTTCGCCACCCGGGTTGGGCTCGAGCACCCGTGCACCAAGGCCGACGAGCCGGTCGATTCCCGACGCATCGGGAACGTTCACGTCCATGTGGATCCGCACCTTCCCCACCTTC
>Ga0315293_10003451_pt1 | contig 15207 bp, 25 predicted proteins | sample YL17G13_20_MG_FD_203071 | JGI IMG/M metagenome (GOLD analysis project Ga0315293, IMG submission 203071) | Sediment microbial communities from Yellowstone Lake, YNP, Wyoming, USA - YL17G13_20 | ecosystem: Environmental > Aquatic > Freshwater > Lake > Sediment | place: USA: Wyoming | collected...
GCGCAAAGCGGCGCGGAACATGAAAACAGGACCCAAGAAGACCGCCCTTCTCAAGGAGATCGCCAAAGCGCAGAAGATGCTCACCACTTTTGGACGGAAGTAGAGTCTCACACCCGCCAGGACCCTCCGGGGTACATGGAATCAAGTATCTCCTCTATATCCTTCGCCTCTACCACCTCTCGGTTCTGTCGCACTTTGTAGTTGACGAGACGAACAGCCTTTGACTGATATCGTACGTACTCGCCCGTGTTTGCCCGTTTGGTCTGGGCGATTCTCAAAGCATTCTCTATGTGTGCGTCAGTGACGACCGGCCGGTAAATCATAGAGGCTTGGATTCCCATTAGGGTTCAAGGGTTTGTTGGCTTAAACTCAACAAACGTAGAAAGACAAATGCAGACACTCTTCAAGTTTCGCGCCGTACCGAGGCGCTTTGTTCGATCCTTTTCGATGGGGAAACCGGAAGAGTACGAACCAACTGCTATAGGGCACACTCAAGCGGACGAGAAGGAGAAAAAGTCGGTAAACGAGCCTACAACGAAAAAGTTTACAAAAGCTCATCAAGACTACCTTGATTCAAGATACACTTTAGAGGATTTGATGAGAGAGGAGGATGAGAAGAAAATGGCACAGGTTAAGAAAATGCCTTTGTAGAACCGGTCTCTTTGCGACGCTCACGTTTGGCGTCTGCGCTAGCTTTGTTGGCTGCCGCTAGCGCAGGGTTAGCCTTCGCCTTGTTCTCCTGCTTGATCTTTTTCTTCTCGGAATCAGTGAGCTTGTCAGGGATTTTCTTAATGTCAACCATTACACTTGAAGTACAAATTAATTAACACACATAAGCGCGGTTCCATTTAGCTCGCGTAAACGAATTCCTCCTCCTCCTCTTCCTCTTTCGCGGTGAAAAGGTTGCCTTTCGGTCCGCACCTCTTGGGATCACGCCGGACAGATCGTGCGTAGTCATGTGTAGAGCGCCCCTTCTTAGTCACCACGCCGGCCATGCGACACCTCTTCTCAACCGGTGAGAAAAACACACAGTTCTTGCACAACATCATGATCTGTGGGTTTAGGTGTGGACGACTTTAATAGACTGCCTGGATCCTTGTCCTCTTCGAACCACTTGCCTTGTGGGCCGCAACGGCGCCGACGCCGGGATGGCCCCGTATGCTTTATTGCGAAAACGCTTTTCTTTCGCGATGAAGTTACGAGCACGATTCGACAAAGCAGTTACATTCGGGCGGTTTACATGAGTTTGGCCATGCTTTGTTACTCTGAAATAGTTACGACTTGTCGAATTTATAGAATATGGGTTGTTGTTTGTTCCATATTTTGGTATAAGGTGCTTCATGACGGCTATATTATTATTATTAGCGGCTGGAATATTTCCACGTAGACTCTTTTTTATGCGCCGATTAATTTCAGCGTTATTCGCTCCGATGATATTTCTGGCGACATTTTGGATACGTCTCCAGCGATTTATTTCCTTTTGATGTGCTTCATGTGCTTTTACCATTTGAAAAAAGTGCTTTGGATCCTTGTGTGTGGTTAACTTTTGAAGTCGTTTTGCATTTTTATTCTTCTGATTCGCCTGACGAGCATTCGCGATGTTACGCGCGACGATATATACCATGTAAGGCACTGAAGGATTCCCTCTGTTGGTGCGTCTAATTCTATTCGCAATGATTGCATTTTCTTGACAGCCGTGATTTATCTTATTTTTGGAACCACTCTTTCTCATTTGATAGGTCCCCAACGGGCCGTTTACAAGATTGACGTTCGGGACAAGTTTGTAAATTTGTACGGCGCCGTTGGGTGTCAAAAATAGGTAGCCTCTGCTATGAGAAGTTGCGGCAAGACTCGGGCCGGTTCTTTTTTTGTTCATCCAGTAATACCCTCGTATACCGGTATTGACCATTGTTATACTTAGAGAAAAAAAATGCGTTTGATGTATGTATATTATCGAACGCTGCCCTATATCAGGAGAATTGATGATTCTCGGAAAACAGTATTTCCAGGATCGATACTTGGAGTACTGGCTTTACGACAACGCCTATACGCATCACGAGAAGGTTTGTGACTATATTGAGGCTCACAGTTCAGAGCTTTTGCCACCGATTCTCAAAGAGAAGGACAACCTTTTTGACATTGCACTCGAACTGATGTATGCGGCATGTGAATCATTAAATCTTGTATAGTAGTTATATGCCTACGTCTGAGTGGGCGAAAATGATAGGCACCAGCCTCCTCGCTTCGCTCCAGGAGCTCACTGGGGCGCCACGCGCCGAGAAACGCATTTTCGAAGAGGCGATCCGTGCCGTCATCGAGAGTGTCTCTGATTTTTCTGAATGAAATATAGATGTGGCTGAGCCTGCACGACGATGAAGTCACGGTCGATGCCCGACGATACATCGCTTGTCAGCCGGTCGAGTGCGATCAAGTCGAGGATGTCATCGCCAAGATTCGGCACCCCGTGCGAGCCCGAATAGACTTGGCGGGTATACGACTCCGTGACGTCAACCTCGTGGGCGTCGTGCGCATCATATGGGAGTTGCACGAACAGACGGAAGGCCAAGACTTGCTCGAGAGCATCACGTTTCACGGGGCATCGCCTCGCGTTCTTTATTTATGGAACGTGATACAACCGATCCTACCTGATTTCGTTGCGAGCCTAGTCAAGTTTGACTCGTTTCGAGACGAATCTACTTCCGATGAGAATGAGGATGAATGGAACCAGAACGAAAGTCACGAGGCGTGACACGTCCGGTGAAAAGAGGCTACGGGCCCGCTCATACGTCGCGCCGTCCGGTGTTTGATTTTCGACATTCCCGGCACCAGCCTCGATGATCCATCGGGACTGGTAGTTGAAGATCATGCTCACCGCCGTGTAAACCAACAGGATCCCGAGCGCCTGGCGGTGCGGTATCTCGATGAGACCGTCGACGTAATGAAGACCAAAGACGATCGAAAAGATGATGACATTCTTGACGAGCAAGCCCGCTTCTGGACTCAGTCGGTTCATCAACTGAAGCCATGATCTGCTCGTGAAAATGAAGCCGACTGCTGCGATAACAGCCGCCAACCGAATATGCTCCTTCATTACTAGAGGCGGGCAGAAAAATATTCGTAATATCAATGGACAGAGTCCAGAGGAGTTTTCCTGCTTTTGAAAAAGCAAACGAGAATTACCAGCGCGCCTCGGCCCGTTATAGAAACTTGTCGGAACGTCTCAAGGGGTGGATGGTTGCAGGGGGTGTGTCGACATACATTAGACCAAATTTTAAGGAAGAACGCAATCGTAACATACGTTCTCTGAAAGGCGCCTATCAAAATATGCTCAACACCTATCAGAAAAGGGCGAATGCAGGTGCCAGATTCCGGTATGATGTTTCTGTGAGCAATCTCAAAATTCCTAATAAAAACCGTATGACAGCCTATCAGATTATGAACATCCTGCAACGCAGATTTGCACCGCCAAACAAACCTGGGGGTTTTGGCGGTGTAGAATACGAAACAGCCGCACTTCGTTGGCGCAAGAAACCCAACCGCGTGAAATCGGTGTCGCCCGTTCGCCGCCGTCGAACCCCGGTGAGGAGACCTCGTTCCGCAAACACTTAGAAAAAACATGCTCTTCTTGTGTAAAGATGCAAATCTTCGTGAAAACCCTCACTGGCAAAACAATCACTCTCGAGGTTGAGAGCGCCGACACCATCTCGAGCGTCAAGGCGAAGATCCAAGACAAGGAGGGCATCCCACCCGACCAGCAGCGCCTGATCTTTGCAGGCAAGCAGCTCGAGGATGACCGTACGATGGCCGATTACAACATCCAGAAGGAATCGACCCTGCACCTCGTACTGAGGCTGCGCGGCGGCCTAGAGACTCTGGCAGTGTAGAAGACATGTTCGACTTTTTTTGCGGCTTTTTAACAGGCTGTGTGTGCAGCTACATGTGCCGATATAGGGCCCTACGAGACGATGGGACACAGACAATGATCGAACAGACAATACCATCCTATTGGATTACAAGCACGCCAATTCACGTCATAAAAAATCGCCACCCAGTGTACACAGAATGATGCGTCCGCCATGTGAGCAATGCAAGCACTTTATCCCGAGCGCCATTCCCAAAATGTCGGGCTATTGCGCCAAGTTCAAAGCGCAGCGTCCCGAAATCAAGCACGAGTATGTCTTCATGGCGCGGCTCGATCATCACCTGTGCGGCGAAAATGGCCGCTACTTTGAACCCAAACCGGACGCCGAAGACAAGCACTGACGTGTAATCATCTTCTCGAGCTTGTTGAGCGTCGGCATAGAAACGTCACATATTCTCCGAATCTCCTCCTTGTCAACCTCGAAGCCCAAGCCGGTCAATGTCACGTAGAGGACCGCCGACACGACACCCTTTGGCGTCTTGCCCATCATTCTTGGGCTTTTTTCGTGGTCGCGACACGCCTGAATCACCTTTTGGCGCACACGACCACGCTCCGTCTCTGGAACACACGTCACTTCACCAAAAATACGCGCCACGAGATCAGAAGGTTTGGTTACCGCCGAAATGACAGTCACCTCCGGGACCACCTCACGGAAGATGTCAGTCGTCCGAGAAATATCGCTCGTCGGAATGTTAAACGCATTCGCAATCTCTTGGGTCGTTCGCGGGACTCGGGAGTCACTGCATGCCCGGGCGATACAGTTCGCCTTGATACCCACCCGGACCGCCCCGCGCGTCAGCTTGTTCTCGTTAAATTTTCGGTACATTATTTTGGCTTGCATCATCACCGTATCAGGAAGACTCAAAACATCCTTCCCGATACGGTCGAGATCATCGTACGCGTGATGAAGCGAACGATCCCTGTGATTCATCGACGTATGAAAGTTGATCCGAGACATTCGCTTCTCGGCATACGTCGCCCCCTTGGTCGATATCATTGTACCGGAACCCCAAGCACCCGAGTACAACGTCGTGTTGACTGGCGCACCGACTCGGCACATGTCCGGGCCCTCTCCATCGCCATTCCCATTCCACTCGGGCTCATCTGAAACATATGCCCAGTCAGTCCGGCCACACGTCACGCAAACCGGAATACCATCTTTGTTCAGGACGCGCGACCCAACCTTGTACATGTATTCCTCGCCGTCAATCTCGACGGTGACGACATCATCAGACGGGCCACAATATTCGCAAATATACTCATTCGGACCACAGCCGCTCACGGGGATAGACTCGCGAGCGGCAAAAGCCTGGGAAAAAAGGGCGTCGGTATCCATTGCATGTGCATGCAGCCGCCCGTGCGTCAGGGTCGTGTAGACAAAACATTGCTTTTTTGTAATGGACTCAGTGCCTGTGCCCCCACCCCAAGTCGTCGACTACGCCCGTCAGGCGCGCATCGCCGATGTCATTGAGACTGGCGGTGACTCACCCTTTAGCATCTTCAACATCGTGGCCCTGATCATCATCGCCTTGACCGCCTTTTTCCTTTACCGGCGTTACAAGGACAAGCATGCCACAGAGCGTGCCCATATGATTCGCCCTTCGCCCATCATCGATCTGCCCACTGCAGCACCTGTCATCGTCGACGAAGTCAAGGAGGAGTGATTACTTTTCGAGACCGTACTTGATACACTTTGAATACGTCAAATAAATGTCCCGTTTCATGAGACGATTCAGCTTCTTCTCGGGGAGCTCCGTCTCGTGCATATAAATCTTCTTCAACTGACGCATGAGCTTTTCGCACTGGCGCATCTCATCCTTCAGCTGTTCAAACTTACCCCATAGCTCTGATCCAATCTGGTGGATGAGCACATATGCGTTTTGTCGGACGATACGCGTGTCACCCGCCAGAAAAATCAGACTCGCCGCGGATGCGACGCACCCCTCTGCAATGGTCGTCACATGCACGCGCATATTTTTGATGAAATCCATGGCGGCCAAACCAGAGTACAGTTCGCCACCCGGGCTCATGATGTGGAGCGTAATCCGAACGTCGCGTTTGCGCAGGCCGAGCTTCACTGCTCCGATCAAGAGGTCAGTCTCGAGCTTCGTGAGCATCATGGTGAGCTCGGTCACCGTCTCCTCCCAAACATCACAGTAGAAGAAGACATGCGACCCCTCAACCTTGACGGTCGTCTCAGGTGGCGTCTCTGGCTCGGACATGTTTCTTTGCAGTTTCAACAATCTTTGGCTTTAGCTTCTGCCCGATGACGATGTGATTGAGGACATCGATCGCCGAGGCGCTCAATCGGTAATGGTCGAGAATCTCGAGATGACCGCGTTCAATATACATACGCAGGACGTGCAGTACATCGTGGCCGAGCCGCGTCTCTTGAATGCGCTTCGAGCGCATGCACATATTCTGAAACTTTGTCCAGAGCGTACCGGAGCGCAGGCGCCCCGTGCTGAGCTTCTGATTGAGCATGGCGCACGGCGCGACGCAGCCCGTCAGAATAAAGTACGGCATGAAATTGTCCCACGCACCGTCCGCGTAGATGCATTGGTCGTAAATGTCCGCCAGACTGAATGACTCGGTCAGTCTGGCGCATGTATCGATCGAGATTCCTTTGGCGTCGACGTAATTTTCCTGGATCATCGCCCAGACGTAGCCATGCTCATGGAGCGTCTTGGACATGTACTCGAACGGCTTTGGCGTCGTGAGGATATCCTCGACAATCTCGCGAGGCGTCTTGAATGCATCGAGTGTGTCCGACACATGCGTCAGACCCCTCAGGAAGAATCGAACATCACCACGGCACGTGACCGAAAGATCCTTGGCATGTGGGTGTTTCGGTGCGAGCGCCTCGATTTGCTCCGGGGTCATCACGGGCATCTCATACAAGATCGTCTCGGGTGTGAGCTCGATCGGCGTGAGCGCGATGATCACGAGAGGTCCTTTCGAAACCGGTCCCTTGATTTCTCGGATGCCTATGAGATCACAATTTGACTCCCAATTGTCGACGACGACCGGCGATGAGGTGTACTGGAGCCGCTCGAAAAAGTCGAGCGTAGACTGTTTTCCTTTGAGGACGTTGTGGTCCAGATGAACACAGTTGTCAAATTCATGAGCTATAAAGTGCGTCTTGCCGATGCCCGGCTTACCGTAGACACACGTGACGGTGCCTGGCGGGAAGCGCGTGCTTTCTTTTCGAGTTTTTTTGGCGCTTTGTATAAAGGCATCCATGGCGTCAGACGACGAGGAGACTGATGACTCTATCACGAAGCAAGTTTTAAATATGGTTTTGGAGAACACAGCTATAACATCTTACATGATCGTGTGGGGCGTCTTCAACCTCATCATTCTGATTGTACTGTTGTACATCGCGATTCGAATCTCAATTCGGTAAGAAGCTCACCCGACCGGCGACAATGTCCTCCCAGTCAAACGTAAACTCATCATCGGTGTTGGGGTCGACGCACTTCCAGTAGTAGTGCCAGTCGTCGCCGTCGTATGCGGTGATGTACTCGGTGACGTTGCACGTCCGAAACACCTTGCGGCGCTTATTCACAGCCAGGATCAAAGACACGGAGGTTCCGACGGCATCCATATCTGTGCTTTCAATGGCTTAAAATTTTATAGCGCTAAATTATCATGACTGATCCCATTCTGACACCGACCACATCTCGCTTCACGACTTTTCCGATTCGGTATCCTCAGCTTTGGGAGCTTTACAAAAAGGCGGTCGGAAGCTTCTGGACGACCGAGGAGATTGACCTGGCCGGTGATCTCAAGGATTGGGCGCGTCTGACGGCCGATGAGCAACACTTCATCAAGATGGTCCTGGCCTTTTTTGCAGCGTCGGACGGCATCGTGATGGAGAATATCGACCTGAATTTTGCCAAGGATGTACAGATTGCCGAGGCCCGAGCGTTTTACGCCTACCAATCGTTCAATGAGAGCATCCATAGCGAGACGTATTCACTCATGATTGATAAGCTCGTCGTAGACCCCGTGGAGAAGCAGGCTCTGTTTGAGGCCATAGATACTGTCCCATGCGTTCGGGACAAGGCGGCCTGGGCCCAAACCTGGATCGGTTCGGATGCACCGTTCGCCCAGCGGCTCATCGCCTTCGCGTGCGTCGAAGGAATCTTCTTTTCCGGGTCCTTTTGCGCCATTTTTTGGCTCAAGAAGCGGGGTCTTATGCCGGGTCTTTCGTTTTCGAATGAACTGATAAGCCGCGATGAGGGTCTGCATCAGGAGTTTGCCGTGACGCTCTACAAACACCTCAGAGAAAAGTGCCCGTCGAAGGACATTCACAAGATTGTGCAGACTGCATGCGAGGTTGAGAGCCACTTCATCACCGAGGCTCTCCCGTGTAAGCTCATCGGCATGGATGCCGCCCAGATGACTCAGTACATTCAGTACGTTGCCGACCGGCTCATGCGTCAGCTGGGCGAACAGCCTATATACGGAGTACAGAATCCGTTTGATTGGATGGAGACGATCAGCCTCGAGGGCAAGACCAACTTTTTCGAGAAGCGCGTCGGGGACTACTCGAAGATGATGGTGCAAGAGGGTGATGCCGTTCGGTTCGACGAGGAGTTCTAGACGTCAAGGCGTTTTTTTTCTTGAAGTAATTTATGAGCTTTCCAACCCTAAATCTTTCTGCAGCGATAGGTGATATCGAAGCTGTGCGAAAACTCGTGAATGTCGGTGCGAACGTAAACAACAGATCTAAAACCTATCTTTACAATGGAATGACCCCACTCATGATTGCTGCTCATAAAGGACACGCGAGCGTCATTCGTTACCTTTTAAGCAAGGGTGCGAACGCACGGGCGAGACTGAACCAGAATAATCCAAGAACTGCGCTTCATTTTGCAGTAGAAACTGGTAACGTGAATTCAGTACGCGCTCTGATCAGGCATTCGAATCTGAACGTACAGGATGGAAACGGTCGTTCAGCTCTTACTACGGCTGCAAGCCTAAATAAAAAAAACCTTGTTCGTATGTTGGTGCGTGCAGGTGCGAAATCCAATGATGCGACTCTTGAATATATTTTGAACAATAACGCAATGCGAAACTTGGTTGGAGGTGCGCTTGTTCGACGGATCGCTATGAAAAAGGCGGTTGTTTCTCGAATGCGTACAGCCATGACATCGCGTAGAACCCGAGCCATGCGGGGACAACTTGGTTCAGCGAGGGTTCAAACGGGTTCTACATACGTGAACGGTATTCCGGTGCATGTACGAAACATGATTGCAGCGCGTATGCGTCGTGGTTAACTCACACCCGCTCGCCTTTCCGTGAGGTGGCGCAGGTCGGGACGAAGCCATGCGAGCGTCCACGATGCACAGAACGTATCCTCTTCGTGCCACTGGGGGTGGTCCTTGCACACGACGACTCGGCGACCGGATAACTTTGAGATGCGGGCACGGTCAATGTGACCACTGTACCGGCTTTTCGAATGTGCGGGATCAAAAACATGTATGACGTTCGGGCCTTCAAACTCGTACGCCATGAAATGACCCTCGTCATCCGAGATGGGCACATAAAGTGTCCCTTTCGGGTGTACGATCCGACGGCACTTTGAAATGTCGTAGTCGCCGGGGCACCCCGTAAACCTCCGTCGGAACACGCGGTCATTGACGACCGTGTCCCATTGAGTCTTTAGTACCGACTCCATACACACATAAACATCAAACTTCCTAAATGCGCATGGAGGAGACGATCGGACTCCCCGAGCCAAAACTGCAACTCGTTGCACTCGTGCCACACCACGGCGCTGAATTTGAGGAGACGCTCATATTCACCGACGAACGCACAGCGATGACATATTGGCGCGCCTTGCCGCACCGCGATTGCGTCTCGTACATCAAAATGTACGAGGACATTTATTCGGACGGGTGGGTCCTTTCATATAAATCCTAGGAATTTACCACCGGGTCTTTGGCCATACGTAAGATATACTTTTGGATCGTTGCTGTTCGCTCCGTTGAGGTAGTATGGCACCGAATTTACGAACCGCCACTTGGAGCCGTTTTTTACAATCTTCGTCGTCTTTCCGTTCGGTGATCCCAGCACGGGTACGATAATTACGCCGCTTTCATTCTGTCTCGGTCGGTTGTTTGCAATCTGACGAACCGAACTTCTCGACCTGGCTGCATTCACATTGGCGTTATTGGCCGGCAGACCCGATGAGGCCACGATACGGTCGATCCGCTGCATGATGTTCTGGATCGACTTGTTCTTGTTCGAATTGTTCGGGATCTGTCTCAGGAGACGACGAGCGCTATTCTGTTTGAGGCGGGTGGCTGCATTCTGATTATTGGGCAGGGTCCCGAGAAAGTTTCTGTTGTTTTTGCTCAGTGTGTTTTTCGACACGACGAGCTCATTTTTCACTTTGTTTTTCGTCGCGATGAGCGCATTTCGTCTCGTCATTTTATTGGCAGCCGTGAGCTTCGAGTTGACGTTGATGATACGGCGGGTGTACTTTTCTTGCAGGGCTTGTTTATCGTTGCGGGACAGATTCGCCCACATGCGCGCGAGATTGTTGCGGTAGCCCCTGAGATTCTGGATGCCGTTTAGGGGTGTGTTTATCAGACCCTGACTCAGAGCAATCTGACGGGCAGACAGACGCTGACGCAAAGATTGCTTCAGGTTGTTTGAGATTGAATGATTGTCGATGACCGGACGTATGTTTGCGAGTCCCTTGACGTTCGGAGCGTTGTTTATTCTCTTGGCGAGTCGGTTGTGAATTCCTTGTTCACGGAGTGTAACCATGTATTTCCACACCGCTTGGTCGAAGTTGCCAAAGTTGTTGAGCTTGAATGGTGCGATGATATTCGCGTTCGGTTGTTTTGTGTTGTAATATTTCTTTAACTCTTGGATGACAGCATTCGCTGTAGGGTCAGCGGCGGGCGCACGACGCCATAATTTTGCCATACCTGTACACGAGAAAAAAGTACATAAAGTGACCAGCCTTGTATACAGTATAAAATGGCGCTCATCATCCGTCCGATCGACCAGTTTGACACCAACTCTGTCGTCTTTTCCAACATCAACAAGAATGAGAAGGGTGGAAAGGCGGTATACCTGAACCTGCCTGGTAAGCAGAAGCTCCTGTTCCAGCTGCCGTCGATGCGCGCGCCTTTTGGCCTGAGCAACTTTGTCGACAAGGCGACTGGTAAGGCGTCTTACTCGCTGAGCCTGGATCTCGGCAACAACCCCGAGATTGTCTCGCAGTTCAAGGCGTTGGATGACAAGGTGGTGGATTTTGCGGTGGCCAACTCTGAGGCGCTGCTTGGCAAGCGTTACACTCGCGAGGTGATTCGCGAGGCGCTGTACAAGTCGCCGCTCCGCAAGGACAAGGAGGGTAAGTATGCCGAGACGCTGTACCTGAAGGTGATGACGACCCGCGACGAGAAGTCGTTTGCGGTTGAGGCGTACGAGTCGGATCGTAAGCCAGTTGACCTGTCGACACTCGACAAGGGTCGCAACGTCATCACGATCATCGAGGTGAACCAGGTTTGGTGCGTCGACAACAAGTTTGGCATCAGTGTCCGCCTCATGCAGGTGCTGTTTGCACCCAAGTCGCAGCTGAAGGGGTTTAGCTTTGTGGGTGTCGACGACGTGTTGGGTGCGGCTGTTCCGGCTCCCGCCTCAGAGGACGATGTCGATGTCCCGGAAGAGGAGGTGTCGGGGGAGGAGGAGGACGTATGAAGATATACTGGGACTTGTGAAAAATTTTGTGTGTAATAGATATGTCAAGAGTTCTTAACAAAGCGTTAAATTGTAATACGTCTGTTCTTTATCAGAACTCGACCAACAATGGTCGGGCAGGGTATGCACTCACCAAAGTGAATACGAATCGGCGTCTCGGCACGGTGTACAACGTGACCAAGGGTGTCAAGACGATTCGGCCAGGGATGGCTCGGATCGGTTCGGGTGTCCAAGGCGTCGCGTACTTGGCATCCACCTCGACGAATGGTAAACAAAATGTCGTCATCAAGGTGAGCCCACGAGACAAGGCATTCTCTCCCACCAGGCAGGTGGCCGAGGTTGAGTACAAGATCCAAAAGGCTCTGTACAAAATTGTCCCACGTCACGTTCCCGTCCCGTACAAGTTTATCCATTGTGGAAATTTTGTACCGGTGTCAGACTTTACGTCCCGTAAACCAGACATGTTTGACTATAACGACCAGTATGTCATGTACAGCGAATATGCCCACGGTGGGTCCCTGAAGGATTGGCTGCACAAGATGGGCCGGCGTGTCACGGATGCTGACATGGCGCGGATGATCCGTCAGGTGATTACGACGCTCAAGAAGATTCATTCGCGATACCCACAGTTCCGCCACAACGACCTCCATCTCGGAAACATCTTTGTGGATGACACGGGTGATTTCCCGCGCCTCATGATTGCCGACTTTGGTCTGGCGCGCCTGACCTCCACAGGCTCAAACCCCGTCGTGAACAGCGGGAATCACGTCAACTCTGGGATTTCAGGGCGCACCTCGGTCAAATACGATGTGCACTACTTTCTCAACTGTCTCGACTATGAGATTCGCGGGATGTCATACTTCCCCGAGACGAAGCGATTCTTGGCGCGGATGCTTCCCGCGAGTCTTCGCGGTGCTAATACGGCAAACGTCAAGATGTACCGCATAAAGAACGGGGCATCGAATGTCTCCGCTCCATCCTTTAACAAGGTTCTGAGCGATCCGTTCCTCGCTCCGGCCCGAAGCAACAACTCGCCGGTGCGCAACGTCGGATCGCCACGCGTACACGTAGAACGCGCCATGGCGAACCGGTCGGGTCGCAACGCCGCCGAGATTGCTCGGAACGCCTTGGCTGGTATCCCGGGTGTTCATGTGACGACCAACGCTCGGCGGCCGACGGCGGCAGAGTTTTTGCGCATGTCGCCGCGGACTCGGGCAGCCATGATGGCCGGTAGAGCACGTGGCGTCGCGGGCGAGAGCCATAGCGTGGTCGTACGCAACACTGCTCGTGTGCGTGGCTCGGCCGTGGTGCGCAACACGGTTCGCCGGGTAGGTAGCGGGGCGGGCGTTCGCCGCTTGCCACTCGGCACGGAACTCCGTGCGACGCGCGCCGGACCAACCATGACACGCGAAGAGATTCGCGAAGTTCTCGGCTCGAGTTCTTCGAACTCGAACTCGAACTCGAACTCGGCGCCACGACCGGTTCGTCGTGAGAACCGTGCGGCGATTTCTCCTCGTCGTCGTGCGCCGATGCCGGCGATTTCTCCTCGTCGTCGTGCAGCCATTTCTCGTGCGACCCGCGCAGCTCACGTCGCGGCTGGTCGCAATGCCAGGGCGCGTAGCGGCGCCGCACGCCGTGCATCACCTGGGCGTACCGTCTTACCGTCGGTGGCCCGGGTCCCCGCCCCGCGTGCTCGTACACCGAACGGACCCACGTCATCGAATCGTGCGCACAAAGTTCTGTCTCACTACGTGAACGCCATGGAGAATCAGCGTACGCTCACGCGTCGCGTCATGAAGAACTATCTGGGGCGCGTGGGCTATGCACCGAATCGTGCCAACCAGTTTGCTCGGGCGTACGAAGCAAAATGGGTGGCGAATAGAGCGAACGTCAAGTCGGCCATGAGACACCTCGCCAATGGTAAAAATCTGAATAAGCTCGGGTTCCAACCCAATATAAAGACCCTGGCTCAGCGTCGTGTAAACCTCAAGTTGACCAACACCCCAAACAGCCGCATTCGCATCAAGGGTCGGATTGCGAACGGCTATAAAAAGCCAGAGTTGCTGGCCCTGGCTCGTAACCACCGTGTGACTGCCAATGCAAAGATGACCAAGGCTCAGATTATCAGCGCGCTCTTCGGCTGACAAGAAAATACTAGGGTAAGTTAATGGATGATGCCGTGATGAAAGTTGCCATGCTAATTATCCTCGCCGTCCTCGGCTACTTTGTGTGGACGTGGTGGCAGGGCCGCAGCGTCGAGAAACTCGAGGTTGACTCGATGGGTCCGGTCGCGCCACCGGTTCCTCAGGACCAGGCCCCACAGGGCCCAGGTATCACCATGTATGGCAACGATTCGTGCCCTTGGTGTACAAAGCAGAAGGAGTACTTCAAGAGCAAGAGCATCGAATACACGTTCGTTGACTGCAGTGCAACCGGTGGCTGCCCCAACTTTGTCCACGGCTACCCCACGATCGTCAAGAATGGTGTCGTCATGCCGGGTTACCAGGAGATTTAAAGTAGCTCGCAATTGATCGGGTCGTCAAGAAATCGACACTTCGAAAAATAGTTTCAAAAGCACGCTGGCCGACCAGCGGCTCCAAAAGGTCACACACGGGCTTTTGGAGTTGGTGCTCAAAATAGTACAAAAAATCAATCGGGACGCTATTCTCCCGGACATACTCAGGGTCTTCCGCCTTTTCGCACAAAAGACTGTGACCTTTCGTGATGAGGAACGGTACACGATCGCCATTCTGAGGCTCAGATCCCGGTGCTCTTTTCCGAATCTTGTTTCGGACCTCGACGTGAGGCTGTCTGGTTTTGTAATCAGCCCCGAGCTGCTTGGACATTGTCAGGGTGGATACGTCCACCTTGCCCGTCAGGAGCTCCCGGCCGCACTTGCGAGCATACTCGATCGCAGGCCGAGGATCGTTCGAATCCAGGACGAGTCCAAGAAGCTGCTTCAGAATGGACCGGACATACATGCACGTGTCTCGTCGAACCACCTGAAGTCCTTTGACGTCAATCTTTTTGAACACGACGAGACGTGTCCCATCCTCTTTCAGGATCGGCTTGCCTTGTTTGTCGGAAGCCCCTTCGTACATCTTGGCGGCGTACCGCTTTTTGCTGTACAGGAAATACGGGCAGTACACCTTCTCGAGCTCGAGGTCGTTCGGCGCCTTGAAGAGCTTCGAGCACTGCTCGGATGCCTGTTCGCCAAGCTTCCACGAGTAATCGATCGCCTCCTGGCCTTTGCGACCACCGACATCAAACTCAACCATCACAGAGTCAGTGTTTTTCACAATCATCTGACCGATACCAGCCTGAAACGTACCCGCCTCTGTTTCGAGGTCGTACACATAACCATCCCAAGAGTCGTGAAGAACCCCTATTTTTTTGATTATATTTGGGTCTTTTCGGAAAGTCGACGTGGTCCATGTGAGACGAAACACGTTTGGTTTATCGAACCTGGTATTCAATGACACATTATAACCCATAGATTTCAGGAGTAAAAAGTACCACTGTGCCGTCACCTGATTCTTTGTATCGATACGATGACATCCACC
>Ga0315293_10003453_pt1 | contig 15196 bp, 14 predicted proteins | sample YL17G13_20_MG_FD_203071 | JGI IMG/M metagenome (GOLD analysis project Ga0315293, IMG submission 203071) | Sediment microbial communities from Yellowstone Lake, YNP, Wyoming, USA - YL17G13_20 | ecosystem: Environmental > Aquatic > Freshwater > Lake > Sediment | place: USA: Wyoming | collected...
CCTCCTTAAAGGTTCCCCCCCTCTTGTTGATTCTATTTCTCGATTGAATCATGGCAATGTTTTTTGTGAAACATTTTTTCGGTGGATTTCGGCATGGTGGGCCTTACATAGCCATCTAACCTCGGCCGGCTTGGAGTAGTCGCCGTGGTGAGCTTGGACCTGGGTGGATTCGCAGACCTCGCAGAGCCCCTTCTCGAGCTTACCTCGTTTTATCATGCGCCGGGTCTGGACATAGCATTTTTTTTTGCCCGAATGCTTGTGATATTGCTCCCGCTCATACCCGGTATTTTCACGGTATTTCCGCATATACTCCGCATGACACTTCCTGCAGTAGGCGCCCAACCCGCCAGATCTTTTGTGGTTTTTCTGCATCTCCTCAGCAAGTTTCTCCACCAAGCATCGAGCACACCTCATACCTGCCTCCCGTTTCCGTAAATATACTTTAATGCGTTCCGTAAATCAACCCCAAAAATAACCCTTGACTCTTAACTGCATTAAAGCTATATTGAATGCTATACAAAGGAGGTCAAATGCGAGGCATCAGTTTTCACCTGGACGATGCGGAGGAAAAGCGCAGGGACAAAATCACCCTCACCAGCCGCGAAATCTTCATGCTCGGAATGGAGGCGGCGGAGGTCGCCGGCGGCCGGGAAACCAAGGCCGACCTAAAATCCGCGGAAGAGTAGTGGATACGCCTGCCGTATTCTCGATTGCCGTCTTGGCCATTATCGTCTTATTGGTCCCCTACGCTTCGAGGAACAGGGAGAGGAGAAAAAAAGAGAGAAAACTGGCGGAGGATCTGCGTTACGAAAACGCTCGGCGCTCGGCCACCGAATTTCAACGGAAATACGAGGCGGATATTACCCGCAAAACCGAACTCATTTACCGACAAGCCCAGCACCGCAGAGAGCAGGAAGAGGCCCTCTTCAGGGCCGAACAGGAAAGAATAAAATCCCAAATGCTGCTTGAAGTCGATTTCGCAAAAAAGAGAAAGGACATGGAACAAAAATTTGACGAAATTTTAAGGGAAAAGCTCGAGCTCGACAGGGAAATGCTCAAAGAAGAACGCGAAATTTCAACTAAAACGGAGGGCGGTAATGGCCAGAATCAGGACAATTAAGCCAGAATTCTGGACCGACGAGAAGGTCGTCGAGTGCTCGCCGAGTGCTCGACTACTATTCGTAGGCACCTGGAATTTTGCCGACGACTACGGCAACCTCCAACTCTCGGCAAAACAAATCAAGGCCAAGATTTTACCCTGCGACAACGTCAAAATCGAAACGCTGCTGCAGGAGCTCATCGACTCGCGACTCCTCATCGAGTATTCGACGAGCCGTGGCAAATTCCTTCATATCAACAACTTCACCAAGCATCAGAAAATCGACAAGCCCTCCTCGCCACAATGCCCTCCCTTTCCATTCGACGAGGACTCGGAGACTACTCCACTACCACTCGTCGAGGGCTCACCCCTGGAAGGGAAGGGAAGGGAAGGGAAAGGAGAGGAAGGGAGTAAGAGTGTGCCTGCGGCACCCCCCTCCCCGACCGTCCCAAGATTTATCAAACCCCCAATCCCGGAAATCATGGCTTATTGCGAGGAGCGGGATAACAGGGTGGATCCGCAAAAGTTCTACGACCACTACGAGTCGAACGGGTGGAAGGTGGGGAGGAACCCGATGAAGGATTGGAGGGCCGCGGTCAGGACGTGGGAAAGGAGTGGATACGAGACCGGCCTTCCCGGGGATGGTGCTGGGGTCGTGGAGCAGGCGGAAAAAATACGTCAAAAATACGGGGTGATGAAATGAGCCAGGATTTTATCGAACGCGAGATTATGATTAAGGAAATTTTTGCCGCCTTCTCAAAACCGTCAAAACCGGATTGGATTGGCAAAGCGGTAAAAATGACCAACGGCCTGAACATGACGGAAATGGTTGACGCCTGTGGAGAGGTCGAAAAAGGCGAGTGGCCGGGGAACCTGGGCGCAGCCATTCTGAAAATCGCACTCACAAAACGCCGGCACGAAGAAGAGCGCAAATCCACGCAGTATAAAAGCGACGAACCCTTCTCCGGCCATGGAGGCGCCAGGAGCCGCTATCTCAAGCTCCTGCAAAAATCCATCATTCTCTGCAGGGTAAAGGCGGAAATGAGTTATTACCAGTTCTGGGAGATGGTAAACAAGCCATGGACAGATACCTGCGACCGCACGCTCGTAGGCGATAAAACCGGCTATTTAAAGCCAGAACAGGAAAAAGAACTGTCAAAAGTCATGGACGTCGCATGGTCTGTTTTTGGCGAAATTACGGCCCCTTTTCAGAGTGAAAACGAGGCCATGGCAATGGCTATGGAATAATCAGGTTGGTTCGGCAAAACCGGCCATTATAAAAAATACCTTGCTTTTATATATTTTCTTGAATATATTAAAAGCAAGATGTCGGGAATTGAAGAGTATATCCCCGTCTACTGCCCAGGTGCCGATGGCCCCTGCGGACGCTATCTCGTAAAAGTCTGCAGATCTCATCACAGTCTCGTCTCTCCCACCTGTCCCAAGTGCGGCAGCCAGTGGCGCGTCTTCCACAACGCCAACGCCGACCTTATCGAGATAGGCCTCGCCCCGTCTCTGCCGGACTCCAAGGTGGAGGCTCTTGTGCAGATCACGCGGGGCCCCGTACGCCTATCCCAACCCCAGGGAGCGTAAATGGAAAGACTCAACCCCAACGACGATATCGCCAGCTCTTCTCCAGGGGTGCAGATCGCGTCGAACACGGATCAGGTTCCGGACGCGAGCACGCAGGGCATACTCTCGGACGTCAACCGCATCGAGCAGGAATTCGACCGCGTCATCGCATTCGAGAGCCAGGACCGCCTGCGCTGCAAGCGCAACTGGCAGATGTACGCCGGCCTTGACCTGGGCCAGTACACCGAAGACGACAAGGCCCAGGCGCAACTCGAAGGCCGCGACCTCGCGACCTTCAACATCACCACGCAGAAAGTCGATAGCCTCACCGGCAACATACTCAAAAACCAATTCGACTCCGACTTCGTGCCCGTCGAAGGCGCCGAATCCATCCTCACCAACGTCCTCAAGTCCATGTATCTCTCGGACAAGGAGATGATGGATTGGGAGCCCGCGTACAACCAGCTCGTGCTCGCCGGAAACATCTACCGCGGCGACGAGGAAATGTACATCGACAGGCGCTATCACCCGCTCGGAAACATCGGCTTCCGCACCCATCTTCCCGGCTACGTCGCCTACGACCCGAGATGGAAGACGTTGAGCGCCAAAGACTGCCAGATGGCGTGGGTGGTCTCGTACCTGACGGGTTCGCAAATCATGGATATGTGGCCCGAAAAGGCCAAGACCCTGAACTTCGTCGAGCGCGACGTCGAGAGGACGAAGACGCAGGGCGAATTTTTCGACGCCCTCATCGACAGCTCCGTCACGCCGCTCTTCGAGATGAGCGAGACGCAGGCTGCCTTTAACTACTATCGCATTATCCGCAAGTTCGAGATGGTCACGGAAGACGTCATCATCGAATACGACGAAATGACCGGCATCGACCTGCCCGTCGGCACCGACTACGCGGCCAAGCTCGCGTTCCTGAACAAGAATAACCCCTCCTGGGAGCCCGGGCGCGTCAAGAAACGGACGGAGAAGAGGCGCGTGTGCATGGTCACGACCGTCTGCCGACAGCTCGACATCAACGAACCCCTGGAGAAGAAGCCGTGCGAAGTACAGATTGGCCGCCTGCCCCTCTTCCCCTGGAGCGCGAGCCGCATCAACGGCAAATGCCGCGGCATCGTCGATCTCCTCGCCGACATCCAGTACAAAATCAACTACCGCGAAGAACTCATCACCAACCTCATCGAGACCGAGGCCTGCGGATCCCAGCTCATCGACCCCCTGCTCTTCGGCGAGGACGAGGACAAGATCGCCGAATACAAGCTCAAGCGCAACCAGCCACGGCAGACCTTTGAAACCGCGCCAGGCGCGCTTCAGCGCGGCCTCGCGCCGCAGCCGGTGTCCAAGGCCATCTTTCCCCAGGACGTCCGCGACCAGCTGCAGAGGATGTGGGATTATGCCGACAGAATCAGCAAGGCCCCGGCCGTTTTCGACGCCCGCTCGGAAAAGAGCGGAGAGAGCGGCTACCTGTTCGCGCAGAAGGCGCGCGTGGCCGAGCAGCAGTCCTACACTCTTTTCGCCGATCTCAAGAGGCACGAGAACGAAAAGGCCGAAGCCTACATGGAGCAGGCGAAGATACAGTACACCATCGGCGGCATCGAACGCCGCTTCCTCGTCGCCAACGTCCGCAAGGGCGTGGGCGGTTCGAGCGAAACCGACTGGCAGACCGTCGTTGTCAACCGCAGGTGGTTCGAGGACGACGACAGCGGCGAGCCCGTTGAAAAAGTCGAAAATGATTTCGCCAATCTGCCCCGGCACAAGGTCGTCATCAGCGAGTCGCCGTCTTCGTCCACCAACAGGCTCATCACCAGGGCCGTCGCGACCGAACTCCTGCGCGTCATACCTCCGGAATACATCGGCACCCGTCAGGTCTTCACGGCCGCGCTCGTGGACAGCCTCGACACCTTCACGTCCAAGCAGCACGCCGACCTCGACGAGATGCGCGAGCTCGAACAGACGATGGCCAAGGAGACCCTGAAGGCCAACACGCTCAAGCTCAGGCTCGCGAACAAGCAAATGCAGGCCCAGCTCGATCAGGCGCCGGCGCAGGCAGCGCCTCCGCTTCCCGGCGCATTCCCCGGCCCTGGCGCAGAACCCGGCGTTCCCGCGGTCGCTCCCGCTCCAGGAGCCGGCGCGGCCGGACCCATAGACGCGTTTGCGGCAGCCGAAACCGAGCCCGTGCCGCCGGAGAAAAGCATGGGCTTCAAGCAGGGCGGCGTGATTGACATCGTACAGGACGCAAAAATAAAAACATTCAAACCCGACATCGCCGTCACCGGAGTCGAAACCTAACCACCGCAAAGAGCGGGAAGGAGAGAATATGGCAGAGACCGAGAAAAAGGGCGAAAGCAAAATCAAGGTCACGCGCAAGGGCAAGGCCGAGGGCGGAAGCACGCCGATGTTGTATGCCGAAACCGCGCGCATCCAAGCCCGTAAGCCCGGAAGTAAAATCGCGCCCGAGCCCGAAGAAGACGTGGAGTACAACAAGCCCACGGGCATGGCCGATAATATCAAGACCACGCTCGAAAAGTGGACGGACACGCTCGAGAGGATGGGGAAAACCGATCTCGCGGACACGCTCAGGAAGAACGAAAAATATCCGTCTTTGGCTAAAGCCAACATCGTCGTCGTCTACGGGGACGCAGGCGACGTGGACAGGATCATGAACGCGGACACCGGAGAGGACATCTCCGGAATTATGAAGCCCACATACGAGGAGGCTCCCACGCCCGCAACAACCGTCACCGGCGGAGAAGAGGGAAAGCCCGACCTCATTCCCGAGCCCGGAGACCCCGACATCTCCCCCGCAACAAGCCCGGGCCAGATTGATCCGATCCTGAGAAAGAAGATGGGCTTTGCCTTGGGCGGCCTCACGACGCCGCCCGAAGGTTCCCCCCTCTCCGGCCTCAAGCCAGCAACCGTTCGCGTGACGCGCATGGCCGGGACGACGGGGGAGGGCAAGCCCAAGGGCGACGACCTCGCGAAGGAAAAGAAAATAAAGATCAAGGACGAGACCCAAAAATTCCACGGCGGAGAAGTCGAAGGCGGTTACGAGGGCGCGAAGCTGCCGTCCCGTACCGACGACCCCAAGCCCGATCAGGAGCTCCTGCACAAACCCGACGAGCGTTTTGCCAAGGACAGCGGGGCTCCGTCAAAGCCGGGACTTGCCAAGGGCGGCCAGCCTTCGGAGAAAAAGGACGGACTCGCGACAGGCGGAGAAGCCGGACTCACGAAGAAGACCATGACCGCGGCCCAGATACAGAAAGAGCTTGGCGTCTCCAAGCCAGGCGACATCGCCGCCGTCTACGACGTCAGCATCAGGGACGGAAAGCTCGTAAGCGCCACGCCGAACGACGCGGAGACGCAGCGGTTCAGCCGCATCATCAGTCAGACCGGAGACAAGAACCCGCCAGTGGGTTCAGCGGATGAGAGGAACAAGCTCTCGCTCCAATACAGCGACAAGCCCAATGTCGGCTTCGCTTCGGGCGCGGGCTTTCAGGCCGGAGGAGAAGTCGCAGACACTACCACAGAAATGGCCGAGCCCGGGGGAGGCCCCCCGGAGCCGGCGGAAGGTGAGGCCACCATGAAAGGGCCTTTTGAATCTTATGCAAAAGTCGAAGGCGTCGATCTCGAACTCGTGAAGCAGGGCAATACCCTCTTCTCGAATTTGAACGAGGCCCTGTCCGGCGCAGGCGCCGAAGACCCGCAGACATACCTTGACGAGCTCAAGCAGTTCGCCAAGGACGTGGAGGCGAAGAGGTCCGAGGCTGTCAAGAGCATGAACGACACTGCGCTCGCGGCGTCGTACAAGGACATGGCCGCCGATGCCCGGGATCTGATTTCGGCTTTTGAAAACATGATTGCGGACACGGGATCGGAAGAAATGCGCGCGGGTATGCCCGCGGCCGCCGAACCCGTAGCCGAACCCGTACCGGAAGAAGCGCAGGTTTAAGCGGCACAACCGCACTCCTGCAAAAAAAATAAACCCGAAGCGGATACACCCGCAAAAGGAAAAAGGAGCAATAGAATGGAAATCTTAAAGCCCGAACCCGAAGGGCAGCCCGAAACCGCGGTGGCGGAAGCCACGGCGCCGACAGAGACCGTAGAGGAGATGACGGAAGCCGAATTCGTGCGAAAACTCGAAACCGATGGCGAATTCGCGACCGACTATCTCGCAGGCCGTCTCAAGCTGGAAAAACCCGAACCGGCCGCACCCGCCGCCGCGCCGGCACCGGAGGTCAAGCCTCCGACGCCTGGGGCGGAGCCCGTGCCCAAGACCCCCGAGTCGGAAAAGAAGGAAGTGCCCGTCCCCACGGACGATGGCAAGTTTGTTGTCGAATTCGACGACGGAACCAATCTCATTTACAAGTCCCGAAACGAGGCCCTGAAGGCGATAAGGGAGAAGGAGACCTTCATCCGCAGCGCCAAGACCTCGATGAAGGAGTTGCGCGAGCGTGACGCCGCGAACCGGGCGGAGATCGAGAAGCTGAAGACACAACTTCAGGCTCCCGTTCCCGCGCCTGCGGCAGCACCCGCACCCGTAAAGCCCGCACCCGCAAAGACCGACGAACTGAGGGAGAAGGCCGAAGAAGTGCTGGACCCGTTCGACCCCGACTACCTGAGAAAGCTGGGCGAACAGCAGATGGCACAGAAAGACCTTATCTATCAGTTGCAGAAACAGGTTGCGGAAGACCGGGCCGAACGCGACCACGACCGCCAGGAGCGAACAAAGCGCGAAAAGGAACAGGAAGAGTCCCGTTTCCGTGAACGCGAGCTCAAGGGTCGGTATGTGGAAGCAAACGCCTTTGTCACCCGCCATGACGAATTCAGGATGAACAGGCCCGTGGACGTCATCGATCAGGAGTACCGCTCCTTCCTCGACGACCTGGGCGTGATTGCCGGAACCGACGGCAGCCTGGGATCGAACATGGCCGTGATGGACGTCTACCTGGACCAGAACAGCGAGAAGGGCAAGACGTTAAAGGCGGAAACGGACAAAATGGGCATAAGGCCGCCGGAAGAGTTGGGCAAATTCTATCTTCTGCTCCACCTTGTCGAGACCAGAAACGGACTCTCAAAGCGCGATCCGGTTTCGGGTAAACCCGTTCCATTCACCCTGGAAGAAACATACCGATACCTGAAGGCGCAGGAACAGGCGGGCTTAGAGCCCGTCACCGCTCCCGCTGTCGAACCCAGACCCGCTCCACCGGCCCCGCCCAATCCGCGCGCGGCCGCCATTGCCGAAGCCGAAAGACGGGCCAAGTCTGTCGCCACCGACATCCCCACGGGTGCCGGGGGCCAGCCCCTCGGCCTTTCTGATATGACACCGCAACAGATTGCCGATCTTCTCGACACTCCAAGGGAAGAGTTGAAACGGAATCCGTCAAAGGCGAGGATGGTGGATGCGATTATGACTTCGATAGGGCAGGGAGCCTTGCGTTTAAATGGTATCTAACCATCTAAACTAAGGAAACGTCCCATGGCAACTCAAGTCACTCCAGCAACCCCCACCAGTATCGTCGCGATGGGGGCCGCTGCGCTCCAGATCAAAGCCTACAATACCAAACTCCGCACGGAGTCCATCTTGAACGACGTGTTCGAGAAACTCTCCGCGGTCATCGACTATTCCGAAAAGGGCGCGAACGTACCCGAAGCCATCTTCCTCAAGCTCGAGAAGTCGGTCACGGGTGCGCATTCCATCACCCTGCCCCTGGTCATGCGCCTGTCCGGCCCAGCGACCTACGGCAACAGTGTCCTCATCGGACAGGAAGAGTCGCTGGTTCTCCGTCACATGACCGTGTACTACAACCTCATCCGCAAAGCAGTCGCCACCGAGCAGTACGGCGTCAACGCCAACGACGTGTCGGCGTACGACCTGTACGGCCAGATCGGCCCGCTCATGATCGACTACATCGCGGAACTCCGGGGCAAGCGCATCCGTGAAGCGTCCATGCTCACGGTCGCGGCCGAGCTGACGGAAGCCCCGATCAGCCTCAAGCACAAGTTCAACTCCAACATCTTCGTACCGAACACGGCTTTGGGCGGGATGCCGGTGTATGACACGCTTGCGGAAACCGAGGCCACGTCCGCGGCCTATCCCCACAGCAACGCCGTGTCCGACAACAGCGGCGGCCAGATCGACGACATCTATCGCGTACTCGGGAACGCCACCAACGGCTTCGCCAACCCCGAACGCGCGATCCTGACAATCGAGAGCCTCCTCGCCCTTGACTATCACTGTGTCGAAAATCTCAAGCTCGAACCGATCATGATCGGCGGGCAGGCCACGCTCGTTTTAACGATCCCGAGCACGCAGATGATCAAACTCCTGAATCCCGCCGGCGATCCCGCGACCACGGGTGGCCGCAATATCGGCTGGATCTGGAAAGAGGTCAGCGCGCTGCAGAAGATCGAGCAGATGATCCCCGGCGCCTACTGCCGCGTACGTCACCTGCTTCTGGTCGAAGACACGCGCTATGCCACGCTCACGGTCGGCGGCAGCCTCGGCGCCGCCACTCTCACGCCCGGCTTCCTGCAGCCCGGCAACAACGACGGCCGCAACCGCGCGCCCTACAACGCCTCAAGCAACCGCGTCTTCGACTGCGGCTGCGTGTACGCGAAAGGCGGGCTCGTGGAATGGATCGTGCAGCCGCTGAAGTACGCAACCGAAGCCTACGATTACGAGATGATCAAGGGCAAGGGCGCGTATCAATGCGCGGGCATCCAGCTCGTGCAGTACAACGTCGATCCCTCGAGCGGAACCGCGAGTGACGATGCCACGAACTACAATCGCGGCACCTGTCTCGTGATCATGGCCCAGCCCACGCTCGTGACCGTGTCCTAACCGACGCCCACGGGAAACGCCCTGGCAGGCGGCTATAAAAAATTGCCTGCCTTTTTAGTAACAATTTAACCAAGAGGATCAAATGCAGAACCAAGCAGCAATCTCAATAGCGGGCCAGAAGGGCCTTACCATTGAACGCAAGATCAATCTCATGCTCGAGAACGGGTACAATGTCTTCATTTTGCGCTGGAAAAAGGTGCATAAATTTCGCACGTTCTACTTCGGCTTCGAGCTCATGGACTTCGTGATCAGGGGCAACGTCGAAACCGGAGCCACGTACAAGGCCGTCATACAGCGGGACGAGTTGTTTTTCGATCCCGACGAGTTCAACGTACCCGTAGGCTATTGCCCGGACACGCCCAGGAACAGGGAGATACTGGCCTCGAACTTCTACACCAGCCACTACGTCATCGCCGGCCTCATCACCCCCACTGGCACCGTCAATGCCGCGACCATCCAGGTCCAGATCCGCACCCTGGCCGATGAGCGCGGTTTCAAGGCCCCGCCCCGCACCCGCGTCATCGGCGTCTACGGGCAGACCGTCCAGGTCGGACATGAGAACGACGCCAAGGGGATGATGAAGGAGAAGCCCCTGGACCCGAAACAGTCGGTTTTCGGCAGCAAGGAGGTCCTGGAGCAGGTCATAGCCGGACAGGCGCCGGTGCCCGAGCCCGTGAAAAAGCTCACGATTGAGGAATGCCGAATCGAGGCCGAGCGCGCCATCCACGAGCAGTACCGGACCCTGGTGGAAAAGCTCAAGCACGACAAGGGCAAGTTCTGGCAGAGCAGCCAGTATTACAAAGAAGTGGTGTTGTCGGACATCAACAACCTCTACTACAAGCTCGCGGCCGCAAACGGACTTGAAATACCCAAGGCCGAACCCGTTGCCGTGAAAGAGGGAAAAAAACCGGAACCGGAGAAGAAGGAATAGCGGGCCCGAACATGGGAGGATGGCGTGTCCACAGCCACAGTCGTTGATGAAATCAAACTCAAGGCCCCGAGTTGGAGCGCTGAAGGCAGTAAGTCCATCCTGTCCATGCTTAACCGCGCGCAGAATTTCGCCCTGTCCAAGCCCGTGGTCGAGAACGTGGTCGTGGATCCGCTGACGGGCGACTACCCGTTCCTGATCACGGAGGCGGGGAAGAGGGATTACGAGATTCCCAATACCAGCCTCGAGCTCGATCCCGAGACCGGCGACGTTGAGCTGCGGGTCTTCAAGGTTTTGGAGCTGTTTTCGGAGCAGCAGCAGATCCGCGACTACAATCGCCGGACGGTCATACGCCCGTATGTGGCCACGGTGCAGGGCGGCAAGACCAACTACAAGTTCACGCCCAGGCCCGCGACCGAACTCGTACCCGCACGCATCATCCTCCCCTTCGACCCCGGCGCCACGACGGACGTGTACAAGTACAAGGCCATCCTCGAGCCCCTGCAGCTCACGGCCATCACCATCCCGCTCACGCTCGACCAGACCTGCGAGGAGATGCTGATCTGCGGCGCGCTGGCATTTATCGAGCAGAACGACTACGGCCGCAGCGACAAGCTCAAAGAGTTCAAGGACTATTACTGCCCTCGGTTCTGGCGCAGTCACGCCCACATCGACGTTACGAGAAAAGTGGACGGAACACCGATAAAGAAGTTCTGATATGGCACAACGCCGACTCGCCTATCCCGGCACCATGCTGCAGAGCATGGAGCTGATCAAGAAGAACCAGGGCAGCTATGCCGGGGGCATGAATTCGGATTTTCCCGCGCAGGAGCTCGGGCCCAATGAGGTGGCCGAATTTTTCAATATGTACGGAATCGGCAAGTACGCCATCGGCCGGACGGGGAGTAGAAAATTATCAGACCTCGAACTGCCGGTGCTGGAAATTCCGTGCAAGGCCGAGAAGAGCGGAAACGTAGTGTTTATTCACGATTACAATCCTCCGGACCAAAAAGACGGAAATTATATCGTGTGGTCCGATGGGCTCCGCGACCAGATTCACGACGTAAATTACTCCACCGGACGCTTCACCTCTCCGATCTCCGGAGATCAGGCGTACGGCGAATACTCCATGCAGGAGCGTATCTGGGGAATTCACTACAATGAAGCCATGCAGCGGGTCCTGGTTCACACAGGAACACGGCTACTTTACACGACTAATGAGTTTGGCGATTACGTCTCTGTTCCCGTAGTGGGCGGAAGCACGGTCCTTGCGCAGTCCAGGTCTGCGTTCGACGACGATTATGACGAGGTTTTCGTCTACAATGACAACGGAATCTTCCGGGTAGTTTTCGACGAAAACAGCGCCTATTGTTTTAAAATTAACGACGGGCAGCCGCAGTTCCGGATTTATTCGGACGAGTTGCTTCCGCCCGACACGTACGGACGCAATCGCATTTATACGGCCATGCGAATCATCGGTCCTGGATGCCTGCATGGAAACCGGACGACCGCCGGCGTAGAGGTGCAGCAGGAAACCGCTCCCGTACATAGCGACTCGAACGGAAAAGACACGAGCGCCGATACCTTTGCAAGCCCCGTAGGCATCGGAGCCAAGTCGTACGAGCGCCTATTCGGAGGTTATTTCACGCCGGATGTCGCAACGCTCAAAACCATTGATGACGCCGGATTTTCCATTACCATCAATGAAACGGGCCCAAGGGATGTTATTTTCGACCTTACCGATATCGTGATTTTTGAAGACGCGGCCGCCGTGATACAGGAAAGTCTGCGAAGGATTATTCCTCTTGCCAACTGTTCCGTCGGCTCCGGTCCCTTGGGAACGTCAAGGCTTATAATCGACGGCGGGGTGGAAAACAAGAACACTATTTCCTATGCTGGCTCGCCGACAAACGGCACGGACGTGTCCGCTACTCTGTGGCTTACCTACGCGACAGGGGCCAGGGTCGATGATGCGATTATTGACGCCCCCGACCCCGTATATGGTTTTTATCCGGAATCTCAGAAGACCACGCATTTCGGCATTTATGGTTCCGAGGATACGATACACAAGACCCTGCCGGACGGAACCATTGTCGCCAACAACCCCGACCTTCTGGTCTGGGAAAAGGACGTTCCCGTCGTCAAGGCTTTCCGTGTTACGCACATTACCAGCGTTAATTATGAGACAACAAACGGGGAGAAGGGTTTTTCCGTTGATGATGTCGGCTCGTATGTTCGGTCCCGGGAAGGTCTCGTGCATAGGATAACAAAACTGATCGACCTTGATGGCAACACATCCAAGCATGAGGTCGAGGCATCGGCGGCATTTGACTCCGAGTTTTTCAACGAAACAGAGGCCATCGCAATAGGGGCCAAGAAGATAAACACCGGATACCAGATTTTGAACACCGTCACCCTTGATTCGGCATCGGCCCTCGGATTCAATCTCTTATCACAGTCGGACGTCGGAAAAATCCTCTTTCTTGAAGACGGAAGCATCAGGCACGTACTTGCCGTAGCAGAAGATGGAGAGAGCTGTACCGTTCACGAGGATATTGAGTTCGGAAACGTGTCGGCCATGGAGGCGATTGCCTGGGACCCGATACTCCTGAAGGATGCGCCCTCTCCTGGCGACAACAAGCGGGTTGTCATCGACAAGACTGCCGGCGCGACCGGAGCGTTCGACATTACAAGGGTGTCCGGCCCGGAATTCACATCCGCCGACATCGGCTGCTTTATTTATATCTTCATGGGCAAAACCCCGTATCGGGGAAAGATTGTCGGAGCCTCCTCCGATTTGGCGAACGTGACATATTCAGATCCCAATCTTAGCCCTGATGGTTCGGGACTTACGGCCATCGTGGCCCGCAATGTTGATTGGTTGATTGACGGCAGCAGCGACCCCCTGACAGACTCTGGAATGCCGTCGAGGTTTTTCAATGACACCGTGACCGACGACACGCTTGCAAGTCGGGCAGACAGCCCTTCTTTTGTTCTGCAGTCCAGGTTTCGCATTCCCCTTCCGTCGTCTTCGATAGCGGCCATTGGACAAAACTTCATGTTTGTCAGCAAGAACGGGATCGCGTATTCGGATATGCCGACAGCGAGAGAATACGTTGTCGGCTTTTACCATCCGACCTATCAGGCCGATTCCGGAATAGACGACATCGTCACCCACCTGAAGTCCTACCCCGACCGCATGATTGCTTTCGGAAAGAAATCGACATGGGGCACGAACATTTCCGCGCTCACGAATATCAAGACTCTGGATATCGGTGAATCTATATTCACCGTACCCTCTTTCTCTCTTATCGACCAGCACGGACTCATCCATGTCGGCAGCATCCAGGACATTGGCGTCGGACAGTCGATCATGATTTGTCACGACGGCGGCGTCAGGGTTTTCGACGGCTCTCAGTATTCGGCTGCGAACCTTGCCGAGAACAGGGTGTGGAAGGCGCTGCGGACCCTCCACACTCAAATCATGTCCAACTACGACCCCCATGGCGGCTACACGATCTTCGGCTCTAACATCGTCAGCTCCGATGCCTATAACGCCGTGAACATGACCGAGGGCGTATGCTACAGGCTCGCGATCCTGTCATCGCAGGGCTGGCTGTGGTCGAAATGGGGTGGCGAGGCCATGGTCAGCCCCTACCCCAATACCGGCGGTATCAGGGTGAGCAATGCCGTGGATATGCCCATACAGGTGATGTTGGACGAGCGTACGGGAAAGTGGCACCAGATCAACACCTTTTCCGGTCCCGCGGGATCGGGCCTGGAAGAGACGTTCACGGACAAGGACGACACCGAAATCCTGTGCTCCGTCAAAGGGTCCCGCCATTTCGGGTCCAAACAGACCGATCTCCTCGAGCACATGGAGAGCCATGGCGACATCAACGCGCCCGTGACCGCCAATGTCTTCGGCGAAGGCACGATCTCCATAGACGCTACCGGGCTCGTAGTCACCCTCGACGGCTCTACCTTCCCCGCCGACATCGGCCTGGGCTACCAGATAGCCATAGACACCGACGGCGCCATCGAGAACAGGCGCGTGCTCACCCGCGACAGCGACACCCAGCTCACGCTCTACAGCGCATCGACGAAGAAGGACAGGACCGGCATGGGCTTTATCGTCATCGGCCCCACGTTCAGGATAGGCTTTACTGTGACCACGAACATCTACGTTGACAACAACCGCGTGTACTCGGCCAAGACCGTGGATCAGCCGGTGGACGGCGACTACGTTTATGACCGCAAAATCAACAGCAAGATGATCCAGAACGAGTACGTGATGTCCACGTCCTATTTCACGTTCGGGGATTCGGAAGTAATATACGTTGTCCGGGACACGGCCGGCCACACGGCCATGGAAAACCGGGACACGACGGAAACCGGACAACAGCGCCTGTATGGCGAGGGCCTGCTGTGGCTGACAAGGGGTAGATAATGGCGTACATTCTCAACCGGCAGACGGGAAAGAGAGCGAGCGGAGATTACGCAGAGAAGGTTACGGGACCAGACGGCGTCCCAGGTTCGGCGATAGCGTTTGACGGCAGCGACAGTCTCGAGATCGAGCTCCACCGGGATCTTGGTTCAGACTTCACCATTCAATTCGGGTATAAAAAATAATGGAAACATCAACGATTAACACGGTGCTGCAGATTATTTCGATAGCGGCAATCGCCGTAGTCGGTTTTTGGATGAAGATGATTTTCAATAAGCTGGAAACCCGGCAGTCAAAAGA
>Ga0315293_10003456_pt1 | contig 15190 bp, 14 predicted proteins | sample YL17G13_20_MG_FD_203071 | JGI IMG/M metagenome (GOLD analysis project Ga0315293, IMG submission 203071) | Sediment microbial communities from Yellowstone Lake, YNP, Wyoming, USA - YL17G13_20 | ecosystem: Environmental > Aquatic > Freshwater > Lake > Sediment | place: USA: Wyoming | collected...
AGTTCAGCCATCCGGCGGGCCTGGCGATAGACAGCCAGGATCGGCTCTACGTGGCGGACATGGGGAACGACAGGATCGAGCGGTTCACGACGGAGGGGGAGTTCGACGGGAAGTGGGGGGAGTCGGGGACGGACCCGGAGATGTTCGATCGTCCATATTCGGTGTGCGTAGACGGGGAGGACAGCTTCTACGTCGCGGACATGGGCAATCATCGGGTGCAGAAGTTCAACGAATCGGGGCGCCTGCTCTACGTGTACGGCACGCGGGGAACGGCGGAGGGCGAGTTCGACAGCCCGATCAGCGTGGCGGCCGACGCGGAGGGCCGGGTGTACGTGTCGGACTGGGGCAACAACCGCATTCAGGTGCTGGCGCCCGCTTCTTGAGGGTTCGCCCGGCCTGCGGCTGCCACTATGGGCCGGCTCTGCGAAGAGGCGGCCAGCAGGTTTCCTAGAGCTGTCCAATGGCGTGGATGCTATCTGTGTCCGCGCGGCCCGGCTGGGCGAAGGGTTGCGGAGGCGGAGTCACGAAGGGGTCGGGATGCTGCCATCGGAGAAGGTTGAGCGGCTGATTCGGAGGATCGGGCTGGCGATTCTGGTCCTGATTGCGCTTTACTGCCTGGTGTGGCTGGTGGGGTTCATCTCCCGCATCTTCCACCGTGCGCTGGAGCAACGCGAGATACCCCCCGAGGCGCGATCGCGGGTGGTGGAGATCGCCTGATCGATGGCCGTGCTGTATGTCCTGGGGACGGTTTGGCTATGGAGCCTGATCCCGCTTGCGGTGAAGGTGGCCCACCAGAGTTTCAACTTCGGGTTCATCGCCTTCGCGCGCATGGCCGTGGGGACCTGCGTGTTCGCCGCGCTGGAGATGGCGACGGGCCGCGGGATTCGATGGCCGAGCAGAGGGCGACCGGAGGAGATGCCCGGGCCGCGACGGCTGGGTCTGCGGGTCTGGGTGGTGATTGCGGGGCTGGGGATCGGGGGAGACCTGCTGCTGTACACGCTGGGCCTGGGGTACACCAGCGCTTCGGCGGCGACGCTCATCGTTAGCATTGACGGGGTGATGCTGGCGCTGATGGGGGTGATGGTGCTGCGGGAGCGCATGTCGTGGATGAAGGCGGCGGCCGCGCTGGCCTCGCTGGGGGGCCTGATTCTGGTGGGGTGGAACGGGCAGGACATGAGCGAGCTGGTGCGCTCGCAGTATTTCCTGGGGAACGTGATCGTGTTCTGCGCGGGGGCCTGCTGGGCGACCTATGGGTTGGGGCAGCGAGTGCTGGCGCGAACTCCGGGGGCCTCTTTGTTGCCGATCTTCCTGGTGGGCACGGTGCTCGCGGGCGCGGTGGGGCTGAGCCAGCCGATAGCCCACAGCCCCATCCATTGGCAGCAGGTGGCGGCGGTGCTCTATCTGGGTTTCGGGGGCACGGGCCTGGCTTACATTCTGCTGGCGAAGGGGATGGCACGGCTGGAGGCGGCGACGGTGGGGCTGGTGGGCGCGACGCTGCCGCTGTTCACGATGGTGGAGGCGCACTTCCTGATCGGGGAGGAGATAACGATCTATCTGATGGGCGGGGCGGCGTTGGTGATGGCGGGGGTGGCGCTGGTGATGCGGCACCAGCGAGTGTACGGGGAGAACTAGGCCGGGCCGTCGGGCGCGTAGGCCTTGCCGACGGGGGCCTCGACTTTGGCGGCGATCTGGGCGAGCAGCTTGGCCGGCTGCCGGCCGGCGAGGCGGGCCTCGGGGGTGAGGATGAGGCGGTGGGAGAGGGCCGACTCCAGCATCGCCTTGGCGTGGTCGGGCAGGACGAAGCTCAGGCCGTCGCAAGCGGCGTTGGCCTGGCTGCATCGAAGCAGCGCGAGGGAACCGCGGGGGCTGGCCCCGAGCGCGATGTCGGCGTGGCCGCGGGTGGCCTGGACGAGGCGGACCACGTAGTCGCGGACCTTCTCGTGGACGTAGATTTCGCGCACGCGGCGCTGCGCGGTTAAGACCTCCTCGGTGCCGATCACCTGCTGCACTCTCTCCACCGGATGGCTGAGCTGAAGTCGGCGCAGCATTTCGCCCTCCGACTCGGCCGAAGGGTAGCCGATGGTGATGCGGAGCAGGAAGCGGTCTAGCTGGGCCTCCGGCAAGGGGAAGGTGCCCTCGTACTCGATGGGGTTCTGGGTGGCGATGACGAAGAAGGGCGGCGCGAGGAGGCGAGTGACGCCATCGACGGTGACCTGACGCTCCCCCATGGCTTCCAGCAGAGCGGACTGCGTGCGCGGGGGAGCGCGGTTGACCTCGTCGGCGAGGACGATGTTGGTCATCACGGGGCCGGGGCTGTACTCGAACTCAGAGGTCTTCTGATTGAAGATGGAGAGGCCGGTGATGTCGCTGGGGAGCAGGTCGGGGGTGCATTGAATGCGGCGGAAGCCGGCTCCGATGGAGAGGGCGAGGGAGCGGGCGAGCATGGTCTTGGCGACGCCGGGCACGTCTTCGATGAGCAGGTGGCCGTCGGCGAGCAGGGCGATGATGGCGAGGCGGATGGCATTTCGCTTGCCGACGATGACGCGGCCGATGTTGTCGAGCAGGATCTCCGCCACTTCGGCCGGGGTGAGCCGGCCGCGCGGCGATTCGGAATTCATGCCGGGTTGTGATTCGGGCGCCATGATGATCTGTCTCTTTGGGGAGAGTTCGACGGGCCGGGGAGCAGTCCTGTCGAGGCGTGTCTCGGCCGGAGACAAGGCGACCGGAATCCGGCGTGTCGGGAGTGTGTGGTACGCTGGCGACGCGGATGAGTTTTGGTACACTACGCGGGCACGGCGGAGTGTTGACACCCGGCCACGCGGTGGATATGATGGCTCCTGGCTGACCGGCTGCAAAACGATACTGCCACAGCAGGGAAACGCACTTCAGCCCACCGCGCGCCTGCTTCCTGTTTCCCCTCTCTGGGGCGGCAGGGGGCAGGCGCGTGCCGCGTTCAGTGGGGCAGTGCCGAGAGAGGGAGAGGAGAGCATGAGCACGCGATTCCTGACGGCCGAGACCGAACAAGGGCGTCGGGCGATCGAGGAGGTGATGGCTCATTCCTATGCGGAGGATATCGACTTCGTGCCACCGGAGTGGGCTCTCGCGAGGATTGTGGATGATGTGCCTGTCTCGTTCGCGCTGGTAGATCCGAACGAACCGCTGTTGTTCCCGAATGGGCCCATCCCGCGCGCCTTCCTCCGTGACGTTGCCACCCGGGAGGATCGAAGGCGCGAAGGGCACTTTCGGGCCACTATGCAGGAGGTGTTTGACCGACTGCGCCTGGTCCAGATCCCTCTTGTGTCGACTCACGGAGAACACCATCTGTACCGGAGATTCGGCTTCGACGTCTTCACCCACCAGCACGGAATCTTCATCACGCCGGAGCAGATTGCACGCCATCTCGGGCTGTCATGTTCCCAAGAAGGGGAAAGGTTCTTGGAGGTCGAGGAAGGCCCGCCTAGGCGAGAAGATCTGCTCCTGATCAGGAGCGTAACAGCCGCGACGACAGCCGAGGCCAGGTGTGCGCTGCTGGCCGCAGCTGCGATGGCCGAACACCGCGGAAGGAGCCGGATCTTTTTCGAGCACCCCCCGACACTGCGCGTCAGCGTCGGCCATGTCAGCCTGGATAGCCCCTTCCGCTCACTGGCGCTGGCCTGCGGCGCACAGGTGCGCCTGGAGGGAGGCGTACCCGAAGGGCGCCCGATTCCGGATGGTGACTGGATCAAAGTGCTTGATGCCGTGGGCTTCGTGGAGGAAGCCGTTCGTCTGCTGGCACCTATGGCCACTTCCCTCCCCAGTCTAGACATCGCGATTTCCTGCGACGCAGGCTACCTCACGATCACCTCTTCGACCGCGGGGGTAGCTGTGAGCGCCGGGCGGTCCGAAGGAGCATTCGTTCTGCGGTGGCCGGCGGCTATGCTTGCTCAGCTCTTCGCCGGATACCAATCTGCGGAGGTACTGGCCTGCATTCATGGAGTCACACTTCCACCAGAGGCCGCCGCGTTCTTCTCCGCTCTCATCCCGCGTCAGTGGCGGTTGACGCGACAGGAGAGTTGGACCTACGTATAGCAGAGCAGGAGACGCCCTACAGGCGTGGCGCAGCCTTGTGCCGCGGTTACTCCCCCGTGAAACCGCTGTAGCCTTGCTCTGAGGGGTTCTCCGTTGTATCGTGGGCACTCCGTTCGCCTGGAGGATGAACCCACGGGTCGTTTGTCGGGCGTCCGCGAGACCGCTTTGAGGGCACTTGGGCGAGCGGATGAGTTTTTTGGACAGCACGGGGTCCTCGGGATCGCGTTGGCGTGTGTGGCAGGCCGGCGGCGAGGCGGGTTGACAGGCTTTGGGGGCGCTCTATAATCGACGGTGTCTGGGGCAGCTGCAGTTGAGGAGGGTGGTGGCATGGACTTCATGGAGCTGGTGCGCAAGCGCCGAAGCATCCGTCGGTTCCGGCCGGACCCTGTCCCCGAGGCGAAGCTCGACCGCGTGCTGGAGGCGGCCCGCCTGGCGCCTTCCTGGGCCAACGGCCAGTGTTGGACTTTCGTGGTGGTGAGGGACGCGAAGGTGAAGAACGCGCTGGCGCAGGCCGGCAACGACTGGATCGAGGGAGCGCCCATCATCATTGCGGCCTGCGCCGACCCCACGGCCAGCGGCGTCAAAGGCGACCAGAGCTACTACCTGGTGGACATTGGCATCGCCATGGAGCATCTGGTGCTGGCGGCGGCGGAGGAGGGGCTGGGGACGTGCTGGATCGGGTGGTTCGACGAGCGAAAGGCGCGCAAGGCACTGGGGGTGCCGGACAACATTCGGGTGGTGGCGACAACCCCTCTGGGATACCCCGACGAGAACCCTCCGGCGCGGCCGCGGAGGTCGCTCGGGGAGGTCGTGCGCAAGAATCGCTGGGACTAGACCATAGGTTGCGCGCGCGGGAGGCGCGGGGGGAGATCGCGGGGCGGAATCGTTGAGCTTAGACGGCACGTGTCCGACCCCGGAAGCCGGGGCCTGGCTGACCTCGTTTAGTTTGGCGCCACATGGGTAGAAACGGAACAGAGAACAGCGAGTACGAGTTGCTTTACAAGCCCGTCATGAGCCAAGCGCGAGTGAAGTGTTCACAGTGCGGCCACTCGTTGGGAGAGGCCGCGTCTTGTCCCATCTGCGGCTACTACGTCGACGCCGGCGATTCCCCGTGCAAGCCCGAGAGCGATGTTTACCTGCTGCTGGTGATGGCCAACATGTTGCGGCTGCGGGGCCAGTGGGTGGAGGCGGAGGCGAAGTGCAGCGAGGCCCTGAGGCGCGACCGCGACAACGCGTCGGCCTGCTCCGTGATGGGCGATATTGCGCGCGACAGAGGGAATCTGCGCGATGCCATAGAGTGGTACCGGATGGCGCTGGGGCGCAATCCGGCGAGCGCTCCCGACCGCAAGAAGCTCGACGCGGTGCTCGACCAGGTGTCCCTGGGACAAGAGGGACGGCTGCTGAATAAGGCGGGCAAGGCGCTGCGGAGGGGGATCGAGCTGGCGACGGGCGATCTGCGTCCGGCGCGGGCGCCGGCGCCAGTAACCCTGATGGTGGCCGCCGCGCTGGCTGCTATCCTGCTCGGCACCGCGCTCGTTATTCTGCTGGGAAAGCGAACGGCGATAGAGCCGCCTGAGCCGCCGGTGCCCGCCGCGACCGGCGCCTTCATAGCGGCGCCCCCGGAGGCGGAGGAGCCGGAAACCGGCGAAAGCGCCACCGCGGTGGGGGCCGGCACGGTGGAGCTTTCCCCGGGGCTGGCCGAGCTTCAGCGCGGCCTGACGGAGCATCTGCGGCAGGTGGCCATGATGACGGATCCGAACTGCCACCTGATTTCGGTCGAGATCGACCCTCTGGGCTCCGTGACGTTGATCCGCGTTTCCATGCCGCGCTTGTGGGTTGTGGGGCACACGCGAGAGAACATGCTGGCTGCGGCGGGGGCGTTGGCCGCCGGCGTAACGAGCTGGGAGGTGCCCACCTCCCGGGTGCGGGTGCGGTGTGATATGAGGGGAAGCCAGGGGCCGGAGGAAATGGCGATGGTGGCGGAGGGGGAGTCGGCCGAACTGGCCGAGGCGGGGGCAGGAAGCGGCTCCGCGGTGGCGGAAGCGTTTGATTACGTGTGGTGGCACCCGGAGCTTCGGGAAGCGGGCGAGACCGAGCCGCCGCTTTAAGGACTGCGCGATGTCAGAAGTCCGAGTCCGGGTTGTGCGACTCGGACGCAACTCGGATTCGCAATACCTGCTGGTTCTGCAGGACGACGCAAGCCATCTGCTCCCCATGGTGATCGGCCCCTGTGAGGCGATAGCCATCTGGAGCGTGCTTCGACCCCGGGGGGAGGCTCCCGTTCCGCGCCAACCGACGAGTCACGATCTGGTGAGTAGACTGATCGAGAATCTGGGCGGGCGGGTCACCAAGGTTGTGATCGATGACCTCTGGAACGGGGTGTACTACGCCAAGATTCACGTAGCGGTGGGGGAGGAAGTGCGCACGATAGACGCCAGGCCGAGCGACGGGGTGGCGATCGGCTTGCGGGCGGAGGCCCCGCTGTACGCCGCGGAATCCGTGCTGGCGGCGGCCAACGAGACGCAGACCGCCGATGCGCCCCCCGAAACGCTTCCCGGCCCGGATCTCGACCTGGACGATCTCTAGGCCAAGCCCGGCGCGGGCGCCGCGACTTGGCCGCCCCCTACGTGTCAAACAAACCAGGCGCGCGTCAGTAGTGCGCCAGGGTGGTGACATGTTGGGAAGGCACCTATCGGAAATCGAGCTGGTCGAGTACGCTGACGGCGAGATCGCGCTCTCCCGGGTCGCGCCCGTGGGAAAGCACCTCCACGAGTGTGCGGCCTGCGCGTACGCGCTGGAGAAGCTGAGGGAGGCGGTCGCCGCCACCTGTTACCTCCAAGTCGTGGATGCGCCGCCGGGCCTGCGCGCGCGGGTGGCGGCGGAGGTAGCCGCGGGGTCGGCGGGCGAGATTACCTGCCGGGAGGCGAGGCCACTCATTCATCAGCAGATCGACGGCGCGCTTTCGTCGCTTGGGGTGAGCGCGCTGCAGCAGCACGTGGCGGCCTGCCGGTTGTGCCGGGTGGAGATGACGGCGCTTTCGGCGACGGTGCGCCTGGTGCGATCGCTAACTTCGGTGAAGGCGCCGGCTCGCATACGCGAGGCGGTGGCCGCCGCCGAGCAGGCTCGGAGGCGTCGCAGGGCCTGGGGGCCGGTGCTTCGACCGGCGCTCGCCGCGGCCGCGGTGGCGGCGGTTGGGGGCCTGCTGATGTTAGTGCGGCCAGCCCTTCAGCCCGAAGTCGGCGTGACGGGCGCGCGGGTGGCATCGGAGCCGAGCAGGCCGGTGTCGGTCGCGCAGCAGGCCGAACCGCAACCGGCGGTTGCGGCTGAGTCCGCCCTCGCGGCGGCCGAGGCGGAGTTGCCTGAGCCGGCGAGTCCGGAGGCCAGCCCGGCCGCGGAGTCGCCGCGACCTGTGCGAGCTGTCTCCAGCCGGCCGACCCCGGTGCGGACGGCTTCCCTTCCTCCGAGGACGGAGACACTGATCCCGCCGGCCGTGCTGACCCTCCAGGCGGTAGCCAGGAGCGTTTCCGGCCGTGGGGACTTGCAGCTCGCCAGCAATATGACGCGCGACCGGTTCGCCACGTTGGACTCGGAGACGGCGCTGTCCCAGGTGCCCGACCTGTCGGGTTTCGAGGGTGTTGAGAACGGCGGCCAATGGGGCGAATCTGGCTCAAATCCTTTTGAGAAGAGGGATGAGAAGGGGCAAGGGGAGGCGAATTCTCTCGGGAATCGCGGCCCTGTGGAGGGGGCACATCTGACGGTTCCGCTGGTCTAGCAGGGGATTGAGCAGCGGATCGGGGAAGGGAGCCGCGTCGGGGACCTTTGGTGAGCGGCAGCGGACGGCACGGGTATTTGTTCATAACGTGGTTCAATAGAGGGTCGCTCTTGGCGGCCCTGCTCCTTAGAGGGTCGCTCTTGGCGGCCCTGCTCCTTAGAGGGTCGCTCTTGGCGGCCCTGCTGCTTTGCTTTGTCCTCCCCGCGACGACTACGGCCTGGGGACTCAATTCGGGGCCCGAGGAAGACAGGCGCTCGTCTCTGCTGGGCGGTCAGACGTCGCTCGTGCCCGGGGAGGCGAGCCGCGGCGAGCCGGGCGCGCTGGTGGAGCTTTTCGGCCTCTCGCGAGGGGGATCGCCGGTGGCGGCAAGGGGCTTGATGGGCTTGTCCTTGGGCCGCGGTGGGGGCCTGGAGGGGAACGCGCTGTTCGGCGGCCGCCCGCGGAGTAGGGCGCTGGATGACGGCGCCTCTTCCTACCAACTTGGTTTCACGACGCCCTCCTTCCAACTGACGAGCAGCTTCCGCGACGTTGGGGCGCGCTTCTCCCCGTCGGAGAGCGCGGGCGACGGCACTTCGAGCGATGAGATGGAGGCGCTTCGGGGGGCCTTCGGCACGCGCACCATGAACCTCAACGCGGCGCTGAACCTGGCCCCCGGCATTGATTTGACGTCCACCCACAACTCGGTCCGTAACGACCGCCCCGAGGACGAGCATCGGGGGCTGACCACCACCGATACCGTCCACAGTCTCGCCTTCAACCTGGGGGTGGGCGGCCGACTGACGACCAGCCTCAACGAACACCGCGAGGAGTGGGATCGCACGCGCGGCCTCGCCGACAGGCAGCGGCGCACCAACGCCATCGAGTATACGTCGCAGTTCGGCGGGGGCGGCCGCCACGGGCTGCGGTTTGCGATGACTACGGTGGAGAAGTCGGTGGGGGAGCAGGAGGAGTCGGAGCGGACGCGGGAGGCGCACCTGAACCTGGCGCCCACGGGCCGGCTGCAACTGACGGCCGATTATGTCGCCAACACGTCGGACAGCGGACAGGACAAGAAGACACGGACGGTGGGCGCGGTGATGCAGTTGGCGCCGAACACGGAGCTCGCGGCGAGCTGCAACACGGAGGTCTCGGAGAGCAGCGGGCGCTCGCGCGGCACGACTATGCGGCTGACTACGAACTGGGGCGGCGGGTCCAGCGCGGGCCGGCTGACGGCGGAAGAGAACGCCGTAGACGCGGAGGAGTCCGGTGCGGACAGGAATCGCAACTGGTCGCTGACCGCGGGGCTGGGCGAGGGAACGGGGAGGACTAATCTGCGGGCCACCCTGAGAGAGAAGCGGGGCGAGGGCCCGACGGGAAGGCTGCAGCGGGCGGCGGCCCTGCATCTGGATCGTTCTTTCGGGCCGCGGCTGCAGCTGACGGTAGACCGCGCGCAAACGGTGCGGGGCACCAACGAAGAATTCGATTTGACAATGCTGTCGACGTGCGCTCTGGCGGCGGACCTCGGTGGGCAGACCAGCCTCACCGCGGAGCTGCGTTCGGAGCAGGACAACGAGGGCGGGAGCGAGTGCATGCGAGACGTTTCGCTGCGCCGCGAGGTGGGTCGTCTTGCCCTGGCGGTTTCGCACCGAGCGTGGAGCGAGGGGCCGCATCCGGGGAGCGGGCTGCGTTACGCCATCGACTACTCCACGGGCGAGGCGCCGGAGTGGGCGAATGAGATGTCGCAGGGCCACGTGTTCGAGGAGGCGGAGGACTATCTGGTTCCGGAGGCGCCGGACTGGGTGGAGATGGATTTCCTCGGTTTCCGCTTCTGGACGGACGACCGTCGCGGGGGGCCGGACGCGGGGCTGCGCACGTTCGCCTTCGCCCATCGCGCGGTGGTGGCGAACCGATACCACCTGCAGCTGGCCTACCAGGAGTGTCCGGAGGATAGCGAGGAGTCGCGCCGGGGCCGGCCGATGGAGCTTCGCCGGCAGCTCGTGGAGTTGGGGGCTCCGGTCAGCCGGAACCTGCGGGCGCGGGCGCGCTACCTGAGCGATGCGAGCACCATTGACCCGCGGTCGCACGAGCAGACACTGACGCTGGGGTTGCTGGGCCGTCTGGCCGATGAAGAGTCGCTCGAGGCGAGCGTGTCTTGCACGGCGGGGCGCTGGGACGAGGAGAGCCGGGATCGGGCCAGCGTGAGCCTGCTGTACTCGTGCCGTCTGGACGAGGAGCGCCGGATGAGCCTGAGAATGGGCTACTCTTGGGGTGAGGACGAGCCGGGCGCCCAAGAGCGAGAAGGCCGGCTCGATCTTTCGTATCACAAGCCGATCTAAGCCCCACGCCGTCTCGCCGCCTCACATCTGCCGCGGAAATGTGGAATAGAGCGCGTTGGTGCGGCGGCCTTATCCATTATTATGGCTGGTCGCCTCCCGGACATGTATAGGTGGAGTCGGCCAATGCGTTCCAGCCTCGGTTTTAAGGCAATGTTGGGCTCCAGGGCTGCGCCGCGAGAGAAGATCGCGGCGGCGCTCCGTTGCCTGATCCTAGTAACAGTCTTCGCCATGGCCTGGGTGCAGTCGGCGGCGCGTTCGCCCGGGTTCGATCTCGTGATCGGCTTCGGCGCGGCCTATGTATTGATAACGACTTTTCTGCCGTGGTCTCGGATGGACCGCCGCCGGGCCACGTTGATGATGTTGTCGGCCGACATCGGCCTGATCACGGCGCTGCTGTACACGCAGGCCGGCACCAGCAGTGAGTACTACCTGCTCTACTATCTCCCGATTCTGCATGCCAGCGTGCGACTCAACTTCCGCGACGCGGTGGCGACCTGCGTGCTGTCGGCGGCCAGCTACATGCTGGTGGGTCTCCTGGAGGGGACCGAGACGGAGATCACGACCACCGTCATCTCGCGAGTGCTGACCTTCACCCTGTCGGCCGCCCTGCTGGCCGCGTTCTTCGTGCTGCTTGCACGGGAGCACACGGCCCACGAGCGGCTCAAGTATAACTACCAGGATGCGATGCAGGCGAAGAGCGACTTTCTGTCGCGGGTATCGCACGAGTTCCGCACTCCGCTTACGGCGATTGTGGGCTTCACTCAACTGCTGTACGAGCACGAGGATCAGCTGGATGCGGACCGACAGCACGACTACCTGGTGATAATTCGCGACCAGGCGCAACACCTGGCTCGCATGATTGAAGATATGCTCGACCTGGTTCGGATCGACGAGGGCCGGCTGGTGTTGAGGCGGGGCTCAATCAGCCTGCAGGAGGCGGTCGAGTCCGGCAAGATGCTGCTCGAGGACCCGGCGGCTCGGGAGCGGGTGACCGTGGCAGCGGAGCCGCGGACTCCCGCCGCCTATGCCGACCGGAACGAGATCGAGCAGGTGACTTCCCGCCTGCTGCTGGCTGCTCTCGGCCAGTCGGAGGACGGCGCCGAGGTGTCGGTTCGCATCGGCCCGGCCGCGGACGAAGAGCAGGTGCAGATGATGATACAGGCGAGCGGGATGCGGGCAGACGATGACATTCTGGCCCCTCTGTTTGGGCCGGCTATGAATTCCACCTCCCAGAAGCTGTCGAGCGGGCAGGCCCTTGGGCTGACGGTATCGAGGGCGCTGATCGAGCTTCATGGTGGACGGATCTGGGTGGATGAGGGATCTGACGGCGAGGCGACGATCTGCTTCTCAGTGCCGGACTTCCGCGCTGAGGCAACAGGACCTGAAGTGATCGTCGGCACGTCGTCGCAGGAGTCCGCGAAAGCAGGAGCGGAGGCAAATGACGAAGCTGATGATAGTGGACGACGACCCGTCGGCGCGGAGGCTCATGCGTGACAGCCTCGGATTGTCCGGGGATGAGTATGAGATCTTCGAGGCCGATCGGGGACGTTTCGCCCTGCAACTGATCTCGGTGGTGCGCCCGGACATCGTGCTGCTGGATATCAGCATGCCGGAGATCGGCGGGATTCCGGTCTGCACGGAGATCAAGCGGAACCCCGCGACATCGGGCACTCGGATTGTGATCGTGAGCGCGCATTCGGACCGCGACTTCATTGCGGCCAGCCTGTCGGCGGGAGCCGATGACTTCATCGCGAAGCCGTTTCAGCCGGCCGATCTGGCGCGCAGGGTGCGCCTCGTGATCGAGAGCAGGGAGCTCGCGGTCGGAGCCTGAAGCTCGGGCGTTGACAGTCTGCGGGCCTCGATCTACAATCGGACGCGCCGCGGCTTACAGCCGCGGCGCTGACTGCGAGAAGAGGAGGCCCCCGTGCCCGACGTGCAAGCCGAAATCCTGATCGATGCCGCCCCCGACCGCGTCTACGCGCTGGCCAAGGACGTGGAGAACCTTTCCGAGTTCCTGCCCAACGTGGAGCGCGTCACCATCAAGGAGCGAACGCCGGAGCGGACGGTCAGCGAATGGGTGGGCTTGGTGCCGGAGTTCAAGCGCAGCCTGAGGTGGGTGGAGGAGGACTTGTGGGACGACGCCTCCCGGAGCTGTCGCTTTCGCGCGCTGTCGGGAGATTGGGATCGATACGAGGGGGTGTGGAGCTTCCAGGCCGAGGGCGAGAAGACGCGGGCGCGCCTGGAGATAAGCTACGATTACAACGTGCCTCTGATTGGGCCGCTGATAAAGAAGTTGCTCCACAGGCTCGTGGGCCGCAACGCCGAAGAGACGTTGGAGGGCCTGCGGAAACGCGTGGCGGAAAGCGGTGGCGATGGCTCGCAGTAAACAAGTGGTAGTGGTGGGCGCCGGGCCGGCGGGGATCTTCGCCGCGCTGGCGCTGTCGGAGGTGGCCGGGGTGAAGGTGCGCGTGTTCGACAAGGGCCCGGACATCGACGAGCGGCTGGCGAACTCGCACGGCCGGGGCAAGGCGCGCGATCCGAACTGGATGCTGTGCGGGTGGGGCGGGGCCGGGGCCTTCTCCGACGGCAAGCTCACCATGTCGCCGGAGATCGGCGGGCAGCTCACGACCTATCTGCCGCGGGCGCGGGTGGTCGCGCTGCTGCGCGAGGTGGACGCGATGTGGCTGCGGTTCGGCGCGCCGGAGGAGCTGTACGGCGCGGACGAAGATGCGCTGGCCGCGCTGGCGCGGCGGGCGAGCCGCGCGGACCTGGAGTTCATCGGCACTCAAATCCGCCACATGGGCACCGACCACTGTCCGTTGGTGCTGCGGGAAATGCGGAGCGCGCTCGGCCAGAATGTGGAAGTGCACGCCGGCGAGGCCGTCGCTCATGTCCGCACCAGCAAGGGCGCCGTCACGGGCGTGGAGACCGCGGGGGGCCGCCGCTACCGCGCCGACTACGTGATCTTCGCGCCGGGCCGCGAGGGGTCGGCCTGGTTCATAGAGGAGGCGGCGCGCCTGGGCCTGGGGCGGTCCGACAATCCGGTGGATGTGGGCGTGCGGGTGGAGTTGCCGGCGGAGGTGATGGCGGACGTTACCACCGCGGCTTACGAGTCGAAGCTCATCTTCTACTCGAAGAGCTTCGACGACCGGGTGCGGACCTTCTGCATGTGTCCCTATGGGGAGGTGGTGACCGAAGAGAGCGAAGGCGTGGTGACTGTAAACGGGCACAGCTACGCGCGGAAGCGCGGCCCCAACACCAACTTCGCGCTGCTGGTGAGCACCCAGTTCACGGAGCCGTTTCACGAGCCTATCGCCTACGGCCGCTATCTGGCGCGACTGGCGAACTTGATCGGCGGCGGCGTGATCTGCCAGCGCCTGGGCGACCTTCGGTCGGGACGCCGCTCGACGGCGGAGCGCATCGCGCGGGGTCTGGTGCGGCCCACGTTGGCCAGCGCCACGCCCGGCGATCTGAGCTTCGTGCTGCCCCACCGGCATCTGTCGAGCATCATCGAGGCGCTGGAGGCGCTGGATCGGTTCGCCCCGGGGATCGGCTCTCGGCACACGCTGCTCTACGGCATCGAGGTCAAGTTCTACTCGGCGCGGCCGCGCCTGAGCAAGACGCTGGAGACCGAGGTGAAGAACCTATTCGCGGTGGGGGACGGCGCGGGGGTGACGCGGGGACTGATGCAGGCTTCCGCCAGCGGACTGCTTGCGGGGCGGGAGGTGCGGCGGCGCGTGGAGGCCGGCCAGGACTGAGGCGCGGGGGCGCGTCGCGTTTCGTCGGTGATTCCTCGAGGAACTCTCTTCGGACGAACGGCTAGGGGCCGGGCAGCCCGACTTCGGCCAGCTCCGGCCGCAGCTCTTCGCTGTTGATGACGTCGATGAACCGCCTCACCAGGAGCTGGTTCGGGCTCCGCCGGTGAACGCCCAGTCGGATTCTCACGGGTCGTTGCTCGCCCGGATTGAGGGTGGCCACCACGGCCACCGAGTCGGGCGGGACCATGTCGGGAAGCTGAAGCACGGGGCAGGGGTCGTAGATCAGGCCCGCGGAGGCCTCGCCCTCGGCGACGGCGGTGACGGCCTCCAACGGAGTGGTGTACAGCACGAGCTTGCTCTGGACTTGATCCCACACGCCAACGCGCTCCAGCGCGTGCTTCCCGTCGGTGCCGACGGAGTTGATGCCGGGGGTGGCCATGGCGATGGATTCGACTCGGCTGCCAGCCAGGTCCTCGGGCCGGCTGAGGCCGACGGGCCGGGCGGCCGAAGTGGCGATTGCCACTCGGTAGTAGCCAATGGTCGCGCCGGCGGCCGGGTCGAGCAAGCCGGCGCGTTCGAGCATTCCGATTTCGGAGTCGCCGGGGCAGATGAAGACGTCCGGCACGGCGCCCTGCTCGATGCGGGCCACCAGCTCGGGGGGCTGGCCCACCTCGATACGCACGGACTTGCCGGCGTTGGTGGCCTCGAACCTCTCTTTGGCGATCTGAATGGCCGGCGCGATGCCGCAAGCGACGTAGGCGACGATGACGTTGGGGTCGCGGTTTACGGGTGCCGAGGTGCCATCGGACTCGCGCGCGCAACCACCTACCAGCACGACGCCAAGCAATGCCCAGATCAGTCCGTGCCGTGCGGGCCTACGGATCATAACTCTCCCACTGCTGAATGCCCGGTGCGCCACGCTCTCATTCCAACCGACCGCGGGGGCCGCTCTCATCGCGGAGAGATCTGCAGGAAGGTCTACCGTCCCCGGCGGCACGAGCAGCGCCCTGATGTAAAACACGTCGGGGCGGGCAGATTTGAACTGCCGACCTCGCGGTCCCGAACCGCGCACTCTAGCCAAGCTGAGCTACGCCCCGTCGCAGGCTCATGATAGCACAGCCCATAAGCGTCGTCAACGGATCTGCTCGGGGCGACTCGCATCGGCGTTGCTCGCGGGTTCGACGTGTGCTACCATATTATCGTCACGGGCCGGGGCGCGGCTTAACCGGGCGCGCGGTGGCCGGCGGCGGCCGGCCGGGACAAGTCAACCAGGGCGG
>Ga0315293_10003459_pt1 | contig 15181 bp, 12 predicted proteins | sample YL17G13_20_MG_FD_203071 | JGI IMG/M metagenome (GOLD analysis project Ga0315293, IMG submission 203071) | Sediment microbial communities from Yellowstone Lake, YNP, Wyoming, USA - YL17G13_20 | ecosystem: Environmental > Aquatic > Freshwater > Lake > Sediment | place: USA: Wyoming | collected...
ATCTGTTCGGCAGGAAGATCGAGGTGAGGGCAGGCGCCCAATGGCTTGTTCTCGGCGTCCTCTGGTCCGTTATGGGTGCTGAGCTCGTCGTGAGGAGCATACTCCATGTGACGAACGACTTCAGCCTAGATCCGTGGCTCACCGGAATCACGCTCGTCGCGATGGGGACGACGCTTCCAGACATTGCCGCATCGTACCACGCGGCGCGCAGAGGCTATGGAGACCTCGCGCTCGGAGAGGGCATAGGGGCCAACATCGTGACCGTCCTCCTCACGCTCGGCCTGATGGGTATTTCCAAACCATTCGAATTCGACACAAGCATGGTGCTGCCGATAACCCTGGTGATGAACCTGGTGACGTTCCTAGTGCTCATATTCATGGTAAAGAACATGAGGATCGGCCAGGTCGGAGGGATCGTGCTGCTGTCCACTTACTTTGGCATGGTCCTGTCCATCGTGTTCCTTCTCCTATGAGGACGTAGCCATTGCGCTTATTTACCGGGTATTGACATTCACATCCGCTTCCAGCGGGGTGTAACAGTTGCCCGTGCAGATGATAACAGGTCTAGACTCAGGTCAGGTTGCGAAGTACGTCCTCCTCTGCGGAGAGCCGGAGAGAGTGCCGAAGATCGCGTCTGCGCTATCCAAGTCGGCCAAGGTCGCACAGCACAGGGAATACACAGTCTACGGCGGATTGCTTGACGGGGTCCCCGTAACCGTCGCGTCCACAGGAATAGGCGGGCCGTCGACGGCGATACTCATCGAGGAACTCGCCAACCTCGGCGCCCACACATTCCTCAGGATCGGCACGAGCGGCGGCATCGCGGACGGCCTTGGGAAAGGGGATTTCGTGATTGCCACAGGAGCAGTCAGAGCTGATGGCACCAGTAAGAGCTATGCGTGGCCCGAGTACCCTGCGGTTGCGCACCACGAGATCGTGCTTGCGCTCATAGACAGTGCCAAGAGGCTGAAGGCGAAGTACGATGTCGGCGTGTGCCTGTCGGTGGACGGGTTCTACAGCGAGAACAAGGTCCTTGTCGACGGGAAGATCTCGCCGATGTCCCAGTCGGGATACATGCCCTCATTCATGGTAGACAGACTGGCAGACGCGAAGAAGATGGGAGTGAAGAACATGGAAATGGAGAATGGCACGATTCTCACGCTGTGTTCCCTGTTTGGCCTGCGCGCTGGTGCGATCTGCACGGTCTCGGATGTCGTCCCATGGCACCCGACCGACAAGGTGATCGATTTCGAGCAGAACATGACAGATTGCATCAAGGTCGGGGTGGAGGCCATGCGGACGCTCATCGCATGGGACACCAAGAAGAAAGGTTCCAAGTTCTGGTCGCCTTGAGCCAGCGTTACCTGGACCCACCTTTCGGCTTCTTCGCCGCCGTCTTGGGTTGCGTGCGTATCGGATTCTCCAGCCCCTCGAACGGCTCCGGCCACGAGACAGAGTGGATGCTCGGTGAGCCCTCCCTGTCCCTGAAGTACTGCTGGTAGAACTCCTCGGAGACGTTGGGTATTATCGGAGCAACGACCTTCAGGAGGCCAAGACCGATCGACCACATCGTAAACCATGCAGCCTCATCCTTTGAATCTAGCCTCTTGCCCTCCTTCGTCAGGTACCTGGCAGACACGTCGTCGCTGATGAACTCCTCAACGGCCTTGAGAGCCTCCACGAAACGTTCGTCCTGCATCAGCGCGTTCACTGTCATCCCGAGGTTCTTGAACGATTCCAGTAGCTCCCTGTCTACATCGTGAAGTACCATGAGTTCGGTGATCGGCTTGACGCGGATACGCTTCGTCACGTACTCCTCGAGGCTCCAGAGCTGCTTCCAGATGTGGGTCTCTTGTCTCCTCAGATCCAGAAGGGACCGAGCGTCGGTGTACTCACGAGTCTGCATCGCACTTGCGACATTCCTTATCGAGTCCTGTATGGAATCGATTTGGACTCCGCTCCTGCCAAGCACGGGCGTGAGCTTCAAAACGTCCTTGATGTAGCCCCTTAGGTGACCATGCCACTCGAGCCTGTCCTCCAGAAGGTCCTTCGCCATCATCATGTTGGTCATCGCCTGGTCGAATCTGCCCTCCTTGTACGTGTCGATGGAGTCCGTGATGAGCTCCTCTATGTCCTTGCAGAACACGTCCCCCTTGCGCGCCTGGGAGATCAGGCTCTGGGTCTGTCGATAATAGGAGAGGAAGTTCACGCTGTTGTAACCGCGCTCCTCGAGCACCGATGCGGCCGTGTTCGCCAGCACATGATGCCTGCTGAACATGCACTCGACGAGCGCAAGCTCACCAATCTCTGATTGAGTGAGCCGGGCCAAGCTCGCTCGCACCTGTCTCCTGACCTTCTGATTGTCGTCGTCGTAGTGCCTCACGAGCAATGGGACGATGGCGAGCGGGTTCTTGGTCCCGTACTCTTCGATCCTGTCGACCATCTTTCGCCGTCTTCCCGGCATCATGGAGGACAGGTCTGATGCCAGGTGCCGATCTATCCTGAGGCTCTCAACGTCCTTGGACATCTCGACGTCGGCATCGCTGACATAAATGCCTCTGGCCAATTCCCGCACCTGCCAGATTGCTGATGATTATGCAGATACATAAGGCTTTTCGGAGCGGCCTCTGAGTTCACACGGTGCGCTCAACGGAGCACGGCACTCACGATACTCGAGAAGTCAAGGATTCGTGTCAAGCGCAAGATGCACCGCATTCGCTAGGGGATCTTCGGACGATACGATACGGCGACGAATTCGGGACGACTACTTGCTGCCCCAGCGACTGATGACTATGATGAGGACAACCATCACGACAGTCAATACGACTGCAGTCACGAGATAGCCGAGCCAGCCCCCTAGGTTGATCTCCGTGAAAGTCGTGTCCACACCAGCCACTTTCAGGCCGCCCATCACCACACTGTTCCACAGCAGTGCGATGACGAAACCGAATGCTGCGGCCAGAGAGGTCGAGATGGTCCTCTTCACCTCAGTCGCCGACAGTTTCCTCTCCTCAGCCGCTGACAACTTCTTCTCTTCAACCAATGTCGATTCCCCAGGGTTCCGAAAACGCTTGACAATTCATAGAGTTTTCGTCGAGCCTCAGCTGATGAGCAGTTGCAGAAGAAGCGACTCATTGCTCTCGGCGGATTCCCCTGAGTTCTCCAACCGTGGGAAACTCAAGAGCCTTTTCGCCTGAGAATGCGATAGGCACGAAGTTTGACAGACCAGCGTCCGCAAGGATGGGAGATATATTGTCAGATGATATCTGGTTGACCACGTCAGTCCCTGGCGAGACGAGACTCAATGCGGGCAGCACGAGGATCCCTCTATTGTCGTCATAGAGAAAGCATTGGTCCTTCAACGAGGCCCCGACGCTGTCCCTCAGCCTGATGGACGGATGGATGTGTCCCATGATGGTCGCATTGCCTGACGGGGATCCTGAATGACCGTGCAGAATGCGCACACCGGATACGGACAGCTCCTTGTGCAGAGGCACCCCGTACTCAGAGAGGATCGCCCCGAGGTAGTTATCGTGATTCCCCTTGATGACATCGAGCGAGACTCGGCCGCTGAGCATTTTCACGAACCTCGCTACATCCTGCCATTCCTGGACCAGGTTCCTCGAGAAGTTGTGCTTCAAATCACCGGCAACGATCAATCTCCTTGGCCCGATGGAGCGAATCATCCTGTCCATGTACAGTTCTATCTTCTTCGTCTGCACGCGCGGCAAGCTCATGCCTTCGTATTCAAGAGCGGCTTCGCAGCCAAGGTGCATGTCAGCAACGATGAGGACGTTGTCATCGGTCAGCAAGGCAGCCCCGCCAGCGAACAACTCGATCCCGTCACAGATCCTATGGCCTCTCATGGATGAGGTTTCTGATACGATGCACGCGCTTAACAACTTTTTGACTACTTTTGCTCCTCTCGGGACGCTCTTATATACCGGCTCATGGCTCCTTTCGCATGATGCTCAGGAACACCTTCGTGCTCCTGGACCGGATAGGTCCCCAGAGGGAAGCTTCCCTCTGGAGGTCTGGGATCGAGAGCTGGGACGACTTCGTCTCGGCACGGCGAATCAAAGGCTTAGCAGAAGACACAAAGGCGGTTATGGACGTCGAGCTTCAGGCGGCTGACGAGAAGCTCTCACGGAAGGACGCACGATACTTCTCATCCAAGCTCTATTCAAGAGACCACTGGCGGTGCCTCAACGATCTCGGAGACTCAGTCGTGTACCTTGACATTGAGACGACAGGCATCTCCATCAGATCGCCGATAACAGTGATAGGCATCTACGATGGAAGGCGCATGCACACGCTTGTGAGGGGACAAAACCTCAATCACAGGGATCTATCTTCCATGCTCTCATCCGCGAGCGCCATCGTCACCTTCAACGGATCGAGCTTCGACCTGCCGGTCATCAGGGCACAGTTTCCGAACGCGGTCCCCGATATTCCTCACATAGATCTAAAGCATGCGCTGAGGAGACTCGGCTTCACTGGGGGGCTCAAGAGGATAGAACGGGAGCTTGACATCACCAGAGACGAGCGCGTGGAGTACATGACCGGCGAGGACGCAGTCTACCTATGGAGGTTATGGGAGAGAAACGGCAATAGGAACGCCCTGAACCTGCTGACGGAGTACAACGCGGCTGACTGCATGAACATGAGAGTCCTCGCGAACATCGCTTACCGGGGGCTCAAGAGGCGGACCTTCGACCTGGCCACCGCTGCTCGGAAAGGTTGAATACGGCGGCGGGACTTAGGGGAATGGGATGGATCAGTTTCTATCGCTTGTCCTAGGGCTCTTCGCGTTTGCATTCCTGATATTCATGATCCAGAGGGCAGTAAAGGGGATCATCTTAATCGGTTGTGCTATCATCGCATTCATTGTGCTCACGTCGCTTGGAGTGATCGGGTGAATCCTGTGGGTGCGGAAGGAGTCATTTCTTCGCTTCCCTCCGGCTTCTGGAAGAACGCTGACAATGGCGGACGCGCCCTCAGGAACGCATCTTCGGTCATCGTCGCTTCTCACATTGACGCTGACGGCATATCCGCGGCTGCGATCGCCTCAACGGCGCTGAGAAGGGCGGGAGTCCGCTGCGAAGTCCGATTCTTCAAGAAGCTAGATGAGACAGCCCTCAGAACCGTCAAGGAGGCGCACTCGCGGATTGCGTGGTTCACCGACCTGGGCAGCGGTTCGGTGTCGAAGATCGAGGGCATCGATTCGGTGATCTCCGATCACCATGTTCCAGAAGAGGGCACATCGCGCGGTTCGGGCAGGGGCCAACTGCTTCTGACGGACTTCAGCACTGTCACACATGTGAACCCTCAGCTGCATGGGATCTCAGGAGCTTCGGATCTCAGCGGTGCTGGCAGCACGTTCGTCGTCGCTCTCGCAATGGACAGGAAGAACATCGACCTCGCTCATCTCGCGGTGCTGGGTGCGGTCGGCGATCTCCAAGACCAGCGGACAAAGCGTCTGGAGGGGGTGAATCGGGCGTTGCTCACAGCGGCCGAGGAGCAGGGTCTGGTCCAGGCACTCGAGGACATTAGGTACTTCGGTAGGGAGACGCGGCCAGTGCACAAGATGCTTGAATACTCAAGCGACCCTTTCCTGCCTCGGATCAGTGGGAACGAGGAGGGCGCCCTGGGCTTCCTGCTAGAGCTCGGGATCGAGCTGAAAGAGGGCGAGAGCTGGAGGACATGGTCAGACCTCACGAAGTCCGAGAAGAGCAACATAATCACGGAGCTCAGGTCACACCTTGAAGCCGCAAGGCGCAGCCCACAAACCATTGACAGATTGACAGGTGAAGTGTATGTCCTGACCAAGGAGCAGAGGGGCACCCCGGTCAGGGACGCCAAGGAGTTCGCGACCCTCCTCAACGCGTGCGGGCGGCATGGGAAGGCCGATATCGGCCTCCGCATCTGCATCGGGGACAGGTCTGACGCCCTGACGGAAGGCTTCGCCCTCCTGAGGAATCATAGGTCCGCGCTCAGCAAGGCCCTCGCATGGGCCAAAGGGAGCGGGATCATCAGGCTCAAGAACATACAGTTCTTCGACGCTGGGGACGAGATCGAGGACACGATTGTTGGCACCGTTGCAGGCATGCTCCTAGGGAGCGAAGGGGCGGACAGGAGTGTTCCGATGATTGCCTTTGCGGAGTCGACGGAATACTCCGACGCTCCAACAATCAAGGCATCCAGCAGGGGCACTCAAGACCTGGTTTCTCGCGGGATGGACTTGTCGGCTGCGATCAGGAGCGCAGCCGAGAAAGTCGGAGGCGTCGGCGGCGGGCACAATATCGCGGCGGGGGCCACGATACCGGCTGACAGAAAGGACGAGTTCCTGGACGCCCTTGACAAGATCGTTGGCGAGCAACTCATCGGGAAAGCACGGCGACGAGGATAGCCTTCTGCGCGTGCGTCCTGTTCCCCGCCTGGTCGAAAACTACGCTGTGCGGGCCATCCATCACTTCAGCCGACACCTCTAACCCTCTGTGGGCCGGCAGGCAGTGAAGGAAGATGTAGTTCTTGTCCGCCTTCTCTACGAGCTTCTCGTTCACCTGGTAGGGCAGGAACAGCTTCTCGCGCTGCTCCTTCTCCGACTCCTGGCCCATCGAGACCCACGTGTCGGTGTAGATGACATCCGCTCCTTCGACTGCCTGGAACGGGTTCGACAGAACATCGACCGTGCAGCCATGGGACTTGGCGATCTCCTGCGCCTTGGCAAGCAGGTCTGCACTCGGCCTGAAGTCCTTCGGCGTGGCCGCCCTCATGTTCATGCCCACGAGAGCGCAGCCCAGCATCAGCGAATTGCATACGTTGTTGCCGTCGCCTACGTACGCGAGCCGCAGGCCGGCGAGCTTGTGCTTCTTCTCCTTGACCGTGAGCAAGTCGGCCGCACACTGGCATGGGTGTTCCATGTCGTCGAGGCCGTTGATGACTGGAACGGACGCGTGCTTCGCGAGCTCGCGCATGATCTCGTTGCTGAAGGCCCTGTACATTATCGCGTCGACGTACCTGCTGAGGACGTTCGCGACGTCCGACACTGACTCGCGCTTTCCAATCTTCACCTCATCAGGGCCGATGTATATCGCCTTCCCTCCGAGCTGTGCCATGCCCACCTCGAAGGAGACCCTCGTCCTCAGGCTCGGCTTCTCGAAGACCATCCCCAATACCTTCCCCTTGAGAGGCTCCCCTTTCTGGCCTTTCTTGGGGTTCTTCAACTCCTTCTTCATCTTGGCCGCGCTGGCCAATATGTCTTCGAAATCCTCCTTCATGTCAAGTACGGAGATGATGTCGCGCTTCAAACCATCACCTGGGTCCTCAATCGCCTGGCCCGTATTAATGCTTTTTAGATGACCATCATGACCAGACTGAAAGGACCTTCCCGATTGCTATCCGCCGCATCGGGAGTAGCCGCACGAAACGCATTCCTCACAACCGGAGGCATGGGCCATCATGCCTCCGCACTCGGGGCACGAGCCGAAAGGCGATCCGTCCGAGGACTCTGAAACATGTCCCTGATCCAACTCTCTCCCCTCTGAGCATGAATCATACGGCAAGGCTTGATGATGACGCGGGGAGGGGCGCGAAAGTGATGCTCCAGACAGACTGGATGACTTAGAATCCTGAACTGATGACCGGGCAATCTTTATCTATGGAAATCACATGGAGGGCGATTGATGGCCGGGATGGGGTAGTGGTATCCTTGGGGACTGTGGATCCCTTGACCCGGGTTCAATTCCCGGTCCCGGCCCCATTTTTGCAGCGTCAGGAAAACAACGCGCTGCAGTGAGGGCATTTCGTATCGCTTTCCGAGACCGGTTTGCCGCATACCGGGCACTCGAACTCGAACGCATCCTCGTCAACATTCTTGAGCGGCTCGGCACGCGGAGGCTCATCGACAGCGGCGTCTGCGCCATCGAGGTCGATCAGCGATGTCTCAGAGACTTCTTCTGAGAACTCACCGAACTCGGTACCACACTTGGGACATTTGCGTTGGGTCGGTGAAACGAGCTCACCGCAGAAAGGGCACTCGAACTTGACCTCGTCGAACGACGCACCGCACCTGGGGCAGCTCTTCTCGCTGCCCGCCACGGTCTTGCCGCACGAAATGCACCCGAAAACGAACACTGGAAGGGGCTCTTTGCCCATGATGAATGGATGCAGGTACCATTACTTAAAGGATTTCGGTTCTGTCCAGATGGGGATGATTCGCGCCACGAAGGAGTATTTCTACCTGCCCTTTTTCGATTTCCCTTTCTTCGCTGGCTTCTTCTTCTCTGCGGCAGGTTTCTTCGTCGGCTTCGCCTTGGCTTTGCCGGGCGCATGAGCTTTGGCGGCTGCTTCAGGCGCCTCCACGAAAACTGCCTGACAATTGCCGCACGATTTCGCGGACACGGGCAACTTCTCCCCGCAGACCGGGCAGTCGACCATCGCTTCCTCGAGCGGAAGATCGCAGCGCGGGCACCTGGTCTCGTCGCCCCTGATCATCAGCCCGCAGCCAGGGCAGGCAACACGTCTGACGGTCGTCTTGATCTCGTCCATCTCGGTCTTGATTATCGTGTCAACGAACTCGTCCATGTTGAAGTCCGCGGTGCTCCTCTCAACGCCCTCAGAGAATTTCGTCAGGTCGATTCCGCAGGTGGTACAGGATGACGAGTTCCTCCAGACCAAGCCACAGCAGAATGGGCATTCGAAAAGCGTTCCAGGGCCAAATTGGAGGCCGCAGCGAGGGCATTCGGTGTCGTTAGACTTCACGATCCTCCCGCACTTGAAGCAGCTCAGGAAGATGTCCTTCTGCCCTTCAGCGTTCATCCAAACCGTAAAGGCGCATTCATCATATAAATATTCAAACCTGAGAGCTGGACGCGAAGCGAAGGTATCTTCGCCTTCATCTCTTCCGGCGCGCTCGCCCGCGATGCTCTACGAGCACGAGAATGATCATTACCCCAAACACGGTCGGAGCAATCTCACCGAACTCTGGAATCTTCTCGAACACGATCCGCAGCGTGCCGGTCCCGTTCGTGTTCTCCGTCCACTGCCAGCACACGAGGGAAGAGCCGGTCACGGAGTAGACGGAAGTCAGGTATGCCTTTGAGGAGGTCGTGTCGCTTCCGGTTGGAATGAAAGTCCATGAGCCGCTCTCGTTCTTCTTCGCCATGATCGTGAGCGGCGTGTCGGTCGTGTCCATTCTCACCCAGAATGTGTACAGAGTGCGAGTGGTGGATTCGAGCGATATTGTGGGATACAGGTCTCCGACGGATGCTGGAATGCCCGTGTCCAAGGGGAGCCCCGTCGTCCATGTGTTCGCACCTGTATTGTTGTGCGAGTACAGTATCCTCGGTTTGCCAACGCCTACGGCCTCATAGCAGTCACCGTAGACGACATGCACGACACCCTTGGAATCGACCACGGCGGAGGGAGGCGCGCGCGCAGTATTGACGAACGTTGCACCAGTTGCAGTGAGAATTGGATTCTCGGAACTCCAAGGCCCTACCCCCACGTACCTGCGGCTCGAGACATTCCCAGCGTAGGTGTAGATCGCCCAGACATTACTCCCGGTGCCTGCTGGCACTATTGTTCCCCGGATCTCAGGGGAACTCGAGTCCACAGTCAACAGGCTGCCCATGTAGGTCGGCGAGGTGACGTTGTTCACGACCCCACTCCTGTAGGTCACGAGGTTATAGGTCGGGTTCACACCCGAGGTGACCTTATCGGTAGCCACCACCCAGACATATCCCGCAGCGTCCCTGCATATGAACGAATCCTTATCGGCCACGTTCTTTGTGGATACGGGCCAATCCACCTCGGCATCCCAATCGATTGTCGGCGTGGACGCGTTGACAAACCCTTTCCGAACATGGATGAATGAAGAGACAGCACCGTCTCCCACCTCGAAAACGGTCCTGTTCGTGGGATCGTACCAGACGGACACCTTAGCGACGCTGTTAGAAGTGAACGCTCGGTCGGGCGATGGCGTGCTCCATGTCACTCCGTCAGTGCTGTACCTGAACACCGTGTGCGTGCCATCGAAGAAGAAACTCCAGAAGTAAGTGCCATCATGGAACAGCTGCCTCTGATAGGACATCGCAGTCGCAGTCGCCGATGTGATTGTTGAATCTATGGCCCAACCCTCAGCCCCTGCGGCCGGAGCCAGCTCCATAGAGAAGGCCCTCGTGCTCTGAGGTGCCGAGGTCGCCTGGTCGCCCACTCCTCGCCAATTGGTCGTCTGGATTATGTAGTCAATCGCCGTCGACCCGCCCCAGGCGGAAGGCGAGACACTCAGCTCGATCGCATGACCGTCCTTGGCTGCGGAGATTGAGGTGGATACGGGCGTCCACTGGCTTCCGGAGTACTGGTACATCGAGCGGCTCACGATCTCCCCGTTGAGCCCGCGCACTTCGATCTTGCGGTCCGCGCCGATGAGCTTCGTTGATAGAGACATCTGGTATCCCGTCGCGTTGGAGAGGTCGGTGTCGATGTATATCATCAGAACGTCCTCGCCAGTCTTGCGGGTCGTCGGTATGACTATGCCGCCACCACCGCCTCCGCCCGAGGGCTTCTCCTTGATGAATGGAACATATGAGCCGCTGCACATCTCACCAACGACCCTGACATAGAATGCCGCGGACAGAGTATCGTTGGCGGCTCCAGTGGCCGAGACATCTATGTTCTCGTCGTCCACCTGTAGCGGATCCGAGTCCAGCGTGGTCCTGCCGACCCAGTCGCCAAATGCGCCGTCAATCTGAATCGCGGATGGAGGAGCGGCGACATAGGCTTTGACTGGCGGGCCCACAACGACGACCTCCTTGAAAGACGACTGGACGCCCGAGGCGACGACTTCGGCTGATACGACAGTTCCTGGAGTGGAGGTAGATGTATCGAATGCCACATCAACGACTTGCTCCTCACCGAGAGCGACATCCACATGCCCTGGAGAAGCGACGAGGTTGGCTCCCGTAGCGGTGATGGAGATGGTCTGCACCGAGCCAGCCTTGCCATCGCAGGACAGGCGCAACCTCAGCATCTGCGAAGATGCCGCTTGGCTGACTATCCCGGAGGAGAACACCGCCGGACCGGGCTCCTGCTTGATCACCAAGATGCCGCCCTGGGCAGGCACAGCGTAGCTCACAGAGCTCCTGTCCAGCGAGTCCTTGGAGAGCAGCATGAACTTCGCGTTTTCCGAAGGCACGATCGGCAGCTCTGCAGAGGCTTCAAGTTCGCTGCCACTGGCCATTGCGTTCAGTGAGCCGATGTGCTGCCATGAGTTCCAGTCGTATTGGTCGCTCACCGATCCGAACTCACTGAGCGACGTTGACTGTACTGAGCTGTTCCATCCGTCGAGCTCGAGGAGGTACTCAGCGCCGATCCCCGACACAGCGTAGCCCGTCGACTCGGAGTTGTCAGAGTCCACGAACAGGTAGAAACTGTTCACTTCGGAGGAACTCATGATACTCCCCGCGACTTTCAGATACAGGTATAGGCTGGACGTCTTGACATCCACGGCCCATTGCAGTATGTCCGTGTCGCCGGACCCAGAGGTGTTGAACACACCATACTTCATCTCGTCAGCCCATTCCTTGAAGCTGCCGTCGATGGCAACAGGGGTTGTCTCGTTCGAGTATGATAAGTAGATGAAAGTTGGGATTACGATCACAAGGGCGACGAGAACCGCGAGGAACTGCCACTTCGTGAGAAGCATCGCCCTTCTCTGAGCGCTAGCAGGCAAACGCCCCACACCCTTCGTGCCATTGATCATCCCGGTTCCGTTGACGAGACCAGTTCCGTTGATCGCCCCTCGGCCATTGACCAGTCCTTGACCCGTGGTCGGGGCAGGAGCAGGAAGCCTGGTGACGACCTCAGGAGTCGGCCAGAATGGCTCTGGTACTGGGACAATTGGCCCTGGCGGTGGAGGGACCTCCGGCCCCTCCTCGAATCCGACTCCGCACTTCGGGCAAGACTTCGAATCCGCGGGGGCGAATGCGCCGCATTCGGGGCACTCGACCATCTCGCCTTGCGGAGCGATGATAGGCTCGGCCGTGAGAGGGATTCCGCACCTTGGGCACTTTGACTCCACACCCTTCAGCTCGAGCGCGCACAGCGGGCAGTTGTGCTTCGTATCAGGGAGCTCCATCTTCGGTAGCTCCCTCCGCAAGAAATCATCGGCTGGAGAGACGGCCGCGACTCTCGCGACAGACCTCTTCGCAATCACTTGCTGCAGCTCGGTAGCGCAGATCGGGCACTTGGCGACACCATAAGGAACCTTGTTGCCGCAAAGAGGGCAATGAATCACGGATTCGTCGGGCAAGCTACGAGCACCTCGGGGGAGAGCGTTCGATATGGCGCCAGCGTGAGTGAGATACGATTGCCAGCTGCCTCAATCGCTTGGAAATTGCTATTGACACCGGTTGTATATATATAATCTGGCCAATGTCTGGGCTACATAGAACGCGTGCGCGCGCGCAGCATATATCCAGATGCGCAGATTCCGTTGTTGGCGCCAGAGCCAGCATCATGACTGACCAGCAAGGTTAATATAGCCGCAAAATCGTCGTTCGGCGAGGTGAGGCAGAGTGGGTTGGACAGGGCCCATGAACAAGCTCGACGAATTCAGGTTCGAGATACCGCGAAGCTTCAGGCCGTGCATGTCCACCTCGGCCGTGATCTTCGCGGACGACAAGATGATGCAATCAGTCCGCGCGGACAACGCTCCTGAACAGGCTGCAAACGTCGCGTGCCTGCCGGGGATTGTGGGCAAGTCATTGGCAATGCCGGACATCCACTGGGGTTATGGCTTCCCGATCGGGGGGGTCGCGGCGTTCGATAGCGAGAATGGCGTGATCTCACCCGGAGGCATCGGCTACGACATCAACTGCGGAGTCAAGCTTGTAAGGACAGACCTCACCGTCAAGGATGTCGGGGGCCAGATCAAGAAGCTCATAGACATGATTTTTGCGAACGTGCCATCGGGAGTTGGCGAGAAAGGGAAGCTGCGCCTATCGATCTCCCAGATTGACGACGTGCTCGACGGCGGAGCGGGATGGGCCGTGGAGCAAGGCTACGGCTGGCAGGACGATCTCTCCTCATGCGAAGAAAGCGGCCGAATGAAGACCGCAGATTCGGCCAAGGTCGACGTGAAGGCGAAGCAACGAGGAGCCCCGCAGCTCGGCACGCTTGGCGCTGGGAACCACTTCCTGGAGATTCAGAGAGTCGAGAAGATATTCGACCTGGAGGCAGCAAAGGCATTCGGATTGACCGAGGCGGACCAGATTGTCGTCAGCATACACTCAGGGTCCAGAGGATGCGGCCATCAGATCGCGAGCGACTACATCAGAGTGATGGAAGCGGCGCTGAGAAAGTACAACATCAGTGTTCCAGACAGACAACTCGCGTGCGCCCCTGTCAAGTCCCCTGAGGGACAGGACTGCTTCGCGGCGATGAGCGCCGCGGCGAACTACGCGTGGGCGAACAGGCAGCTCATACTCCACTGGGTCCGCGAGTCCTTTGAGAAGACGCTGGGGAGGGACTCCAAGGAGCTCGGTATGGAATGCGTCTATGACGTCGCCCACAACATATGCAAGCTCGAAGAACACGAGTTCGCGGGGAAGAGACGGAAGCTGTATGTGCACAGGAAGGGTGCAACCCGAGCGTTCGACACCAGCAGGGACGAGGTGCCCGCGAAGTATCGGTCGGTCGGCCAACCAGTCCTGATACCAGGTGACATGGGCTCGGCCAGCTACGTGCTGGTGGGGACAGCTCAAGCGATGAAAGAGACCTGGGGTTCGACATGCCACGGGGCGGGCAGGCTCATGTCAAGGACATCGGCCACCAGGAAGTTCTCGGCCAACGACGTTGTGGCGCTCCTGCAGAGCAGGGGAGTGTACATCAAGGCCGCCTCCCGGGACGGCATCGTCGAGGAGGCCCCGGGAGCGTACAAGGACGTCGACGATGTCGTTAGGATCGCCCATGGCGCTGGCATTTCAAAGATAGTTGCGAGATTGAAGCCGCTCGGCGTGATGAAGGGTTAGAACTCGACAATCTTCGAGGCCGCCTTCGCAACGCGCTCTTTGTCCTTAGCCGGACAGGCCACCATCAAGGCCCACTCGTGCACCTTCCGGGTCTGGAGCGAGTTCGCGATCGAGCTCATCCTCGGCAGCATCCGCACCTTGCCGTCATCGAGCACCCTGACGTCCGTCAGAGACAGCCTGGGTTCTGAGACGGCCAGCTCGCTCGATGGGACATCGATTATCACGTGTCCCGGAAGGATACCTGCCCTGCGGGCGATGTCCGCCTCCAAAGACCGCCTCTTATTGACATTCCCGAGAGCGTTGAGCTCGGCCCAACCATCCTCCGGGATGTCAGCCGCCCTCACCGAGTAGGCGCGCTTGAACAGTCGCCTGTACTTGATCATGGTGGCGATCTCCTGGAAGTAACCGCCCTTCGAGACGAGATGTTCCAGGAGGCTTGAGTCCGTCATCCGGTGGAGGTCCCCCACCTCTTCCGCACCGAGCTGCTCGACCGCCTTCGCGAGCATCAGCTCCGAGATCCTGACGGTCTTGTGAAGGTACACAGAGGAGAACATCAGCGCTCTGGCGACGAGCATGCCTTCGACAGCGCTCAGCCCGCTCCTGTCGATGACGAGATCCCCATTGAATACCTGCAGGGTCTCGAACAGCCTGTCGAGGTCGATGACGCCATACGCCACGCCAGTGTAGTGAGCGTCGCGCTTCAGGTAGTCCAGCTGGTCCGCATCCACCGGACCGCTGATGATCTGGGATAGATACCTCCTCGCGTTGAAATACGTCTGACCCTTCTGCCTGGAGAACGTCTTCTGTACGGGAGGCGCCTGGAAGCGCCCCTCGAGCAGCGCGGCGACGCTCTTCGGGTCTACACCTCCGCGCTCCAGAACCTCGGGGATCGTCTGGAATCTGCCGAGGATCTTCTTGTCGGAATCGGACAGGATCGTGTCCTCGCCTCGTATGAACCTCCTTGAGATCTCAACGTGATCGATACCGAACTGCCCGTGCAATACGAACTCGAGCGTGTGCGAGTATGGGAGGTGCCCAACATCGTGCAGGAAGGCGGCACACTCCACCAGCCTTGACTCCTCTGGTTCGAGCTTCAGGGATGCGCATATCTTCCGGGCCACTGCGAAAGTCCCGAGCGAGTGCTCGAA
>Ga0315293_10003460_pt1 | contig 15174 bp, 11 predicted proteins | sample YL17G13_20_MG_FD_203071 | JGI IMG/M metagenome (GOLD analysis project Ga0315293, IMG submission 203071) | Sediment microbial communities from Yellowstone Lake, YNP, Wyoming, USA - YL17G13_20 | ecosystem: Environmental > Aquatic > Freshwater > Lake > Sediment | place: USA: Wyoming | collected...
ATGGAAAATTTATTTTGAGATTTGGGAAAAAGGGTGTAGGACCAGGTGAATTTGAATATCCCAGGACAATCGCTTTAGACTCTTTAGGTCGAGTCTATGTGCTTGATTTTAGAAAAGTAATTATTTTTGATGAAAGAGGAAACTTCATAGAATCATTTAGACTCGATTTTATGGGAATTGACATAGCTCTAAACGAAAAAGGAAATTTGCTTATTTTAGGTGCAAGAAACGATCAGCTTTTTAATGTCTATGATAGAGAAGGAAAGTATCTATATTCTTTTGCAAATTTAATAAATATCCCTGAAGAATTTTCAAAAATTAAATAAGAACTCTTACCATCGACCAAATTTCCTTTTTATATATATGTTTATTATATCGCCGTTTATCCTTTTTTGGAAATATTCTCATTTTCTGTTCACGGACGGTATTTATTGTAAATAAACAATAGACTATGTTACCAGCGGGAAGCTGCAATAGTTTTTTATCAAATTTTCTATTCCGCGAATCAAAACTCTCAATTCATATTTTATAGCAGGCTCCTTTGCTGACATCAACTGGCTTTCTTATTCCTAATGTTAAGCATTTGGAGATACTCTCGTAAGGGATATACCAAAATCGGCCAACTTCGTCTCCTTGTTTCTCCTTTGGCTTGGTTTATTTTATTAACCTACTTAATTCAAAAGGATTATATTCGAAGAATCGTTGACCTGCCTTTCTTAAAATCGGTCCAGGTATAAGGTTAGGATGTTCAAAAGCTACGTTTTCTTGTTCAACTGTCCAATGTAAGATATTGAATAGGAACGAATTAAATTAATTCGTGCCCGAAATAGTGTAACATCCGTCATAATTTTCTCGATCTTAAAAGAACTCGTATCTCTAATATATCGTGATATTTATATTGTCTTCAGAAATTGGCACGCAATTTGCTATCTAATATCCGGATTATGGAAAGCCAAAAAAGCGAAAGTATTATTCTAGATTTTAAGGTCTATTTTAGAGGGCTTTGGAAAGAATCGAAACCTCTGGTGAGATTATTCCGGACTTCTTCCCGAGGCTATCTTTACGACACGGGAACAAACAAGATATTGGAATGCGATGATATCGAATTTGATTTATTAAGCCGGCTTTTAACAATGAGTATTGATCGAGCTATTGATTCTTTTGTGGCCGAATACGGAAATGATCGATTTGTTAAAACGGCTGAAAAAATTAAAAACGCGATACAAAACGAAAATATCCTTTTGACGAAAAACGCCAGTCAATTTGGATTATCTGCCCATTATCACAATTTTGAGGAACTGGTCGCAACTTCTTTAGGCCTGCTAAATCTAGAAGTGACAGAAAATTGTAATCTTCGTTGCGATTATTGCGTCTATAACCCTCATTTTCACGAAAAAAGAAACCATGGGAGCGAAAGAATGCCGCTTTCCGTAGCACAGCTCGCTATCCAGTATTTGAAAGACCATTCCTCCCAGAGCGAAAACGTTTATATTGCCTATTATGGCGGAGAACCATTGCTCGAGTTTGACTTAATAGAATCCTGTCTCAAATTCGCGCAAGATTTGTTTCAAGAAAAGCAAATTGGGTATTCTATCACAACAAATGCAACTCTTATCACGCCGAAAGTAGCCGAATTACTATTCAGAAACAAATTCAAGGTGACAGTAAGTTTGGATGGACCAGAAAAAATCCATGACAGCTATCGAAAAGATATTTGTGGAAATGGGAGCTTTAAGAAAACGATTAAGGGCCTTGAGAATTTAATAAACGCTTATGGCGAGGAACCTAGCAAAAATATTGTTTTGAACATGGTCTATACCCCTCCTTATTCGGGGCAGAAACTTGAACGAATCTCCGAGCTTTGGAATGAAATACCGTGGCTTCCGAGAAATATAAAGGCAAGGCTGACCTATCCTAGTCCGGGGAGTATTCCCAAGGAAAGACTACTTAATGCAGATACTTGGGAAGACTGGAACTTTCTTCAATGGTCGTATGGAAAATATGCCGATAGCTATTTGGGGAAAGGAAATTCCCATCCAATTGCTAATAGCTTGTTGGAACAAAACCTCGCTTTTCTCATCCAGCGGCCTATTTATGAAAAGCCTTTAGACAAATATTATCTTAATGGATGTTGTATTCCCGCTGTCAGAAGGCTTTATGTCTCTGCCCAGGGCAGATTTCACATATGCGAAAAAATTACTACCAATGCACCGACCATAGGCAGCGTTTTTTCTGGTATCGATTTAAAAATCCTCAAGAAGGTTTATATAGAAGAATATGATCGACTAAGTCTGCAGATTTGTTCAGACTGTTGGGCGCTACGGCTTTGCGATGCGTGTTATATCCATGCGTTTGAAAACGGACAGCTGGATTCGACTAAAAAGAAAATGCATTGTTCGTACGTCTTACATTCAAAAGAAACGTTTTTGAATATATTTTGTGAATTACTGGAGCAGAATAAGGAAGGTCTCAATTACTTAGCTCAATATAAAATATCTTAGCGACGAAAGGAAGGTGAGAAAAAAAGGCAGCTAAACTTAAAATAAGAGGAAAGGGTTTTTTAACAAAGGGTCATATTAAGAAGGAGGAAAAATGAACATTGTTAAGCCGAGTGGGACTTTGGCAAATCCAATGAGTGTCATTGCTTGTGGTTGTTGTTGTTCAGTGGATAGCGAGATTCTCCATGATTTTCAGTCAGCATGGGGAGGAGGATGTGGATGCCAGTGTAGTTGTCATGGGTCTTCAACTGTAGATAATACGAATGATAACACTTCACTGGGTTTTAGCCACAAGTACTAAGGAAGCTTTTTTGAGGGGGAGATTTTATTCTCCCCCCACATTTATTAAGAGAAAAATATCTCTTAAAAAATAACAAATAAAGCTGGAAAATGAACATTGTCAAGCCGTGTGTAACTTCGGGAAATCCAACGAGCATCTTTCTTTGTAGTTGTTGTTGTTCAGAGGATATGCAAACGCCGCTCTTTAGCGTAATTAATTGGCAAGGAGCGTGTGCATGCTAGTGTGGCTGTAAAGACGCGTCTTCAGATGTCGATAATTTAGACCGAAACACGTATTTCTGTTGGGTGCAACCAAGGGTTTAATAGCCGCATAATCGCAAAAGGCAGCTTCTATTCTTCCCACGATGTTAGTTCTGATAAATCCGATTTTTTTAAGCTTGAATTGATAGAGCCGAAGAGCGTTTGTAACGTAATGTTGGCAAATATATTGCGAGATTTTAAAAGCTCTTGATATTTAGGCTCCAATAAATATAAGAGGGTAATTTTTTGCAGGCAGAGTTCAGGACATGAACGACGATTCTAATAAGAAACCGTTTATAAAAAAATTTAAAACGGATCGCTGCCATTACATATATGACGTCAACAGCAATCAAATAGTTCGAGTTAATAAGACCGAATATGACATTATTAACGATGTCGATGAAAATGATATTAACGATGTAATTGATAAGTATAAGAATAAATATTCGCCTTTTAATATTCGAAAAAACTTGGAATCTATTTGGACAGCGAAAAAAAGATACCATATTTTCTCTCATAGAAGACCGCAGATATTTTTCGGGATCAGATCTATTGCGGATGTCAAAAATGCTCTTGAATCGAATTTGCTGCAGATAATAATCGAATTAACCGAAAGATGCAATCTTCGATGCAGATATTGCGTTTTCTCAGGCAGGTATAAGTATGCCAGAATTCATGGATCTAATGATATGTCGTTCGATATCGCTAAAAAGGCTGTAGATTATTTTCTATCGAGAAGCAGAGGGAATTCCAATGACATTGCTGCAATCACTTTTTACGGCGGTGAGCCATTGCTGAAAATTGATTTAATAAAGGGGATTGTTGATTATGTTAAAAAAATTGGTGAATTTGATAATTGTAGGTTTTCGCTGACGACAAACGGGACATTACTCCATAAAGAAATAGTAGATTATTTCATAAAAAACAAATTATCCATTTTAGTTAGCTTGGACGGCCCCAAAGAAATTCATGATCGATACCGTGTTTATCAAAATGGAAAGGGTACTTTCGACATTATTCTGCAGAATCTTCTGAGAATCAAAGAGAATCATCGCGATTATTTCATGAATAACATCTCAATTGCCGCGACGTTAGCGCCTCCCTACGATTTCATAAAACTCATAGATTTCTTTTATAAAAAATACTTCTTTGAACAGATCAATGAAAAAGTCAGATTAATCGGCGTCGATCCCTATGAAACGACTTTTTTTGATGATTTCCGGATCGATGATGTCAAAAATATCCATGTTAAATTGAACGGATTGTTTGCCCGGTATAAAAAAGCTCTCATAAATGGCAATTATCAAAAGCTGACGATGGAAAAAGAATTGTTTGATAAAGAATTCCATAATATAGAATATCGAATAATAAAGCCGCTTGGCGACTTTTGTTTTCCGAGAGGCACATGTTTTCCTGGGAGAAGAAGACTTTTCGTCAATGCGTTGGGAAAATACTATATGTGTGAAAGAGTCGGAAGCAATTATGAAATTGGAGATATCAATGAAGGCTTTAATTACGAAAGAATATATGACTTCATAAAGAAATATGAACAATTTTTCTCGGAATGCAAATACTGCTGGGCGTTGAGGCTATGCTCGAAATGCTTTAATAGCGTAAGGAAAGGGGAAGGTTTCGACGAAGAAAGAAAAAAAGAATATTGTTCCGCTTCATTGAAAACTCTTGAGCGATACCTTATAGCTTCTTGCGAAATTAAAGAGAAAAACGCGGGGGCATTTAAAGTCTTAGGGAATATAATTATCAGATAGATTCGTTAATTCTATGCTTTAGCTCTCGATAATGAAGGGTCGTGTTGCAGCATTGTTAGCAAACAACATTTAAATTAGTTCGAAGGAGATTGAAAACATAAGGGTTGGCAATGTAAAACTTGAACTTCCCCCCAGGGAATAGAGAAAGTTGAAGTCCAGGTTCTCAACCTTTATCATGAGATCAGAGTTTGAAGGGAATGTTAATATATGGGTAGCAATTAAGAAGATACGGACTGGCACGCGAATGTTTAACAACATTAGATTATTCAGTGGCTTGTCCCTGAATTGTCGGGGTTCATTAGTTTCGGATCCATTTTTTAACTATAGATAAACACTTTTTAATGGGTAGGTGGTAGGCGTATAATATTTATGAAATTTAGAGAGGATAAAAATATTTGACGGCAGGTTATCCGGGGAAAGTTTTAATTATCAGCAAAAAAATAAATGAGTTTTGCTATGCAGACTGGTCTAACGGGCCCAACTTATTTGACAGCATGTATACACAAGTAGCTTAGTATGTTATCTATTTAGGTTCTTCAGGCTTTCTTGTGGGTAAGAATAAGAGATATGAAGGCACCAGCTACTGTATGTGACCAAAAAAGGTTCATTGTTAGCGAGGCTAATTGAATGAATTTCAAGGAGATACGGGATTATCAGCATCGACTCTTCTCTAAGGACTCTCATCCGAAGCTCTTAGGAAAGCCCTCTGAGGGCCTTAATCCTCCAGATTTACCCATTAAAAACCCGGAAGAACCTCTATTTATAAAGAGTTACTCATTTGAGGAGATAACTATGGTGAACCAAAAAGCAATTCTAATGGCCAGTGACTTATCCAAGAGATATGAAGATGGAGTGCTAGCACTTGATCATCTAAATTTAGAGGTCCAACCGGGTGAAGTCTATTGTCTACTTGGGGCAAATGGAGCCGGGAAGACAACTACAATCAATCTGTTTCTGAACTTTATTCCACCCACAACGGGCACATGTTACGTCAATGGGATTGACGTCACCAGGGATCCCCTCCAAGCTAAGAAATATGTCGCTTTCGTATCGGAAAACATTATGCTCTATGGCAATTTTACAGCTCGCCAAAATCTCGATTTCTTCGCCAAGCTGGGGGGAAAATTGAATTTGACGAAAGAAGATTATTACCTGGTCATGCGTCGGGTCTCTTTACAGGATAACGCTTTTGAGCAGAGAGTGAGGACTTTTTCTAAAGGTATGAGGCAGAAGCTTGGGATCTCCATTGCCATCATCAAGGACGCACCTGCGGTTTTGCTGGATGAGCCAACATCAGGGTTAGACCCAAAAGCTGCTGCAGAATTCCTAGAAATTCTCGTCGGACTCAAAAATGAAGGAAAAGCCATCCTGATGTCCACCCATGACATCTTCCGGGCCAAGGAAATCGGCGACCGTGTGGGGATTATGAAAGAGGGCCGGCTGGTTATGGAGCGGACGCGCGAAGAGCTCCAGTACGAGGACTTGGTGAAGATTTATATCGACTACATGCGCTCAGAACCATTAACTGCATAAAAGAGGTTAGCTGAGAAGTGATATCAGGCTATGTAATGCGAGGTCGGAATGTTTCGAACATTATTTTATAAAGAAATCCTTGAAAACTTGGCCAGTAACCGATTCCTGATGGTTTTTGTATTGTGTTTGATCGTAATTCCCCTTGGGGCTTATGTGAGCACACGGGATTATCACGCCCGTCAGCAAAGCTATCAGGAATCCGTCAATCTTTATAACGAAAGCCATAAGCTTCCCACGGATCTTCTTTACCGCGGGGCCAAAGCATATCGTCCGCCTTCCCCGCTAAGCTTTCTCTCTTTGGGTCTGGAAATCGTCATGCCGAATGTGGCGGAAACACGGAGCAGGGCGGGCGAATCTCAATCCTATGTGGAACTAAAGTTCAACAACAATCAAAGCCCAGACAATATCTATGAATTTTTCCACGGACCTCTGGATCTGGTCTTCATTGTAGCCGTGATGATGACATTCTTCGCCATCGCTTTTTCATACGGTTCTGTCTCCACAGAAAAAGAACAGGGAACGTTGAAACAAATCTTGTGCAATGCGGTGCCCCGGAACCAGATCATACTGGCGAAAATGGCTGCTAATTATATAACCCTCAATATTCCTTTTGTCTTCACTGTTCTTTTGGGTCTATTGATCTTTCAGGGGAATGGCTTTGCGCTCTTCGGCTCAGATCGGGCTTGGTTATACGTAACCCTTTCTATCGTTTTCTCATTACTGTTGATCGGGACATTCTTCAACCTCGGACTTCTGGTGTCGACATTAACCCGACAAGCCGTTTCAACGATCGTAATTCTTCTTCTATGCTGGATCTTGATCTACGGTATCCTTCCCCGGCTGAGCATCATCCTTTCGCAGCTTGTTTATCCCGTCAAATCTCAGCAACTTCTTGCTTTTGAAAAGAATCAAATCCGTATGGAAAATGAGAAAGAATGCGATGCCAGGATCGACAAACTCTTGGATTCCGGCCAAAGCAGTCTGGAAAAGCAAAAATCGATCCGGGCGGAGTATGGCGAAAAACTTGTTGAAAGTTGGCAAAAGCTGGACCGGGAATGGGAAAAAAGGCGGGAGATCCAGATGTCAATGGCGATGAATCTTGCTCGCCTTTCACCAGTGAGCTGCTTTATTCGTCCCATGGCCGAGATTTCAAAAACAGGATGGCTCGAGTATCAAGAGTTTGCCAAAGATGTTTCTCGCTTTCAACTGGTCCTTAATGAAAAAGTCTATAGTCAGAATGTGTTTGAGGTCACGAAAGGTGGATTACAAAGTTACGAGGGCAAGTTTTCGGGCCCGGCACCAATATTTCAATTCCAGACGATTTCTAATGAATCCTTGATGAAAAATGTCCTTCCCGATTTTATCCTCCTGGTCATCTATAATCTGTTATTTTTTGCAGGGGCCTATGTAAAGTTTCTCAGATACGATGCACGGTGAATCGACCATTGGGATTGAAGGGAGGCAAATAATGTTCAAAGTCATTTTCTTGAAAGAACTTCTGGAGAGCATCCATAATTACCGACTCCTGATTGCCTTGATATTGGGCTTGACCATCATCCCTCTTGGTTTTTATGTCAACGGCAAGGATTACCAGACCAAGTATCGAGATTATCAAGAGACGGTCCGCATGTACGAAGAGAGTCATAAAACAATCCGGGACATTACACTTCTGGGAGGGGCTGTTTTCCGTCCGCCTTCTCCTCTAAGCTTCTTATCTGTAGGCGTGGAATATCTCTTTCCTAATTCTATTGAGTCCGATGGCAGTTTAATAACCGCTTTTGGGGCTCAGACCCGATTCAATAACACGAGGACCCTTAATAGTCCCCTCTTATATCTTTACGGGCCTCTTGATTTGACTTTTATCATCTCAATCGTCATCTCCCTTCTGGCTATGTTGTTGACTTACAACAGCGTGGCTGGCGAGAAAGAGCAGCGTACCTTGAGTCTCATCCTTTCCAACGCAGTGCCAAGAAATCTCGTAATTTCTGCAAAAATGCTAGCGTATGTCGTATTGCTTAGCATGGCCTTTTTTCTTGGAATTTTACTTGGGATATTCGTCTTGTTGATTATGGGCTTTGAGGTCGGGACAGGAAGCGGGTTCACTCTTAGATTCAGCCTTAGCGTCGTGGTCGCTCTTCTTTATATTTTCACCTTCTCGAATTTTGGCGTTTTGATTTCTAGCCTCAACAAGCGGGCTGTCTCGGCGATAATCTCCTTGATGTTCTGTTGGGTCATCCTTTTTATGATCTTTCCCAAGGCCAGCGTTATCGTCTCAAAGATCATCAAGCCGGTCAAGTCCCAACAGGTCATCGATTTGGAGAAAAGTCAAATCCGGCGTCAAATGGAAGAAGAGGAATATAATGAGCTCCAGAAACTTCGAAATGTATTCCCGGTTGTTAAAGACATGTCCATGCCGGAATTTATGACGAAATTAAAGCAGGAAGATAAAGATGCCGTAGCTTATGACAAGAAACAAAACGAACTAAAGGAATATTATTTAGCGAAATGCACTGCAGAGTGGGGCCGCATTGATTCTTTTTATGAAAATCAGCGACTCAATCAAACCGGTCTGGCCAGAGATATCTCGAGGCTTTCTCCGGTAAGTTGTTTTGTCCATTTGATGGTGGAAATATCTAATACTGGTTTATTGGAATACAGACAGTGGAAACAAGCGCGCTCTCGATTAAAGCAGCTACTTGACAGTGAAATTAGCAATAAATTGAGAAGTATTAATTTCGGAAACTATGTCTCTATTCTTTTTAATGGCGATGAAAATGCTCCGATGTCGAGAATTGAATATCAGTCTGTTCCATTCCGAAAGGTCTGGCCGACCGTATGGCCTGATTTTATCTTGCTCCTGGTATACGGGATTTTATTTTTCCTGGGTGCCTATGTGATCTTTTTAAAATATGACGTCCGTTGATGGATAACGTATTGGATTGAAATTTAAGGAGGTTGAACGATGAGGGGAAATGCGATTTATCTAAAGATCTTTCTCGTCTTGTGCGTTTTTTTGATTGGGAATGCTCAAGGACAGCAAAAAGCTATATGGAAGGGCAGTACAGAAGTCGAGAACGGCATTAAGGTCGTAAAAAATCCGCACGAACCCTTCTATGGCGAAATGAAACTCGAATTCGAGGAAGAGCTGAGTATTGGCAGGAAAAATAGTGCAGAATATTCGTTTTACTTGATATCGGACGTCAAATCCGATAATCAAGGAAATATATATGTCGCAGACACCAAAAACTTGAGAGTCCAAAAATTCGATAGTAACGGGAAATATATAAAAACTTTAGGAAAAGGTGTCGTCAAATTTCAACAGCCTTCAAAAATCCAAATCGATAATTTATCCGGGAGCATCTTTGTTCGAGCGTTTGTTCTGGATATCGAAATATTTGATAATAAGGATCAGCCTAAGAATGGTGTCCATTTAAAGAAAAATGTTATTCACGATTTCAAGCCGATAGATGACAACCATGTCATGTCCATTCTTGGGATAAAAAATGAAAAGGAACAAAAATATATGCGGTCTCTATTTCGATTGGGCTCAGACGGCGAAATCAAAAAGATATCCCCAGATTATATCTATAATATGGTTATAGAAAAAATCGGGGAGGCAATTGTAAGCAGTGATTCAGGCTTTGAGCTCAACCTGTACTTATCAAAAATCGATGAGAAATCGTTTGTTTACGGTTACTCGAAAGAATATGAATTGAATGTGATCGATAAAGACGGAAAGGTCCTCTATCGGATTAAAAAGAATGAGCCGAGACCGATTTTCACGACAGAAGAAAGAAAAATATTTAAACACGGTCCGGTTCCCGAATTTAAGCCGTACTTCTTCAATCTTCTCACAGATTCCAAGGGGAGGATTTATGTCCAACGGAATAAAACAAAAGGAATTCTAAATACGGTCCAAGAAAACACCAATAGAGAGGTTGATATCTTTAGTAAAGATGGATATTTCTTATATAAATCAACACTTCCTCCCAATACCTGCGAGATTAAAAATGGTTTTCTCTATGCTTACGCCGTGAATGAAGTGAACGGCCTAGAGTCTGTTAAGCGGTATAGGATCAAAAACTGGGAAAAAATGGGAGAGCGGATCGAACATTAAAAAGTTAAGGAGGATTCCATTTCAGAAAGCATAATTTCTATTTCAAATTCTTTCATTAAGAATGGCCGTCCTGATCTATTAATTATATTTTTATAAAATAGCGTCTTACGGGGTAATTGTTTTGCAGGTAATGATTGAAGCAGGATTATTCAGGATTAGTGAAGCTGAGGCGGACCCTATTCATTGGACAATAAAGAGGCTTGGATAAGGTGCATTGAGAGCCTGCTTGTTTTATCCTTGCCATTTTAGCCATTATTGAACTCAATAGTCATTTTTCCCGTGACCGCCGAAAAAACGGCTTTACCATTTGACCTGGGAACGACGATCTCGATCCGGTCCATGTTAAACCACGGCCTCCCGCGCTGACGTCAGCGGCGCCGGAGTCCCGAAGCAGACCTCATGCGGCGTCCGATAACCGAGCGCCTCGTGCGGGCGCTCCTCGTTATAGAACCAAAAATAATCTTTCAAGTGAGCCCGGGCTTCGGAGACAGTCCGATATTCATGAAGATAAACCTCTTCGTACTTCACCGTCCGCCAGAGCCGCTCGACGAAGATGTTATCGTAGACTCGGCCCCGGCCATCCATACTGTCCTGGATCCCTTCTCCTTCCAAAAGCGTGGTGAACTCCTCGCTTGTAAACTGCGGCCCCTGGTCCGTATTGAAGATTTCTGGCTTCGCAATCAAAAGAGCACGATGGAGCGCGTCCAAACAAAACTCCTTCTCCAATGTGATCGAGAGCTCCCAGGACAGGATATAGCGGCTGTGCCAGTCCATGACGACCACGAGATATACGAACCCATGGGCGAGTCGAATATAGGGTTGATGACATCGGCGCACCACGCTTGGTCGGGGCGGCTAATCGTAACTCCTTTGAGAAGATAAGGATAGATTTTATGATTAGGGCCGCCGGCCGACAGCCGCGGCTTCGGATAAATCGCCATTATTCCCATGACTCGCATCAGGCGTCGGACTCTCTTTCTGTTCACCGGATGACCGGAAGCCCGAAGATGAACCGTCATCTTCCGTGCCCCGTAGAACGGCCTCTTCGTGAACTGCTCGTCGATCATCCGCATGAGATCCAGATTCAGGCTTTCCTCCTCTTGGGGATGGTAATAAAACGATGAGCGAGACAGCTCAAAAAGTTCACATTGTCGGGAGACGGGGATCATCGAATACTCCACTTCAACCTTGGCTCGCTTCTTCTCTACAGGAGCTCCTGAGATTTTTTTTTAAGCCAATCCAGCTCGACCTTGAGCTGGCCGATCTATCGGAAAAGCTCTGCTTCCAACTCGTCCCGGTCCTTGTCCACGCGTTTTCTGCGGTCGGAAAAAAGATCGGGCAGCATCTCCAGAAGTTGTTTCCGCCACCGCTGAATATGATTCGGGTGGATACCGCATTCGCCGGCGATCTGCGCGATCGTCTTCTCTCCCTTGACCGCTTCCAGAGCAATTTTCGCCTTAAAAGCTGCGTCATACTGCTTTCGCATGTTGACCATTCTACCATACCTCCTTCTAGGTTATGGCAGGTCAAAATGCACCTTATTGCTCTGTCCAGTTTTTGGGGACCAGTTCACGAAGATAGGGAGACAACTCCATTCTTTAAAAATATAACTTTATCAATTTTGGAATATTCTAATGGCTTGTGGGAGATAATAATGCAGGTTTTTTCTTGGAATTTGTTTTCAATAAGTCTGATGATGTTTTTTTCGGAGTCGTGATCGAGATGAGACGTGGCCTCATCGAAGATTATGATGTCGGAATCCTTGAGGATCGCCCTAGCGATAGATATTTTCTGCTTTTCGCCTCCAGACAGCCTAACGCCTCTTTCGCCGATCTCTGTTTCAAATTTACGATCCAATTGCTCAATAAACTCATATGCTCCGGAAAGTTTCGCCACCTCTTCGATCTCATTTTCTTTGGCGTTCGGCCGGCTATAAAGGATGTTGTTTTTTATAGTGTCGTTAAAAAGGAACGTATTTTGAGATACAATGCTTATCCGATCTCTGAGCGAAGAGAGCGACAATCGCGCAATATTGTAACCGTCAAAGAAAACATATCCTCGCTGGGCTTTATATAGACCCAACATGAGTTTGACAACCGTGCTTTTTCCGGATCCATTCGGGCCTGCCAATACAATCTTCTCCCCTCTTTTTATTTCAAAACTTATGTTGGCTAATACGGGCTTATTATCATAGGAGAAAAAAACATTTCGAAATGTAACCCCATGCTCTATACTTTTGATATTAATGCCCTGATCGTTTTCTTCCTCTCCGGCCAGATCCATAAGTTCGGAGATCCTGTCCAAGGCTACGACGGCGGGTTGAAACGTCAAGCCGATGTTAGCGAATATTTGGGTTGGGCCATAGAGTTTAGCCAGATAAGCCGTAAAGGCGATATAGCTTCCTATAGTGAAACTGCCTTTGATTATGTCCATTCCGCTTTTCCAGAGAATCACAAAGGCGGTCAAGCTCCCCAGCAACGCGATAATTTGTCCTGCAACGGTTAAAGTGATATTTCTCTTAATGTTGATGGCCCTCATTTCATCCAAATGATTATGGATTTTTTCGGTTTCCCTTTTTTCCGCGGTAAAGAATTTTATAACGTCGACTCCCGAAAGAGAATCTTGGATCTGGCTATAAATTATAGCTCCCTTTTCAAATGATTCTCGCGTTAATTTTTTGATAGCCCGGGAGCAATATTTTATTGCGAATAAATAGATGGGAAGGATAAGAAGAGAAATGATCGTCAATGACCAATTCAAGTAAAATAGGATCGTAAGGCAAAAAACAAATTCAAAGAAGCTGATTAATATTCTCACGATTGTGTTTGAGAAAAAATAGCTCAATCCTTCGACTTCTCCTATTCGAGAAAGGACATATCCCGTTTGGTTTTTATCGAAAAATGACAGAGGAAGTCTCAGAATTTTATAAAAAAGATCCTTTTTAATTATGAGCATGATTTCCTGGCTGAATACATTGAAATGATATTCGGTAAGAAGGGTAAAAAGGACGTTGATGAGTTGAAGCCCGATCAAAATAATAATGATAATATTAAGGAGATAAATATCCTTGGCGATAAATGCTTTATCAATGACGAGTTTCATGAGATAAGGGGAAGGCAGTGCTAGAAAAGAAAGAACGATCATGAAGAGTGAACCAAATAGCCCTTTTTTCCAGTGCGGTTTGACGTAGGGGATTAAGCGTTGTAGAGATGAAAACTTGAATTTTTTAATATTTTCTTTGGAAGAAAGCAAGCAAACAGCGTCACGGAAATATTTAAGAATTTGATTCATACGAATTTATCCGAGACTTAATTTTTTTCATTTTACATATTGAGGAGGCGGTAGAGTTGTGTTCGGCTAATGCCCATTTCTTTAGCGGCTTTTGTTTTATTTCCGATGCTCTTTCTTAGAGCATTCACAACTTTCTCATTTCGAGAAGGTTCTATATTAGTTTTCACGTTTGTATAGAAGATTTTATGAAAGATAATATTATCCGCCCTAATTACGCGGCTATCCGAGAGTTCGCAGGCTCTTACTAAAATATTCTCAAGTTCCCTGACGTTGCCTGGGAATGAATGTTTCATGAGTTTGTTTAAGGCCTCTTTGGTGAGCGATAATTGTACGGATTTTTTTGCACTTTCTATTTTGAGGATGTTTTCCACCAATAAGGGGATATCTTCTTTTCGTTCACGCAATGGAGCGATGTAGAATATCAGGACACCGATTCGATAATATAAATCTTCTCTGAATTTTCCTTTCGATAAGAGCTGGGAAATATTTTTATTTGTGGCACAAATAAAGCGTGTATTAATTTTTCGAGTTAAGTTTTCTCCTATTCTTCTTATTTCCTTGTCTTCAATAACCGAAATCATCTTAGCCTGAAGATAAAGGCTGATATCGCCGATTTCATCTAAGAAAAAAGTCCCGCCGTCAGCGGTTTCGATCAAACCAGGCTTGTCGATAATAGCCCCTGTGAAAGCGCCTCTTTTATGGCCGAAGAGCTCGCTTTCAAGTAAGTTATCGTTTAGATTTGCACAATTGATTTTGAAAAAAAGTTTGTCTTTTCGAGGACTCATCATGTGAATGGCATGAGCGGCTAATTCCTTGCCGACTCCCGTTTCTCCTAAAATTAATACGTTCGAGTCGGATTTCGCACAATTGTTGATAAATGCCAAAAGCTCGTTCGTTGCCGGACATTTTCCAATAATAATTGAATTCTTCATTCTGATTAGAAAATATAAAAACAATAGCCTACGCTCAATTATGCTCTCAAGCCCTAACTTGTTGCTTTATTAAGGCACAACTCGATAACATAAAGACAAAGACCGCAAGAATTGAGATGGTTAGAAATTTTCTCATTTTCCCCTCCTTAAAGAGATTAGATTTATTTCGATCGCTGTTTATCTTGATCGTTTTCACTCACCTCTCCGGCTTCAACCCTCAAGAAAGGGGGTTTTGCCCCCGAGAGCTTCATAATTTCGTTCTATAAAGAACGATCCCTGTTTCAAGAAAATAATCCTCTGCTATATATAAGAACCGTAAAAAGCGAATATTTTTATCACTATTTATTTAAATTTTTTGTTCCCCCCGAGAAATTGCTATACTACCGAGCGTCTATATCAATGAGGCGCTTATTCGAGCCCATCACAAAAATATTCCCCGGCTTGATGTCCCGGTGGATGATGCCTTTAGCATGGGCCGCTTCCAGCCCGCCGGCCAC
>Ga0315293_10003461_pt1 | contig 15172 bp, 22 predicted proteins | sample YL17G13_20_MG_FD_203071 | JGI IMG/M metagenome (GOLD analysis project Ga0315293, IMG submission 203071) | Sediment microbial communities from Yellowstone Lake, YNP, Wyoming, USA - YL17G13_20 | ecosystem: Environmental > Aquatic > Freshwater > Lake > Sediment | place: USA: Wyoming | collected...
TAAATACGAAACGGGAATCACAAACGCTCAAGCGTTACCAGTCACGGGGTCAGGTGGATCAGTAGCCAACACCCCTTTAACAAGCGGCGACAAAGATGCGGGTGACGGCAGCGTTGAAGAAGATGACGGCGCGGGTGGAGTAACGATTGGTCAGGGTGCTTTGCCAGTATCGACTGGAACAACGGGAACGGTCGCAGGAACAACTGTGCCGCCGCTAATCCAAAACGCAACTGGTCAAACTGACCCGCAGGCAATACTTGACGAAACAGATGTAGGTGAGTTCCAACCATTGCCGACCAATACTGGTGCGTTGCCTGTAACAGGCGGCACTACTGCGGGTAACTTTCTTGGGGCGTATGAAGACTTAGCGCCAAAAGAAAAAGTTGATCAAGCAATTGAAGGTCAACGCCAAAGCCTATTGAAAACATTTGGTCAAGCCTCAGTTTCTGTTTTTGATAACACCATTGGCGGCGTTGCGCCATATATTACGCAGATGGCTAGTTATTTAGGTTTGCGTGGCGCAGACAAAATAAATGAATTAGTGTCAAAAGTTACAGGTTCGGATTACAAAGCGAATCCTGACAAAATGCTAGAAATGTCACAGAAAGCGGCAGACCTTTTTGCGCAACCTCTTGGAAGATTGTTAGGTGTTACAACAACTTTTGGTTATGAAAATGAACCTTTAGGAAGATTGCTTAATTACATTGCAGAAAATGCTGATGATTTAGCGACTGGTGTTTCAAAGGGAACAGACGGGTTTATTCCCAAAGGCGATGTTTTATTTTTACTTAATCTTATTGCCCCTGAAGTTGTAAGAGGCGCAATTAAAAGCGGCTCAATACTAGCAGGTGACGTTGCAAACGCAGTAGCAAGACCCAGTGAGTTAGGTATTAAAGTTGCCGAAACCTTAGAGCCGGGCGGGTCACCCACACCTGTACTTAGTTTTTTGCGCGGCGGTTTGTATGAAAAAACAACGCCGGGTTCTGCTTTTATTGGCGAAGGTAATCTTGCATTAAAACAAGCAGACACCGTACCACTTGCGTCAGGGAAATTACAGCAATTAGAGGCAGGGCGTTTGGCTGTAAATGATGAAGTGTTTGCTCTTGCAAAAGCAAATGACGTTAGCCCTACCGTAGCCGCAACTATGTTGGACAACGCCTCAAAAATTGGGGTGGCATTAAAAGACGCTATTGGCTTGGGGTTCATTGATCGGTCAGGCGAATACACTGACATCGGTAGGATTGTGTTGGGTCAGGCACAACCAAAACCTGATATTGATGATCAACCAAGCCGTGATGAGCCTGTGCCTGTTTTGCCGACTGCGCCACCGCTTACACCTATTGCACCCGAAAAGCCTGCTAATGATCCACCATTAACGCCTGCGCCAAGAATTGAACCAATCAAAGAGCCACAGCCTGCTGAAAATGATCCTTTATACGATCCACCAGTTGTAGACCCCGCGAAGCCTGACGAGGAAACCATAACCCCACCTCTTGCGCCGCCGTTAACGCCACCTCTGACACCGCCCGTTAAAGCGCCCACAGAGCCTGCGGAAGAGCCTGCGGAAGCACCCTTAACGCCGCCATTGACGCCGCCCGTTGAAGCGCCTGCGGAAGCGCCGTTGACACCTCCCAACACAAACCCTAGTCCTAGTACGAATCCTAGTCCTAGTACGAATCCTAGTCCTAGTAGTGATCCTAGCCCTAAGACCGATACTGATCCTAAACCTAAGACCGATACCGATCCTAAAACTGATCCTAGCCCCAAGACCGACACCGATCCTAAATCCGATCCGAAGACCGACACCGATCCAAAGCCTAAAGAAGACCCCAAGCCCAAAGAAGAACCGAAACCTAAAGAAGAACCCAAACCCAAGACCAAAGTTAAACCCAAGCCCAAAGTTAAGATCAAGCCCAAGCCACCAATTGGGGGGAAAGATGTAGACCCGCCACTACCACCTGTTGATGATGAGCCAGAGGAAGAGGAAGAGGAAGAGGACATTGATCCTCCAATTAACATTGACCCATCAATTCCAAAACCGCCTTTAACGCCAACAAAAACTACCGCTGCACCTACTGCACCCGCAGCCTCAAGCAATTATGGCGGGTACGGCGGGTATTCGTTACTTGCGCCGACTATTGGTGCGTTGCCCGGCAATCTAGAATCAACCTCATTGAAAGGTGCTGATGTGAAAGAATACGACCCGTTTGCAAATTACAACGTCTACCAACAACTCGCGCCGCTCAACGCAGCGTCAGGTGGTAGCACAGGCGCTCTGCAGCTTACGCAGATGCAACAAGGCATCGCGGGTGTTGATCCGCGCCTGTACAGTATGCTGCAAGCACGCGCCACGCCAAATTACTTCAGTTACGGCTCTGATCAAAACAGCGGTCTTGCGACTTCGTTTGCAGGCAATCAAATCATGGCAAAACCAACGCCACAGATACCCTTGATCAGCAGCAGCGGCGACAATGCAACACGCGCTCTGTACAAGATGTCAGGGGCAGAGGGTTCGGGCGGCGCAGGTACTCCCGCAACGCTTGGCGCGACATCGATGAAAGACGGTGGCACGCCGCACATTCCCGAATTTATTACAGGGGCGACTGGTCATTATGTGAAAGGTCGTGGCGATGGTCAAAGCGATGATATTCCCGCGATGCTTGCCGATGGCGAGTATGTCTTTGATGCTGAAACCGTTGCGCAATTAGGCAATGGATCAAGTGACGCAGGGGCGAAAGTTCTTGATAAAATGAGGGAGGCGATCAGACATCACAAGCGGTCAGCGCCGATTGATTCAATCCCGCCGAAGTCTAAATCACCGCTTGAGTATATGAAAGGAAGAAGATAATCATGGCATCAGGATCGATTGACCCAGTAATGACTGGTTTTGGTTATGGTACTACGGCAATGCCTACGGCAATGCCTACGGCAATGGCAACGGGTGCTTTGCCATCCTCAGCCCCTGCTATGGGCGGCACGCCAAATTATGTAACACCGCCTAACCTTGGTGCTGCGAGTGGCTCAAGCGCGGTTGGTACGTTCACGCAGGGTGCGCCATTACCAAACATCACGACCACGCAGTCGCAGGCTACAGCCGCGCCATCGTGGTACATGGATTACCTGAATAACTTGGCGGGTAACAGCATGGCGGCGGGTAACAACGCCCAGTTCGTGGGTGCGCAACCACTGCAGAATCAGGCGTTCGGTCAAGTTGCGGGTAATGTTGGAAATTATCAACCTAACCTGCAGTCAGCGAACCAACTGACGATGAATGCGGCGACCGCAAAAGCACCACAGGTAGCCGAAAGCTACATGAACCCGTACACAAAGAACGTGGTTGATTCAATCGGTATGCTTGGTCAACAGAACATTATGAACAACGTAGCCCCGCAGACCACGGCGGGTATCGTTGGCGCGGGTCAGTTTGGGTCGCAGAGGGGTGCAAACGCCCTTGCAACCAACCTTACGCAAGCAGGTTTGGGTATCACCGCAGAGCAAGCAAAAGCGCTCAAGGAAGGCTATCAACAGTCAATTACCAACGCACAGCTAGACCTACAGCGTCAGATGGGCGGCGGTGCGCAGATGGGCGCGTTAGGCGGTCAGACGCAACAGTACGGCTTGGCTGATGTGAATGCGCTCAGTACGATGGGCGGTCAGCAACAGCAGATCGGTCAGAACGAGCAACTGTTCCCGCTGCAACTCGCTGCGCAGCAAGCAGCGATTATGAAGGGGTACACAGTTCCGACTTCGGTGACCAACACTTATACTGGCCCGATCCCCGGTGCTTACCAAGTGTCGCCACTCTCGCAGTTGGCATCGCTTGGGTCAGGCATCACAGGTCTGTTCCAAACTGGCGCAGCGGGTGGGCCGTCTGTCATTGACAACGCCACCAAATGGTTCAAGGGGTTGGGTACGCCAACTAATCCATCAAGTGGAAATTATGGGGATTTGCCGCAAGATACCACCTTAATATAGACGGGTAAATAATCAAGGAATAAATCATGGCAGCTACAGCACCACTCGCACCACCATCAGGAATCGGCGCAGCCGATCCTGAAACGCTTGAGAAGTACAACGCCGCACTTGATGCGCAGGTCAAGGCGTTGGATAACCGTGGCAACATCAATTTCTTCAACTTGGCGAAAGCGTTCGCTAACCCCGGTCGTACTGGCTCGTTTGCCGAATCTTTTGGTAATGCGATGGGTGAAATTGGTAAACAACGTGAAACTGACGAGGCGCAAGCTATCCCAATCGCTCAGATGCGTGCATCGCTTGTTGGGCAAAAGTATCAGATGCAGAAAGAGCAAGAGTCCAACAATGCGTTGATGGGCGCACTTGGCGGCGGGAATGCGTCTGACATCATGCAATCAATTTCATCGCCTCAAGGCGCGTTTGGCAACCCTCAGTTGTACCAAGCCTTGGTGCGTGCGCAGATGTTGGCACAGCCCGGCACTTCTGCGGCAGCAAAAATTGAGAAGTTGCTTAACACTCAAAAAGAGATGCTTGAACTTGGTATCAAACAAGGCACATTAAGCACTCAACAAGTTGAGTCTGTGTATAAGTACGGCGCACAAGCAGGAAACACATCAGGCTCTTTTGTGCCGCCTAAACCTGCACCAACTAGCAGTGTTACTGCGAATACGAACTTCGGGCCTGCGCGACCACAGACGTTGCCGCCCGGCACAGTACCCGGCATTGACGGTGAGCGTGAAAATAAAACGCCTGATCAGTTGGAGGAAGAAAGAGGAAAAGATGACACCCCACCCGCAGGCTCTAAACGGGGCGCAATAGTGGTTACTGCAAAAGATGCACCAAATGCGGGTGGTTGGTCTAAGCTGCCTGATGGCAGATACCAATTGCCAAGCGGCACAATCGTTCCGTTCCCACCCGGCACGCCGCAGGGGGTGATTGATGATTTCATGGCAAAAGCTGCTGCTGAAGAAAAAACGACCGCTGAACAAAGTTTGCGTGACATGAGTAAGGAAGAGATTACTGCTTACAGCAAAAAACGCGCTGATCTTATAAGCCAAAGCGAGGGTCAATTAACCACGCAGATCGGTGATTTAACTAACACAGTTAAAATTTTAGCAAACCCCAAATTTGAACGAGTGGTTGGCTTGTTGCAAGCAAAAGACCCTGATTCCGATGGCACAGTTATGAGTGGAATTTTTAATGGGGTGCGCTCTTTAGCCGCAGGCGCTCAAGAGGGTTTGAAGATTGGAAATTATGGTGCTATTTCTGCACCAATCGAAGAAATGATGCGCGTACAAAAATTTACTAAAGAAGAGCGTGCGGCATTCAACGAGGTTCGCAACACAATTGCAAGTGGACTGATTGCGACCATTCAAGGCGCAGGCAAAGCACTTGGCGTTAACCCAACCGATGCTGATCGCACACTGTATGAACTAGCTTCGGCATCCACAAGCAACCTCGCCGCCAATACGATTTATTGGGCGCAAAAACGAATTGCTCAAACGCAATTTGAATACGCCGCAGTCACGGGTATTAAAGATTATGTTGGCAGACATCCCGCTGAATATTTCACAAAGCCAACCTCTCCTTATTCAAAGGCACAAACAGAGTACAGAGAGAAAATGGCTAAAATTCAGTCAAGAGCGCCCGGTACGGAAAAGGAATAAAAATGTCCAAATTTGACCCATTTGAAGTTGATCCAAGATCGTTTTTGAGAGAGCCAATTCAAGAAATTCCTACTAAAAGTACAGGCGAAATGATTGCGGCTGATCAGGAAAATTTAGCAGAAACCGCACCACGCGAACCGCCTAGTAATTTGGGGCGTGCTGCGACTATTGGGGCGGGTGCTGCCGTGGGAGTGGGCGCTCAAGCACGCAATATCATGCGCTTCAGTGATGTTCCAAAAGAGTTTGATATCAAGTCTTCTTCGCCTGACACAGGTCAGATGGGCAAGCCGTTAACTAATTTTCAGTTGATGTCACAGCCCGGTCAGCAGGCAGAACTTGAACGGCTCAAGATGCGTGACTTGCTTGACAAATACCGCTCAGAAGCAGGTGTAGCAGACGTTACAACGCAAAGTTTGAGGGCTAGACAAGATGCCGCTCAACGAGCGTTAGACATGGCTATTCGCGGTGAACAGAACGCCTTGTCACAGTTCGTTACATTGGGTGGTGGTCAGACCACACCTGAGTCACGCCTGACTACCGCCTCAAGAGAGGTTGCCGCTGCCGCCCCTGCTGCAAATCTCCGATTGCCCGGCGTGACGGTCAGCTATGGCGACATGAACCCAAGCCCTAGAGGTGGTTCTGCAGCACGCGAAATATCTCAACATGAATCAGCGCATTTTCGCAGCCTGTCACAAGGCGATCAGATGAAAATGGTTGATCGGCTATCTCAAGAACTTGGTGTAGGTAAGGGTTATGTTCAGATGATGCTTGAGGCGGGTGAGCATGAACCAACGGTCACAGGGCGTGTTTTGCTACCCGCCAAGGACATGAACGTAATCAACGCTACCCAAACCCCTGAACAGCAGATAGCCGCTACAATGACCCCCGCTGAAAGGGCGGCAAGTGAAGCTGAAGCGGCGCGGTTGGCGCAACAACAACAGGTCGCAGCGCAGCGTGCCGCACAACAACAACTTACAAGTGATGTGCGTTTTAATGAAGCGGATCGTGTCTTGCGCGAGAGTCAAGCAGCACGAACTGGTGCGGCGAGTAATGCAACAAACGCCGCCGATGAACTTTTTAGAGATTTAACTTTGCAAGGAACAGTCAGCGAACGCAACCGACCATTTATTGAAACGCAGCAAGCACGCATGGCTGAAAAACGTGGCGCTTTGCCCCGCTTTGGGCCTGCCGTTGAAATGACCGCTAGAGCTTTGCCAATTGTTGGCGGTACTGTCAACGCAATGTCTACCGCAGAGTTGATGCACGATGCGTACCGCCGCAAAGAAAGTGGCGACCCGATTGGTGCGCTCATTGCGGGTGCGGGGGCTACGCTTCAACTTCCAACAATTTTGAAGACCTCAATAGCAGGGGCGCTGACAGGTCTTGGTATTGATATAGGAACTACTGCAGGTTTGTATTATTACGATAAATACGCGCCTGAGATTCACCAGTTCTTACAAAAACAACTTGGGTTGCCAAAGTCTTTTGATCCAAGCACTTACTCCGTGATGCCGGGCATGAAGAGGTAAATAGTTTTTTACTCCGCAACCGTTCAGGGTTGTTTGCCCCCCGCCTCATAAACGGGGGGCTTTTTTTAAGCGTTTCCTGCTTCTGCAAACATCAAAATGTTCATGTGCCTAAAATTTTGTTCTGCAGAATCGACACCGTCACAAAACCCAGTTTCGTATGCAGTCCAAATTGTTTTAGCAACAAGATTTTGATAGGTCTTGTTGCCCTTGTCGTAAGACTCAGCGAGTTTTTTGACCTCTGCGTAATCTAACCGCAACTCCGATTTGTCCATTTGATCCAATCCTCAAGAGCCTTTGCCACCTCGACATTGAGGGAACGAACAAACGTAATGCACTTGGCTTGTTCGCGCTTGGAAAACTCTGCATCAAAATGATCTTCAAGTTTCTTCGCAAATTCTAACAAATCGACATCATCGGCGTACATCCCATCGGGGTTTGTGTTTTCACACTCCAAAAAGATGTTTTTTACTTGTATTTCAGTCATGCTTAACCCCCAAAAGATAGCCGCTTGTGGATCAAACGGGTGCGCTCAACATCGCCACCGCAATACGTTGATACATCAGCTATGCGCCCCGCCATGACGAAATCCCACACTTTGCTGCCATCGATCTCTTCACCGATTTCAGCGCCCTTGGCATCGATTTGGAAGACCCTGCACAGCTTGGCAAGGCTTACCGTCTTGCCGTGACCCGCCCACTCAAGCATCGTGTCGAAGACTGTTTGATCCCACGGTTTTGCCGCGAACGGTACAAACATTGGCGGCTTAACCCCCAACAGTACGCTACGCTGAAATAAAAAGCGCAGATCAAAACCAACCAAATTGTGACCGATGAATACGGGCTGTCGGTGTTCCGAAGGCTTATATCGAACAGAAATTGCGCGATAAAAATGATCAATAATATTTTCTTCATGGTTTTTCCAGTTATCAGAATAAATATTTTCAACTGGCTCATCGTCAATCGCATATGAGATTGCCACGATTTGACCTAACGCACCATCAAACGATGTCTTGCGGTAGCGTTGATCAAACTCAGACTCAATCTCAGCTTGCTTGGCGGCGATGTACTCATCGATCTTCACCTGATCCTTGTAATTGGATGGGGCTTTGACCGCAGACTTTTCAGCATTTTTTTCCTGCACCATCACCAAAATTTCAGAGTCGGATTGCGTGGGTACTGTTTCAATGTCGAGGTATACGTTCATGGTTGTTCCTAAGTTTAACTTTAGAAGGGAATATCGTCATCAAGATCAGCCGCAAACGATTGCGTTGCTTGCGGCGTGTTGGTGGGCAGGCGTTGATACTCCATCGACCCCATGATCTTTGCACGCAAGCTATCGCTGAACGTAGCAAACAACTCGCTGTCATGATCCTCAATTTCGTACATTTTGATTTGATTGAACGGCGTGGGTAAACCCAATTTTTTTAAGTGAGCGGGAACTGGCATGATCGCATCAATGTTGGTGTAGGTCTTGCCATCGTTGCCCGTGCTTTGAGAGATAGACAACATACACCAAACACCCAATACGTTCTTCAACTCAAACCCATTACGACCGAGTTCTTCAGGCGTAAAGTCACGACCGCGCCACATCTTTAGGTGATTGCGCAGCGTAGCCTTTTCATGCAAAGACATCGTGTAGTTCTTGCTGATTGACATCGGCTCACCCTTATTCGTGACGGTGGGCTTGCCGCTCTCATCTTCTGAGTGAACCTCAAACTGCAGCATGACCTTGTACGCAAGTTTTGGTACGCCCATATGTTCTGTTTTTTGTGTTCCTAAATCAACAATGCGATAGCACCGTGCAAGATGCATACCATTTGGAACTGGGGTGAAGCTGCCACCCATGTTTGCTTTCGCTGTAAGTGCCATATTATTTAATTCCTACGGTTTGTAAAATCGGGCGTGATACGCCGCATTCAAAATGAATGACCGACCAGTCATCCTCGCTTGCTTCGCCTTGCTTGGCGCGTTCTAACGCTTCCTGAAGCATCTGTTGACGCTCAAGTTGCATTTGATAGTATTCGTCTTCTCTCATTTGATTTCCAATGTTGCTGCGCTACGGATTGACAGAGATTGGTAGTAATTCCACTTCGCCAAAATTTCAGGGTCTTTGCTTGGCGGTATCCAACCAAGACGCTTCCAAGTACGTTGAACGCTTGTGGCGCTTGACGGTGCATAGGCAGGATCGCCCTCTTTCAGTTCTAAGTCATTCATTTTTGATTCTCTACAGTGTTAAGGAAAAGTGATTGTACACCCGTTAAATTAAAATGTACAATTGGTTTTCTTTGGAGGTTTTATGAAATTAAAAGAGTACCTATCGACCTACGGATCAATTGCTGCTCTGTCTGTCAAACTGGGCATCAGTCGAACGTGGATGTCGTTGCTTGCGAACGAGCGTCAAGTACCAAGCGCGGCGTTAGCGGTAAAGATTGAAAAGGCAACGCAAGGCAAAATTACCCGTCAACAACTTCGACCTGACTTATATCGGAAATCTAAAAAATGATTATTGACCCAAAATTAAAAGCGTTTATTACACCACTGACGAAAGATGAGTATTTTTACTTAGAACAAAGTTTATTGCGCGATGGTTGCCGTGACGCGCTAGTCGTGTGGGATGGCATTTTGATTGACGGCCACAACCGTTATGATATTTGCACCAAAAACAACATTGATTTTGATACCGTTGAGATGGTGTTTGATAATGTTGACGAAGTGAAAATTTGGATGAAAGAGAATGCGTTAGCGGGGCGCAGCTTACCCGTTTTTACAAAAATAGTTTACGCGCTTGAACTTGAGGAAATGTACACTTCCCGTGGAAAAGCAAATATGTCTAAGGGTGGTAAAGGTTTGTCTTTAAAAACAAACCTTGTTGAACCCGTCAATGCCCGTAAGGAAATTGCACAGCTTGCAGGGGTTTCCGAAACCACGGTTGGCAAAGTAAAGGTTATTCTAGACAAAGGTACGCCTGAACTTTCTGCAGCAATTTCTAGTGGCACAATAAGCATCAACAAGGCTTACAGCACCATCGCACCAAAGCCTGCCGCACCAAAGCCTGCAGCACCGAAAAAAACTGCACCAAAGAAAGTTGATCCTGAAGAGTACACTGCGGAAAAGTTTGAATTAGATAACGCCCACAATGCCATTGCAACGCTGCAGCAAGAGAACCAGTCGTTGAATGACAAGTTGGCAGTCAATTCGATTGACGGCAGCGAAGAAGAGAAGTTATCAGCAGAAAAAATCATCAGCGATTTGCGTGATCAGATCGTGACATTGAACAAAGAAATTGAATCCATCCGTGCCAACCGCGATACCTATCTGACTGAAAACAGCGAAATGAAAAAACAGATCAAGTATTTGCAGAAGCAACTTAAAAAAGGCGAATAAATGTTTGATATTGATGAACGACTCTTTCCTTATCAGAAAGAGGGTATTGATAAATTGCGCGAAGGAATCAAGGCAGGTCACCGTTCACAACTCTTGTACGCCCCTACGGGGGCGGGTAAGACTGAGATGGCGATTGCCTTGATGGAATACTCACGGCGCAACGGAAGCCGCGCTGCGATGATTCTAGACCGTATTGTGCTGTGCAATCAAACCTCGACACGGCTTGACACCTATGGGATTGGTCACGGGGTGTTGCAGGCGGGGCATTGGCGTTACCGCCCATATGAAAAAATTCAAGTGTGTTCGGCTCAAACACTTGAGAAGCGCGGTAGCTTCCCCGGACTCCAACTGCTGATCGTTGACGAAGCGCATCAGACACGCGAGAAGACCAAGGAGTTCATTGCCAACAATCCCGATGTCAAGGTGATCGGTCTGACCGCCACGCCGTTTACGAAGGGGCTTGCTAAGGTGTACAGCCATGTGGTCAACACGGTCACCACCGAAGACTTGGTACTGAGCAAGAACCTTGTTCCGTTGCGCGTGTTCGTGGCAAAAGAAATTGACATGACTGGGGCGAAAAAAATTGCAGGGGAATGGTCAGAAAAAGAAGCGACAGAGCGCGGTATCAAGATCACGGGTGACGTTGTCAGTGAATGGGTGCGCATGACGCATGAGATTTACAAGATGCCGAAAAAAACGATTGTGTTCTGTGCATCGGTCGCGCACGGCGCTGACTTGGCGCAGAAGTTTCAAGAGGCGGGGTACAACTTCATACCGATTTCGTACAAGGATGACGATGAGTACAAGAAGCAAGTGTTTGAGGATTTTGCAAAACCTGATACAGCCATTCATGGCTTGATCGCGGTTGACATCTTAACCAAGGGCTTTGACGTTGCTGACGTTTGCATAGGGGTCAGCGCCCGACCATTCTCAAAGTCGCTGTCTTCACACATTCAGCAGATGGGTCGCGTTATGCGCAGCCACCCGACCAAAGAGTTTGCTGTGTGGATCGATCACTCAGGAAATTACCTGCGGTTCAAAGACGATTGGGATGATGTTTACGCGAACGGATGCGGTGAACTGGATGATGGTCGTGAAAAGACTAAACCTGAGTTGACTGAAAAAGAGAAGAAAGCATCAAAATGCCCGAAGTGTGGTCATTTGTGGGGTGCGTCAGACGTATGCTCACACTGCGGTTTTGTGCGGCAACGAATGAATGAGGTGTTGGTCAAAGCAGGTGAGTTGGAAGAACTTGGCACGACTAGTAGCGAAGCCATCGCGTACCGCCGACAGTTTCATTCAGAGTTGTTGGGTTACGCTGAGAGGATGGGTTATCAAGCGGGTTGGGTGTACCACCAGTTCAAGAAGAAGTTTGGGTTAGAGCCGCGCAAGATGACAAATGTTGCTGCTACGCCCTCACCCGAAACTGTGAATTGGATCAAGCACACTTTAATTGCGTACAGAAAAGCGAATCAACGATGAATTTTATAGACTTTGTCAGAGCGCACGGTTTGATTGTGCGCGACATTGATGTTGGTCGGTGGGTGCGCGTACCGACCGTGGATCACCCGCACAGCAAAAACGGCGCGTACAAGTTCATGGGTGACGTTGGATTCGTTCAGAACTGGGCTGAACAGACTGAGGTTGTGGTGTGGAAACCTGAAAAGGATTACGTCATTGATCCCAAGGTGGTTCTCAAAGCGAAGACATTTGATGCTGAATTGAATCGTGGGCGCGTGCAGGCGGCTGAGAAAGCAATTTGGATTATCAATCAGACGCTGCAAGCGCGGCACGACTACCTTGATTCAAAAGGGTTCAAGGATGGCACTGGATTGGTTTGGTACAAAGATCAGCGGCAGACCTTAGTTGTGCCGATGCGTGCGGGTGGCAACGTGGTCGGGTGTCAGTTGATTGACGAAGAGGGTAACAAGAAATTCTTGAAAGGTCAGAGAACGAACGATGCAACATTTACGTTTGGCACAGGCGATCCTATTCTGTGCGAGGGGTACGCCACGGGTCTATCTATTCATGCCGCTGTGACCGCCCTACGCGCCCGTAAGCGCGTTGTTGTGTGTTTCTCAGCAGGCAACCTATCGCGCATCGCCAAGGCGTTTAACGGCGTTGTAATCGTGGCTGACAACGATGCGTCAGGTACTGGCGAAAAGGTTGCGCAGGGGTACAAGTTTTGGATGAGCGACACCATTGGCGAAGACTTCAACGATTACCACAATCGTGTCGGTTTATTTCAAGCAGCGCAAGCGTTGAGGAAGTTTTTGAATGGATGAGAATTCAGAGGAGTTCAGACATCAGTGCTTGGTTAGGTACGTTATCAGGTGGCGTATCAAAAACAGAAACGAGGCACTTGGATTTATTTCACGTTGGATGGAGAAGCGACCAAAGGATTTGTTAGAGCGAGATGTGTATCTTGAATGGAAGTTAGGCAACCGTGGTATTCACAAAGACTGGAGAAGTAAAAATGAGTAAACATTTATCAGATTTTCAGAAGTCATTTTTAGCGCGTGGGACAGGGGAAACGCTGTTCACTCAACGCGAATTTGATGAAGGGCTTGCAATTGAAGAAGCCAAGATTATGACCATTGCCATTGAAACCACCAAGACGGCGATTTCGATTGAGCGTGAAGAATGCGCCAAGATTCTTGATGAAATGATCAAGGGGTTAGAGGGGGTTGACGCGATGCCGTTAATTGTTGGAGTCGCGCTTGATCAGGCGGCGCAGAAAATTCGCAACAGGATGAAAGCAACATGATTTACATCGGCTTAGACCCCGGCAGCGCATCGGGCGCTTACGGCATCATCAACCACGATGAAGACTTTATTGCTTGCGGCGACATTCTGAGCGTTGACGGTCGCGTTGATGCGATTTGGTTGTATGAAAAAATTATGTCGTGGGTCAACGTATACGACACAGCGATGATCGCGGTTGAATCGGTTCACAGTATGCCCAAACAAGGAATTGCATCAACAGCAAAATTCATGCGTGCTGCGGGGGTTATAGAGGCTGTGGCGGCGCTTACGCGCTACCCGTATACCTTGGTTACCCCACAGGCGTGGAAGAAGTACCACGGGTTGATTGGATCGGCGAAGGGCGCGAGTCTTGAAGCTGCGCGGCTGCATTGGGATGAAGCTGACTTGCGACTGGTCAAGCACCACGGTCGCGCTGATGCACTTTTGATGGCTTTATGGTTAAAAAGGAAAAATCATGGATAACGAAGATTTGATGGACATTTTTGCAGGCTTGGCGTTGTCAGGATTGTTGGCGACTGGTACGAACGTAACTCCTACTGCCTATGCAAAAGATGCTTACGACTTAGCAGAGGCAATGGTTAAAGAAAGGGAGAAGCGACTTGCAAGAAAGAAAGTTCGATCCGCACAAGGCAATTGATTTTATTTTTGAAAACGCCCCCAAACTGGCTGCTGCAAAATCTGACCGCATTTTTTTGGAGGAATTCAGAAAGTCTAAAAAAGCGATCCTGATGCAACAGTCAGGGCAGACTGTGGTGTCAGCGCAAGAGCGCGATGCTTACGCCCACCCTGAGTACATTGCCCTGCTGCGGGGGCTGCAGGCGGCGGTCGAGCAGGAGGAAACAATCAGGTGGAGTTTGATAGCTGCGCAGGCAAGGATAGAAATTTGGCGATCACAAGAGGCAACCAATCGCACACAAGATCATTTGACACGGTAAAAATGTTAATTTAAACTAAACGCTCTTACACGGAGGAATTATGAAACCAGTATTTCAATACGGCAAAAAGAAGTACACGCCGATCAGTTTGGAAAAGGCAGCGACTCGACCCAATAGCTTGAAATTTCTTCAAGCACCAAGCCGTGTTGCAAATTCTTTAATCTACCCCGATGGGAGGCGAGTATGGAACAAATGACTATTTGGGATTGGGCGTTTGTTTTCTACTCTGTAGCGGCTTTTGTTGCGTGTGGTGCTTGGCTATGGGCTACCCGCGAAAAGCCGCCCACAGACCCGTTTAAGACGTTTGATGAACCTTGTCGCTGCGATCATCCTATCAAGTGCGACTTTTACGATAAATGTATGCGAGGCAAAAATGGTTAAGGGCTACAGCACTACCGAAGAAGAATTGGTAATTGTTTGGGAGGCGTGGTGTGTAGTCATCATGTTATTAACACTTATTATTTTTATAGCGAGAATGTAATGAACGTAAAAATGGCATTGAATTTTGATGACAATAGCCACAAGGTGATCACGGCGTTGGAATCGTTGAAAGAGTATTCAGACTTGTGCAATGCGCAAACTCGTAGCATTGAAAATTATGCGCGAGTTGTGAATCGATTGAAAGATGACATTGACAGCATCGTCAAGGTCAAGGTGCGTGCGGCGCTTGCGGCGTTGCAGACTGGTCAATCGCTTGATGTTGTTGCGGCGATTGAAATCTTAAAATCAATTAAGGGGATTTAAATTATGGAACAGATACAGGTAATCATGCTTGAAAAAGCGTTGCGTATTTTGAATGCAATTGATCTTGATTATGTTATTCAGGTGAACGATGGAAGTGAACCTTATAAAAAAGGGAAACTTGAGGTTGTTGTAAAAAAAGTAAGCAAAAAAAATCAAACAGTACCTCGCGGAACATA
>Ga0315293_10003462_pt1 | contig 15171 bp, 12 predicted proteins | sample YL17G13_20_MG_FD_203071 | JGI IMG/M metagenome (GOLD analysis project Ga0315293, IMG submission 203071) | Sediment microbial communities from Yellowstone Lake, YNP, Wyoming, USA - YL17G13_20 | ecosystem: Environmental > Aquatic > Freshwater > Lake > Sediment | place: USA: Wyoming | collected...
GGTCAAGGCTCAGCAGGAAGCGAGTCATGTCGGGTGTCGTGATGGTCACTGGGCCACCGTTTCGGATCTGATCGTGGAAGAGCGGGATGACAGAGCCGCGGGACGCGAGGACGTTTCCGTAGCGGACGCAAATGAAGCGCGTCTCCAGGCACCGCATGTTGGCCTGGATGAACACCCGCTCCTGGATTGCCTTTGTCATGCCCATGACATTGACCGGCTTGCACGCCTTGTCGGTGGAAATTCCGACCACCGTCTCCACTGGAAGCTGGTGCTCCTGTACAGCTCGCACGAGGTTCTCGGGACCGCTGACATTGGTCATCACCGCTTCGAAGGGGAAATACTCGCAGGTCGGCACCTGCTTCAGCGCGGCTGCGTTGAAAACCACCTGCACGCCGCGCATCGCGTTGGCCACCGCGTGGAAATCCCGAACGTCCCCGATGCGAAACTCCAGGAGTTCCTCAAAGGTGTGGTAGATCAGCTCGTCGGTCGCAGCGCGCTTGTGCTTGTACTCCATGCGCATCTCGTGCTGCTTGGCCTCGTCGCGCGAGAACACGACGATTTTGCTCGGCTGCCCGAGCTCCCCTGCCAGAAGGCGGCGAACCAGTACCTTGCCTAGGGATCCCGTGCCTCCGGTGACCAGGACCCTTTTCCCGTCAAGCGCCCCCATGCGCCCTCCTCCACTCGTTGTACGGCGTCGGGTCTGCCGCCAGCTCAGCGATCATATCGTCCCAGGAAGGAATGCGGTAGCCCGTGGCGGCCACGAAACGCGCCGCGCTCAGGCTTCTGTCGCAGGGCGGATCGTCGTAGGGTTCGACCTCGATGTCGAGCTTCATGGCATCGCGGATCTTCACCAGAAGATCGAGTTTGCTGATGGGCTGGCAGGCGATCTGGAAGATCCCGTCGACGGTCGGGTGTTGCATGAGGATGTCCCCCATGATGCGGGCCAGCGACTGCGTGGTCAGGCCCGTGTAGATCGCATTCCGGTACCCACGGACCCGGCGCCCGCGATTGGTCAGGAACCACTCCAGCAGCGCACTCTGCTTGAGGAAGTCCCGTCCGATTATCGAGGTGCGAATGGTCAGACAGCCTGTGCGGCTTACCTCGCCGAGGGCCTTCGTGCGGCCGTACAAGTCGTCCGCGTCGGTGATGTCGTCTTCCGAGTATTTCCCCTTGCGCCCCGAGAAAACGCAGTCGGTACTTACGTGCAGCAGCCGTGCCCCGGTCGTGGCGCACAGGTCGGCGAGACGGTGAGGGAACAGCGCGTTCAGCGCTATGCTAAGCGCGATGTCTGCCGCCTCGGGCACCTGTTTGATGATGCCAATGCAGTTGATGACCGCTGTGGGCTTTGCGCTTGCGATCGCCCGGGCAACGCTATCCAGGTTGAGCGCGTTCACGCCGCCGATCGTTCGGGCGGCATCAACCGCGGCGTAGATAGGGAAGCTCCTCCAGGTCCCTTTGATGTCTTTAAACGTTGCAAAGGTCTCGAAGCGTTCGGTCAGGACCTGGAACACCTTGTGCCCCAGCATTCCTTCGCCACCAAGAATCAACAAGCGCACGTGCTCAGCCTCCGTGGAAATTCAAACCCGGCCTGTCATCTTTCCATTCAACGCCCCCCGATGGCAACCGCCGATCAGGGGGCTCTCTGTCCTTTGGAAACAACCTCTTCGTACATCGCAATCACCTGAGGACGGATGAGTGCCTGGTCCAGGCGCTCTATTACCACTCGTGCATTGATGTCGGCGGCGCGATCGACGAGAGTGTCGTCCGCTACCACCCGTCGTAAGGCGGCCGCGACGGGCTCCGGATCTTCTGGCGGGACAAGAATCCCGGACTCACCATCAACGATCCATTCGTCCGCGCACGATGTGCACGACTGAATAGGAAAGGCCCCCATGACCATCGCCTCGAGCAGTGAGGTGCTGATGGCGTCCGAGATGCTCAGGCCGATGTAAGCCCGAGCGCTTCCATACAGGCGCAACACTTCGTCGTGGGAACAGGGGGGTATGACTTCAATCGTCAGGCCCGTTGAATGCGCCGCAAGCTCTGCGGCGATTTTGACGTCGGATTCTGCCGAGTACACCGCTACTCGGTAGTCCCGCAAAACGTCAGCGCACAGCGTAATGGCGCGCAGGCCGACGAGTGCCCGCCCTGCCCAGTGTTGGTAACCCTTGAGCACGATGAGACGCCGGCCTGATGGAGGCCCTTTCTGACGCAAGCCCTGGAGATGTGGGAGGTCGAATCCCCCGGTGTTCGGCAGGACCGGTAAGACCTCGCCCTTCAAGCCGAGATCCTGTGCAAGGCGCACGTCACGCTGGCATTCGCAGCCGTAGTAGTCGCAGGCCGCGAGCAGCCTCCTGATCCGATCCTCATGGTTTTTGAGCCTACCGAAAAGGTAGATGTCGCTTCCCCAGTTTGTGGCGATCCACTGGGGGAAGTGCTCACCGAGCTTCTCTTTGGCTTCGAGCGTCATGTAGCCCGAATGCTGAAATTCGAGTGAGTGGACGAAGTCCGGTCTGAGTTTGCGAACGAGCTTTGTCAGTTTTTCCCCGTCACACCGCAGCCGTGTGTGATTTGCCAGCCAGATCATTGGCTGGAGCCACTTTCTATAGGGCCAGATGCCCCGCAAGTGGACAGATCTGTTGAGCCCAGGGGGACGGTAGCGGAAGATACCGTCGTGTACCGTAACGTCCACGAGTTCAAGATGGGGCCAGGCGTGATAGACGGGATAGAGGTGAAGATCCCAGCCGATTTCAGCAACCTGGCGTACCCACCGCGCCGTGTGGACACTGTCCGGCATGGCAACGAAAAGGATGCGCACTTTTACGACCCGGTCTTGCTGGAGAGACGGCGCGATGGACTCCGCCGATCGCGGCCGTACCCCGAGCCGGCGTCCGCAGTGGTGGGTTCACTCATAGATTCGCTCCTCAAGCCAGGCGACGTCGTGCATCAGTACGGACGTGGGGATCCCTGACGCAACACATTCGAGGACGCTCCCGTCTTTTCCAAGCCACACGCGGTTCCCGAATCTAACGTCCCTTCCACGGTTGATCCTCCTTCGCGAGGGTAGGGCAATGATGAAATGGGAGCCTGTCATCCTGACCTTGACGCAACTGGAAAACAGACACCGTTTGCCTCTTCCCTTGGTTCTGGTCTGGGTCGACATCAGACTGCCGACCTGCAGAAGCTGGTTTCTAAGTCCCGTCAACGCAATCCGGGGTGGCAGTCGCATGCCTTGAGTTACCAGAGCCCCGACACGGCGTCGCATCCAGTGGACCAAGGTGCTCGCCCTTGGAATCTTGCTGGAAGTGTTTCCCAAACCCCGGGATTGTCACTACGGCGCATCAGCGGCTCAATGTGTCGAGGAAGCGGAGAAAGCTCTCCCGCATTCGAGGCAACGAAAGATGAAGCTCCAGCGCGCGGCGACCATTCCGTGCTGTCTGCTCATAGAGCTGGCGGTCACATGCGAGTTGCTGAAGGTGACCGAGGAGAGCAGACGAATCGAGTGAATTGCAGCAGACCCCTGCCTTGTTTTCCTCGAGGAAACGCGAAGGGGACGCATAGCCGGGGCCGTGAAAGAGGACAGGGCGGCCGGCGGCCAGATAGCTCGTCAGTTTGGAAGGGAAGCACAGGCGAGCTTCGGCCTCAAACGCGCGGTCGAACCAATAGGGGCAGTACAGAACGTCCATGCGGGACAGGATGTCAATCGTCTCCTGCTGTGGCCGCCAGCCGAGGTACTCGATGTGCGCACTCTTGCTGGTCTCAAAGGTGAAGTACCGACCCAGTAGGACAATGCGAACCTGGCGGTCGGCAATCCGCCAATTCGCCGAGTCAAGAGCGCGAATGAAGGCGCTCCATTCGGCCGAGGCATAGAGTTGTCCGGCGACGCCGATGATGAATTCGTCGCCGGGGTGTGGAGCCTGCGCAGGCGGCTGGGCCCACGAAAGGTCTAGGCTCGGGATGACGGGCACGGTTCGGGTGCCGTATTTGCGGCCGTATTCCTCGGCCATTGCCCAAGAAGCGGTGGCACAGCCCACGCTCGTCCTGACGGCACGGGCGAACTCCCGCAGCACCTGAGAAGCGGTAACGCGGTTGACCTTGTGCTCGCGAAGCCACCAGGTTGGTGGATCCCACACCTGAGTGAACAGAGGCAACCCGAGGCTGCGCGCTGCCGGTCGCGCAAGCCTGATCATGGTCTGGCCTTCGAGAGTGCACCACAGGGCATCAGGCCTGAAACGGCGGCCAAACCTGGTCGCACGCCGAACGATGCGACGAACGGTGAAAACACTGTGGACCGCCTCCATCGCGAGAGACATGGCCAAGCCGAGGGGGCGGCGAAGGGTACCCCACGTCTCGCGCGGCTTGCGGATCGTCTCCATCGGCATGGCGGCAAGGCCTGGCGGCACCTCTGGATGGAGAGCCGGATTGACGACGGCAAAACATCCGACGGAGCCCTCGGGCAGAAAAGAGCAAAGCTGCTCAAGAACTATGCCGGCCGTGAAGTTCCTGCAAGGCGGCATATCGGTGAGGAGCAGTACCCTCATGGGCTCCTTCTCGCTCGCTTGGATACCTCACAGCGTATTACCTGCTGCATCATGCCGTTTCCTTGCTTCACGGTGCCTGACCTTCATGAGGCTGATTCGAACCCTCCGCGAGAGCCGCGTAGAAACGAATCACCTGTGGTGCGATCAAGGCGCGGTTGGCGATTGTCGCGACCAGCGCCAGGTTGTTCTCGGCCGCGCGTTCGACCAGGGCGTCGTCGTTCATCGCTCGAACCAGTGCGCTGGCGATCTCGTCCGGATAGAGGTTTCTTGCAAAGAGGACATTTGCCTCGTCCCTCACCACGTCGGCAATCGTCTCGAGTGGCGACACGACGGGGAAAGCTCCCAGCGCCATAGCCTCGTACAAGCTGTTGGGAACACCATCCACCAGGGAAGGTGCCAGCATGACTCTGGAGCCGGCCAACAGCTCCAGCACCCTGGGCCGTGGGATGCCCTGGAACACCTGAAAAGCTCGCTGGATCTCCTGCGGCAGCGACCTCAACCACATCTCGACCTCGGGCGGCATGGTGAGGGCGGCGATCTCGCAGGGTTGAATGGCCGGCCAGGCTGTACGGATCGCCTCGAGCACGGGCAGTGCCTTTGACCACGGGCACTCGTAGGACTTGGGCCAGAGAATCATGCGACGGCTCGATGTTGAACCTCGCCACGACCGGCGCAGCGCCTCGACATCAACCCCGCCGGTTCCGGGAACCGGATTGATCGGGGCGAGCTGATCCGGCCTGCCACCCAACTCGCAGACATAGGTGAAGTTCTGCCGATTGTCAGTCAGCACCTGATCGCACTCGCGAAACGCCTCCGCGATCACAGGCGATTTTTCGGGGTCAAAACGGGCGAGTGCGAGGTCGGAGCCACCGCGCAACTGGAGCACCCATGCGCCCCGGCGTGTCCGACCCATTTGCTTGATCACCCGCAGATAGAAATACCCCGATGGATCGAGCCCGAGCGTGTGCACGATATGTGGCCGCCAGGACCGCAAAACGCTTGCAAGCCATTCTTCCGCTGATTCTGCTCGGGGCCGAAGGTTCGGAATGTGAGGTGCTTGCGGTTCTCCAGCCGCTAGCGTGCCGGTTGAAGCACGCGGACCGACCGTCCTCGTCTTGCTCGCCAGCGCATGGGCAGCGCGAAGGGGATGGACGAGAGCCCGACGAAGAAGAGCGCGCCGATTTTCCTCAGGCGTCGGAAAGAGGGTCTGCCGCAAAGAAGCATCAAGCTCGGCGGGGACCGACGGTCCCGTCAAGTAAGTGGGCACCAACCAGTCTGCCGGTGGACACCCTCCGTCCGGAACGGTGAACAAGCGCACGTTGAAATCGGCTCCATTCAGGAGGTCGATCCACGCATGAGTGTGCGAGCTGTGGGCAGACCCAACGAACAGAACCCGCGGTCGTCCCGGATGCGGATCGACCTCGAAGGACGAGCTCATCCCGCCCCTGACCCTTCCGCGGTGCTGGTGGCCGCACCCTGGTCCGCTTGGCTGGCGCCACATCCGTCCAGTACCTGTCGGCACCAGAGCTCGATCATCATCAGCAGCCATGGACGAGGCCAGTCGAGTCTGCCTGCAATGAAGTTATCCCTCACCTGTGCGACCTCGGCAACATCCAGCAGACCCCGCCTACGCACGGAGGCCTCCCCCAGGGTGTCCTGAAGAACCTCTCGCAGAGGTTTCTGCAGCCAGGTGTCGAAAGGCATCGAAAAACCCCGTTTGGTTTGACGGTCAAAACCGTCAGGGAGGAGCTTGTGTCCAACGTCGATCAGAACCCTCTTTGCTCCGGTCTCACGATAGGTCATCTGCTCGGGAGCCTTCAGGTTGGCGATATCGCCAAGCTTAGCTGTCTCAGGCAACGAAAGAGCGACATCCACCACGACCGGGTCCAGGTAAGGCACCCGCACTTCAAGCGAGTGCGCCATGGACACGGCGTCAATGTCGCGCAGGAGCTGATTGCGCGTGTACCCTCGCAGGCAAAGCGCCGTAACACGCTCGATCGTGGAGCCTCCTGGCAGTTCGTCGCCGGGGGCAAGGTCGTGATCGGAGGAGAGTCCGGCCTGAGCTACTTTCCGTAGCTCTGGCGCCAGAACCCGGGCTGTGTCCCGTGCTCCAAAGATCTGATACGTCTCCGCGTACCGCGCGAGGAAACCGGCGCTGCGTCGTAACCGGTCAAGGCGAGCCCCGCCCCGCTTCAGCACGAGAGAATCCAACTCAGGTCGGCGAGCGATCGCCGCGAGCGCGGACCGCGCCAGCGACCGCCACGGATCACGCTCGGCTCGCTGGCGCTCCAGCATCATCGTGATGAACCAGGGGTAGCCCGCAAAGATCTCGTCTCCGCCAGTTCCCGACAGAGCCACCGTCACGCCCCGTCTGGCGGCGAGGGAAACGAAGTAGCTGTTGACCCCGTCAACGGAAGGTTGATCGAGACTGCGGGCGATGTGCTCAATCCGGTCGCGGACTTCGGTCCCACGGACGACGACCCGTGTGTGATCTGTTCCTAAGTAACGCGCCATCCGTTCGGCGTCATCGGTCTCGTCAATGTAGGCTCCCTCGGACTCGAATCCCACCGAGAAGGTCTTCACCCGGTGGCCCACCTCGCGGGCCATCATTGCGACCATGACCGAGGAGTCCACCCCGCCGCTCAAGAACGCGCCCAGGGGGACATCGCTGACCAGGTGCAACCGCACCGACTCCTCGAGCATACCGGCGAGCTCGTCGACCAGCTCCGGGTACGGCCTGCCCCGAAGATCGGGAAAGCGGTCGACGCCCAGCGACCAGTAGCGCTCGACTCGCTCCCGACCGTCCTCGAGGATCAGCCGATGCGCCGGGGGAAGCATGCTCACACCACGGACAATCGCCCGAGGCTGATAGACGGACCCCAGCGCGAGAAGCTGCCTAAGGGCCACCGGATCGATGGCGGGCTCGACGATGCCGCTTGCCAGCAATGCTTTGAGCTCCGAGGCGAACGCAAACCCCTTGCCCGTGCGGGCAAACAGCAGTGGTTTGATGCCTAGCTTGTCGCGCGCCAGGAGCAATCTTTCCTTACCCGGGCGGCGCCTGTCATAGATCGCCAACGCGAACATCCCACGCAACCGGAGGAGGAAATCGTCCCCGTACTGCTCGTACATGCGAAGCACGACCTCGGTGTCGGAGGTTGAAGCGAAACTATGGCCCTTGGCCTCGAGAAGCGACCGTTCGGAACGAAAGTTGAACGTCTCGCCGTTGTACACGATCCAGACCGTGCGGTCAGGGTTGGCCATGGGCTGGTGGGCAGCCGGACTGACGTCGATGATGGCAAGGCGAGCGATGCCGAGGGCCACCCTGCCATCGTGGAAGAGCCCGGAGTCGTCGGGCCCGCGATGGTGCATGGCCGCGACCATGTCCTCGACCCGCTTGCCACCTGCTTCTCCCCAGGTGCCACAAATGCCGCACATGTTATGAGCTGCTTCCAGACCCAGGGAATCGGGGCTTCTGCGCGCGCGCTTCTACACCGTTGCCGGCGTAAGCGACCTCGATGTCGACCATGCCGCACGCTTGCAGGCAAGTTCTGATCTCTTGCGCACTGCGGAGGTGCTTGTAGACATCGGTCACCGTGTCATGCGTGTCGAGCAAGGCCCAGGTGCGCAGGAGCTTCGGGCCGAGTTGCGGGTAGGCCTCGTGATAGTCCACGAGCGGGGAGAGCTTCAAGAAGAGTCGCCGCAGCCTGGTGAATCCGCGCACGCCGCGGCACTGCCAAAGAAGCCGATGCACAGGCCACAGCAGTGCTACCAGCAATCTGCACGCGCGCATGGAGAGCCTCGGGGAGGTGTGTAGGAGTATCGACCTCAGGGCACGACGCGAGACAGTTGAGGGATACCCATGGGTGTAGTGATCCATGACCAGCATCCCGCCGGGCTTCACATGTGAGGACAGCACCGTCATGGTTTGCTCGGGGTCCGGGGTATGCTGCACCACTCCAATACACACGACGACGTCGAACTGGGCGGGGGCAAGGGGCAGTCGAAGCAGGTCGGCTTGGCACACGAAGTAGTCCCGGTAGCCCCTGCAATTCTGATAGTTGGCCTCCACTGCCTCAGACAGGTCGCAGGCGAAGACTGTGGCCCCAGCAGCGAGCATGATTTCCGTGAATCGACCCGCACCGCAACCTGCCTCCAGCACGAGCTTACCTCTCAGGGTGTCAAGGGAGGCGCCCAGCAATCTCGTAAGCCTCTCCCCGGAGATGCTCAGGCCGGTGTAGGAGTCGAGCTGAACCTCCGGGAACGCATTCCACTGCCATCCAAATGCGCCGGAATAGCTGCTTTCCGGAGCGAAGCGGGGAACCCCCCCGATCAAAGGGTAGGAGCAGCCCTTCTCGCACTCGAAACGGTCCTCAGCGCCAGGCAGCGACAATCGGCTCCCGTCCTGTGGACACACCAACGGGATGGGCGGTCTCATCTGAACTTGTTCTTTCCCGGGTCCAGGTGTTCGAGCAGCCTTGCGCCAGCACGTTCGCAACTCCTCCGCCCGGGGCCAAAGAACTCTTCCAGAAGTGGACAAGTGCATTAGGAAAGCTGCACTACTCAGGACGCACCACGCAGCAGACCTTGGAGGCCCCGACATGCGGTCAGGGGGTCGACGCGAAATGCCCACCTGAAGACCTGCCGGGCACTCCCCCGCCCATCTTGAAGGTCGCGTAGGGCGAGAATTCTTCTCGCTGCGTCCTTCTTGATCAGTCTTCTCTCCGTGCCTGAGAGCTCCCTCACGCGCGTGGTCGCGAAGCACAGCGCTTGGATGAGCTCGGCAACGCGGCGTGCCTCGTCTGGCGTTTTGAGGTGTGCACTCCACAGGAGCTCCACCAGTTCAGGGGAGACCTCTCGACCAAGCGCTTTCGATATCATTCGGCTATTGGTCGCGATACCGCTCCGGCGCTGTTCCTGCAACCGCAAGTTGGTGACGCTCCGCTCGTGTTTTCGCAGGTAGAGCAGCACTTCCTGCAGATTGGAGAGATGTGTCACATGGCCAAGCCTGTGCCAGAGGTCATAGTCTTGTGAGAATTTGAGGTTGGAATCAAAACCTCCGATGCGTCGGAGCGGCTCTTCCCTCACGACGGCGGAGGGGTGAATAATCGGGTTCTCGAAGAACAAGCGCCATCGAAGAAAGCCGCTTTCCTTTGGGAACATGACCAACTGCGAGGGGGTTCCCTCCTCGTCGATGAGTCGAGCCGCACAGCCCAGGACACCGATCTCTGGGTGCTCGTCGAGGAACGCTACCTGCTTCTTGAGCCGGCCGGGCAGGCTTATGTCGTCCGCATCCATGCGCGCGACGTAGGAGCCCTGAGCGTGGGCAAGTCCCTGGTTGAGCGAGTTTGTCAGTCCGGTATTGCGAGGGTTCTCCAGATAGCGGATTCGCTGGTCCGAGTAAGACCTAACGATCGCGCCCGTGCCGTCCGTGGAACCGTCGTTGACGATTATGAACTCGAACTCGGTGAACTCCTGCTGCAGGATAGAGTCGATGGCTTCGCGCAGGTAGCGCTCGCCATTAAAGACTGCCATAACGACGCTAAGGCGTGTCATGCGACGGCCGCAGGGTGCTTTTCCAACCAGACTCCCAGAGTGAGCAGCAGCCAGGCCTGATACGAGTCGAGGGGCACCGAATCGGATTGCAGTCCTGGCAGAAGGTGGCGGAGACGAGAGCCCGGGGCAAAGACACCCAGAGTGAGTTCGCGGATTTCCGGGTCGCTCAACCAGGTGGCAAAGGGCACCCCAAAACCCTGCTTTGGTCGGGTGCGAATCCCCGGGGGCCAATACTCACTCAGGGCAGTGCGCATAATGATCTTCGAGTCGGCGTCGGTCACCTTGATTTGTGCGGGAAGGGACAGGGCGAACTCCACAAGGTCGCGATCCAGAAAGGGAGTTCGGGTTTCCAGGCCATGGGCCATTGCCGCCCGATCCACCTTGACTAGGATGTCACCTGGGAGGTAAGAAGTGAGGTCGAAATAGAAGGCCTGGTCGATTCCTCGGGTCCCAGGTTCGGGCATGTAGTAACTGCCCGGCGCAAAGCTGTTGACGCGGTTGCGTGCGGGACCCCAGAGCCGGGTACGCTCGGCCTCCGAGAAATACAGGCGCGAGGCGACATGTCGGGTCCATGCGTCCGACCGAGCTCGAGCGCGGCTGGGCATTTGTCGTCGTGGGTCAACCGCCTTGCCGCTCCCTCGCTTCTGCCCGAGTGCTTTGCCTATGAGGTATCGCCCGCGGCCAAGCAGCCCTAGGGTCGCCCGAACGCTCCACGGGGTGGCGTCGGCCTCTGACTTGAGCAGGATCTGATACCACTCGTAGCCACCGAACAGTTCGTCGCCGCCGTCTCCGGAGAGCACAACCTTGACATGGCGTCGGGCGAACTCCGACATGAGGTACGTCGGAATGCTGGACGAGTCGCCAAAGGGCTCGTCGTACGCTTCTGAAACGCGATGAAACAACTCGCCGAGCGGAGGGATCTCGAGGTTGATCTCGTGATGCTCGGTGCTGTACCGATGGGCGACCAGTCGCGCGTAGGGCAGTTCGTTTATCAGCTCGCCAAACCCGACCGAAAAAGTCCTAACCGGAGCTGGCGCCTGCAAGCTCATAAGGGCGACAATAGTGCTTGAATCCACTCCACCACTCAGAAACGCACCAACTGGCACATCGGCAACCGTCTGACGCCGCACTGCCTGAACCATCAGCTCCCTCAAGCGGGCGGCTGCATCCTGGAGCGCGATCGAACCGACGGTCAATTTCGGCTTCCAGTAGCGCGTGACTGCCACATGACCCGCTTGCCACTCTAAATAGTGACCGGGCCGGAGAGACTCGACATTCCGGTACGCCGTGCGATCGGGCGGAACGTAGCCGAGCGCTAGGAAGGCATCGATCGCGTCTAGGTCCAGTTCCGGCACAACGAGGCCCGACGCCAGCAGAGCTTTGATCTCCGAGGCAAGCACGAGCGCCCCGTCTGGTAGCAGCGCGTAATAGAGCGGTTTTTCTCCAAACAGGTCGCGAGCTGCAAAGACGACCTGTCGCTCGGTGTCCCAGATCGCAAAGGCGAACATTCCCCGCAGACGGTCGAGGCATGGGGGGCCCCACTCGGAGTAGGCCCTGAGAATGACCTCGGTGTCCGATTGTGTCCTGAAAGGGTGTCCCTTGCTTACGAGGTGCTTCCGCAATTCCTTGTAGTTGTAGATCTCACCATTGAAGGTAATCCAGTACCGGTCACTAGCGTCGACCATCGGTTGAGAACCGGTTTCGAGATCGATGACACTCAATCGGGTGTGTCCCAGGTGGCAACCGGGTAGACACTGCCAACGGTTGGCGTCTGGGCCACGGTGAACCAGTCGCGCGACCATCCGGTCGATTGCGCCTTTGTCAATGTCTGTCTGGGAGCCCACCGCAATTGCAGCGATGCCGCACATTAGGCCCTGGCCCCAAGCACGGAGGTCTCCCCCCAACCCGCTGTCTCGATGTTTGTGCATCCCGCCGCCCGCATCCAGCCCTTCACCTCATCACCAGTGTGCGTGGAGGCGATGAGCGGAGTGATCGCGTCGAAAGTGTCTAGAACTCGCCAGCGGAAATCCGGCAGGTGGTCCAGGACAACGACCCAGTTTTCTTGGATGTGCTGCAGCAGACGGTTCAACCTACTCACCCGCTTGCCCCGACGAAACAGAGGCGCAAACGCGAAGGCTGATAGGTACGAGTAGGCCAGCGCATGGCGGTAACCAAACACCGGTTGCAGTCGGTTCACAAGGCGGCGAAAGCGCGCCACTGAGGGGTAGGCATAGAAACCCTTTGAGGGATAGACAACGCAGGCGATCCAGCCCCCCGGCCGCACAGTCCGAACCAACGCTCTCAGGGCCTCTTGTGGGTCAGGCGTATGGTGGAGCACGCCGATGGCATAGCCGCCCTCGAAGATACCCTCGCGGAATGGCGGCTTACAGATGTCCCCCTGGACGATCAGCACGCTTGGGTCATGGGCAAAATTTTTCCGCGCCGCTTCCACTGCTGTGCTCAGGTCTATTCCGACTGCCGTGCCCCCCTTTTGTCGCACCACGTCGAGGAAACGCCCGGGGCCGCAGCCGAATTCGACAACAGTTGTGCCTTGCACTCGATCGCTGCTGGCCCGAGTGATTGCCTCCCACATTCGGGTCGTGTGCCCGGCCATCGGCCTTCCGACGTTCTCGGAATCGAACTGGACGCGAGGCCAACGCTTCCATTCGACCCCGAAACTTGAGGTGTAGTACTCCTGGGAGACGAAGCGTGGAACGCCGCGAACAATTGGGTACCGACGCCCCGAGAGACTCGCGAGCTCACCCGTTACCACATCACCGCTAAAAAGCGTCTCGCGGGCGTCCAGACGCAGCGGTTCCCGCGTTTCGGGACAACAAAGCAAGTCCAGGAACTTTGGCTGCATCGCTCGGGCTCCGTGGCGACCGATCACGTCGCGGTGGGGTTCTTCTTACACCCTGATCCAGGATTCGGGGAGCAGGTCGCGGGTGTCGTATCTGGGGTCGTTGAGCCAACGTAGCGGGGCAAAGACAATCTTGGCGGGGTTGTTGTTCAGCCAGGCGCCCCACCAACTAAAGCTACTGTTGGCAATGATGTGGTGCTTGCACGTGCTTATGAGCCGGAGATCCTCATAGTCTCTGGCTGCACCGTTGTGAGTCACAAATGTGGTCGGGTGCTTGAATTGTAGGTTCTTCCTTGCCCACGCAAAGTCATCGGCAAAGACAAAGAAGTGGGGGTCCTTGACCCTTTCTGCGATTAGACAAACGCACTGGTCATAGTAATCGCGGCTGCACGTGCCATGTGTGTGGTAGGTAGCGGCGTCCGCAACGTAATCCGCCCTTCGGACATGAATGCTGACCGATTGGGTATGTAGGACGCGGGCCGCGACCTCACGGCTCTGCGGGTCCTGGTCCAATCGAACGGTGAGCTCTTTTCGGAGCATGTCAGCACACGCGGCGAAGTACTTCTCGCTCTGCCAGTACCCGTCCAGATATACGTCGCGGGGAGTCTTGAGGATGTTTCTGTCGTAGGGACCAAGGTGAGCTTCGGCGAAGAGCGACCGCCGGTAGTAGGGGGTAAGCCCCTCCACCAAGTGGCTAGCCAATCGGGCCGCCCAGTTACGGCGGACCCTCAGGACCTTTGCGATCTCCTCCGGGGTAGCGAAAGCCTCCTGTATCAAGAAAGGCGAAAGCCTGTACCGGCGAAGCTTGTGTTCGTCGAATACCGTGGTGTCGAACTTCAGCTCTGTTTGGTGAAGAATCGAGAGTGTTCGTGCCGCCGCATACTGAAAGAGCTGGTTGCCAAGCCCTCCGTTCAGCTTGACGATGATCATGTGGCTCGTTTACGCCCTAGAACATGGAGCCCGAAGGACAGCAACTCGTGAGAGCCGTGATCATTGGTGGAAAAGCGCTGGAGGGCGCCGAGTAGGATGTTGAGAGATTGCTGCTGAACCTCCGTGAGCGTCGAGTCGGCGTAGTCAGTGGCGACGCTTGGCAGGCGGCGGAGTTCCTGGGCGAGGAACTCGAAGAAGTTGCCATTCCACTGCAGATCGACGATCGCCACACCGAACTGTCCCAGCCAGTGATCGTAGAAGCTTTGGCCAAAGCCGGTTTGAAAGAAATAAGGAGACATATGAGCGAGCGAGCAGAATGGGGCAGTGACTATTAAGGTGCCGCCAGGCGGCAGGAGGCGGGTCAGTTCACGGAGCGCATCCGCCGGACTAGGCACGTGCTCGAGTACCTCGATGCACATCACAGCGTCAAAGGAGCCATCGGACCGTGGGATTTGAACAATGTCACTGACGATGTCCAGTTTGGACTGATCCCAAGATCCTGGGTGGAGGCCTGTTTTGTCGCCCTTGCCATCGTAGCGGGCGAAATCCTGGCTCGTGTAGTCGAGGTGTTTGCAGAAACGCTTGTACTGCAGCTCACCGGCTCCGGCGTCGAGAATGCGATTCCCAGCGGGGATCTCTGAGAGGACCTTTTCGAGCCAGGTTTCACGGGTCGCCAAGTTGCGAGCACCGCACTCGCCACCCTTGTTAAGGGACGGGGCAAGCAGAATATCGAGAAGGGGGCGGTCGACCCCCAGGTGTCTAATGAGGTTCCCAATTCTGCGTGTCATGACTCTTTCGTGAGGTGGAACAGGCCGCATGCGTAGTTCGCGCGGCTGAAGTCCGAGGGTTCCGCGTGAGCGTGCAGGACGCCACGGTCGTCCACACAGGCAAAACCTGCCAGGGTCAGGTCACAAAAATACCCGAGAATCTGCTCGGGAGAGTGGACCCGGTGTGCGTTGAAGCAGATTCTCGGAACCCCCACAGGCACAGAAAAGTAAAGGTGTCCGCCAACCGCAAGCACACGCGTGAGCTCCGCACACGCTTGACGGGTGCCAGCTGGATTGAGAGTGTCACCGTACCGACCCAGGCCGATGTGCTCGGCCACGTGCAGACAGGAAATCGAGCGTATGGTGCCTCTCGCAAAAGGCAGCGCGAGTATTTCTCCCTGCACTGGCTGAAGGTTCGGCAGATGAACTAGTAACGGGCGGACGTCGACGAACATCACCTTGACGGAAGCAGCCAGTAGCCCAACGAAGCTCACCAGGGAGCCCACGTCGACGTGGGTCT
>Ga0315293_10003464_pt1 | contig 15171 bp, 12 predicted proteins | sample YL17G13_20_MG_FD_203071 | JGI IMG/M metagenome (GOLD analysis project Ga0315293, IMG submission 203071) | Sediment microbial communities from Yellowstone Lake, YNP, Wyoming, USA - YL17G13_20 | ecosystem: Environmental > Aquatic > Freshwater > Lake > Sediment | place: USA: Wyoming | collected...
GGCTGCCGCCCGGAGACGGGGCCGCGGAGGGAGCGCCGGAGGGGACGGGGGTGGCACCGGGCTCGCTCGACGGGGCGACCGTCGGCGTGGGTGTCGGGGAGAACGTCCAGCCGGGCGTCGACTCGGCGGCGCATGCGGCGAGGACGGCGGCGAGGGCAACGAGGAGGGCGAGGGAGCGGGCGAGGCGCATGCGGGACGGAACCTCCGTGGCGGGCTGCGGGGCGCCGTGGACCGGCGCGGGACGACCGTCGGGACGCCCTGATGCTACCGAAGGGCGCCGATTCGTGCCGTCGGGCGGCCCCCGGAGCGAATCCCGACAACGAAGAGGATCGCCACGAGGTAGCTCGCCGCCATGAGCAGGAAGACGACCGGGAAGCCGGCCGCATCGCCGAGCACCGCGACCAGGGCGCCGAGCAGCGCCGCCCAGATCGCGCCGACCACGAACATCAGGGTGAAGTAGGTGGAGTTGGCGGCGTCGCGGATGCCGGCCGGGGCCGCCTCCACCAGCAGCCCCTGGAGCAGGCTCGCCTCCTCGAAGACGAAGGCCCCCACGAACCCGATCGCGAGCCAGACGAGCGGGATGGAGCCGCCGGCCACGACGAGCAGGACGAGCGCGGCGGCGCCCGCCACGTAGGAGCCGGCCAGCACGGGACGGTGCCCGTAGTGGCCGGCGAGCCGTCCGGCGAGGAGCGGCCCGGGGACGCTGCCCGCGAGCAGGAGCGTGTACATGAGGGCGATGGTTCCCGCGTCGAGCTCGAGCGACCGGGCGAGGTAGAGCGGGACGAACGTGGAGACCACGCCGATGCCGCGCCCGGCGGCGGCGATCGACGAGGCGGCAAAGAGCCGCCGCAGATCCCGCTCCCGCAGCACGTCGGCGAAGGCCGTGCGGACGCTCCCGTGGGCGAGCGCGGCCGCCCGATCGTCGCCCGACTCGCGCACGATACCCAGGATCAGGGCCGCCACCACGACCGCCGGGATCCCGACGGCCGCCATCGCGACGGGCCAGCCGAACGACGCGATCACCCACGCGCCCACGAGGGGGACCGCGACCGTCCCCAGGTTCCCGCCCGCGATGTGTGCCGCGATCGCCGCTGCCCGGGCCCGCTCCGGGCGCTGCTCGGCGATGAGCGCGTTGCCGACCGGGTGCTGGGGCGACCCGGCGACGCGGGCGACGATCGTGCCGAGCGAGAAGGCGCCCCACGACGCGGCGAGGCCCGTCGCGGTCATGGCGGCGCCAAAGACCAGGCCGCCGACTCCGAGGAGCGAGCGCCGGCTCACGATCCGCTGGAGCGGCGCGTAGGCCAGCTGGATCACCCCGGTGAGGAGGTTGCCGACCGCCAGGAGGAGGCCGATCTCCCCGACCCCGATGCCGAAGACCGGCGTCACCGCGATGAAGACGAGCGGCAGGAGGGCGGTCTGGGCGTGGATGAAGCCGTGCTGGACGGAGAGCAGGGCGAGGGTCACCCGCGGGCGCACGTCGGCAGCGGTGGGAGCGGCGGTGGAAGCGGCGTCGTCCACCCTGTGATGATGCGGGATGGCGCGGCGGTCAGGCGGGCCCGGACGCGCGTTCGACCTCGAAGACGAGGAGTCGCGTGGCGGAGTCGCGCCAGGCGTCGGCCCGAAGCCCGGCCTTCTCGCAGACCGCGTCGAGCATCTCGGTCGTCCCCCAGCCCATCTCGGTGGCGACCTGGGGAAGGAGGAGCGCGCGCCGGCCGCGGGCTTCCACGACGATCCCGTCGCGGCCGGGCACGAAGGCGGCGGGATCGGCGAGCGGGCGCGGCGGGTCGAGCACGCTCACCTCGATCCGGAGGTCGGCGAGCTCGCCGGTGGCAACCGGCCGGAAGCGCGGGTCGCGCGTGGCAGCCATCCCGGCGGCCCGGACCACCGCCTCCCCCACGGGCATCTCCGCGCCGAGCGTCCCTATGCAGCCGCGGAGTTCGTCGCCGGCGGTGAGGGTGACGAAGGCGTCCGCGGGCGCAGCCATCTCCGGGTGCCCGCGGGGGTCGGCGACGGGCGCGGGCCGGCCGTCGACCGCGGCCACGACCGCCGCGCGGGCGAGGTCGAGCAGATGCTCGAGCGGGTGCGGATCGGAATCCGGGTCTGGCCGGTGCATCGCGTCCTCCCAGGCCGGTATCGTGCACGCCCTGACGCGCCCGCGGCCAGTTCCGAACGGGGCCGCCAACACGGGCCGGAGGGCACTGGCCGCTGCCCGCCCGGCGACGGAGACTCGCCCCGAGGCCATCCGTCCATGTCCACCCTTCCCGTCGCCGGCCGCCGTCGCGCCGCCCCGTCCCCACGGACCGTCGGCGTGGTCCCCGCGCTGCTCGCGGAGCCCCAGGAGGACGGCAGCGTGCGCTGCAACGCCTGTGCGATGCGCTGCTTCGTCCGTCCCGGCCGGACCGGGATCTGCGGCGTCCGGGAGAACCGCGACGGGACCCTGTACTCGACCGTCTACGGGCGGGCGGTCGCCGTCGGGATCGACCCGATCGAGAAGAAGCCCCTCTTCCACGTCGCGCCCGGCGCCCTCGCCTATTCGATCGCGACCGTCGGCTGCCCGTTCCATTGCTCGTTCTGCCAGAACTGGGAGATCGCCCAGGCGCCGCGGCTCGGCCTCGACCTGCCGACCCGCAGCCTCCCCCCGTCGAAGGTGGTCGACGAGGCATTGAAGGCGGGCGCTCGCGCGGTCGCCTACACCTACGTCGAGCCCACCGTCTTCCTGGAGTACGCCCTCGACACGGCCCGCGAGGCGCACGCGGCGGGGCTGCTCAACGTCTTCGTCACCGACGGCTACGCCACCCCGGAGGCGATCGACCTCCTGCGGCCGTTCCTCGACGCCGCCAACGTCGACCTCAAGTCGTTCGACGACGCGTTTTACCGCCGCCAATGCGGCGCGCGCCTGGCGCCGGTGCTCGACGCGCTGCGCGCCTACCGGGCCGCCGGCGTCTGGGTGGAGGTCACGACGCTCGTCATCCCCGGCCACAACGACAGCCCGGGCGAGTTGCGGGCGCTGGCCGGCTGGATCGCGACGGAGCTGGGCCCGGAGACACCGTGGCATGTCAGCCGCTTCTTCCCGGCCCACCGGATGACGGACGTGCCGCCGACGCCGCTCGAGACGCTGCGGCGGGCCGCCGACATCGGGTACGAGGCCGGCCTCGCCCACGTCTACGTCGGCAACGCTCCGCAGCTGGAGATGGAGGACACCCACTGCGCCGGGTGCGGTCGGGTCCTCCTGGAGCGCCGCGGCTACCGGGTCTTCGACCGGCTGGGGCCCGACGGCTCGTGCCCGGGCTGCGGGCGGGCGCTGGCGGGCCGCGCGCTCGACCACGACGGGCGGGTGCCCTGCGGATGAACGTGCGGCCGGATCCCGGGCTGCCGCTTCCGACCAGGCCGCCGGCCGTGGCTGGGTCGTTCTACCCGGCGAACGCCGACGAGCTCGGCGCGCTGGTCGACGGGCTCCTCGCCGAATCCGTTCGCCACCACCCCACCCCCGCGAGCCTGGGCCCCGCGTCGGTTGCCGGGATCCTCGCCCCGCACGCCGGCCTCGTCTATTCGGGAATTGTTGCCGCCGCAGGGTGGCGCGCCCTCCTGCCGTCGCCCGCCCTGCTCCCGTCGGCGGCCCACGTGCCGTCGCCCGCCGCGTCCGGACCTCCGCCGACCGTCGTCCTCCTCGGCACGAACCACGGCGCGGCCTGGCTCGACGGGGTGGGCGCCTGGGACGGCGGGCCGTGGCGCACGCCACTCGGCGACGTGGCCGTGGATCGCGAGCTGACCGACGCCGTCATCGCGCTCGGGGAGCCGTTCGGCGCCGACGCGCGCTGCCACCTGGGCGAGCACTCCCTCGAGGTCCAGCTCCCGTTCGTCGCGCGCCTCGCGCCGGAAGCCCGGATCGTCGCGCTCTCCGTGAGAGCCGGGACGGGGACACGGGGCATCGAGGCGGGCGAGCGACTCGGCGCGCTGCTGGCAGCCAGGCGGGCGGCGGGCGAGCGCATCCTCCTGGCGATCAGCAGCGACATGGCCCACTACCCGCGGGCCACGGTGACGGAGCAGGTGACGAGCGCGCTGCTGCCCCATCTCGTCGATCTCGCCCCCGCGGCCCTGGCGGCCGCCGAAGCCGCGCTCACCAGGAGCGAGCCCGGCGTCTCGTGCGGGATGTGCGGGATCGAGCCGGCCGTGCTGGGCCTCGGGGCGCTTCGGGCGATGGGCGTGCGGCCCGGCGTCGCGCTGGCGGCCGCGACCTCGGCCGACGCCGGCGGCGACCCTCGTCGGACGGTCGGCTACCTGGCGGTCGCCTTCGCGGAGGCGTGAGCGGGGCCGGCTCCCGAGGTTGGCGTCCCGTTCCCCGTCAGGCCAGGAGGTCGAAACGCGCGTTCACCTCCTCGACGGAGAAGGCATCCGGGTCGAACGGCCCGCCCAGCCAATGGAGGAGATCGCGATGGCGGCGTGATCGGGGACGCGCGAGCGCCTCGAGGAGTTCCCGGTACCCGCCGATCCCGCCGCAATCCTCCGGCGGGCACGCCCCCGCGCCGTCGAGGCACGACGGATAGAGCTCGCCCGGAATCCCTTCGACCTCGCCTTCGAGGACGATCTCGTGCCACCAGCTGTCGCCGAGGTCGTAGACGTACCGCAGCCGGTCTCCGGGTTCGACGATCGACCGCAGGCGGACGTCGAACTCGTCGAGCAGCCGGCCGCCGTCGTCCTCCATGTCGACGTCGCCCCAGCGGTCATGACCCCGCCCGAACTCGTGGAGGTGCATCTCGCTCCAGCCCATCGCCTCCTGGACGACCGCGTGAAGCCGGTCGAGCGTGATCGTCGCCGGCACCAGGACCCGTCGCCAGATCGGCGGCCGAACCTCGAGCAGCCGGATGCGGAGCTGCAGGCACCGCTTCGCCGGGCGCCGACCCCTGAGCCGGAAGCGCCGGGCGACGAGACTCACCGGAGGTCCCGTGAGCGGACGCGGCGCCGGAGCCGCCGTCCGGTCCGTCGCGCGCGGGAACGCCGAGTCCGGCATGTCGTCGGCCGGCCAGTAGCCCTCGACATCGTTGAGATCATCGTCCCCCAGCTCGTCCGCGTGGCCGTATCGAAGGCTGTCGAGGAACCGGTCGTGGGCCGCCCAGTCCGTGCCCGCGAGGCCGACCTGTCCATCGTGCGTCTCGAGGCTGGCCGCGGCGACGAGATCCGCGATGGGCGGCAACGTTCCCGAGAACGGGCCCGGCTCCAGCGTGACGAGGGAGAGGAGCAGGTCCGCGAGGGACACTCCGGGGTCGAACGTCGACGGCCGATGCTCTGCCAGGGCGGCTCGCGCGGCCTCGGCGAAGGCGGCCAGCTGCCTGGGTGTCACCTCGGGGAGACCCTCCTCCGGCGCGAGCGAGAGATCCAGTTGCCCCCGCTCGACGCCGGCCAGGATCACGGCGCCCGGTGCGAGCTCGCCGAGCGTCACGGGAATGGCGAGGTTGGGCTCGCCACCCCACCGCGTCGCGAATTCGGGCAGGCGCATTAGCGGGCTGAGATCCGGATGCAGATCGATCCAGCCTGTCGCGATCTCCTCGGCGGCCAGGCGATGGGCGAACCGCACGTCCCGGAAGGCATGGCGCACCGTGGTCCAGCGCTCGTCCGGCAGCTGGTACCAGCCCCTGCGCGACCGCAGGGCGCTCGCGACCGACAGCTCCGGGTTGCGCGCCCGAGATCGTCCCAGCCGCACCATCTCGGCAGCCAGGTCCGCGAGCGCGGTGGGGCCGCGCTCGTCGATGACGTCCGCGCAGCTGGATTCGATCGTTGGCATCCCGCTCATGGGTGCAGGATCTCACGAGACGCTGCACTGCCACTCATCTCTGGATCACCTGGCGGCGTCGACCGGTGATGCGGTGGCGCCCGGGCGTGCCATGCCTCGGTCGCGCGGGCGAGCCTCCTGGAGCGTCGCGCCCGCGGCATCCGTCCAGAGCAGCACCGGCCCTTTCGGCATGGCGGCGGTCGGATCGTCGAGCGCGCGGAGCCAGTCTCGGCCGACGCCAGGGAAACGGGCGCGGAAGAGCGGCGCCAGATCGGCCACCAGCGAGCGATTGCGGCGGGTGCCGCGAATGACCCATGCGCCGGATACCGTCCAGCCGGGCAGCTGCGCACGGACCGCGGCCGTCTTCTCGTCGAACGAACGGAAGGCGGCGCCGACGTCGAGGAGGAGGTCCCAAACCTCGAAGACGGCTGCCTCGCGCCCGCCCGCCCGCGTGAGCAGGGCGTCGATCACTCGGCCGGACTCACCAGCCGTGACGGGCATCTCCGGGGCCACCGCCCATCCGCCGGCCGTGGCGCGCTCCACGAGAGCGCTCTGGCGGCGAAGGTGCTCGATGTCCCGCGGAAGATCCGCTCCCGGCGCCTGGTCGAGGAACGCTGCGAGCTCCTGGCCGACGGCCGCCGCCGCTGCGGCCCACGTGTCGAGCGGCGCATCCGCCCCGCGACCGCGCTCGAGGTCGCTCCACCGCGCCTGGCTGATCCGTGCGATCGCAGCGCATTCCGCCTGGGTCCGGCCGCTGTGTCCGCGGGCATCACGGAGGGCTGTGCCCAAACGCGCTGCTAGGTGCGCGGCACGGCGGCGTCCGGCGAGCACCTCGCGAGTTGCGCGCGGCCGCCGGGCGCGGGCGCCGACGGCGGGCGTGGGCTCGGGTTCGCTGACGGAAGCGGTCGTCATATCAGCCACATCATTAGGGGACGGTCTTTGCTCCCGCTTACCTGGCCCCCGGCGCTCGCCCGAGCCCCAAACCGTGTGTGCGGCTGCGCCGAGATTCCCGGCGACCCGTGCACGGGCGGGAATCGTGCTCAGGTCGAGGCCGACGCCGGGCCCCCGGGCCTCGCGCGCGATGCGGATCACCCCCGGCAGCTCGCCCCGTGGGCTCATGGCCGTCGGTTACTGGTGTGGCTGATAGGGCAACAGATTGGCGCGGACGGGGGGCGGCGCACGCGGCGGCGGCGCGGACGCCACGGGTCCGCCGCGGGTCCCGGACACGGAGCGGCCACGGCGCCTCCCCCCAGGGGGCGCCGGGGCTGAAGGGCGAGCGGGCGCGCGGGCGCCGCGCGGGCGCGCGGGGCTGAAGGGCGCGCGGGCGCCGCGCGGGCGCGCGGGCACCGGGGCTGAAAAGGGACGCGCGAAAAGGAACCGGTCAGAACGCCTCGAGGTAGCGGTCGAGCTCCCACTGCGTGACCTGGGTCCGGTACTCGTTCCACTCGGTGGTCTTGGCCTCGACGTAGTGCTCGAGGACGTGGTCGCCGAGGGCCTCGCAGACGACCGGGTCGGCCCGGAGCTCGTCGATCGCCTGGCCGAGCGTGCCCGGCAGCTCCTTGATGCCGCGCTCCGTGACCCGGGCCGCGTCCATCTCGAAGAGGCTCTCCTCCACCGGGTCGGAGAGGGTCAGGCCCCGCTCGACGCCGTCGAGGCCGGCCGCGATCATCACGGCGAAGGCGAGGTAGGTGTTCGAGGACGGGTCCGGGCAGCGAACCTCGGCGCGGGTCCCCTCGATCGATTTGCCGGGCGAGATCATCGGCACCCGGATGAGCGCGGAGCGGTTCGTCCGGCCCCAGGTGATGTACGTCGGCGCCTCGTAGCCGGGGACGAGCCGCTTGTACGAGTTCACGGTCGGGGCGAGCACGGCCGCCATCCCCTTGGCGTGGGCGAGGATCCCCGCCATGTACGAGCGGGCGAGGTCGGAGAGCCCGTACTTGTTGTCCGGGTCGGCAAAGGCGTTGCGGCCCTTCTCGATCGAGAAGAGGCTCTGGTGCGTGTGCATCCCCGAGCCGTTGATCCCGAAGATGGGCTTGGGCATGAACGTGGCGTAGAGGCCGTGCTGCTGGGCGATCGCCTTGAGGGCGAACTTGAAGGTGAGGGCGTTGTCGGCCGTCTTGAGGGCGTCGCTGTACTCGAAGTCGATCTCGTGCTGGCCGGCCGCGACCTCGTGGTGGGCCGCCTCGACCTTGATCCCGAAGGCCTCCAGGGCGTCCACCATGTCCTGGCGGATCTCCTGGGCCAGGTCCGTGGAGAAGTCGAAGTAGCCGGCGAGGTCGTGCGGGAGCGGGGTGACCTTCCCGGTCTCGTCGCGACGGAAGAGGAAGAACTCCAGCTCGGGGCCCATGTTGACGATGTAGCCCAGCTTCCGCGCCCGCTCCACCTGGCGGCGGAGGACGAAGCGGGGGTCGCCGACGAAGGGCTCGCCGCGCGGGGTGAAGACGTCGCAGATGACGCGCGCGGTGCCGCGCGGGCCGTCGCCGGGCTGCCAGGGGATCTCGGCGAAGGTGGCCATGTCCGGCATCAGGTACTGGTCGGACTCGGCGATCCGGGTGAAGCCTTCGATCGACGATCCGTCGAACCAGGTCCCGTGCTTGACCGAACCCTCCATCCGGTGGATCGGGATCGTCACGGCCTTGACGATCCCCAGGATGTCGGTGAACTGCAGCTGGACGAAGCGGATGCCGTCCGCCTTCGCCTTCTCGATCTGCTCCATCGCGCCGGCCTCGGCCACTGGGTTTCCTCCTCGCGTCGAGGCCCGGCCCGGGTCCCTGCCCGCGTTCCCGGCCTCGTTTTGTGACGTCCGCACCAATCGCGGGGTGCGGGCGGCTGGAATGGGGCGAGGATACCAGCGCAATCGGCCGTCAGGCGGGTATGGAATCGGCTGCGATCTGTGCTCTTTGCACAATACGAACCGCCACCGCAAGCGAGAGGCGCAGCTCGGGGTCCTGGAGGTCCCAGCCGCCCAGGGATTCGATCCGCCGGATCCGGTAGGCGATCGTGTTGCGGTGGACGCCGAGGACGGCCGCCGCCTCGGCCAGCCCCGGCCGGTCCAGCACCACCCGCAGCGTCTCGAGCCGCTCCGCCACCAGGGCGGGCCGCCCCCCGAGGAGCGGCTCCAGGAGCGCCCGGGCGAGCCCCAGCCCGTCGGGCACGTTGTGCAGGTTGCCGAGGAGCCGATAGGCGGCGACGCGATCGGCGCGGGCGACCGGGAGCGCGGACGCGTAGCGCTCGGCGGCCTCGAGGGTGGCCCGGGCGTCGGCCTCGGCCGCGGGCCGGCCGGCGGCGTCGGCGAAAGGGCGCGAGACCGCGACGGAGCGGCGGAGGAAGCCGGCCACCCGCCCGGCGATCGCAAGCCCCTGGGGGTCGTCCGCGCCGGCCACTGCGACCAGGCGAAATTCGAGGCTCTCGGAGTCGCCGCGCAGGGTGAGCCGTCGGTTGGGCGCCAGCATCCGGAGCTCCGCCCGGAACGCCTCGCGCTGCTCCGCCTCCTCCACGTCCTCGCGGCCGACCTGGCGGGCGACGAGGACGACCCACGGCGGCCCGTCGGCCGGGAGGGCCTCGGAGCGGCGGGCCGTCTCCCGGGCGCGGTGGACGGCCGCGTCGCGCGACAACTCCAGGGCCAGCAGGGCGGCGGCGCGGTCCGTGGCCGTTCGCTCCAGCTCGCCGATCGGGCCGTCGCCGAGGAGGAGGAGCGAGCCGCGGAGCGCCGGCTCGCCGTAGCGGGCCAGGTCGGGGCGACGCGATGGGTCCGCCGGCGCGAGCGGGAGCGCGACGCGGAGGGCGACGCCGGCGCCGGTCGCGAGGAAGCGGCTGGCCGCCGCGGCCGCCACCGGGATCTCGGCCGGCGCGTGGACGGCAAGCGCATCGCCGCGTCGCCCCTCCAGAACCGCCGCGCGCCCCAGGAACGCGCCGAACGCCGCCACGAGCGCCGCCAGGTCGGCGCCCCCGAGGGCCAGGGCCTCCAGCCGTCGCTCCAGGGCCGCGGCCTGCTCATCGAGCGCCGCGCGCCGGTTGACGAGCCAGGCGATGACGCTGCGCTCCAGCGCGGCGGCGTCGGCGGCCGGGAGCCGCAGGACCGGGACGCCCCGCGCGCCGGCCGCTTCCACCAGCGCCGCCGAGCTGCCCTCCGCGTCCACTCCGGTCACCAGGAGGGCGGCCGCCCTCCCTGCGAGCGCATCCGCGAGGGCCGCCGCATCCTCCGTCGAACGCGCCACGGCGCCGCAGACGGCCGCCGAGGCGATGACGACGTCGCCGTCCTCCAGCGCGTCGAGGGCCGGCACGCGCAAGCGCAGCACCCGCACCCAGGCGATCTCGCGCGCGGCCTGCTCGGGCGCGATCGGCCCGGCCACCAGCGCGGCCGGCAGGAGCGTGCCCCGGAGCTCGTCGAGCGTGGCCATCGCGGGGATTGTCGCGCCTCCTCCCGGGCTCAGGTGGTACGCCGGTGCGCGACCAGGTCCTCGAGGAGCCGCCCGAACTCGCGGCGGAGGTCGACAGAGCGGTCGGACCGGGCGACGAGACGCAGCTCCCCCGACGGCGCGAGGCGGGCCCAGGTCCGGCGGCGCGGGAAGTAGAAGGTCAGCGAGAGCCCCACGATCAGCAGGAGGAAGCTGCCCCAGACGATCGAGGCGCCCGGGTCGCGCTTCACGATGACGCCCGAGAAGGCAGACATCTTCTCGAACGTGATCCGGAGGTCGCTCGTCTCGACCACGTACGTCTGGCCCGGTGCGGCGCCCCCCACGAATACGGTCTCGACGAGGGGGCCGCCGTCGGCGTCCTCGCCGACGATCCGGTAGCCGACCACCGCCAGCGAGGTGGCGCCCGCGGCGTCCTCGCCCAGCAGCATCTCCAGCCCCTCCTCGCGCCCGGGGATCGCGAAGCGCCCGTACGGCCGCCCCGCGTTCACCTCGTCGAGCGGGATCGGGCCCGCCCAGAGGAGGCGCCCGGCCCCGTCGCGGATCGCCAGGTCGACCGCCGGGCCGAAGAAGTTCTGGTGGAACGTGTAGCCGGCCGCCGCCAGCGGGTCGTTCACCCGGATGACCTTGCGGGCGATCTCCGCCCCGTCGCGGTAGACCGCGAGGTCGGTCGTGAAATCGGTGAAACGGCCGTTCGCGTCGCGGGGCGCCGCGAAGCCCAGGCTCTTGACGGAGACCAGGCCGGCCGACCCGATGCTCTCGACCGGGAGCGCCTGACCCTCGGGCAGGAGGATCCCGGTCTCGAAGCCGAAGCGGCTCGTGATCGCCGCCGCGAGGATGAACCCCACCAGCCCGGCGTGGCTGATGAGCGTGAACAGCTTGGCGTTCTGGTGGCGGTCGCCGTAGAGGAAGCGGGCGCCGCCGGGCCCCTCGTCCTCGCGGACCCGGAAGCCGGCCCGTCGGAGTGCCGCGTGGACGTCCTCCGCGTGGAGCCCCCCGGCGATCACCGCCCGGTCCGGCAGCGCCGGATCGAAGAAGGCGTCCGGCTGGACGACCCGGACGTCGCGGGCGGAGCGCCAGAGGCGCGGCGTCCGGTCCAGGGTGCAGACGACGATGGAGACGGCGAGGAGGGCGAGGAGAGCGGTGAACCACCCGGCGCTGAAGACTCGGAAGAGGCCGAGCGCCTCGAAGAGGTCCGTCGGCGGGGTGCCCAGGGCGGGCTCCAGGCGGGCCCGCAGGATCGCCATCTGCGCGGCATAGTCGGCCGGCGCGCGAAAGGCGACGCCGGGCAGCTGCGGGACCACGATCCCCACGACCCCCGCGAGAGCGATCGCGATGATCTGGACGACGGCGAAGCGGACGGACGTGAGGAGGCCGTAGATCGCGCGACCCGGGCGGGCGAGGACGGTCATCCGGCCGCGCGGGCGGCCTCGAGCCCGGCCGCGCGGGCGGCTTCGAGCGCCTGCCCCACGTCGGCGAGGAGGTCGTCGGCATCCTCCAGGCCCACCGAGACACGCAGCAGGCCCGGGGCGATCCCGGCCTCCGCGAGCTGCGCCGCGCTCAGCTGGCGATGGGTGGTGGAGGGCGGGTGGACCACGATCGTGTGGATGGACCCGAGTGAGGCCGTCCGCTCCGGGATCCGCAGCGCGTCGACGAAGGCGCGGGCCGCCGCGGCGCCCCCGGCGAGCTCCACCGCGAGCATCCCGCCGCCCGACGCGAGGAGGCGAGCCGCGACGGCGTGGTCGGGGTGCGACGGGAGCATCGGGTAGAGGACGCGCGCCACCCCCGGGGCGGTTTCCAGGAACGCGGCCAGGCGGGCGGCGGTGGCGGCGTGGCGCTCCATCCGCAGGGCGAGCGTAGGGATCCCGCGCAGGACCAGGAAGGCCGAGAACGGGGCGAGGGTGCCGCCGGTCTCCACGTGGAGGGCGCGGACCGCCTCGACCCTCGCGCGCAAGCCGACGACGACGCCGGCCAGGACGTCCGAGTGGCCGGAGAGGTACTTGGTGGCCGACTCGACGACGAGGTCGGCGCCGTGCTCCAGGGGCCGGCAGAGCGCCGGCGAGGCGAACGTGTTGTCGACGAGGACGGCCGCGCCGTGCCGGTGGCCGAGCGCCGCCAGCGCCGGGAGGTCGGCGACGGCGATCGTCGGGTTCGAGATCGTCTCGAGGTAAAGGATCCGGGTCGGCGCGGCGGCGAGGGCCGCCTCCACCGCGGCGTGGTCCGCCGGGTCCACGAAGGCGGTCGACACGCCGAAGCGGGCGAGGACCGTGGTGAAGAGCGCGCGCGTCGTGCCGTAGAGGTTCCGGGTGGCGACGATCCGGTCCCCCGCCCCGACGAGCGAGCCGACGGCGAGGTGGATGGCCGCCATCCCGGTCGCCGCCGCGAACCCGGCCTCCGCCCCGTGCAGCTCCGCCGTGGCGTCGGCCAGGGCGTCCACCGTTGGATTGCCCAGGCGCGCGTAGACGTAGCCCTCGGTGGCCCCCGTCGTGACGGCGCCCAGCTCCTCCGCGTCGGCCGACGAGAAGGTGGCCGTCTGGTAGATGGGGACGGACGTCGGCCGCTGGTCGACGCGGGGGGCCCGCGTGGCGGCGCGGATCGCCCGCGTCGTAAAGCCGTCCATGGCGGCCGATGCTACACCGCGGGGCGGCGGGCGCCCGTGACGGGGCCCGAGGGGGCGCCCGTCAGCGGGGCCCGGGACCTCTTCCCGCCACGGTGGCGACCGGGTCGGCATCCTCGGCCGCGCCCGTCGGGCGCCCGGGACCGACCGCCTCCAGGGCCGTGCGTCCGTTCGGGCGCCGGCGGGCAAGCCGCTTCACGTCGTACATCGCGTCGTCGGCAGCGGCCATGACATCGTCGAGCGACCGGCCGGGCACCCACTCGCCGAGCCCGATCGAGACGCGGATCGGGATGCGCTCCCCGCGCTCGCCGAGCTCGGCGGCGGCCACCCCCTGGCGGATCTTGTCGGCGACGACGCGGGCTCCCTCGCGGTCGGTCTCGGGGAGCAGCACGACGAACTCGTCGCCGCCGAGGCGCGCCGGGGTGTCGATGCGCCGCACGTTCTCCCGGATCACGCCGGCCACGATCGCCAGGGCGTGGTCTCCAACCCGGTGGCCGTACGTGTCGTTGACCTCCTTGAGGCCATCAAGGTCGGCCATCAACAGGCAGAAGCCGCGCCTGTAGCGCGTGGCCCGGTCGATCTCGCGCTCGAGTGCGGCGATGATATAGCCACGGTTGGCGAGCCCGGTCAGAGCGTCGATGGTGGAGAGCCGGACGGCGGCGTCGCGGGTCCGCCGCTGCTCGCGGGCGACCACCATCGCGACGTAGGCCAGCAGGAAGAGGGCTGTCAGGTTCACGGCCACGATCGCGAGCGATCCCGGGTCCGGTGCGGCCCCGCCCGCCGCGACCGCAACCGCGACGAGGTAGCCGCCGATGGCCACCACGGCGAGGGCAACGGTCACGAGGGGCCGAACCACGAGGGCGGCTCCCGCGACGACGAGCGGGTAGGCGTAGAAGAACGGGCTCGCGGCGCCACCGGTGAGGGACGCGACGATGCTCGCGAGGGTGATCGCGACCGCGCCCTCCACGACGAAGCGGGCCGCGCCCAGGCCGGCGGCAGGGAGGACGTCGTGGGCGAAAAGGATGAAGACGCCGCCGATGGCGAGCACCAGGAGGAGCGGGTCCTCCGCCGCTGGCCAGAGCCCGGTCGCATAGACGACGGCCGCCGTGGAGAGGAGGAAAGCCCAGCTCGCCACCCGGACGACCCGGTCGTAGGCCGCGGCCCGGACGCCCTCCCCCACGACGGATGAGGGGTCCAGGGCGGCGATCGCCCGGATGTCGAGCGCGGCCGCGCGAGCGGCGCCGTTGCGCCGTCCCGCGTTCCGCTCGTCTAGCCATCCCGCGAGCGCGGGCCCGAGGAGGACCCAGAGCAGCGCGATATCCAGGACGACGACGGCGCCGAGCCCAGCTGCGAGCCAGGCGTTCGTAACGGTTCTCCTTCTCCGGCTCGCGTGCCCCTCCGCGCGGAATCCGGCATCCGCCGGGATTCTCGCACGCCGGACCGCCGAAAGAATGGCCGGCGGCGTCGGACCGGTGCGCCTGTGCACCGGGGACGCACCCCACGGTCCGGCGGGCCGGGGCGTCGCCGCGGCCGGGCGGCGGGCGACCTCCGGCGGGGCGTTGCGGCCCGTGGGATTCCCTTGCGTCCGGGCCCGCGTCTGCTACGGTCGGCCGATGCCGCGCCGGCCGACGCGCGGTCCCAGGAGACGAGAGGGTCCCGTGGTTCAGCAGGCGCGTGGACGGGCGAACGGCACGGCGGCGGGCGCCGACGTGTCCGAGCTCGACAAGCGGATCATCGAGCACCTTCAGCAGGATGGGCGGCGGGCCTTCACCCGGATCGCCGCGGACCTCGGCGTGTCCGAGGCGGCAATCCGGGCCCGCACCAACCGCCTCATCGATCGAGGCATCCTCCAGGTCGTCGGCGTCACCGACCCGCTCAAGCTCGGCTTCCACCAGCAGGCGATGATCGGCGTCCGCTGCCAGGCCGACCGGCTCCTGGAAGTTGCCGAGGCGGTTGCCGCCTTCCCCGAAGTCTCCTACCTGGTCGTCACGGCCGGGTCGTACGACATCCTCGCGGAGGTGGTCTGCGAGGACAACGACGCCCTCCTCCGTTTCCTGACCGAGCGCCTCCGCCAAGTCGAGGGTGTCCGGGAAACCGAGACGTTCGTCTACCTGCGGATGGTCAAGCAGGTCTACGCCTGGGGCACGCGGTAGGGTCCGCTCCCTGTGGCCGAGCCGGCGCTCACCCGGGGGCGCGGGCCATCGTCGCGCGCCGACTCCCGCGTCCGCTCCGGTGCCGGGTCATGCACGGAATCGCGGTCGACCACGTTCCGTTCGACGCGGGGCGGGGCGTGACGCCCCCTCCCTGGTCGCCAAGCCCAGCACGGTGGACCCGGAATCCATGCATCGGCCGGGGCGGCGGTGGATCGGCCG
>Ga0315293_10003466_pt1 | contig 15169 bp, 14 predicted proteins | sample YL17G13_20_MG_FD_203071 | JGI IMG/M metagenome (GOLD analysis project Ga0315293, IMG submission 203071) | Sediment microbial communities from Yellowstone Lake, YNP, Wyoming, USA - YL17G13_20 | ecosystem: Environmental > Aquatic > Freshwater > Lake > Sediment | place: USA: Wyoming | collected...
GGACAGAGCCTGAATTTAAAAGGGTTTATAAGAAATATCAAAAATTTCTTTCCAACCTCATTCTTCAGGGGAAAAAAGAGAAGATTTTTAAAAAAGAGATTGATCCAGACCTCACTGCACTCATCATCATAGCCTTTCATGATGGGATTTTGATCAGATGGTTTATGAACCGGAGTGAAATTAATGGGGAAGCCTATGTGAATACTTTCAAGAAAATTATGCTCGAGGGTTTGATGGTGTAAACTGGAGGTGGCAATGGATTTTGAACTTTCTGATGAACAGAGGGATATCCAGCGAGCAGCCCGGGAATTTGCCGAAGGAGAATTTCCAGAAATGGCCCGGGAATATGATCGAAAGGAAGAATTTCCCAGGGAGCTTTGGAAGAAGGCATGTCAATTAGGTTTTATCGGCCTCTTCATCAAAGAAGAATACGGGGGGCAAGGTTTGGGGATTCTTGAACACTCCATGGTGATGGAGGAATTTTGGAGAGTCGATCCCGGATGTGGAAATATCCTTCTCTCCATATTTGGTTCAGAGATCGTTCAGCTCTTTGGAAGGGAAGAGCAGAAAAAGAAGTATCTTCCTCCCCTTCCCAAAGGGGAGGCGATTATGGGAACCGCGATCACAGAGCCCGATGCGGGGAGTGATATCACTTCAATTGCGACGAGGGCAAAAAGAGATAAGGACGGGTACCTCGTCAACGGGACGAAACAATTTATCACCAATGGATCGATCGCTGACTATTTGGTGGTCATCTGTGTCACCAACCCGGAAGCGGAATCGCGGCTGAAACGATTTAGTGCCCTGATCATCGAAACGAATCGTCCTGGGGTGGAGGCTACCAAGATTACAGGAAAGTTGGGCATCCGGGCTTCGGATACGGCGGAGTTAAATTTCAGCGATGTTCGTGTCCCGAGAGAGAACCTCATTGGAACCGAAGAGGGACAGGGTTTTTATCAGACGATGCAGCTCTTCAACATCAACCGGGTCATTGCTGCCTCGCAGGGTGTGGGTGTGGCCCAAGGGGCTCTGGACATGGCCATCAAACACGTGAAGCAGAGAAAACAGTTCGGTCAACCCCTCGGAGCCTTTCAGGCCATTCAATTCAAGATTGCAGAGATGGCTACCTGGGTCGAAGCAGCACGGGCTCTCTATTATAAGGCAGGATGGATGATTGATAACGGGAAGGTGGACCCCAAACTGATTTCCATGGCCAAGTGGGTGGCTGGAGAGGTCGGAGTCAAAGTGGCCAATGATGCCCTTCAGCTCCACGGTGGATATGGGTATATCGCGGATTATGATATTGAACGTTTCTATAGAGATGCCAAGGTCGTCGAAATTTATGAAGGAACTAAAGAGATCGAAAAAAATACCATTGCCCGGGAGCTATTGGGGAAATTATAAAAGTTCTTCAGTAGTTTGAAAATGTAAAGAATGAAAGATTTTTAACAGATAGGTCGAAGACCAAATGACAAGAAAGAGATAGATATGGATTTTGAGCTCACGAATGAACAAAAAGATATAAAAAAAGCAGCCCGGGAATTTGCAGAGGGAATGTTTCCAGAGGTGGCTGAAGAGTGCGACCTCCATGAGACGTTTCCGAGAACGCTATGGAAAAAGGCTTGCGACCTCGGATTTGTAGGGGTCTTTATTGATGAGGCCTATGGGGGGGCAGGCCTGGGTCTTCTGGAAAATGTTCTCATCATGGAAGAGTTCTGCAGGGTGGATGCAGGATGCGCAGGGGTTACCCTTACTACGTTGGGCTCAGAGTTCATCCTTCTATATGGGAGAGAAGAACAAAAGAAAAAATATCTCCCTGGCTTAACCAAGGGGGAAACCATCATGGGAATGGCGATTACCGAACCGGATGCTGGGAGCGATGTAGCCTCCATCACCACCACAGCCCGGAGGGTAAAGGATCATTATGTGATCAATGGAAATAAGATGTTTATTACGAACGGCAGCATTGCCGATTTCATCATCGTCCTCTGCCTCACGAATGAAAATGAGAGGGTAAAGTCCAAGCGTCAGAGCCCCATACTCGTCGAGACCAACCGAAAGGGATTTGAAGCCAATCAACTGAAACGAAAATTGGGGATGAGGGCTTCGGATACATCGGAACTCCATTTTTCTGAGGTGGAGGTTCCTTTAGAGAATTTAATAGGAGACGTGGAAGGAGAGGGGTTTTATCAACTCATGGCTGTTTTTAATCGAACTCGAGTGACGGTGGCCGTCATCAATGTGGGGGTTGCCCAAGGCGGATTGGAGAAAGCCATCAGCTATGCGAAGCAGAGAAAACAATTTGGGATTCCCATTGGAAGTTTTCAAGGGATTCAGTTCAAATTGGCAGAGATGGCAAGTTGGATTGAAGCCGCAAGGACCCTTTGTTATAAAGCAGCCTGGATGGTGGACCACGGTAAGATCGATCCCAAACTTATCTCCATGGCCAAGTGGTTTGCTGGAGAGGTGGGGGTTAAAGTGATCGATGAAGTGGTGCAGATCCATGGCGGGTATGGATATCTGGGTGAATATGGAATTGAGCGACTTTACAGAGACGCCAAGCTCGCAGAGATCGTCGAAGGAACAAAGGAGATTGAGAAGTTGATCATCGCCCGTGAACTACTCGGGAGATGATGGAAGAAGTTTAACCTAATGGTGGGTGTGAAAAAGTTGGGATTTGGCGGTCGGGAATATGATTTGTTGGGTTTGTTTTGCTTAGAAAATAAGGGCTTCGTCTAAAGGCAACGGTAAAGATGCCCGTTCCGTTAAATTGAGATTAACGTTTGTCGTTGTCGAAGCTCGTATCGAGGCTCGAATATGGATACTCGAACTTCTAATTTCGAGCTCCTTGCTTCGATACCAGCGTCGTCACCCATAACCGTTTGACTATCAATCCAAACGGGCCTCCTAACCGTAACCTATTGACCATTTTCATGGTTTGTGCCTGCGCCTGCCGGTAGGCAGGAGTGGCCTTACGGCCATGGGCAATTAGTTAGTGATTGGAGAGGAGATCGATGAAAAAGGTTGTGATTGTTAGTGGGGTTAGAACACCGATTGGTGATTTTGGTGGTTCCCTTCAGCCAGTGAAGCCCCTCGATTTACTGATGACAGTGATGAAAGAAAGTTTACGTCGTGCTCAACTCGAAAAGGAAGACCTGGATCAGGTCATCGTTGGAAATTGTTTTGCTCCGGTTGACCAGAATATTGCCCGTGTTACCTCTCTTCTCATGGGCGTTCCAGATCGCGTTCCAGGTCATACGATCAACTGTGCCTGCGCCTCAGCTTCTCAAGCCATTATCTCGGGGGCCAATGCCATTGCCTTGGGGCAGGCAGATGTCATCTTGGCAGGCGGTGTGGAATCGATGAGCAATGCGCCGTATATCATGGAGACAGCCCGCTGGGGACAACGCTTGCGGCATGCCCAAATTATTGACCTTTTCTGGAAAGGGATGCAGGAGTATCCTGTCGGAGGAGGGATGGGAATGGCCGCGGAGCGGCTTGCGGAAAAGTATCATATCAGCCGTGAAGAACAGGACGCCTTGGCACTGAGCAGTCACCAACGGGCTGTTCGTGCCATGAAAGAAGGAAGATTCAAAAGAGAGATTATCCCCGTAGAAGTCACTTCTGGGAAAGGAAAGAAGGTTGAAGTGACCGCAGATGAACATCCCCGTGAAGATACCAGCATGGAGAGCTTGAGTCGTCTGAAGCCAGCCTTTAAAGAAGGAGGTTCTGTGACGGCAGGTAATGCCTCTGGACTGAATGACGGGGCTTCGGCGGTAATTCTTATGAGCGAAGAGAAGGCGAAGGAGCAGGGATTAAAACCATTAGCGACGATTCGGTCTTATTGTACAGTTGCTTCAGATCCCTACCTTGTTGGCCTTGCGCCTGTTCCAGCGATTCAAAGAGTGCTTAAGGAGGCAAGTTTGACTTTAAAAGATATTCAACTTTTCGAGATCAACGAGGCCTTTGCCGCCTACTATCTCGGTTGCGAAAAGGAACTGGGCCTCAATCGAGAAATTACGAATGTAAACGGGAGTGGAATCTCTCTGGGACATCCGGTAGGCTCTACGGGCTGTCGCATCCTGGTGACGCTTCTTTACGAAATGGAAAGGCAAGGCTTGAATTTAGGAATCTCTTCTCTCTGTGCCGGTGGGGGAGTGGGCACTGCTATCCTGGTAGAACGCTGAGAGGTGAAACCGAAGTTGCCATGTTAAAAGTCAACAACATAGAGGTTGTTTATAATGATGTGATTCTCGTCTTGAAAGGGATTTCTTTAGAAGTGCCTGAATTTGGTGTGGTGGCACTGCTGGGGGCGAACGGGGCGGGTAAATCAACAACCCTCAAAGCCATTACAGGAATTCTTGAAACCCAGAATGGAGAACTCAAAGAAGGCACCATTGAGTTTATGGGAAAACCCATCCACAAGTTAGACGCCGATCAGATTGTGAAGTTGGGGATCACCATGGTTCCCGAAGGAAGAAAGGTCTTTCAAGATCTGACGGTCATTGAAAATCTGATGATCGGAGCCCATACGAGGCCAGATCGATCATTGATCAAAAAAGATTTAGAAATGATCTTTGGTTATTTTCCTATTCTGGCAAAAAGGAGAAATCAATTGTCCATCTTTCTTTCCGGTGGAGAGCAGCAGATGCTGGTCATCGGCCGTGCTCTGATGTCCAAGCCAAAATTGATGATGCTGGATGAACCCTCTCTCGGGCTGGCTCCCCTTTTGGTGAAAGAGATTTTTGATATCCTCAAGATGATTAACCAGGAGCAAAGAACAGCTATCCTCCTGATCGAACAAAATGCTCGGATTGCCCTCAACTTTTCCCAGTATGGATACATCATGGAAAATGGAAAGGTCGTCCTCGATGGCCCCGGCAAAGACCTCATGGAAAATGAGGATGTGAAGGAGTTTTATTTGGGGATCACGGATGAGGAAACGAAGAAGAGCTATGCGGAAGTGAAACACTACAAACGTCGGAAGCGATGGCTTTCCTGAAGAAGGAATCAATGGTCAATTAACAATGATGGTCTCGTAAAAAGTCAGCATCACCCTTCGACAGGCTCAGGGTGAACGGTGTAACCTATTGATATTCCGTTCGTGCTGAGCTTGTCGAAGCATGAACGACATACGGAATATGACTTTTTACGAGTTCATCAACAATGATCGATTAGCAATTATCAGTTCATTTTTCATTGATCATTTTGCAATGATGATTTTACATTGATGGTTTAAATATGGATCAACTGGAAATTAAGAATTTATCCCTCGAATTCGGTGGTATTGTGGCATTAAACAGAGTGGAGATGAATGTCAAACCAGGACAGATTCATGCAGTCATCGGTCCGAATGGTGCAGGCAAGACCTCTCTCTTTAATTGTATTAACGGGGTCTATAAGCCTAGCGAAGGAGATATCAGTTTTGAAGGAAAGTCTATTCTTAATAAGAAACCTCATCAAATTGCCAGCCTGGGCATTGCCAGGACTTTTCAAAATATTGAACTGTTTCGCCATATGAGTGTCATTGACAACCTGCTTCTGGGTCGACATCACCGATTCCACTCAGGGCCCATCTCCGGCGTTTTCTTTTACGGGAGAGCTCTCAGAGAAGAAATCAGCCATCGTCAAAAGGTGGAGGAGGTGATTGATTTTTTAGAGATTGAGAAAGTTCGAAAGAAAATCGTGGGCACCCTTCCCTACGGCATCCAGAAACGAGTTGAACTGGGACGGGCCCTGGCCATGGAGCCAAAGGTCCTGTTGCTGGACGAACCTACCTCTGGCATGAATGTGGAGGAAACGGAAGATATTGCACGCTTCGTCCTGGACATCAAGGAGGAACTGGAGGTGACCGTCCTCATGGTCGAGCACGACATCGCCATGGTGATGGACATTGTGGATTGGATTACGGTCCTCAATTTTGGTTCCAAGATTGCAGAGGGGACTCCCTCTGCAATTCAAACCAACCCTAATGTGATTGAGGCCTATCTCGGAGAAGAGGATTGAGTCTGGGAAAGAAAATTTTATGGAAGCCGATACCATTCCAAAACTTTTTTTGAGAAACGTTCGTGAGCACGGTCATCGGATTGCCCTCCGGGAGAAAGATCTCGGCATCTGGAAACGGGTGACCTGGAATGATTATTACGAGCATGTCCGGAATTTCGCCATGGGGCTCAAAGCCCTGGGATTTGAGCCCGGAGATAAGGTGGCCATCCTGGGAGATAATTGCTGTGAGTGGCTCTATGCGGACATGGCTGCCCAGTCTCTCTCCGGTATCGCGGTTGGGATTTATCCAACGGATGTGGCCGAACAGGTGAAATATATTCTCAAAAATTCAGACTCCAAATTTGTTGTCGTGAAGGATCAGGAGCAGGTGGATAAAGTCCTCCAAGTCAAGAAGGAGCTTCCCCTTCTGAAAAAAGTGATCGTCATTGATATGAAAGGTCTCCGAAGATACAAGGACCCTTTGGTCATAAGTTTTAAAGAAACAGAAAAAATGGGCCGGGCCCTGCACGACCAGATGCCTCATTTTTTTGAGGAGAGCATACGCTCAACGCGAGCCGAGGACGTGGCCATCATTGTCTATACTTCTGGGACCACGGGGGATCCCAAAGGCGCCATGATCGGCCACAAAGGGATGATCAGCATGGTGGAAGGGCTTTCGCAGGTGTTGGACTTTAGGCCGAATGATTCTGTTGTCTCTGTTCTCCCCCTCTGTCACATCGCGGAGCGGATGTTTTCCCTGATCTTCCCCATGTATGTAGGATACACCGTTAATTTCGCCGAGAGCGTCAACACCCTCCAAGAGGATATGAAAGAAATTTCTCCCACAGCCTTTCTGAATGTTCCTCGCATCTGGGAGAAGATGTATTCAAATATCATGATTCGAATGCAGGATGCGGTCTTCTTCAAGCGATGGGTCTTTAAAGCGATGGTGCCCATCGGTGAGCGGGTCTCCCAATATAGGCTGGAGAACAAATCCATCCCACTATTTTGGAGGTTCCTGCATTGGATCGCCTATTTTTGCCTCTTTCGAACTCTCAAAAACCAGTTGGGGCTTTTGCAAACCCGTATCTTCGTCAGTGGTGCCGCCCCTCTTTCACCTGATCTGATCAAGTTTTACCATTCCGTCGGTGTGCCGGTTCGGGAATGTTACGGAATGACGGAGATGAGCGGAATCTCCTTCATGCCAAAAGACCATGAGATCAGAATCGGTGGTGTAGGCAAACCGATTCCGGGTGTGGAATTTAAATTAGGTGAGGATGGGGAAATCTTTCAGAAAGGCGACCCTGTTTTTGTCGGTTATTACGGCAACCCCAAAGCAACCCAAGATACCATTGTGGACGGCTGGCTTCATACCGGTGATGTAGGTCAGGTGGATGGAGAAGGAATTCTTTACCTCACGGATCGAAAAAAAGACATCATCATCACCGCCGGTGGAAAAAACATCGCTCCCTCGGAGATTGAGAACAAACTCAAATTCAGTCCTTTTATCAAGGAGGCCATTGTGATCGGGGATCGGCGAAAATACCTTTCCTGTCTAATCCAGGTTGATCTCGAAAATGTTTCGAACTGGGCACAGAATAACCGAATTGCCTATACCACCTACAAAAGCCTGGCCACACACCCCGACGTCTACAGACTGATTGGAAAAGAGGTGGAGGAGGTCAATAAACATTTCTCCCGTGTTGAGACGATTAAGAAATTCAAGATCCTCGAGAAAGAGCTGGATCCGGATGATGAAGAACTCACAGCCACGATGAAGGTCAAAAGAGCGGTGATTGAGAAAAAGTTTAAGGATATCATTGAAGCTATGTATTAGGCTTCAGACAAGGAGCATCACGGTGAAACCAGGTCTATTATTCTTTATGCAGTTATTCGCCAGCGGCATTGCTGTGGGGTGTCTTTACGCTCTGATTGCCCTGGGATTTGTATTGATCATCAAGGCCACGGATATCCTGAATTTTGCACACGGCGAAATCATCATGATATCCTCCTTGATCTGCTACTTCCTGATGGCAAAGTATCATTTTTCCTTCCTGCCTGCAGTGTTGACAACGGTTGTGATCGCGGCCTTATTGGGTGTTTTAACCGAGCGGCTCGTCCTCAGGCCGATGCTCGGCGAACCCATCTTTGCCGTCGTCATGATCACCATCGGGTTAAGCATCTTTTTGCGAAGCCTGGCTGGCATTTTTTTCGGCCATGATAATTATGTCTTTCCCTCCCCCTTTCCGAAGGAACCTATGAACCTCGCTGGAATCACTCTTTCGATGACTCAGATATGGGTGATGGTCTCCACTGCCGTGCTCGTCTTCGTCTTTTTCATTTTCTTTAAATATTCTCGCACGGGTCTGGCCATGAGGGGCACCGCCGATGATCAAGAAACTGCCTTGTTGATGGGCATCAGTACCAAACGCGTTTTTGCCATGGTCTGGGGGATTTCTTTTGTGACCGCGGCCATTGCTGGCATCTTTCTTGCGAATGTAATGGTAGTTAACATCGGTTTGACCTTCACGGCCATCAGCGCCTTTCCAGCCATTATATTGGGAGGCCTGGAAAGTATCCCCGGTGCGATTATTGGAGGGCTGGCCATTGGTGTGATTGAGAATTTGGCTGGAGGATACTTGGATCAGGTCATCGGTGGGGGGGTGAAAGATGTCACCCCCTTTGTGGTCCTGTTTTTAATCCTGATGTTCAAGCCTTACGGCCTATTCGGAAAAGAGGAGATCGAGAGGGTCTAAAGTGGTCATTCGAAGCAAAACATTCCGAGAAAGTTATTATGAAGATATCAAACTTTTTCAGACCATCTGGATTCGGGTCTGGATTTCTCTTTTCCTGATCCTCTTAGCCACCTTGCCCCTATGGGGCAATCCTTACGTGATTTATCTGATCAATCTTTCCTGCATTGCGGTGGTGGCTGCCCTGGGACTCAATCTTCTCATTGGCTATACGGGCCAGATTTCGCTGGGCCATGCCGCCTTTATTGCTATCGGAGCTTACACCACAGCTATTCTATCCAGTAAGGTAGGTCTTCCTTTTTGGGTCTGCCTCCTTGCCAGTGGAGGAGTGGCAGCGGCCGTCGGTTGTGGCTTAGGCATTCCCTGTTTGAGACTCAAGGGTCTTTATCTGGCCATGGCGACAATGTCTTTTGGCGTGGTGGTAGAATTTGTGATCATCACCTGGGGGAAGCTGACAGGAGGCATCCGGGGCATCAACGTCGCCAAGGTGGTGATTTTCGGTTTTCCCTTGGATTCGGATAATAAGATGTATTATTTTCTTGTGGCGTTGACAGCTCTGAGCGTCCTTGCTATAAAAAATTTGGTCCGTACCCGCGTCGGTCGAGCCTTTATTGCCATTCGCGACCGGGACATTGCGGCGGAGGTGATGGGAGTCAATATTACGGGCTACAAAGTGATGGCCTTCACCATCAGTTCTTTCTTTGCAGGGGTTGCAGGAGGGATGTATAGTTATACAATGGGTTATATTCATCCGGATCACTTTACCTTGCTCCTTTCCGTTCAATATTTGGCCATGATCATTGTGGGTGGATTGGGAACAATTCTGGGTTCTATCTTCGGGGCTGTCTTCATCGTCCTCATTCCTGAGTTGATCAAGGCCATTTCCCGCTTTTCAGCCTTACTCATTCCAGCTTTGAAGGGGAAATATGATGAGGAATGGAACATTGCTGCCTTTGGGCTTTTGATTATGATCTTTCTGATTTTTGAGGCCGGAGGACTCTACGGGATTTGGGGTCGAATTAAAACCTCTTTTAAAAATTGGCCATACACGTATTAGATAGAAAATAGCGGTTTCGTTTCACGGTAAGGGTAAACCTGCCTGCCGGTAGGCAGGGATGCCCGTATCGCCATTCGGTTACGTCTTAGCTCGTTTATTTAATGGAATTAGAGGTCATCGTTATCGATACTCGTATCGATGCAAGAAACTCGGAAAGGAAACTCGACACCCCAGCTTCTATTAACGAGCCTCGATACAAGATTCGACAACGATAAACGTAACCTTTTTATAACCAAACGGGCTTCGTGACCCAAACACCCAAGACAATTTTTCTCGTTCGTGGGTTACTTATTTTATAACGTCTAATTTCACAAAAGGAGGTGCGTTATGAAGTTAAGAGGAATGTGGACAGGGTTGTTGGTTTTCTTTTTGGTTTGTCTTTTAGCCGTACCATGTTTTGCTCAACGAGGTGTGACCAAAGACACAATCAAGCTTGGATTAATCCTGGTCAAGACAGGACCTGTAGCAGCTTTAGGACTTCCCAACGGGAATGGGATGGTCGATTACTTGCAGTACCTCAATGATCAGGGAGGAATAGCCGGACGAAAAATCGATGTCATTTGGGAGGATGATCAATTCGAAGCTCCTAAATCAGTGGCTGCCCTCAAAAAATTGATCACTCGGGATGAGGTTTTAACAGTCATCACGACAGGTGGCTCTCAACAGACCATGGCCAACCTAGAGAACATCAATCAATATAAATTGCCCAATATCCCCAATGCCTTGATGAAGGAATTTTATGATCCTTTCCAACCTTATATTTTTGCCATGGGTGCCACTTACGAAGCCCAATTCGAATGCATTGTCGATTATATTTTCAATGATCTCAAAGAGAAAAATCCCCGCATCGGCGTCGTCTATGAAAAGAAAGAATATGGGATAAAGGGGATGGAAGCGGTGAAAAAAAGGGCCAAGGCCTATGGAGTGGACCTTATTTCTGAGTTGGCCCTTCCGACCGGAGCGGTGGATGCCAGCTCCCTAGTTCTCGGCCTGATGAATGATAAGGTCGATTATGTGGTTACCTGCCTTCTCCTTCCTCCGACGATTACCTTTTTAAAGACCGCAGAAAAGTATAATTACTGGCCAAAAAATGTTTTTGGCTTCAACTGGGCAACAGACGACATGATTGTCAAGGCTTGTGGGGAGGCAGCGAAGAATTATATTGGCGTCAATTTTGTCGGGGCTTGGTGGGATGAATCTCCGGGGATTAAGTTAGTGCGCCAGATTGCCCAGAAATACAATCGGACCGAAATCGGTTTGACCTCACTTTATATTAATGGCATTGGAGTTTCCATGCTCTTTGGAGAGGCCTTCAAGAAGGCTGGTAGCAACCTAACCCCAGATAGTCTGAAAGCGGCCTTGGAGACATTCAAAGAATACGGTACAGGAGGTGTCTTTCCACCGGCCACCTATACTTCCAAGAGCCATGCGCCGGCTGAAATGGTTAAATTTTTTAAGGCAGATGTGGCCAACAAGCGGTTAGTTGGCATTTCGGATTGGCGAAAACCCAAAGAGATCAAATAATTTTAAGAATCCTGGCAGGGGATCGTTATCTTGGACTCTCTGCCAGGATTCGTTTTTAAGCGGATATCAAGGGTAAAAGTGAATCGTCATAAAGCTTCCAGCATTGAGATGGAAGATTTGGAAGAGCAGCATTTTGGTCCGATTTGGTTCATTCCAGGGAATAACCGAGGGAAGTACCCTTCTTGTCATTCTTTGTATATCGAAGGTGCGGGTATTCTCATCGATCCCGCTTCGGATCGAGAAAGGCTTGTTCGACTGCGTGAGACTCAAGGGGTCAAGATGGTCTGGCTCAGTCATGCCCATGAGGATCATTTCATGCACCTTGACCTGTTTGATGACCTTCCCCTATGGATTTCAGATAAAGACTCACCTCCCCTTTCAAGCTTAGAAATTTTTCTGGATTGGTATGGAATAGAGAATAAGGATTACCGACAGTATTGGAGGCAAAGGCTTAAGGGAGAGTTTCACTTCGAATCCAGAAAGCCAACGAAATTTCTTCGGGGCGGACAGATCATCGATTTAGGTGTGGTCACGGTCGAAGTCATCTCCACACCCGGACATACTCCTGGACATCTCGCTTTCTTTTTTCGAGAGCCCGGGGTGCTTTTTATGGGAGACTATGATCTGACTAAATTCGGTCCCTGGTATGGTGATGTGTACGGCAGCATCGAAGAGACGATCGATTCCATTAACCTTCTTCGAAAGATACCCGCAAGGATTTTTCTTGCAAGCCATGAGACGGGTATATTCACGGGAGAACCAGGAGAACTCTGGGATAACTACCTGGAAGTCATCCATGAACGGGAACGGAGGTTACTAGAATTCTTAATTAAACCCAGGACAATGGAGGAGATCGTGGGGGCATGGATGGTTTACGGTCACCAACGAGAACCGAAAGCCTTTTTCGAGTTTGGCGAGCGGGCATTAATGAAAAAACATTTAGACCGCCTGATAAGATTGGGTAGAGTTGTTCAGGAAAAAAATCAATATATCAAGATGGGTTGACGGGTATAGGATCGTTTCACATAAATTCTTCGATGTGAGAAAAAATTCTCTTTTTTATCATTTTAGCTCTCTGAAAAAGATTATCTAATCCCCCTTCATCCCCCTTTGTCAAAAGGGGGAAACATTTCTCCTCCCTTTGGAAAAGGGAGGTAGGGAGGGATTTTAAAAGGTTTATTTTAAACCGCTAAATTGATACTTTCTTTTTAATTTGGTAACGTTTAGGGCCATGGCATCGATGGCCCTTTTCTTTTATTGCAAGATGGAAGGCTTCATCTTAACATGAGGTAAGACTTCGATCCGATTGAAAGGGAATAAGATGAAAATCGAAAAAGACCTCTATGCCTACTTGTGGCTCGATCCCTATGAGAATAATTGCAACACTTATTTGATCCGTAGTGAGGTAACGGTTCTCATCGATCCAGGCCATTCCCGTCATGTTCCCAATCTCTTCCATCAAATGGAAAGTGACGGGATTTCTCCGGAAGAAATCAATCTCGTCATCCTCACCCATTCTCATCCAGACCATTTCGAAGGCCTCGAAGCCTTTATGAATAAACCGGTTAAGATCGCCATGAACCGAGAGGAAGAACGCTACCTTCTGGAGAGTGGGAAACTTCTCTTTGAAATGATGAGACAACCCATGCCTGAATTTCGAATCGATTTCTACCTGAAAGAAGGAGAACTCCATTTTGGAAAAGAGATTTTTTATATCTACCAAACCCCGGGTCATTCCCCTGGTTCCCTTTCGATCCACTGGCCGGAGAGGAAGGTCCTCTTCACCGGTGATCTCGTTTTTCATGGCGGCATTGGAAGGACAGACTTTCTGGAAGGGGATTCCAAATTAATAAAGGAAAGCATTGAGAGGATGTCTTCTTTGGATACGGAGATCTTGTTGCCAGGACATGGAGAGGTGGTGATGGGGGGGGAGAGGGTCCTTCAGAACTTCGAATACATTCGACAGAACTTTTATGGCTATTTATAAAACTTTAAACTGCTCTTTGATCTTCTCTAATTTAACCTTGTAGATTTGATCCAATTTCTCATTTTCTTTTTTCCAGAGTTCGCCTCCTTCGAGTTTGGGCTCCACCGCGCTCCCGTAGATGCCGTCTTTCCTCAAAGCCTCTGTGAATTGAGCCCTCACCTCCTCTTTGATCGTTCCCTTCACTACCTGATACTGGGAAAGCAGATAGTGGAATTTTTGCTTTAACTCATCGAGATTTCGTCCCTTCAATGATTCAATCCCTTTGAGGATCCTTTCGTCGCCATCGCCCAGAGAGAGGGCATCGATCCATTGGGAGAGAAGGAGTTCTTTCACCGTCGCCGCTGTCTTCTTCTCCATTTTCTCAATCTGCTTCAGAATTTCATTTAAGGAGAGGTGCCCTTCCCGATATCGGTGAAAGAGGCCGGTGGCTTTCTGCAAGGCCTCCTTTTGCTTCATCTCTTCTTTTTCCTTTTCGGAGATGGCAAACTTTTTTGTCCTCTCCATCGCCAATTCCAAGGTGGATTTAATCTCTCCCACGTTTAATTCTCCTTTAGTAATATGCGTTTAACGTCCTTTATTAGCAAAAAACTATTGTAGGGGCGGCCCTCTGTGGCCGCCGTAATCGGGAGCTCACGGAGGAGCTCCCCTACAATTATTTAATTTCGCATTCCTCAGGTAATTAAAAAGAAACCCCAGGAAAAAACTTGGGGTCTCTTTCTCCTTTAGCCTAACGAGTTTCCACTTAGGCCAGAACCGTCACGTCCGTCGCTTGTGGACCCTTCGGACCTTCTGAGATCTCGAACTCTACCTCATCGCCTTCGTTAAGGGTTTTGAATCCATCCTTCTTAATGGCTGAAAAGTGAACGAATACATCACTTCCATCATCTTTGGAAATGAATCCGAAGCCTTTCTTCTCGTTAAACCATTTGACACGACCTTTGGCCACTACAACTCACCTCCTCCCTTTTCTGAACTGACGTAAGTTGTAATAGCCCTTGGTCCTTACTAAAAAAGCCACAAAAGTATGGAATTCAAACTTTTGTGGCTTTTTTTATGATCCAAACAACTACTCCTTACAACTTACAATGAATAAATTATGGGAAATTCTTTTTTAAAAGTCAAGCATTTTTTAAGAGAGCTCTGTGCTCTCTTGATTACATACCTTCCTGCCCTGCCTACCGGCCCCGGTCCCGACCGAGGGCGGGGCAGGCAGGCGCAGGCAGGGATTATGAAAGGATAACACAGATTACTAATCAGTCCATAATTGTATGGGCAATGAAGGCTAAATCCCTCCTTCCCTCCCTTTACCCTCCGGGTCAGAGACCGCTCTGGGTCGGAGACAAAAGGGAGGAATTCCCCCTCTTTGGCCGCCGGCCCATAGGGCCTCTGGCCCGGAGGGAAAAGAGGGGTTAGGGGAGATTTTCACAACAATATGTCTTTTCAATTATGGACTCCTTAGTAATTTCAATCTGGAAGAATGGATTTACCCCGTTAGAAATAATGCCCCGCTCAGTTTTGAGTCCCGCTATAGCGGGACTCAAATTTCTAACGGGGTAAAGGATTATTTAGAAAATCTTGAGAAGAAGATAGAGATGAAGAAAAGCATGGAGAGAAAGATTTCTGAGTTGGAAGAAGAATTACGGTCTTCCGAGGAGAGATTAAAAAAGATCGAGGAATATGAAAGAGAGGACTACCTCTATTATCAACCATTCAAAGATCCAAAGACGGGGAAATGTGTTCCTGTCGTTTCGCCATTTTATGAAGAAAAGAGAAGGTTGAAGGCTAAAATTGAAGCCACCCAAGCTGAAATCAAGTCGATTCAGGAGAAGCTTTTGCAGCTAATGAGGAGCTTATGAAAAATTA
>Ga0315293_10003468_pt1 | contig 15168 bp, 14 predicted proteins | sample YL17G13_20_MG_FD_203071 | JGI IMG/M metagenome (GOLD analysis project Ga0315293, IMG submission 203071) | Sediment microbial communities from Yellowstone Lake, YNP, Wyoming, USA - YL17G13_20 | ecosystem: Environmental > Aquatic > Freshwater > Lake > Sediment | place: USA: Wyoming | collected...
GAGGCCGTACTTGGGTTCTTGATCCTGGACGGAATGACCGCCGGCGATGACCACGCCGGCCTGGCGTGCCTTCTCGGCCCCGCCGCGCAGTATTTCGGTGAGGATGTCGGGCGGCAACTGCGGCGGGAAGGCGACGATGTTGAGGGCGAGGATCGGCCGGCCGCCCATGGCGTACACGTCGGAGAGCGAGTTGGCCGCGGCGATCGCGCCAAACTCGTACGGGGTGTCGACCACGGGCGTAAAGAAATCCGTGGTGACGATGAGCGCCTGATCCGGCGCGAGGCGATAGACGGCCGCATCGTCGGCCGGGTCCAATCCGACGAGCACATCGGGATATTCACTTGGGGGAAAGAGTCCCCGCAGGGGCCGCAGGACCTGCGACAGCGTTTCCGCGCTGAGCTTCGACGCTCAACCCGCACACGAAGAGAGTGTGGTCAGGCGGATCTGCTTCCCCGACGTGGCACGTGGTGCATCGCTCATGATCCAGCCTCCTCCGCCGGCGTGAAAGACGACCGGCCAGCGCCTTCGTATTCTATCAGCCGCTCCGGCGCCGCGCCAACGTGAGCCCACGATGCGCGGGCAGGCGAGCCACGGCGTCGGACCCTAGCGGAGATGAGCGACGGCTCAGCGCGAGAAGCCGCGGACGCCCCAGATAAGCACACGGCCCGCGCAAGATGGCGGGCCGGTGGGGTCAGGTTGGGGAGGGGAGGTTCAGGAGGTGGGGGTTGGGGCCGTGCGACCGCCGCTCCAGCCAAAGATGCGCGGGTCGCTGCGTGGGCTGCCGGAGGAGTAGATCGGCTTGCCGTCGGAGGTGGTGCCCGTCTGGCGCACGACCTCGACCGTCCAGCGGAAGAGGTGGGTGCTCGTATCGCTGGGGCGCAGCGTGCTGGGAACGATGTACTTGGTCTCGGTCGGGTAGGCCTGCGTGCGCCGACCGGTGCCCTCGGTGATGTCTTCCACCGTCACCAGATAGCTCTCGTTATCGCGCAACGCGGCGACCGCCGCCCATTGCAGCGCCACCGACGCATCACTCAGGCCGAACACCGACCCGTCGCGCGGGCTGAGCAAGTTGGGCGCGGGGTAGGGCGGCGGCGGTGTGGCCGTGGGCGTGGGTCCGGGTGTGGGCAGGCGGCGACACAGGGGAACCTGGACCGTGAGCCCGGTGAAGACCGTGTCGCCAAAGATGTTCTGATTGAATTCCTTCAGCCCGTCGATGGATACATTGAAGTTGGCCGCGATGCCGGCCAGCGTATCACCCTCTTGCACCGTGTAAGGGAAGAGCTCGCAGCTGGTGCGGGTCGATTCGAGCGCGGTGAAGGTGGCCGTGGAGGGCGGCACCGAGGTGGGCGTCGGTTGCGGGATGAGCAACTTCTGTCCGATGGACAGGTTGTTGCAGGCGGGCGGCAGATTGTTGAGTTGCAAGATCGAATTGACCGAAACGTTGAAGCGTATGGCCAGGCCGACACATGTATCGTTGGACGCGATGACATACTCCACCGGAGGAAGCGGAGTGGTCGTGAGGGTCGGTTCGGGCGTGGTGGTAGGCGGCAGCGTTTCACTCGGGGCGGAGGTGATCGTGGGCGTTGCGGTGGGTGCCCCCGGGGCAAAGGCGCGCCCCGAGCGGGCAATCAGCGCGATGATCACCGCCCCGATCAGCATGAACACGGCCGGCGTGGCGATCGCCACCGGCCAGGGGATGCTCAACGCCGGGCCGCGTCCGGTCATGCGGGACGGCGCCGCGCGGCGCGCCCCGCCGGGGGTGAGTTCGGTTCCGCAGACGGCGCAGCGCGCAGCGGATTCTGCGACGCGGGTTCCGCAGTTGGGGCAGACACGGCTGGTGTGAGGTGATTTCTGTGGATCGGGCATGCTTGACGAATCCTGCTCCTGAACAACTGGCCGATTATACCAAAGCCAATCCGCTCAGGTCGGCTCGCCGAGCGCACAATGCGCGATTCTGCGGCATGTGCAGGGAAAGGAGTGGGGAAGGGTCGGGCGAACGTCGGCGAGACGCATGGACGACGCCAGCACTGGCATCGCCGAAAGAGGCTCTCCGTGTGACGCCTCGCCCGCCGCCTCCGGAGGGAAAACCGGCGTCTTGTGCGAGGGCACCAATCACCGACGCGGGCACGCATGTGCCAGCGGACGCTCTTGGGTGCGCGCTCGATCGACTGATACAGGCCTTCGATGCGGTGACGCACGTGCGGGGAGGCCGGCAGGCGGCCCCCCGACCCGAGGAAGCGCAGCCGGTCGAGATTGCGCAGTGCGGTGCGGTACCAGCCCCAGTCCTCGGCGCACAGCGCGGTGACGGAGGTGGCCTCAATGGCATCCGGTGTGGGCCCGACGCTTACCTCGTGGGCACACAGCCACGCGATCAAATCGCGCTGGTCGGCATCGTTGGCTTCCACCGTCTGCAGGCGCACAAGGAAGGTGTGGGTGGGCGGCGCCACCATCTCTTCCACAGCGAGCACGTCCTCGAATTCGACCCGGTGATACGTCTCGAAGGCGCCGCAATGGATAATGGCCCACAATTCGCTGGCCATCTTGCCGAAGATGAGGCGCTTGCCGCCCGTGCTCTCGTTGAACTTGGCCAGCGGGAGACCCTCAAGCCATTGGAGAACCTCGACCCGTGCCGGCCCGGCGCTGCCGGACGCGCCCCGTTGGAGGACGTTGTGCGATGGCGGCCGCATCCACTGCGTGCCCGAACCGCAGTCGAGCGTGGCGCCCGCGCTGCGCAACACGCGCACGGGAATGCCCCTCTATCCTGCTGCCCGTACGATCAACGGGGCCTCGGTGATCGAGCGTTTGAGGAGCCCCGAAGGTTCCTTGGCGGCTGGCGTCTCCGCCGTCATGGTGGGCGGCAGGCCGGCAGGTGGCGCTGGCTCAGGCGCGGGGGGAGGGGCCGGTGCCTCGGGCTCGGCCGGAGCGTACTTGGGTTTCAATTCTGCGGCGATCTTCTTGACGATGGGGCCCAGACTGAGGTTGATGAGCGGCGAGTTGGCCTTGCACGGGCAAAGGCGCACAAGGTCGCCTGGCCGCACGGTGCGCACGAGAAGGCGCCGGTCCTGGAAGGTCAGGTCGAGTTCGGTTAGCGTGCGTTTCGAGCGATCGAGTGCCGCGAGCGATCGCGCCAAGTGGCCGGCCATCTCGTGCAACTTGGTTTCGTCCAGCTAGGCCGGCAGGGCGGCCGCCCGGGCTTCACCCTCTATTGAAACGAGCAGCGCCCCGTGGGCGCTCACGGCGCTGTTGGCTTCTTTCAATGGCTCGTTGAGGGGAATGGCCGGACCTCTAAGGGCGGATGAGCCTTCTCTAGCTGTCGAGGGTGATGGCTTTCGAGGCCGGAGGATGGGCGCGCGCGTGCTGCAAGGCGACAGCGGATAGGGCGAGGAAAAAATCTTTCACGCCGCGTCCGTCGACGCAGCTCGTTTCGAAATAGGGCGTGTGCCAGGCATTGGCAAGGGTCTCGGCCTCCTCGCGCGACACGCTGCGCTCAAGGTCCGCCTTGTTGCCGAGCAAGATCACCGGAATATCTCCAAGCTGCTCGCGCACCTCGCGCCACCACAAGGCCATTTGATAGAACGAGGTGCGGTTGTGCAGGTCGAAAACCAGGGCCACGGCGGAGCTGCCTCGATACATCAACGGGCGCACAGATGCAAAGCGCCCCTGGCCGGCGATATCCCACACGATGAGACGTAAGTTCTCGCCCTCCACCGCAATTGAATAGATGTGGAAATCGACGCCGATCGTCATGTCGCGCGCCGGCTCGAAGACACCCGTGGCGTAAGTGCGCATGAGCGAGGTCTTGCCCACGCTGGCTTCGCCGCCGAGGATCACTTTGAGCGCAATGGCAGGCTGCCGCACGACGGGGGTGGAATGCTCGACGAGCGATTGCAGCTGGCCGTTGTCTGGAAAACGCTCCAGCCACACGTCGACACGGCGGCGGATGTCCTCGGCGATCTCATCGGTTACCGGCCGGACGGCAACCACGCGCGCTTGCGGATAGTGCTCGCGCACACGGAGGGTCAGGAAATCGAGTTGCAGGGGGCTGAGCCCACCGTCGATTGCGACAAGATCGACGGGTGGGGCGATCCAGGGTTGGGAGAGATCGCTGTCAATAGCGGCCGCGTGTACGTCGAAGGACAGGTCTTGGTGATTGGCGGATTCGAGCCAGCCGGTGAGGCTCTGGCTGTCTGCGAGGAGAAGCACCTGTTTGCGTGATTCTGACATCTATACCCGATGCATGGCGTGGCGGGATGTGCTGCAGGCCGAACCCGTCAGCCGGGGGAAACGCCCCGGCCTTATGTCTGCTCGACATCCGGCCCGCGATGCCGCGCATATGTTGTCCCCTCATCGTTCCGTGTGGCCGGCCTTGCGAACAGGGTCCCGGCTCACGGCGGGCGCACCCCGTGCGCGCGCTACTCGCCGGCGGGTGCCGTCAGGTCCTGGATCGGTGTCTGATACCAGCGCACGGATTCGCCCACGCGGGCACGCATTTGCCAGCGCATGCTCTTGGACGAGCCTTCAATCGATTTTCGCAGCCGGCCGATTCGATCGCGCAGCTTGTCGCGATCCGGCAGGTCCTTCCAGAAGGGGAGAACCTGCATCAGCATGTCAAGGTTGGTGGTCGCGGTGCGGAACCAGCCCCAGTCCTCGGCGCACACATCGGTCACATGGGAGGCGTCGAGCGTCTCGGGCTGAGAACCCACCCCCAAATCGTGTTCGGCGATTAGGGCGCCGACTTCGCGCAAGACCATCTCACTGGCGTCCACCGCCTGCAGGGCCGACAGGAGCAGATGGGTCGGGGGCAGGGTCACCGCCTCGCGCGTTAGGACTTCCAGGAATTCCACGCGGTGGAAGACCTCGTAGGCATTGAGAAATATGTGCAGGACGAGATCGCTCTTCGACTTGTGAATGATGAAATGGCGGATGCCGCGCATCTCAAACAGGCGCATACGCGGTTCGTAACCGAGGTGGGCCAACAGGGCCACCAGTGATTCGCCCTGCTCCTGACGGCCGACCAGTTCGATAACGGGCAGGGTGGGCAGCACCATCCAATCGCGGCTCTTCGGGCAGTGCATATGGACGCCCACCGAACCGGAGACGCGGATATCGAGGCCCTTCTCCTTAGCGGCTTGGACGACCCGTTGAGCCTCCTGCATCATCGACAGAAGGCGCATGCTGTCGGCGGATGTCGCCGCTTCTTCCTCGACCGGTTCGGGGGCCGGGCGGAACGGTGGAGGTGGCGCTACCGGGGTCACGGGGGCGGCAACAGGCGCAGGAGGAAGCGCGGCGGGTGCCGCAACAGCAAGGGCGGGTTCCGCGCTGGGGGCGGCGTCCGCCGCCGGCTTGGCGACCGGTTGAGGCTTGGGGGCGAGAGCCGCCTTGGCCTTCAGCTCGGCGGTGATCTTCTTGAGGGTCGGGGTGATTGATAGATTGAGCAGCGGCAGGTTGACGGCGCGCGCGCACAGCAGGCTGAGATGTCCCAGGCGCAGATTCTTAATGATCAGGCGCTGCTGCTGGAAGGTAAGATCGAGTTCCTGGACGCGCCGGCGTGAGGCTTCGAGGGCCGCGATCGATCGGGCGGTGTTGTGGGCGAGCGTGGCCAGCGCGGCCTCGCCGAATTCCCCCGGCATCACCGCGGCCAGCACCTCTCCCTCCGCCGAAAACAGGAGGCTGCCGCCGACACCCGGCGCGCTGTTCACCTCGCGGAGCAAGTCGCTGAGCGACATCCTGCCTCCTTAGCCTGCCTGTTCCAACTAACCCAATGCGGCACGGGCCGCGGTGAGGACAATGGCCGGGGAAGCCTGCGGGTTGAGTATCAATCCGATAAAGCGTTCACCCTTGCGGATGACCACCAAGCGCTGGTTCGGCTGGCTGACAACACCTTGTTCGAAAGGTCCAACCGGGATGCTTTCCGAGATCTGCTCGGCCAAGGCCCCGAGGAAGACGGTCACCGCCGCTTCAGCTTCGCCATTGCCCTCGGGCACGCTGGCACCCATGACCACCCCATCGCGCCCGGCGGTAATCACGCCGGTCACGCCTTCGATGGCCTTGAGCTTCTGGATTTCGTCTGCGGGCATGGAGGCCTCCCGAGCCTTGTCGGCGTTCCAATCTGCCTGGTGCAGCATGGCCTCGAGCAACAAGTCGGACCACGGGCGGTCGATGGAGCGCTCCGGGGAGGGGATCTCATTTTCGAGGACGAAGGTGCCCTCGGCCCATTGCATGAGCTGCCACAACGCGGGTTCGCCGCGGGTGCTGCCGGTTGCCGCGTGCACCACCTGGCCGTCTCGGAAGTATACCTCCCCCTCCTGGTCGCGATGGGAGAGGTGCAGCCGCGCCGATTGAAGCGCGCGGCAGTTCGTCTCGATGAGACTCGGAAGAGGCATCTCCTTAAGGTTGCCGACGATCGGCATGCTCAAGTCTCCTGTCCATAGGGGAGCAACGCGAGCGCCATCATCGCCCGCGAATATGTGATGCCCGTAGACCTGGTTCGATATTAGACCGGAATTGGAGGTGTGTCAAACCCCGCACGGATTATGCAATGAGCTCGCAGGTTGGCGCATCGCGGTGTGCCTCACGGGGTTCCACCTCGCGCCGTGCACATCTCATGCCGTTCGCGTGCGAAGATGGCGGCTGTGCCGACCGCCGGGGACCCGAATGAACCGGTGTCAGGGCTGAGGCCCGGGCGCGAGCCGGTGAGCGCGCTAAGGTTGCCGAGGGCGGTCTGGGGGGAGCGTCCCGGCGAAGCGGCATCCAGGACGGTCGAGCATATTGCAGGCGATGCCCAGCGAGCACCGGCGCGCCGCGACGTGAGGCGGCTGATCGGGGAGGAACTCCGCAGGATAGACACACTGAACCTCGAGCGCGGCAGGCTGGCCCGCGCGCTCGCACATGTCCACCCGGATGGTCTCCCACCCTGCTTCGGCCATTGAGGCACCTCTAAACGAGCCGCCGGATGACCACAAGTCTAGGCCGCGCGGCTGGCTCTCCCCAGTGCCAACTGTCACGCGCATGTGCGACTAAGCGCATCCCCTTGGGCGGGTCGACGGCCAGACGCGCTCACCTCAGAGCTTTCTTCCTGTCACAACGGCGACGCGGCTGCCATCCACCGCCTTTTCGCTGGCCACGCCTTCGAAACCGTGCCTGCAGAGCGCAAGGCGCAATGGCTCAATCCACGCAGGGGATTGGCCGGTGACGTTGAACAGGCCTCGCGCCGCTCGCTGGGGAAGGCTGGCGCCAACGAACACCGCACTTGGAACAATGACGAAACATCCACCTGGCCACAGCACGCGCGCCGCCTCGTGCAAGACCTCTGGGGCGAAGATGTATTCGGTCGGGAAGGTGCTGACAACGGCCGCGAAGCACTCGCCTTTGAAGGGCAAGTTGCCCGCGTGGGCTCTGAGCAGTCGGACCGGGCGAGGGCCTCTGGCGGACCGCCGCAATCGCGCGGTGGCGTTGCGCAGCATGTGCGGCGAGCGATCCAATGCGATGACGTCCCTCCCATGCCGGGCGATCTGGATCGCGAGAACGCCGCTGCCCGCACCGATCTCCAGCACGCGGCCCTGGGGAGGGAGGTAATCGATTGCCGCCTCGCGCCACTGCCTCCACAGCCCGAGCGAAACCACCCAGGCGACCGCCTCGTACGACCATGCCATTTCGTGATATAGCAGGCGGAAAGCGAGGCGCAGCGTCGCCGCCATCAGGCGACGCGGGAGCTGCGCGCGCGAGCCGTCAGGCATCAAGCACGTCCGCATAGCGGCACAAGCGGATGCCGCGCTCCGCGATCGCCTGGCGCAGGGTGGGGTCGATCAGGCAGTGCAGTTCACGCTGGCGAGCTTGGGCGTACCCGCTGGCCTCCCGCAAGGCCTCATCCATGAGGCCCGGGTGGCACATGATCTCGCTTGTTCCATCCGGCAGCGTGCCCAGGATGGCGAGCAACCGCTCGAGTGTGGCGGTCGTGTCGTAGAAGGAGACGTACAATCGATCGGCATGCTTCACCGGAGTGGATCTCATAGCGGCCAGCGCGTGAGCCACACCCTCGGGCGCAAAACTGCCGATCATTTCGCGCGCCAGCGGCGACAGCTCGTCGGTGACTGCCGGACGGACGGCACACCCGAAGCGCTGCGCAAGATCCAGCATCAAGTCCAGCAGGCGCGGGGAGAGGTAGGAGGTGTGATGGTGGCTGTCGAGGTGGTCGAGGGGGAGGCCCAGGCTGAGGAAGGCCTCGATCTGGGCGATCCACTCGCGCTCCACTTCCTCTATCCGCAGGCTTTCGAGGCGCACGACAAATTCGGGCGGGCGGACGAAACGGCCGGACGGATCAATCAAGCTGGTCACGGCAGGTGCCGGAGAAAGCGGCGCGCCGGCCGTCAGCGTCAGGTGCACTCCCAGCCCGAGGTCGGGAGCCTCCTGGAGTGCGCGCCGCAATTCTGCAGCAGCGTCGGGCATGTTCATCATCACGGTTGTCGTTGTGACCACGCCCTCACGATGAGCCCGGCGTATGCCCTCGCAAACCCCCGGACTGACGCCGTAATCATCAGCGTTGACAATCAGGCGGCGCATACGGCTGCCTCCCTGCGAATGCCGGCCACACTCTATTCGACCTCGGTCGGGTCCCCGAGCCGCTCCACATGGACCCCTTCCGCCGAAATCCAATCCAGCCCCGCGTGCAAGGCATGCGCCGATCCGCGCAGCAGGATAACCAGGTGCCCTTCGCTCGGGGTGACCTGAGCCTCGATAATATTGGTGATCAAGCCGAACTTCTGTATCAGGTGATAGATCAAGGGTTGATTGACGAGCTGAGCCGGATAGGTCAGTCGGACTTTGAGCTCGACCATGCCGCCTCCTTGGATCCCGCGCGTGCTTGCGCCGCAATCGGCCGGGGTATGTTTCCTGCTATACGGCAACTCTTCCTCCGCCCGCCGCCCTGCCGAACGGCCCTCCGTCCTCTCGTGCACGGTGCAGCCGGCTGCAACCTCTCGAACTTGGGCGCGTGCCGAGCGACATGGACTTAAGAAGATCTCGCCGCGTTGTCATCTGGGCCGAGGCCGAGCCATGCGTCCCCGACGCCCACGGTGGCCCACCCAGGGCATCTTGCCCAAAGCCTGTTAGGGCGAAGGGCTGGAGTGATTCACAACGCGAAAGGCCACTCCCCCGATGGCCAATGGGATCCAATAGGTGATGGCGCGGTAAGCCAGAACGAGAATGGCGGCGCTCTCCAACGAAAACCCAAACGAGCGCAGGAGCAGCGTGGCGGCGCCCTCGACGAATCCGATGCCGGCCGGGGTCGGGGAAACGATAAGGAACAAGTAGGAGACGCTGAAGACGGAAATCAACGTGCCGGGGGAGACGGCCTCGCCGAAGGCCAGGAAGACCACCAGCCAAATGCCCACCAGAAGGGCCATCGAAGCGGTGGCGTAAATGGCCGGCGGCAGCAGACGGTTGGGTGAGACGCGTAAGGCCTGGGCGCCTTCGCCCAGTTCGTGGACAAAACCGCGCGCGCGCTGCTCGGAAAGGTAGGGCCGCCGGATGATGGGCATGAGCAGCCGGTTCACCCCAAGCGCCAATCGAACGAGCAGGCGCTCGAGCGAGGCGGCAGAGCGCAATCCGAGCCAGACCAACGCGCCCAGCCCGGTGGCCAGCAGGGCGAGAATGACGGTGGCGATTATCTCGGCCATGCTCAGCTTGCCGCGCCGGATCAGGACGATGATGCCGAGCGCGAGAAAGAAGAGAACGGCCAGGTAATCGTAGAACAAGAAGATGGTGCCGGCCACCATGACCTTGGCCGAGGAGTGACCGCGACGGCGCGCATCGCTGATGAACATCGCCATCCCGCCGACGCCGGCGCTGGGGGCGATGGTGTTGACAAAGAGCGCAGACGCCCACAACAAGAACAACCTGCCCAGCTTTTCGTCCACGCCGAGCGCCTGGTACACCGTTTGGAAGCCGCGGGCCACTGCAAGGAATTGGGCCACCTGAAGGAGCAAAGCCAGCAGGAGGAAACCGAGGTCGGCTCGCGCCAGAACGCGTTGAATCTCCTTAAGCTCAGAGAAATTGGAGATGACGAAGTAGATGCCGAGAACGAAGGCAACTGCCAAGAGGAATTTGCGCATGGGTTTCGATTATACCCGCGAGAGTGCAGGGGCAGGCCCATGTGCGCCGAGCCCGATGCGGGTCCATCGGCTTCAGCCGCCGCTGCGTCTGCGCTGCGAGGGCCAGCGAAAGCGGTCCCAAGCGTGTCGCGCACGCATGGGACGGGTGGCTTGATACAAACCATTGGTTCGGAGTCTCGCGACCGGGGGGCCGGACTGGCGAGGCTGTGAGAAGCGAGCCTGTCAGGCGGGTCTCTCATTCGGCCGCGAATTCACGCATCTTTAGAGGGTCGTCGAGGAGGGCCAATTGCTCGAGCAAGGCCGCCTCGGGAACAGCACCTTGGATGTGGAGAACCTCATGGATGACCGTGCGCGGCACGCCGGACACCTGGTAGCGGGTGACCAGATGCGGGAATTCAGTCGCTTCCACGGTTTGGGCTCGGACGAGATCGCTGGCCATGGCGAGTTAGTTGGCGAGCACCACGGCTCGCGGGCAGTAGAGTCAGGTAGGCGTGACGTAGACCTGGATGTGCGCTGGGCTCTTGAGCTTGCGGAGAGCCTCGAGCGCCGCCAGGCCCAACCCATGATCCTCCCGGCCGACCATCAGGATAGTTGCGATCAGCGAACTGAACTCAGACCCCGAAGGGATGCCATAGCAGCGGATGCCCGCGTCATTTGCAGGCGTGCCCCCGCCGAGGATCGCCATGGCGGGAAGTTCGTCCACCCCGTACGTGCGAGCGAGGTCTGCGTCGGCGACGAGAAGCGGATCTCAACATCTATGTTGTCGCTCAGTGCCCCATTTCCTCGACCAGTGTCCGCGTCTCGCTGCACATGGCGCATTCGAGGGCTCCGCCCTTCGCCTGAGTGAACATCAGGAGGTTCACCGGGTGGCGCATCTCGGCGAAAAGCGAGCGCAGTTGGGATTGGGTCTTCTCGTCCAGCAGGGCCGTGGTCTGCCTCGAGTCATTGAAGGATTGGATGGGGAGGGGGGAAAAGGTTAGACCGGCAGCGGGCCTGCCGCATGACCTACTCTCGAGGAGGATGGGCTGCGCGCATGAGGCGATCGTTGACCGCCAGCCCGAGCCCGTGAGCCGGAACAAGGTGGCCCAGGATGACATCTACCGAGGCGGCCTCGAGAGTGCGCAAGCCAAGGAACAACCGCCTGGCGATGTCCAGCAGGTCATCTTGACCGCCGAGGTCGAAGGCTGGGCCGAGGAGCGAGGACTTCAGTTCCCGATGCACTTCGCTGACGGCCAGCACGCCCACCGAGTGACCGCCTGCGGCGAGGCGCCGCACATGCTCGTCGATGGAAGCGGCGATCGCTTGGGCGGTATCGCCCGCGCACAGAATGAGCTCTGCGCGCGGGGCATAGTGGCGGGGCAGGCGGCCGGGCGAGGCCGCCTGCCGCTCGCCAGGCTCTGCGTAGCGCACCGGGCCGATGACCGCTTCGACTTGCTCGCGCGTCACGCCGCCCGGGCGCAGGATCACGGCCGGCGTCGGGCGCACGTCAACAACGGTCGACTCGATTCCGACCGGGGTCGGTCCGCCATCCAGGATCACCTCGACCGCGCCATCCAAATCCTCAAGCACGTGGGCGGCGGATGTCGGCGAGGTGTGGCCGAACCGATTGGCGGATGGGGCTGCAATGGGCACGCCGCATGCGCCGAGCAAACCGAGGGCGACAGGGTGGCTGGGGATGCGCACGGCGACGGTGTCCAGTCCGGAGGTCACTTCGCCCGGCAAAGCGGCGTGGCGCGGCAACAGCAACGTGAGCGGCCCGGGCCAGAAGAGGGAAGCAAGGCGCGCGGCCATGGCCGGGAAATCCGTGGCGACCATTTCCACATCTTCAACCTTGGCAATGTGGACGATGAGCGGGTCATCGAACGGGCGCCGCTTCGCCTCGAAGATGCGGCGCACGGCCTCCGCATCAAACGCATTGGCCCCGAGCCCATAGACGGTCTCCGTCGGGAAGGCGACCAACTCGCCGCGCAGTAGGCGCGCCGCGGCCTCGGCGAGAATCTTGGGCGAGGGATGGCCCGGATCGATATTCCAAACGACAGTTGGCGATGGCATAGGCCTTAGTTTCGATTATACGCTCCACCCTCCTCGGCGTGGACCACACTGCATGGAGGCGGGACGCTTTGGAGGAGGGTCGGGAGAGGAGGACAACGGTTCAGCCGGCCTGATGCGTCGCGGGACGAGACGAGAGGCTCGGGATTGGGGGAGGCAGGACACCTTGTTCGCCTCCCATTCAAGATGGGGTAGAGGCGTGATGGCATGCAACTTGCATTGCCTGTCTGGGGCACGCACGCTGGACATGGGGGAGAGCTGATCGCTGCCTCGCATGGCCCCGCCTCCCGCATATGGGGGTTGGTGGGCAACACAAGTCAACCCTGCGGATTGCGCAAGTGTGCAAGAACTGTACAATTCTGTTGTGAGTGTTTTCCCGTTTCCTGTAGGGACGGGGCATCATGGCTCGCGTCCCGCCCGGTACACGGTGCCGCGCACACCGCCCGACCTTCTTGAGCGGCCGCGCCTACTCGAGTTCCTTCAGCGCCACCTCAATCGAAAGCTCATCCTCGTTTGTGCCTCGCCCGGTTACGGCAAGACCGCGCTGGCGGTGAACTTCGCCCATCAGGCGGATTTCCCGCTGGCTTGGCTCTCACTCGACGAAACCGACCGCGACATCGTCACCATCGTCAACGATCTGTTCCAGGCGCTGCACCGGGCCCTGCTCGATTGGCTGCCGCCGCCGCCTGAGACACTTGGCCTGCCCAGCGCCGCCAGCCAGCCAGTGAGCCTGGGGCTTGCCTTGACCCAGGCGTTGGATCAGGCCGCAACCGATTTCACCGTGCTGGTGATCGACGACTTCCATCTCGTGGACGATTCGCCGTCGGTGGTTGAGTTTTTTGATTCTTTTATCGAAAGCCTGCCGCCGCAGTTGCATGTCATCTTGCTTAGCCGGCGCATCCCGCCGCTCAAGATCGCTTCGCTCGCCGCGCGCCAGGAAATCGCGGGCATCAGCGAGGAGCATCTGCGGTTCACGGCGGCCGAAGTCCAGGCGCTGTTGCAGAAGCGCAATAATCTGACGCTGCCCACCAACGATGCGGAGACGCTCGTCTCGCACACCGAGGGCTGGATCACCGGTATTTTGCTGAGCAGCCAACTCATTTGGCGCGGCCTCTTGAGCAACGTGGGCATGGGCCGCGAGCAGTACGGCATGGTGTACGACTACCTGGCGGAAGAGGTGCTCGAGCAGCAACCGCAGGACCTGCGGCTCTTCTTGATGGAGTCGGCGGTCTTGCCGGAGATGGACCCGGCCTCCTGCGATGCGATTCTCGAGCGCAGCGACAGTGCCAAGATGCTCGACCAGGTCGAGGTGCGGCGCCTGTTTGTGACCGCGGTGGGGGAGCCGCAGCCGTCCTATCGTTTCCATCACTTGTTCCGCGAATTCCTCGGCGCCCGGCTGCGCCAGCGCAACCCGTTGCGCCTGCAGAGTCTGCAGCGGCGGGCCGCGGAGTGGTACGCGCAGAACGGAATGCCGGAGGCCGCCTTCAACCTGTTCATCGCGGCCGGGGATAAGACCAAAGCCGGTGCACTGGCTGACGCGCAAGCAACTCCTCTGTTTGAAGCCGGTCGCCGAGAAATCCTCCTTCAGTGGGCACGCCAATTGAAGGATATTGCCCTCGAGGTCCCACGTCTCCAGCTGGTTGTGACCGACACGCTGATTGACCGCGGAGAAATCGATCAAGCCGAAGAAGCGGCCGCAATCGCGCAAGCAGGATTTGAGAGGCGGTTGGACCGCGAGGGTTTGGTACGAGTGGAAGTCCGAAACGCTTGGCTGTGCGTCCAGCGACGCGATTTCGCAGAGGGATTGCGCCGTGCACTTGCCGTCCTCGAGCGAAGTGACGATGAGGTGCAACTAGCGGATCGGGCACTGGCCGCCCGCTATGCCGGCAGATGCGAGCTCGAACTTAACCGACCGCGAGAATCACTCGAGCACTTGCGCCAGTCATCTAATTGGTTCGCTTCCATAAACCACGAGTTCAACCACGCATTGGCCCTGACCGACTTGGCCTTGGTGCTTCGTGTGCTTGGGCAGACCGCCGAAGTGGCACAGGTTCAGCAAAGAGCGCTAAGCATCTGGCGCAAAATGGGGGTTCCTGGACCGATTGCGCGCGTCCTTAATAACATCGGCTACGACTTGCACATGCTCGGCCAGTATCAATCAGCCCGCGCCACGTATCAAGAGGCTATCGATTGGGCACGCAAAGCCGGCGAGCGCCAGACGCAGGCCAATATCTTGGTCAGTCAGGCAGACCTGCTGCGGGATCTCGGTGAGAACCAGTGGGCGGCCGACCTGTACAGTAACGCGCTCAAGATCGCCCAGGAGAGCGGCGATAATTCACTTCAGGCCTACGTCTTTTGGGAAATGTCCGACCTCAATCGCTCAGCCCGCAATTTCCCAGCCGCCCTCGAATGGGTGCGCCGCGCGGATCTTGCCATTGGACAACCTGGCTTCACACCCCCCGCGCGGCATGTGGGTTTGCACGGCGCAATTCTCACTGAGATGGGTGACATCCAGGCGGGTCGGGCGAAACTTGAGGAAGCGCTCGGTCAGTTGGAGGCTAACGAGGGTTCGTACTCAGATGTGGCTTGGGTCGTTCTCCTGCTCGCGCGATGTCAGTTTCGACTCGGTTGGCTGGAAAAGAGCGAATCTTCTGTTACTCGCGCCCTCAAGCTCGCAAGGGACCTTGGGTACGACCAGATGCTTGTGCGCGAGGCTGAAGCCTGTCGCGATCTCCTAGAAGGCTTTGCCGATTCTGCGGAGCTTGGCCCGCAGGTGCGGGCACTCCTTGCGCGAGCCCGTGCCATGGTGGCGCAGAAGGATGGGCTGGTAGCGCCGACTCAGCCCGAGGCACCCTCACCGATCCAAATCCACGCACTGGGCCCGGCGCGTGTGGTTGTCAAGGGCCGCGAGGTCCAACGCTCTGAGTGGGTCTCGCAACGTGCTCGCGAATTGTTTTTCTTCCTTGTCGACCGTGCCCCAGTCAATCGCGACGAACTGCTCGCGACTTTC
>Ga0315293_10003469_pt1 | contig 15166 bp, 13 predicted proteins | sample YL17G13_20_MG_FD_203071 | JGI IMG/M metagenome (GOLD analysis project Ga0315293, IMG submission 203071) | Sediment microbial communities from Yellowstone Lake, YNP, Wyoming, USA - YL17G13_20 | ecosystem: Environmental > Aquatic > Freshwater > Lake > Sediment | place: USA: Wyoming | collected...
CCCTCAAGGCGGCTCTCCTCCGAACGGAAAATGGCCACCCTGGAGACGAGCTTTTTCATGTTAGCGCTGCCGCAGTTCTTGCATTTCGGTTCGAGCGCGGAGCTTACGGACAGTGTGATGAAGGTCGACTTTTTTCCGCAGTCGGCACAACGGTATTCATAGATGGGCATGACGAACGCTCTTTATATCAAAACTCCGTCCGTCCAGCCGAGCTTGACGAGTTCGATCCGGTCCTCGCCGCTCACGCCCAAATGGTGCCGGGTGTCCGCGAGGAAGATGTGGTGGGGCGTCGGCTGCATGGGTTTGTCTTCGCCGAAGAATTCCCTCCGCCGGGCCTCGAGGACCCTCAGCCCGGTCGCGTCGGCGGCCACGGGGTCCCGGCTGACGATGAGCCCCTTGTATTCCCAAACGTATTCCTTGCTGTAGTTGTGAGGCCCGATGCCGTGGAACAGCGGGGTCAGCATGACCAGGACGTTCAGCCTCGTCCTGCCCTTGACATGAGGCAGGTCCCAGATCTTGGCCAGGTCGGCGCAGGTGTCACCGTGCCAGGCGGAAGGATTCGGGGTGAACATGATGTAGTTCTTGATCAAGCTCCCCATGCCGGACCAATGGTGGGCGCGGGCCGGACGGGCGTTGATGAAGGCCGTCGCTTCCTTGAATATGGGGTTCGTCAGCACGCCGCGATCATCGATGGAGACCCGCCCCTCAGGGACCCCCGCGTCGAGGACGCGCCGCATGATGGCCTGCTCGACCTGGGTCGTCGTCGGGATGTAATTCCAGGTGTTGGTCTTGATGCCCACCGTGTCCTCCGGCCTGATGATCGTCTTCCAGGCCTTGACCGGGTCTTTTTCGCCGAGGAGCGTCGTGACGGCTTCGTCGAGCATCCGCTGAATGACATCGGTGTTCGGCGTCCCGGAGGCGTCCAAAGCGTCCTTGTCCCTGATGAGGACGACCTTCACCTTCTCCGCCGCGGCCTGAGTGGGTTGGCCCTTCAAGGCCGGGATGAAGACGCCGGCCAGGGGCGCCATTGACGCGGCCTTGATGAAGTCCCGCCGGGTCATGGCTTTATTCTTCATGATCATTCCTCCTTTATTTTCCGATGCTCGTTTCGGTCCACCGAAGCTGGTTCTCGGCGAATTCCCGGGTCGGCGCCTGGAAAACGATGATGACCAAGCGGTCTTTCCGCCGCGCCGCGGTCCATTTCCCGTCCTCGGTCCGGACGATGCCGGCGCCCTTCGCGTCCGGCATATAAGCTTTTACGAAGCTGTCAAGCGCGGCTTCGGCTTTCGCGACGCTGGAGTAGCGGACGACGAGGAGCCGGCTTCGGACGTCCTTGTCACCATAAGACGCGAGGACAGCCGCGGTTGTCTGGTCGAGCTGGAGAATATTCTCGTCCGCCACGAAGAAGTGATAGTTCAGGACCGAATGGTTGTGGAAGAAGCGGATGTCCTTTGTCTGGAGTCCCTCGGGCGGAAGCATGGAGACGAGCGCCGGCTTCTCCCCTGTCTCCCTGATGGCCCCATCGATCTTCCGGGCGAGCCCGACGACCGCCTGTTTCGTCTCGGGTGTTTCGTCTTCGGCGTAAACCGAAGCGAAATACCGTCCCTTCCAGAACGAGAGGAGTCCCCCTTTATAGGTCGATCCCTGCCCCGTCGCCGCGTCCTCGCCGTCGAGGTCGTGGGTGAAGAGGCCGAAAGCGTCCGCGCTCGTCCCCATGTCAAAGAGGTCGACCACGAGGGCAGGTTTGCTCTTGGCTGCGAACCGCCGGGCGAAGAGGGACTTCATGTTGTAGGAGCGATAGACCTCGCCGGCTCCATCGACGTATTTGAAGATCGTCTCGGCGTCGAAGACCTGGTCCTCTTCGATCGTCCAGCCCGTGAATTCGGCGGGGATAAACGACGCGAGCGCTCTCTCCTGATCCGTCGGTCGTGCGGCCATGAATGCGGTGCCTCCCAAGACGAGAGCCAGCAAAATGAAGGTTGGACCGGCTCTTTTCATCGCGGCAATTTTATCATGATTGCCGCGCGCTAACAACGGCTGTCCTTAATTCGTGCCGGGCCTATGCCCGAGCAAGAAGACACAGCCTGAAGGCTGCGGCTATATCAAGACCGCTTAGCGCAATTAAAAAAGCCCGGGAACGGCGAGGAAAATCCCAGTTCCTAGGACCCATCGCATAATTCCGCTCAGCCGCGCTTCGCCCGGCCGATCCGCGAGGGTCAGCAGATGCGTCCCGGGATCGCCGGCCTTTCCGGTGATCGATGGAACTTGACATTCTCATCTTCAGATGATATTAAAAATAAATAATGTGGTTTTGAGACTCGGAGGGGGAGCGTTAGATCATAAAAAACAATTTCTTACCCATCTAAAGACATAAATTGTTAAGATAAAAAAGGCTGCGGGCCTAGCCTTTTTAAAAGGAGGGAAAAATGCATATTTTTAAGCCCAAACCCTGGATGGGAGTCTTATTCAGTCTCGCCCTGATTTTTGGTCTTTGTGTATCATCCACAGCCCAGGAGAGGATAAAGATTTCTGGAAAAGGGACCTATGCCTACACCGAGCGCCCAACGATCGCATTCGATGATGTCGAAGGCCACATGATTCTCATCAGCAAGTGGGAAGGCATGAATTGGAGTACGGGTGAGCACAAATTTATGGATCGCGCAGAGGTTTCATTTATATCCTGCGCCGACTACATCAAAGGTAACGGACCTTTCTGGGGCTATATAAAGGAGTCTCAAAATGGGGATGTGGTCTATTCAAAATTTAAAGGGAAATCAACGACTGTTCTTTCTCCCAAAGGCAAGCCCATTATGACCCTAGAGGGAGAAATTGAAATCGTAAGGGGGACCGGTCAGTACATAGGGATTCAAGGCAGTATGAAGTTTAAGAACCAGATGATTTCAAGCACTATCATGATGAGCGAATGGGAGGGAGAATATTATATTAAAAAGTGACAAGAGGAAGGCTAATCTTTAAAAAGAAGGTCTGGCAGGCCCGCAGCTTTCTTTTTCATTGTCGTTTGATATCCTGGCCTAGCTCCCTCTTCTATCTCACCTTTGCTGGGTAAGATACATCAGCGACACGTTGGGATTCTTCGGAAAGTCCTAATCTACGGTATCTCTCATCCTAAGAGAATTTGTAGTTTTCCCCTTATGACCGTCTTATGCAGTGAGTTATCGATTTCTCTGAAAAGAGCATTTGGCCATTGAAAAAGTCCAGGGTAAAGGTGTCACTAATGTATTGACCCCATACAGGAATTTGACCGGGCGATTTTCGTGTGATATAAGCCGGCCGAGAGGTATCCCATGACATCAGCCCGACGATCCAGAGCCTATTTGGCCGTCTGCATTTGTTTGACTTTGGCAACGGTTTTGACATCCCAAGCCGCCGTGGAAGATGCCGCCGCGCCGCAGAACAAGTCCATCCGCAAAGCGGACATGAAGGCCGACATGCTCTTCTTCACGTCCGACAGCCTCAACGGCCGGAAGAACGGGACGCACGACACCGATGTCGCCGCCGAATTCATCAAGGCCCGCCTGGACCGGATGGGGCTCAAAGGGGCCGGCCCGGGAGGCTCGTTCTTCCAGCCCTTCAACCTGATGGCCGCCTCGCTCGGGCCGGACAACCGGCTCGAGATCGCGTTCGGCGACGGGCTTACGATGCGTCTTCATCCCGGGCAGGATTATTATCCCTTGAAATTCAGCGCCGGCGGCACGGCCCGAGGGCCCATCGCCTATGCCGGCTTCGGGGTCCGGACGGCGGATTACGGATCGTCGCTCAAAGGATATGTCGTCCTCGTCCTCGATCACGAGCCCGGCGAGTTCGATCCACAGAGCCCGTTTGACGGGGTTGTCCGTTCGGAAGCGTCGAGCCCGCTCCGCAAGGCCCTCCTGGCCCAGGAGAAAGGGGCCATCGGCATCCTCTTCGTCCAGGATGTCCACAACCATCCGGGGCCCGTCAATTTCGAGGCCCTGGCGAAGAGCGCCTGGCCGGACGAACAGACGCGCTCCGACTGGCTCAGCCTGGCTGATTGGGTGGACAAGCTCCATATTCCTGCGGCCCAGATCTCCCCCTCCCTGGCTGAAACTCTCGTCCAGGGCTCAGGCCGGAAATTCCTCGACCTTGCCAAAGCCGCCGAGACGGCGAACGGGATGACGCCTGTTTCGTTGACGGGGCCGATCGCCGAGCTCACGGTTTCGGTGGACAGGCACCCCGTGCCGACGAAGAACGTCGTGGCCATGATCGAGGGCTCGGACCCCGCGCTCAAGAACGAGTGCGTCATTGTCTGCGCCCACCACGATCACCTGGGCGTTGAGAACGGCGAGATCATGCCCGGGGCCGATGACAATATCTCGGGTGTGGTCGCCGTCATGGACATCGCCGAGGCCTACGCGTTAGCCGCCCAAGAGGGCCGGAGGCCGAAACGCTCGGTCCTCTTCGCGTCCTGGGACGCCGAAGAGTCAGGATTGCTCGGGGCCTGGGCCTACACCGAACATCCGCTTCTCCCCCTGGACAAGACCCTGGCCTTGCTCAATATGGATATGATCGGCCGCAACGAGGAGATCCCTGCCGGCGACGATTGGCGCTATCGCGGCCTCGACGTCCAAACGGCGGAGGCCAACGGGAACACGTTGAACGTCCTGGGATTGAGCCGCTTTCCGGAGCTCAAGACGCCGCTCGACAAGGCCAACGCGGCTTTCGGCCTCGACCTCAAGATGAAGATCGACAACAACGTCTCCAACCTGCTCCGGCGGAGCGACCACTGGCCGTTCATGCAGAGGGGCGTGCCGGCCCTCTGGTTCCTCACGGGCATCCATCCGACCTACCACACGCCCATGGACCGGCCGGACCGGATCAATTGGGACAAGCTGGAACGCGTCGCCCGAATGGTCCACGAGATGAGCTGGGACATCGCGAACAGGTAGGATCGCGCCCGCGTCTTTGCGCGTAGGCACCCGTCAGGCAAGAAGAGATCTGAGCTTCTGTAGGACCTCGCTGACGACGGAGGATGGTAGTTCACACGACAAGGCGGCTTCACGGACGCGCCAATCCAGGCTCTTCACCTGGTCCGACAATATCGCGCCGGAAACCGGGAGGCCCGAAGGCACCAAGGTTTCGAACGGGTACCCCTTGACCCGGCTGGTGACCGGCGCCGCGAGGGCCAATCCGACCTTGGCATTATAGGCCGCGGGCGAAAGAATAACGGCCGGCCGCCTGCCCGCTTGTTCATGTCCCGCCTGCGGGTTCATCGTCATCCAAACGACATCTCCCCGCTTGGGCACATAGGCGGTCTTTTTTACCATATTTCCCCGCCTTCGGCCGGGCCGGTCTCCCACTCATGGTGCCGGTTCTCGTCTGTGACCCCGGCCAGCAGTTCTTCCAGGGTCCATTCGCGTTCCGTGACGGGAGTGATCAACAGAGAGCCTTCCTGCATCATCATCTCAATATACGAGTTTTCCTTCAGGTTTACCTCATCGGCAAAAGTCCTCGGAATTCGAAGGCCGAGGCTATTTCCCCATTTTTTGACCCGTGTGCGCATATTTAGCTCCTATGTATATACATTGAAGATACCCATAAACAAGCCCGTTGTCAAGGGTTTACTCTGACAGTAAAGAAAGATAAGTAAGGGTCAAACCTACAATCTTAACAGACTTGTTAAGATTGTAGGTTTGACCCTTACTTATTTTCTCAGGCGATGATGGACGTACTTCCGCAAGAATCTCAACGCTTCGTCGGCGCGGCGGAAGACGGGGATGCCGGCTTCGTCGAGAAGTTCGCACAGCGGGTCATAGACCTTGCCGGCGTCGACGTTGACGACGAACGGCTTGTCCGTCTTCCTGAACGCCGCGACGATCCGTTGGGCGAAACTTTCCGGGCTGAGGATGCTTTCCTTGTAGGCGTCCGATGGAGCGAGTGTCTGCATGGCCGGCGTCATCGGAACGGGGGAGATCACGGCGCAATCCACGTTCGGGTCCTCGAGCACGGCCACGGTGCAGGCGCAGAACACGGCGTCGTCGCCGACGGGTGTCACGTCGAGCGGGTTATGAACGTCCTGGAGCTTGTCGATGCCGAGCGGCTTGAGCGTCTCGACGATCCTCGACCGCGTCGCGGGCGCGAACTCCGCCGGGACGAGTTCCGCTTCGTCGTCCTTCAGGCTGTCGGCCATGATCACGCACTCGAATCCCGCGTTGCTGACGAGGCCCACCCTGTTCCCCCTCACCTTCCTGCCTTCCAAACCGTGAACGCCCCGGACGAAACTCTCATACTCCTCGATGTCCTCGCAGACGATCGCCCCGGCCTGCTTCAGGATGGACCGGCAGATGTTGTAATCGCCGGCAACCGACGCGGTGTGGCTCGAGGCCGCGCCCCGGCCCTCCGGCGAGCGCCCCGACTTGTAGACGACGACGGTTTTTCCCCGGGCCGTGATCTCCTTGACCGCCCGGGCGAACGCGTATCCGTCTCCCGGCTGAAAACCTTCCATGTAGACGGCGAAGGTCCGCACCTCGGGTTCGTCCTTTAAATAATTCAGGTAATCCGAGGCCGTTAGGTCGATCTGGTTCCCGAGCGACACGGCATAGCGCGGTTCGATGTGCGGCATCTTGCTCATCCGGGAGATCATGAACGCGCCGCTCTGGCTGATGACGGCCATGTCCGACCTCGGCCCCTTCGGCTGCGGCAGTTTGTGGTCTGTGATGAACGTCGTGTCGTACTTCCCGGGCTTCGAGACGATGCCAAGGCAGTTGCCGCCGTTGACGACCGGTGTCGTCCGCCCCTCCTCCCGGCCGCGGGCGATGAGATCCTTGATCATCCCCTCGAGGCCCTGGGTCCCTTGCTTCTCTCCCAGGCCGCCGGCGATGATGATGACCGACCGGGCCTTGCCGTTCTCCGTGATCTCCTTCATCACGTCGTAGCTCTGTTCGGCGCTGAGGGTCAGGACGAACATGTCCACCGCCCCGGGGAGGTCCCGCACCGTCGGCACGCAACGGCAGCCTTCGATCTCCACCGCTCCCGGCTTAACGACGAAGACGCGCTCTTTCGGGAAGCCGTTCTTCAGGATATTGTTGAGAATGATGTGGCCGATGTTCATCTTCTCGGAGACGCCGATGATGCCGATCGAGTCCGGCCGGAGGAGGTTCCGGATCTGCCCGTACGGCCGGGCCGTGAGTTCCCGGTGCGCCCTCGAGAACCGGCACAGTCCGTCCAACGGCACGAGCTTTCCCTTGCGGATGACGAGCGGATTGACCTCGAACTCCTCGATGACGTAGGGCGAGTCCCCCGCGTATGCCGAAAGGGCGCGGGCAAGCTCAACGAACCGGAGGATCGAACCGGCCAGGCTCTCCGGCGTGATGAGAGGCTTCCGCCCACGGAAAGCCTTTGCCGTTTTGCCGAAAAAGGCGAGAGGCTCGAGCAAGGACCGGAAGCGGCCCTCGTCAAAAAGATGGACCGAGAAAAGCGAGACGGCCTTCCCTTCCCGGATCTTCTCGTTCATGTATTCGACATCCAGGCCGCCCGCTCCGACGGTCATCACGGGGCCGAACTCCCGCGAATCCTTGACCCCGGCCAGGATCTCCGACCCGAAGCCGACATTGTCGTAGGCGACCTTTTCGCAGACGAGGATGCCGCGGATCGAAGCCTCGACGTCCTTGCGCGCGGGCCCGCCTTTCTCTCCGGGCTTTTCGAACTTCCTGGCCCATGTCTTAAAAGTCGCGGGGACGGAGGCGAGCATCTCCCCGACCGCCCGGTTCACGGCCGCCGCATCGGCTTTCACGAACCGGACGCCGCCCGCGTCGGACTTGTGCTGGATAAGCGGCGAGACGACCTTGAGGACGACGGAAGTCGTTCCGAGCGCGGCCAGGTCCCGCGGCCTCGCCTTTTTCCCTTTTTCCAGGAAAAAGAAACGGGGCACGCCGAGGCCCGCGGCCTTCAACATCGCATAGACTTCGTGTTCCAGTAAGAACGACCGGCCGTCTTTTTCGGCGCCGGCAAGTATTTTATTGACCCTGTCGAGATGGATGTTCATGGACGTTTTAAGCCGCCGCGGCCCTGCCCAGCTCGAACGCCTTCAAGTTGGCCTGGACGACGTTCTCGCCGCGCGTCTTGAACAGGACCTCGATGAAGCGCCGCAAGGTCTCTTCCCTCAGGATCAGGTGCTTCGAAGCCGCGCCGAGCATGACCGTGTTCTGGGCCTTGGACGTCCCGGCCTCCTTGGCGATCTTCTCCGAATCGACGATGACACATGTCCCGGCGTTCCGGATGCCGGCCAGGACGCTCTCGATTGGCGGGTAATCGGGAATGTTGATGTAGGGCGTCGAGCTGGTCACGACGATGCCGTCCGGCCGGAGGTATTCCAGGTAACGCAAGGCCTCGAGCGGTTCGACGCTCAGGATCATATTGGCCTCTCCCTTGGGGATAAGGTCGCTCCAGATGCGCTCGCTGGAAAGCCTCATGTGCGACTGGACCGCGCCTCCCCTCTGAGCCATGCCGTGGACCTCGGCCTGTTTGAACGACAGCCCTTCCGCGAGGGCCGCGTTGTCGATGACGAAGGCGATCGAGAGGATCCCCTGCCCGCCCACTCCCGCCAGAATGATGTCCTGCTTCAAGACTCAGCTCCTCCTCTTCTTCCGGGTTTCCTGGACGCACTCGCGGACGGCCACGATGACCGAGAGGCCCTTGTGGTCGAGTTCTTCCTTGATGATCCGGACATTCTTCTCCAGGTTCTTGGGAAGAGGCTCGATCGTCCGGATGTGCTCCTTCTTCACCCCGAGCCCCTCGAGGATCTTCAGCAGGTTCTCGCCCGTGCCGTAACTCGGCTGGCCGCCCGTCATGGCGGTCGTGGCGTTGTCGAAGATCATGACCGTCATATCCGCGTCGGCCGCAGCCGCGCTGAGGAGCGGCGTCATCCCCGAGTGGGCGAAGGTCGAGTCGCCGATGACCGCGACCGACGGCCGGACGCCAGCGTCCGAGCCTCCCCGGGCCATGCTGATGCTCGCGCCCATGCAGACGCACGTCTGGATGGCGCTGTACGGGGGCAGGGCGCTCAGCGTGTAGCAGCCGATGTCCGAGAAGACGTTGGAGCCGGATCGTCCTTCCAGGGCCTTGTTGAGGGCTTTGACTGTATCGGCGTGCGGACAGCCGGCGCAGAGCTGCGGGGGACGGTTGGCGAGCTTGACGTCCCCGGCGTCCCGGACCGGGAGTGGCGCGAGCCCTAAGGCCTTCCGGACGATGTCGGGCGAAAGCTCTCCTGTGAGCGGCAATTCGCCCGTGAGCTTCCCCTTGAGCGCCTTGCCGGGGATACCAAAGAATCCCTTCAGTTCGCGCTCGATGAGGGGGTACCCCTCCTCTATCACCAGGGCCGTATCCACGTGCTCGAACAGCCGGGCTATCATCGACTCGGGCAGCGGATAGCTCGCGATCTTTAAAACCGACGGGGCCGGGCCGCCGCCCGCCAGGCTTTCCCGTAAATAGTTGTAGGCGATCCCGGAAGCGATGACGCCGAGCGAACGGTCTTTAGGGTTGAGCTCGAGTTTGTTGAAGGGCAGGCTTTCGGACAACTTGACCATGTCAGCCTGCTTCTCGAGGAGGAGCTTGAACCGGCGCCGCGCGTTGGCGGGTAGAAGCGTCCAGTCCTTCGGATCGCCGTAGCGGAGTCCATTCTGGGCCCTCGCCTCCCGCGTCGCGACCGACGACCGGCTGTGGGCAAGGCGCGTGACCATCCGGACCATGACCGGGAATCCCAGCTCTTCGGAGATGTCGAAGGCCTGTCTGGTCATGTCGTAGGCTTCCTGGTGGTCCGAGGGCTCAAAACAAAATACCTGGGCGAACTGGGCGTAGAAACGGCTGTCCTGCTCGTTCTGGGAGCTGTGCATGCCGGGGTCGTCGGCGCTGACCACGACAAGCCCGCCGTTGGCCCCGGTGATGGCCGAGTTCATGAACGGGTCGGCGGCGACGTTGAGACCGACGTGCTTGAAGGAGACCATGGACCGCTTGCCGGCGAACGAGACGCCGAGGGCCTCCTCGTAGGCCGTTTTTTCGTTGACCGACCAGACGGCCGTGAACTTCCTGCCGCCTTCGGAGGCCCGGATAAGATATTCCAGGATCTCCGAGGCCGGCGTCCCCGGATAGGAATAGGCGGCCGAAATCCCGGCGTGGACGGCGCCCAGGGCGACGGCTTCGTCTCCGAGAAGGATCTCGTTTGTCATGTCGCGTTGCTTCTCTTTCTTCGACGTTGTTCGCCGGCGATGAAACAATGGAAACCGCTGACGGATCGGAACATGGGCTGAGGGCTAAGGATACAATCCCGCCGGCGGATGTGTCAAGCGAACGCGGGGCATAGGTCCCCGAAATTCATTGAGAATCTTCCCGCCGGCGCCGAATGACGTCCCAGAGGCCGGCGTTGCGGATGCCCAGTTTGGCGGGGTCGAACGAGAGCGGCCGGCCGCTTTTCCTCTGGGCCTCATAGTCCTTCAGGGTGGCCAGGCCGACCCGGGTCAGCAGAAGGATGGCAATGATGTTGAGCCAGGCCATCAACCCCACGCCGATGTCCCCCATCCCCCAGGCCAGCTTGGCCGTCCGGATCGAGCCGAAAAAGGTCATGGCCAGCAGAAAGACCCTGGCTACAGGGATCATGATCCGGCTCTTGTTCTTGAACAGGTAGGCCACGTTGGATTCGGTGTAATAGGCATAGGCCATCAGGGTGGTGAACGCAAAGAACAGCAAGGCGAAGGCCACGAACTGACTGCCGAAACCGTTGATCAGGGTGTCGACGGCGCGCTGGGTCCAGGCCGGGCCGGCTTCCACGCCGGGCAGGTTCTCGACCAGGTAACCTCCGCGGCCGTTGCCGGTGTTGTACATCCCGGTGATCAGGATCATGAACCCCGTCGCACTGCAGACCAGGAGGGTGTCGACGTAAACCGAGAACGCCTGGACGAGCCCTTGCTCGGCGGGGTGCCTGACTTCGGCGGCGGCCGCGGCCTGCGGCCCGGTCCCCTGGCCGGCCTCGTTGGAGAAAATGCCCCGTTTGACGCCCCAGGCGATGGCGGAGCCGACGATGCCTCCGAAGACGGCGTTCTTCCCCAGGGCGGAGGAAAAGATCAAGGATAAGACGGCCGGGAGGCGCTGGATGTTCAGGGCGATGATGATCAGGGCCATCAGGATGTAGCCGATCGCCATGAATGGGACAAGCAGCTCGGCCGCCTTGCCGATGCGCTTGACGCCGCCGAAAATGATCAGCCCCAACAGCGCGGTGACCGCGAGACCCGAGATGGCCGGCGTGACGGCCGGATAGGCGATCTGAAAGGCCGTGGCGATGCTGTTGGCCTGGATCCCCGGCAGAAGGATGCCGCAGGAAAGGACGGTGACGACCGCGAATATCATGGAATACCATTTCAGCCCCAGGCCTTTATCGATGTAGAAGGAGGGACCGCCGCGATAGACCCCGCCGATCTCTTCTTTCCACACCTGGGCCAAAGCGGCCTCGATATAGGCGGACCCGGCGCCCAGGAAGGCGATCACCCACATCCAGAACAGGGCCCCCGGACCGCCCATGCCGATGGCCGTGGCGACCCCCGCGATGTTCCCCGTGCCGACCCGGCCGCCGAGGGCCATGGCAAATCCCTGAAAGGAGGAAACGCCGGACTGGGACGACTTCCCCTTGAACAATTGCGTGATCATGTCCTTCAGGAGCCGAACTTGAAGGAAACGCGTGCGCAACGAAAAGTAGGTCCCGGCAGCCAAACAGAGCACCACCAAAGGCGTGCTCCAGACATAACCATTGATCAGGTCCACCAACGCTTGAAGATTCACGATCAGCCTCCATGAACTCTAAAGGATCCTATCCTATCCATTATGGATCTCAGACTCAAGAACATCCGCTAATCTTATTATTCCTATATAATTATGTTGAAAACCGCAGGACAATGGACTAAGATAGGTGTGGAAATGTTCAGATCAAGGAGGCAGGCATGATCAGGCTTTCGACCAAGGGCCGCTACGGGACACGGCTCATGCTGAACCTCGCCCAAAGGTATCGAGACAGCGACACCCACCCCGTCATCCTCAAGAACATCTCCGATGAAGAGGAGATCTCGATCCGTTACCTCGAGCAGATCATCATCCCCCTCAAGATCAACAAGCTCGTCAAGAGCATCCGCGGCGCCGGCGGCGGCTACACCCTGGGCAAGAGCCCCTCACAGATCAACCTCCGGGAGATCCTGCATGCCCTCGAAGGCTCTTGCTGCCTCGTCGAATGCGTCGAGGAGGAGCCGGCTTGCGAACGCCTCCCCTACTGCGCGACCTACGACGTCTGGAAGGAAGCCACGATGCTCCTCAAGAACTACTTCGAGAGCATCACGCTCGCGGACTTGGTCAAGATCGCCGATAAAAAACAGCATAACCCCAAGGCCAAAATAGCAAAGTCCAAGGCCCATTGACCCAGGGGCCCAAGATGCTCGCCTCACGGGTGACCCGGACGCGCCGCCGGGAACGATTCTAAAGATGAAATCCGTTTGGAGATTGTTCAGCTCCGTCAAGCTGGCCATCGTCCTTTTCATCATCCTCACCCTGGCCTCCATCCTCGGCACTCTGATCCCCCAGCAGCGCGCCCCGGCCGAATACCAGGCCCACTACGGCAACTTCTCGCGCCTCGTAACGGGTCTTGACCTCGACCGCCTCTACCAGTCGGCCTGGTTCATCGGCCTGCTCCTCCTCTTCGGCCTCAACCTCGTTGTCTGCAGCCTTACGCGCCTGACGCCGAAGCTCCGTAAGACTTTCGGGAGCGCCTGGACCGTCGAACCGCGCGATCTCGCGTCTTTGAAAACTAAGGACTCTTTCACGAAACGCTTAGGCTTAGAAGCCTTTATCGCCGCCGCCCGCACCGAACTCGGCCGCCGGCGTTTCCGCGTCGCCGCGAAAAACGAATCCGGCCGCGCTCTCCTCCGCGCCCGCAAGCATACGCTCGGCCTCTTCGGGTCGGACATCGTCCACCTGGGCGTTCTCATCATCCTGGCCGGAGGCATCATCAGCGGCCTCGGCAAGTACCGGTCGGACATCTCCGTCTCCAAAGGTCAAACCGTCCCGGTCCCGTCGCGCGCCATCTCGCTCCGCCTCGACAAGTTCGAGACCGAGTATTATCCCATGGGCGCCGTCAAGGCCTGGAAGAGCACGGTCACGATCTTTGAGGGGGGGGCCCCCCGCCTCACGCGGACCATCGCCGTCAACCATCCCCTGAGCTACAAGGGCGTCGTGTTCTACCAGAGCAGTTACGGCTGGGACTGGGAGAACCCGGCCCTCGAGCTTCGGGTCAAGAAAAAAAGCGATCCCGCCTTCCTCAAGACCATCAGCCTCAAACCCGGCGGGAAGGCCGCCCTGGACGACGGGACGGAGATCACCGCCGTCCGCTTCCTCCCCGACTTCGTGATCGGCGCGGACAACGAGCCGGCGACCCGTTCCTGGGAGCCCGACAACCCCGCCGTCCTCGTCGAAGTCTACCGAAAGGCCGCCCGCGTCTTCTCCGGCTGGGTCTTCGCCAAGTACCCGGAGTTCACCCACTTCCGCAACTCCGGCGAGATGGACCTCGCCTTTGAGCTCGCCTCTTACAAGGCCCCGCAGTTCTCCGTCCTCCAGGCCGCCTCGGACCCGGGCGCGCCTGTCATCTGGACGGGCTGCGTCCTCCTGATGCTGGGCCTTTTCTTCAGCTTCTATTGGCCGCCGCGCGAGATCAAGCTCGTCCTCGAAGGCCGCGAGGGCCCGTCCGTCGCCGTCTCGGCCGGCGGGCCGGCTTCCAAAGGCCGTGACCGCTTCGAGGAAGAGTTCGCCTCGATCATGGCCGTCCTCAGGAGAACTTCATGAACGAACCGACGTTTTTCCTTCTGGCCTTCCTGGCTTACGTCTTGTCCGCGCTGGCCTATTTCGGAATGCAGCTTTTTCGCAAGGAGAAGTGGGCCAAAACGGGCTACGTCCTGGCCGTTACGGGCCTCGCCGTCCACACCCTGGCCCTCGCCGCCCGGACCGTCAAGAGCGGCCATGCCCCGTTCACGAACATGTACGAGTCAATCTCCTTCCTTGCCTGGGCGTCCGCCCTTGCCTATGTCCTCATGGAAGGGAAGTTCAAGATCCGGAAGACGGGACCCTACGTCATGCTCATCGTCGTCGCCCTGATGGCCATCGCCTCCTCACCCCTGATGCCCAAAGAAGCGACGCCCCTCGTTCCCGCCCTCCAGAGTTACTGGCTGTGGCTCCACGTCTCGGTGACGCTTCTCGGCGAGGCTTTTTTCGCCGTTGCCTTCGTCTCAAGCCTCCTCTTCCTCCGCGCGGACGCCAAGGGCCGCAAGCCGAAGGGCGAGGAACGAGCCCGGGCCGCCGAGCGCTACGACGCCATGAGCTACCGGGCGATCGCCGTGGGCTTTCCCCTCTTCACGCTGGGTGGGCTCGTCTTCGGGATGATCTGGGCCTACAAGGCTTGGGGCTCATACTGGAGCTGGGACCCGAAGGAGGTCTGGTCGCTCATCACCTGGCTCGTCTTCGCCCTCTACCTCCACACCCGGATCGTCCTGGGCTGGAAGGGGCGGCGGGCGGCCTTCATCGCCGTCCTGGGTTTTCTGGCCGCGCTCTTCACTTATTTCGGGGTCAATTATCTTCTGACCGGATTGCACAGTTACGCGTAAGAATACGAAGAAGAAAGGAAACTGAATAGATGAAAACGCACGGCAAACAAGCCCTCGTCGCTTTCATCGCCGTAGCAGCAGGCCTGGCCATCCTCCTCGCCGTCGACCTCCCGACCTATGTCGGGGCCGGAAAATGCAAGGACTGCCACCGGACGAACAGCCAAGGGCGGCAATATCCCATCTGGGAGTCGAGCAAGCACGCCCAGGCCTTTAACAACCTCAAGACCGAAGCGGCCAAGACGAGCGCGACGGAGGCCGGCATCACGGGCGCGCCTGAGCAGTCCCCCGTGTGCCTCAAGTGCCACGCTCCTCTAGCCGAAAAAGCGCCGGAGCTCGCGACCGAGGGCGTCACCTGCGAGGTCTGCCACGGTCCCGGCAGCAACTACAAGAAGCTCAATGTCATGATGAACCACGATGAGGCCGTCAAGAACGGCCTCATCGCCTACGCCTCGACCGACGCCGTCAAGACGTTTTGCCTGAACTGCCACTCCAACGCCAACGGCAAG
>Ga0315293_10003470_pt1 | contig 15166 bp, 8 predicted proteins | sample YL17G13_20_MG_FD_203071 | JGI IMG/M metagenome (GOLD analysis project Ga0315293, IMG submission 203071) | Sediment microbial communities from Yellowstone Lake, YNP, Wyoming, USA - YL17G13_20 | ecosystem: Environmental > Aquatic > Freshwater > Lake > Sediment | place: USA: Wyoming | collected...
GAAAACAGCAGGATGTATATATGCCAAATAAAATCATGACTATCTCATCAGGTGCGGTGCTATTAAAAATAAACTCGACCACACAATAGCCACAGTTTGCCAGATATTGGCATGCATTTCGTTGGTCGTTACGGAGACGAGGCTACGTTGTTCCGGCTGGCCGGCCAACTGGAAGAAGCAAAACCCTGGATTGACCGCATACCTCCTATTTACTCACGAGAGGTTCCGTAGTATACTTCATCTGTTGTGCAGCTCATAGAGGAATGGCTACAAAAATGATACTTATGCCTCATGTGAAGAAACAAACAACTTTTTGGGATACTACATCGCACATAATTTGGAGTTGACTGGTGTTAAGATCATATACATTGACAACATCCTCATACTTATGTTCTTCTGGGAAAAGGTCGGTTAGTAAATTGGGCGTTTCTAAGAGATTGTCTTTGTTAAAGACCACGTTTTCCTTCTGTGGGAAAAGGGCGACATAAAATATGTCACTTTCAACCAGGTCCTGGAAAAAATGAGTGCCAAAAGAAAGCTCCGGCATCAGATTGCCGCCTTCATAAGCTATTTCAACAAGCACGGCAATTTTATTGATTTCAGCAAAATTAACCGGAACTCCCAAACTTGGAGTGGTTGTACCCCATCTGCCGGGACCAAACAGGATGGTTGGAGTAATTTCTCTACTAACTATCTGCCTATTTAGCTTGCCTATTAGCCTTGCTATACTATATTTCTGCGAAATCGGAGTTTCCACATATGCCTGTGGGTCGACATAAATAATTCTTTTAATTAGCTGGGAAATACTACCTCCCATAGTGTAGCCCTGTGAAGCAAAAAGAATTTTTTCAGATTTGATGTTTTCTGGAAGTTGCACACCTGCTTTTATACCTTTGGTTTGCAAAGGCCTGCACTGAACTAAATTAATCTTGAACATATCGTCATCTGTGAAGTTAACTGTGAATTCGATGTCCACAGGATATTGATAATAATTTTCAAGGATCTTTAGCATTTTCTGCATTATTTCTGTAAAGTTGGTGTTTGACAGCAGCTTCTTAAATGTCAGGAGCCAATATCTTTGAGTTTTCATACCCAGCTCTTTCATCTTTCGCTCGGTATGCAGATCTGAATCTACTATCAAGTCCAGTTTCATATTGATTTCATCATTCAATAGATCAGTCACACTAATAGTTCTTAAACAGTTTTGGCTGGTATCAAGAAGATCGACATTATGTTGTGAGAATCTGCTTTCACCTTCTCTATCTGCATAAGGCCGTAATAGCGGTTGGTCCAAAGCTATTGTTTGCGGGTAATCATCCTCAACACGATCTACAGCCCTGGTCCCCAAGCCGAAGACGAGTCTGAGCATGCCGGCTTTGGGGTCAAGTTCAGGTTTCCAGACAAAAGTATTATATGAGACACCTACGCCGGCCAGGTCGGGGAAGAAGTAACTTTTCTTATACGAGCCTGATACGCGTTGGACGAGCAAGGCCATTTGTTCATCCTGTTGGTCGAGTCCCCGCTGCAAGCGATAGGCAAGTGCATCCTCATCCATAGTGCTGGCATAAACTCTTCGTACAGCTTCCTCGAATTCAGCGTAACGCTGTTCGGGATCACCCTGATTTACGAGAAACAAGCTTTCATATTTTCCAGCAAATGCATTGCCAAACGAATCTTCCAGCAGACTGCTTGACCGGACAATAATCGGTGATTGGCCAAAATATTCTATTATCTCCTGAAACCGCTCACGAACCTGATCGGGAAATTTGCCTCGCAGGAGATTTTCCCTCATTTCAGGAGCTATATTAAAGTAGCCTTCTTTTGTTTTCTGCTTCATAAGCAGTTTCCACCAGCCGTTTTCAACTATATAGCTGTAAAACACATCTGACCCGACATAAAATGAATCATGAGGCTCCAGATAGTGGTTCCAATCCAACGACTTGTCGTCTGAAAGGATTTTTTGAGCCAGCAGCATTCCGGCGGCCTTGCCGCCGATAAAGCCGCTGCCAATCAATCTGCTTTTGATATTTATTAAATCCTCAAGAGAGAAACTATTTTGAGCAAGCTGCGAAATTCTTTTTTCTCGTCCAACCATTATTCTGCAAAGCTCTCGGACAAGTTCTTTAACGTCTTTTGAGTCCGAAGGTGCTTTTGTTAAACTGTTTGCTTTCATAAACAGGCGGTCCCAGTAGTCCAAAAATCTTGCCGAACCATTCGGGCTTTTCTGAGAAATGTGACTTAAAAGCTTACTCGCATCAACGCTGCTTATGACAGGTGTAAATTCTTCGCCTCGTTGCAAATGAGGCAAAAACATTGTAGGCGAATATCTTTTCCATGCTTTTAAAGGATGTATGTAAAAGTTTCCGTCAAAATTATAAATATCCAGCAGCAGCTGGGTTGTTTCGCGGATACGGGCAACCGTCTGGAAAGAATGATAATTTCGCAGTATGGCGAAGTAGGCAATTGTATCTAACTCAAAAAGGTAAGGGCAAGTAACCATAAAGAAATTGCCAACCATCAAATCTGTGGCCCAGGCACTTAACAAGTCTGAAAGGCAATCAAATACGTAATAGGCTTCGGTACCTTCCTGGGAGATTATAGCGTGCACCTGTGTAGAAAAACTTTCGAAACCACCCTTGGCATCGAGTTGATATAATGTCACTCCCGGCTGATTTTCGATTAGAGGTTTATGTTGGGCAAACCTCATATAAATAATGTTTCTTTTGTCTTCCAGGGCTTTTTTTATATATGGCATAACAAAGTGACTATAGTCTTCGATACTATCCACCTGCCAAACAATGTTGTCCCCCTTTTTCAAATCGCAAATTATTTTATCTAAACCTTTAAGGCCTGTACTTGCCCAAGCTGTCATAAATCAACCTTTCTTTTTAGAGTATCTTCTGTAATCAATATCTAATTCTTTGATTTTATACCGTATGATTCTTGCTGTAGCTTTTAGATCTCGGGCCGTTGCTGCCAGATTACCATTGGAGCGTTTAAGTGCATCAATAATCAAGTCCCGCTCGAACAAATTACCCCTTTCTTTTAGTGAACCGGTGCCAATTGTACCTGTTGCGTCTGAGGTCTGCAAAGTCGGAGGGAGGTGATGTCCATGGATAACGCCGTCACTGCTTAAGAGCACCGCTCTTTCGATACAGTTCTCAAGCTCTCGTACATTGCCCGGCCAATGATACGAAACCATCATATTGATCGCAGAGGTGCTGATTCTTCGGATGTCTTTGTTCATCTTTTTCGAATATCTTTCTACAAAAAAGTCAGCTAAAAGCAGGATATCATCCTTACGATTACGTAAAGGGGGCAATAAAATTGGAAACACATTTATTCGATAATAAAGGTCCTGGCGAAAAGTACCTTTGTCCACATCATTTTCCAGGTCACGGTTCGTTGCTACGATAATTCTGGCATTTGTTTTTAACGTTCGGTTACTTCCGACACGTTGGAATTCTTTTTCCTGAAGAACGCGCAGCAGCTTTACTTGCGTGGCAGAAGAAAAGTCACCTATTTCATCAAGGAGTATGGTGCCGTTGTTTGCTTCCTCAAGCCGACCTTTACGAGTTTGTATAGCCCCTGTAAAAGCACCTTTTTCATGGCCGAATAACTCACTTTCAAGCAGGTTTTCATTCAAAGCGGCACAGTTAATTTTCACAAAAGGCCCATCACTTCTTGGACTGGAAAATGCAATAGCGTGGGCAACTAATTCTTTTCCTGTTCCTGATTCACCACGTATAAGTACCGTTGTGTCGCTGCTGGCAACCTGGTGGATTTGACGATATACATCACGCATAGCATTGGAATTGCCGATTATATTCTCGGGGCGGAACCTATCTTCCAATTCATATCGCAAACGCAAATTCTCATCTTCAAGTGCCTGGCGTTCGATCCTGGCCTGGCGGCGAGTTCTTAAATCGTTTGCAATCATACTTGCCACAATACTCACCATCCGCATTTCTTCGTCCAGCGGAGCTGTTTCTTTAAAGGGTCTATCAACTGAGATCGTTCCAATCACATCATTGTTAATGGAGATAGGAACACAAATAAAACTTAAATCCTGCTTTGTAACGTTCCACCTTTCGAAACGATTCAAGAACAAGGGCTCTTGGGAGACTTTTGGAACAATCATTGACTTGCCGGTCTGCATAACCTTACCAGTTATGCCTTCTCCGATTCGATATGTAATCCTTTGGCTTTGTTCCTGCGAAAGGTTATGAGCAGTTTCGATTCTGATTTCTTTACCGTCCAGTGCAAGAAGTGTGATTGTACCTCTGGCTAGGCCAAGGTCTTTATCGAGGATATCTAAAATCGTAGCAAGGGTCTCTTGCTGGCGTGTACCGGCACTTAGTATTTGGCTAACTTTATAGAGGATTTCGAGATGTGGTACCGGATGCGGGACATATGCTCCACCATAGTGCAAAAGTGTTGTTTTCTTGGCCATTTAATGAAGCTCCTCATTAATTATTGCGTGACAGAATTGTAACATAATTCTACGAAAATGCAAACCATTTTTTCAGATAAAACCTTAACACACCGGATTTAATGTCGTAACTAATTTATTTACAATATGATATGTAAGGCAAGTTTTGTCGGATTAACATATTGCTAAATATACACTTTTGAAATCCACTCCCCTTTTAAAGATACAATTATGTTGCAAATTTTCAATATATTACAAAATTGTCGCAATTGTTACTCCAACCAGAAGTATAGTATTAAATGCATCTCCTTCTGGGACAAGCGGTTACGGTTTTATTATAACATTGGCACATTCGTTGCTCATCTACCAATGGCCTATCAAGAATTAGGCCTCAAAATAAAATGGATTGATCCAGATGGGAAAAATGAAAATTTCAGTTTCGGCTCTTTATTTATTGGTATGTCATACCATGAGTGTTCCTGGGTATGCCAAAATCGATTATACGCTAAGTGCTGATTTTTTGGGTAAGTATGTCTGGCGAGGGCAAAATATAAATAATAAAAGTGTTTTTCAGCCATCAGGTTCCCTAAATAATTATGGTTTTACAGTCTCTATCTGGGGCAATCAGGATTGTACCAGTGTGAACAGTCACAGCGGTAACTTCACTGAATTCGATTATACACTTGACTATACCCATGCTATCCCCGGTATTGACGGCTTGAGCGGTTCGGCTGGTGTGATTTATTATACATTTCCTCATACCAAATCACCAGCCACGACCGAGGTGTACGGTAGCCTTAGTCTTACCAATGTGCCGCTTACTCCTTCAATTAAAATTTATCGCGACGTTGATGAGTTTATGGGTACCTACTATCAGTTTGGCATTGGCAGAACGTTTGAAAAGGTCGCCATATGGAGCAAGAAGTGCTACTGTGGGCTGGCTTTGGGCGCAAGTGTTGGTTATGGCGATGATACATATAACAAAGGTTATTTCACCACCGTCAAAAACGGCGGCTTCAATGATTTGATTCTGACAGCAGGTTTGCCGGTTTGTTTTGACGCCTGGATGGTCAAGCCGAATATAAATTTTTCAACTATGCTTAGCGATTCTGTACGCTCAGCAACAAATAAAAGCGACAATCTCTGGGCAGGCGTGAGTATTTCCATAAGTTTTTAGTTTAACGCGCGATGCAGTAAAACGAAAGAAGGAGAATTTTGTATGAACAAGCTATTAACGTTGATTTTGGTTGTGTTGTGTTTATCGACTGCTAATGTTTTTGGCGAATCTGGCACAATACAATTACAGCAGACTGCAATCGCTATCCCAACAGCACTAAAAGTTGATACTGGCGATACGGCGTGGGTATTGATGTCTTCTGCGTTTGTGATGCTTATGACGCCAGGCCTTGCTTTTTTCTACGGCGGCCTTGTCAGACGTAAAAATTACCTCAGTATTCTCATGCAGTGCTTCATCGCTTTGGCTGCCCTGAGCATTCAATGGGTACTATTTGGCTACAGCCTTGCTTTTGGGCCAGGAAAGGGATTCTGGGGCGGATTGCAATGGTTCGGATTAAACGGTGTGGGTTTTGAGCCGTACCCGGCTTATGCTGCCACGATTCCACATAACGCATTTATGATTTTTCAGGGGATGTTTGCTGTAATAACGCCCGCACTGATTATTGGAGCATTCGCCGAGAGAATGAAATTTTCAGCATTTCTGATATTTACGCTGCTCTGGGCAACATTTGTATATGACCCAATCGCTCACTGGGTCTGGGGAGTCGGTGGCTGGCTGAAAGACCTTGGCGCATTGGACTTTGCAGGCGGTACGGTAGTGCATATAAATGCCGGTATTGCGGCATTAGTAACGGCGATTGTAGTCGGTAAAAGAAAATGTTATGAAAAGCATCCAACTGCACCGCATAATCTGCCGTTCAGCGCGCTGGGGGTAGCGTTACTATGGTTCGGCTGGTTTGGGTTTAACGCTGGAAGCGCTTTGGGTGCCAATGCTCTGGCAGCAAACGCTTTTATTGTAACCAACACAGCCGCGTCAGCAGCGGCGCTATGCTGGGCGTTGCTGGACTGGTCATTCAATGGCAAACCCACAATGCTCGGTACCATAAGCGGTGCAGTAGCAGGATTAGTGGCTATTACACCTGCGGCAGGATTTGTCGGGGTAGGTGCAGCGATAGCGATAGGCTTGCTCGTAAGTGTATTTTGTTTTGTTGCAGTAGGGTTTGTAAAACACAAGTTCGGTTATGATGATTCTCTGGATGCTTTTGGTGTTCACGGTATAGGCGGTATCTTTGGCGCTTTAGCAACAGGATTATTTGCTTCCAAGGCAATCAACGCTGCCGGCGCAGACGGCCTGTTCTTCGGAAATACCCGGCAATTTACGATACAGCTTATCGCTGCAGCTGTAACAGTGGTGTATGCCTTTATAGCTACATTGGTTATCTACAAGTTAGTGGACATAGTCATTGGTGTGCGGGTTGTCGAAGAAGAAGAGGCAATTGGGCTCGACCTTACCCAGCACAATGAACGGGCTTATACAATGTTGGAATAATAAAGAAGGGAATTTTTGTATGAAGTTAATAATCGCCATAATTCAGCCGCACAGGCTCGAGTGCGTCAAAGAAGAACTCTACAAAGCCGAAGTTAATCTCATCACAGTCAGTGAAGTGCTTGGCCACGGCAGGCAAAAAGGAGTTACCGAAATTTATCGCGGGATGAAAGAAACAGGCAATCTTTTAAGAAAAGTCCGCCTTGAAATTGCCGTGAATGATAATTTTGTCGAACCCACGATAAATGCCATCACAAAAGGCGATCAGACAGGCCAAACAGGTGACGGGAAAATTTTTGTTCTTCCGTTAGAAGAATGTATTCGGATTCGTACAAGTGAAAGAGGCAGTGAAGCGATTGGTTAAATTATATAATTAAACTATTTTTTTTAAAAGGAAATAAATAATGACGCCTAAGGAGTTTTTTGAATTTGCAAAGAAAAACAACGCAAAGATGATGGACCTGAAATTTGTCGATTTACTTGGTACGTGGCAGCACTGCACCTTCCCTGTGGAGTTTCTGGACGAAAAGGCCTTTAAAGAAGGTCTCGGTTTCGACGGTTCGTCAATCCGCGGCTGGAAGCCGATTCACCAATCAGATATGATGGCTGTCCCGGACCTTAGCACTGTGGTTATGGATCCGTTTTTCGCTAAACCTACAGCGAGCATTCTTGCGGACATTTTTGACCCGATTACACGCGAAGAGTATAATCGCGACCCGCGAAATATCGCCAAAAAGGCGGCAGAATTTGCGAAAAAGAGCGGGTTGGCGGATGCAGCATATTACGGCCCTGAGCCGGAGTTTTTTATCTTTGATGAAGTTCGTTATGAACAGAACCAACACACGGGGATGTACCATATCGATTCTGTCGAGGGCTCATGGAACACAGCCAGATTTGAGGAACCAAACCTTGGCTACAAGCCGAGTTACAAAGGCGGTTATTTCCCTGTAAGCCCAACTGACACCCAGCAGGATATCCGGGCCGAAATGGTCGAGGAAATGCAGAAGGTCGGAATTGTGGTCGAGAAACACCATCATGAAGTTGCCACGGGGGGACAAGCCGAAATAGATATGCTCTTTGCACCGCTGGTTAAGATGGCCGACAATCTTATGTGGTACAAGTATATCGTCAGGAACGTGGCCAAACGCCACGGCAAGACGGCAACGTTTATGCCCAAACCGATATTCCAGGACAACGGTTCCGGTATGCACACGCATTTTTCGCTCTGGAACAGGGGCGTCAACCTGTTTGCCGGAAAAGGCTATGCGGGACTGTCCGAACTTGCTCTGCATGCTATTGCCGGGCTCATCACACATGCCCCGGCCATTCTGGCCTTTGCCGCACCGACAACAAATTCGTATCGCCGGCTTGTGCCCGGCTTCGAGGCGCCGGTAAACCTGTGCATGTCTGCCCGCAACCGTTCGGCCGCATGCCGTATCCCGATGTACTCACCGAGCCCGAATTCAAAACGCGTCGAGTTCCGCTGCCCGGACCCGAGCTGCAACGGCTACCTTACCTTTGCAGCCATGCTCATGGCTGCCAACGACGGTATCAAACGCAAGCTCGACCCCGGCAAACCGATGGATGTGGATGTGTTCGAACTCTCCAAGGAAGAACTTTCCAAGACCAAGCAGGCGCCAGGCTCCCTCGAAGAAGCGATTGAATCGCTCGAAAAGGACTACAAATTCCTGCTGGAAGGTGATGTATTCACCCAAGACGTCATCGAGACGTGGATTAGCTGGAAACGAGAAAAGGAACTTGACCCGATGTCACTTCGCCCGCATCCTTACGAGTTCCATCTGTATTATGATTGTTAATGAAGAAATATAATTTTTTCTATGAGTGGAATAAGGCATATTCCTGATGGTCAGGGGTTGTACGAACTGCGTCGTGAGCATGACGGCTGCGGTATCGGTGCGGTTGTAAATATTAACGGCCGACGTGACCACTCCATTATCGAATATGGCAAGGAAATACTGGTTAACCTGCATCATCGCGGGGCAGTAGGTGCTGACGAAGTTACAGGTGACGGGGCCGGGATTCTATTTCAGGTTCCTCATGAATTTTTGCAGGCCGAATGTAATCGACTTGGGTTTTCTCTGCCGCCAGCTTCTAAATATGGTGTAGGCATGGTATTCGGTTTGCAGAATGGGGAGCTTCGCAAAAAATGTGATGATATACTCAAATCGGCACTTAGTCACTACGGTTTAAAGGTACTGGGCTGGCGAGATGTACCTGCTTCAAATGATTGTCTGGGCAAAATAGCTTTGGCATCCGAGCCAACAATAAGACAGATCTTTGTGGATGGCTCAGGATTGGAAGGTGAACTGCTGGAGCGAACATTATATTTGGCCCGCAAACGGACCGAAAAACTTGTCAGAAAAAATTTCGGCCAAAAAGGCGAGGATTTCTATGTGGCCTCGCTTTCTTGTAGAACAATTTGTTACAAGGGTATGTTTATGGCTTGGCAGTTGTTTGCTTATTATCCCGACCTTGCCGATGAACGTCTCAGTTCTGCCCTTGCCATCGTTCATCAACGTTACAGCACTAATACATTCCCAAGCTGGCATCTGGCACAACCCCTGCGATGTGTAGCTCATAACGGAGAGATAAATACATTAAGTGGTAATCGAAACTGGATGCAGGCTCGTCAGATGAAAATGTCCAGCGAAGCCTTCGGTGGCAATATCAATGACTTGTTTCCAATTCTTACTCCAGAGGCAAGTGACTCTGCATGTTTTGATAATGTACTTGAGCTGCTGGTTCGTTCCGGTCGAAGCTTGCCACATTCAATAATGATGATGATCCCCGAGGCATTCGGCCAACGTTACCATATCAGTACAGATAAACGCGCATTTTACGAATATCATGCATCTATAATGGAACCGTGGGATGGCCCTGCAGCGATGGTATTTACTGATGGAAGAATTGTTGGCGGAACACTAGACCGCAATGGTCTAAGGCCCTGCCGTTACCTTGTTACTACTGAAGGTTTGGTTATTATGGCCAGTGAAGCCGGTGTTGTACAATTCCCGCAGGGAAAAATCCGGCAAAAGGGACGTCTGCAACCAGGTCATATGTTTCTCGTTGATACGGTCGAGGGCAGGATAATTACTGATAATGAGATAAAAAGCAAGATTGCACGGCAAAGGCCTTATCGAAGATGGCTTGATGAAAACAAAATTGAACTTCGCGGCCTGTTTGATGTGCCCAAACTCCTGCATACTGATACAGATACGTTAGCTCAGAGGCTGCGGTTGTTCGGCTATACCCGTGAAGAGTTGAAAATGATTTTACTGCCAATGGCTTTAAACGCCCAGGAACCGATCGGCTCTATGGGTAATGATACACCTTTGGCAGTGCTTTCTGACAAGCCGAAACTGCTATTTAACTATTTCAAACAGCTCTTTGCCCAGGTGACAAATCCTGCGATAGATCCTTTGCGTGAAGGGTTGGTTATGAGCCTGATGAATTTTGTGGGCAAAAAGCCAAATATACTCGAGGAGACACCACACCACTGCCGACAGCTCAAGCTGCCGCACCCGATCTTGACTAATGAAGATATTGACCATCTGCGCACAGCAAAAAGGCAAGACCTTAAAGTTGCGACCATCTCATCAGTGTTTGATATTAATGTCGCTGATGTTGGTAGTGGTTTAAGACAGGCCCTCAGCGAATTGGTTGATTCTGCCCAGCAGGCTATCGAAGATGGTGCCTCGCTGATAATAATCAGTGACCACCAGGCTTCACAAACAAAGGCTCCGATTCCGTCACTTTTAGCAATATCTGCGGCCCACCATGGTCTACTCAACCGTGGTCTTCGCGGCGAAGCAGGATTGATTGTTGAAAGTGCAGAGCCACGTGAGGTTATGCATTTTTGCCTTTTGTGCAGCTTCGGTGCTAATGCGATAAATCCTTATCTGGCATTCGAAACGCTTGACTATCTTCAGCAGCAATGCCGACTTCCAGCGGACATGGAATCAGCCCAGATAGTGGACAACTATATTGCCGCAGTCAAAAAAGGTATTTTAAAAACAATGAGCAAAATGGGAATTTCAACGCTGCGAAGTTACACAGGTGCTCAATTGTTTGAGGCTATAGGCTTGAATCGTTCTCTTGTGGATGAGTACTTTACCGGTACAAGTTCGCGCATTGGTGGCGTCGGATTGGCGGAAATAGCACAAGAAGCTGTCTTTCGTCATAAAACTACGTTCGAGCAGCGCCCCGCTGGGGTGCTTGAATTGGATTTTGGCGGTGAATATCATTTTAGACATAACGGCGAGCAGCACCTTTGGAACCCTACAACGATAGCACGACTGCAGCATGCGGTTAAATACGCCGACAGCCAGGCTTATGATGATTATGCAAAGGCGGTAAATCAACAGACCCGAAATCTCTATACCTTACGTGGACTTTTTGAATTTGTTGATGGCAAACCAATACCAATTGAACAGGTGGAACCTGCTGGCCAAATAGTAAAAAGATTTTGCACCGGTGCAATGAGCCACGGTTCCATCAGCAAGGAAGCACACGAATGCCTGGCGGTTGCAATGAATCGTATAGGGGCAATGAGTAATACCGGCGAAGGCGGCGAAGATCCTTGCCGCTATACACCCGAATCTAATGGTGATTCGAAAAACTGTGCTATTAAACAGGTCGCCAGCGGAAGATTTGGGGTAACAATTAATTATCTGGCTCACGCAAAAGAGCTTCAGATAAAAATAGCACAAGGTGCAAAACCAGGCGAAGGCGGACAATTGCCCGGTCATAAAGTAACCGAAGAAATTGCGAAAATGAGATATTCAATGCCAGGCGTAACTCTTATTTCACCGCCACCACATCACGATATATACTCGATCGAAGACCTGGCACAGTTGATATATGACCTAAAGTGCAGCAATCCAGGCGTGCAAGTATCGGTCAAACTTGTCGCCGAAGTCGGAGTCGGCACAATTGCTGCCGGTGTTGCCAAAGGCAATGCCGATGAAGTTCTTATCAGCGGACATGATGGTGGGACAGGTGCAAGTCCGCTTTCTTCAATTAAACACGCTGGTTGCCCCTGGGAACTTGGACTGGCAGAAACTCAGCAGGTTTTGGTAATGAACAATCTGCGAAACCGAATCCGGGTTCAGGTTGATGGACAAATAAGAACCGGCAAAGATATCGTTATTGCGGCCTTGCTCGGAGCAGAGAGATTCGGCTTTGGTACAGCTGCATTGGTGACACTTGGCTGTGTCTTGTTGCGCAAATGCCATGAGGGAGCCTGTCCTTTCGGAATTGGTACCCAGGACCCGGAACTGCGGAAACACTTTTCCGGTAAGCCGGAATATGTTGAACGATTTATGTATTTTGTTGCAGAAGAAGTACGACAGATTATGTCTAAACTCGGGTTCAGAAGATTCGAGGATATGGTCGGCAGAGTAGAAAAACTCCGAACCCGCAAAGCGATCGACCACTGGAAGGCAAAGGGATTGGACTTTTCTGCCATCTTTCATCAGCCCGATATCTCCGATGGAAGCGGAAAAAGATATACTAATTCACAAGCCGACAAGCTTAGTGACCACCTTGATTGGCAGATATTAGATAAAGCCAAACCTGCACTTGAGCAGCAGAAGCAGACTATTGTAGAGATGCCGGTTCGCAATACAAACCGGACTGTCGGAGCAATTTTGAGCAATCGAATCATTAAAAAATTCGGCGAAAAAGGCCTGCCCGATGACACACTGCAAATTGTTTTGCAAGGTTCTGCGGGCCAAAGCTTCGGTGCGTTCCTTGCATCAGGTGTAACCCTAAAGCTGGTCGGAGAAAGTAATGACTATCTCGGTAAAAGCCTTTCAGGTGGAAGAATTATTGTCAAAACACCAGAAGGTTCACCGTTTATTAGTCATGAAAATATTATTGTAGGTAATACTGTACTTTACGGTGCTACCTCAGGCGAAGTTTTTATAAATGGTATGGCTGGTGAAAGATTCTGTGTGAGAAATAGCGGAGCAATCGCTGTTGTCGAAGGAGTTGGTGACCATTGTTGTGAGTATATGACAGGCGGATTGGTCGTGGTACTCGGGAAAACCGGATGTAATTTTGCAGCAGGTATGAGCGGAGGCCTTGCTTACGTGCTCGATGAGGCACAATTGTTTGATACGATGTGCAACCTTGATATGGTCGAGTTGGAAAGCGTCTGGAAGGAAACAGACAAAAATTTGCTGCACGCTTTGATCCAGCAGCATCTAAAGTGGACTGGCAGCAACCGTGCACAATACATACTGGACGCATGGCTTGATATGGTAGGAAAATTTGTAAAGGTTGTCCCGATAGATTACCGCAAGGCACTGGAAAAAATGCGTGCTGCTCAGCAGAGAGATACGGAAACAATCCCTGCAACTGAAGAGGTGTTTCAATGGGCGAAGTAAAAGGCTTTTTAAAATATAGACGTCAGGAAGTCGGCCATCGGCTGGTCACCAAAAGAATACATGATTTCGGCGAGCTTGACCTACCGCTTACTTCTGAGCAGATTCATCAGCAGACAGCAAGGTGTATGGACTGTGGAATACCGTTTTGTCATGGTGCAGGCTGTCCTCTTAAAAATCCCATACCTGATATAAACGAACTTGTGTATGAAGACAAATGGGAGCAGGCCTGCCAGATGCTTCATTTGGCTAACAATTTCCCCGAAATCACAGGCCGAGTATGCCCTGCCCCTTGTGAAGCTGCGTGTACGCTTTCCATTAACAATGAATCGGTGTTGATTAGACACATTGAGTTTCAGATTGTCGAACGCGGCTTCAAAGAAGGCTGGATCAAACCAATGCTTGCTAAGCTAAGAACTGGAAAAAGGATTGCGGTAATTGGTTCCGGCCCGGCGGGTTTGGCATCTGCTCAGCAATTGGCACGAGCCGGGCACAGTGTGATTGTCTTTGAAAAAGATAAGCAACTTGGAGGACTGCTGCGATACGGTATTCCGGACTTTAAACTTGCCAAAGAAATTATCGACCGCAGATTGGACCAGTTAACAGCCGAAGGTGTTGAATTTCAAACAGGTGTTAATGTTGGCGAAGATATTTCCACAAGGTATCTGAAAAAGATGTTTGATTGCGTCTGCCTGACAATGGGTGCAAGTCAGACTCGGGATCTCAACATAGTCGGCAGAGGTTACGAGAACATCCTGTTTGCTATGGATTATCTGAAGACACAGAACAAACTCTGCTCCGGCGAAGAAGTCGATGAATCTACAATTATCACTGCAAAGAACAAAGTTGTAGTTGTAATAGGTGGCGGTGATACTGGAAGCGACTGCATAGGAACAGCCAGAAGACAGGGAGCCAAAGAGATTCATCAACTGGAAATTTTGCCTGAGCCACCGGAAACCCGGCCACCTGATACGCCCTGGCCTATGTGGCCAAGAATTATGAGAACCTCTACTTCTCATGAAGAAGGCTGTCAGCGTCAGTGGAGCGTTATGACTAAGAAATTTTCAGGTATAGAAACTAGGGTTACCCAATTGCAGTGCTGTCAGGTCGAATGGGTGAGAAAAAATGGTACATGGAAGCTAAAGGAGTTGCCAGGTACTGATTTTACTCTCGATGTCGATGTTGTGCTTTTGGCAATGGGATTTCTTCATGTTTCACATAACGGACTTGTAAAAGAATTCGACTTAAAACTCGATGAGTCAGGCAATGTTGCAGTAGAAAACTGCCAAACAAGTGAACGATCGGTATTTGCTGCGGGCGACACAGTCAACGGGGCATCATTGGTTGTTCGGGCAATTGACAGCGGACGACAAGCCGCTGCGGCTATTGACAATTGGTTAAAGAAACAAGGTTAAGAGGAAGCTGATTTGCGAATAGCTCTGGTACAATTTAATGCCTGGGTTGGTGACATCAAGGGAAATACCGAGAAAATGCGCAAGCTGGGCACCAAAGCATATGATTTAGGTGCCGATATCATGGTTTTTCCAGAAATGGCCATATGCGGTTATCCTCCGGAAGATTTACTGCTTAGAAAACATTTTTTTGATGATAACCGCTCGGCAGTAGAACGACTGGCGAAAAGCTGTCCTGAAATTACCACCGTTGTTGGCTTCGCGGAGGCGAACGAAAAGGGCTTTTTTAACTCACTTGCGGTATTAAAGGATAGCAGGATAACAAAAATTTACCGTAAACGCATTTTGCCTA
>Ga0315293_10003473_pt1 | contig 15162 bp, 6 predicted proteins | sample YL17G13_20_MG_FD_203071 | JGI IMG/M metagenome (GOLD analysis project Ga0315293, IMG submission 203071) | Sediment microbial communities from Yellowstone Lake, YNP, Wyoming, USA - YL17G13_20 | ecosystem: Environmental > Aquatic > Freshwater > Lake > Sediment | place: USA: Wyoming | collected...
ACATATTACTTAGTTTTAAGAGGGAGGAGACAATGTTAGATTTAAAACTTATCCGTTCCAATCCAGAAAAAGTAAAAGAGGGATTAAAGAAGAGAGGGTCAGAGATTGATCTAGATACCATACTCCTACTTGATCAGAAGAGAAGGGAATTGTTATTAGAAGCAGGTACCTTAAAAGAAAATAGGAATACCGTAAGCGAGGAAATCGGAAAATTAAAGAAAGAGAAGAAAGATGCCCAAGAGAAGATTTTAGCGATGAAAGAAGTATCTACCAAGATTAAAGAATTAGATACTCAGGTGAAAGAAATTGATGAAGGGATAACTAAAATTTTACTGGAAATTCCTAATCTTCCTCATGAAAGTGTGCCGATTGGAGAGAACGAGAAGGACAATGTAGAAATAAGAAGATGGGGAGAACCCCGTAAATTCAATTTTACTCCTTTGACTCATGGGGATATTGGAGAAGCTTTAGATATACTTGATTTTGAGAGAGGAGCAAAGATAGCTGCTGCCCGATTTACAGTTTTAAAAGGGATGGGTGCTAAACTGGAAAGAGCCCTAATTAATTTCATGCTCGATCTTCACACCAATGAACATGGCTATAAAGAGATATTTCCTCCTTTTTTGGTGAATGCTGAAACTATGACTGGTACCGGGCAATTGCCCAAATTTGAAGATGATTTATTCAAGACTAATAATGACCTTTATTTGGTACCCACTGCTGAGGTACCTTTAACTAATCTCCATCGACAGGAAATTTTAAATGATGATGATTTACCACTTTATTATACTGCTTACACGGCCTGTTTTCGACGGGAAGCAGGTTCTTATGGTAAAGATGTGCGAGGTTTAATAAGACAACATCAGTTCAACAAAGTGGAGCTGGTAAAGATCTGCAGACCCGAGGATTCTTATAATGAGTTAGAAACTTTAACCCAAAATGCGGAAGAAGTTTTAAAAAGATTGGAACTGCCTTTTCGGGTGGTCGTTCTTTGTACTGGAGATATGGGTTTTGCGGCTGCTAAGACTTATGATATTGAAGTATGGTTACCAGCTCAAGACCGATACAGAGAGATATCTTCTTGTAGCAATTGTGAAGATTTTCAAGCCAGGAGGGCAATGATTAGATATCGTTCTAAAGAAAAAGAGAAAGTAAATTTGGTCCATACTTTAAATGGTTCTGGTTTAGCGGTAGGAAGGACTTTGGTAGCTATATTGGAAAATTATCAGCAGAAAGACGGAAGTATAATTATCCCTGATGTCCTTCGCCCTTATATGGGTGGGGTTGAAAAGATAACTCGATAGTAAATAATTAACCCATTTACCAATTAACCAATTAAATTAGTCGCTAATAAATAATAAATAGTTATTAACAGGGCAAGAATTTCCTCGTCAGTCTATGAATTCTATTTTTTAAAATAGATTCAACTATACTATGGTTTTTATTCCCTCTCCCTCGAGGGAGAGGGTTAGGGTGAGGGGGATAAATTCAATTTGACCCATATACTAATAGAGATGATATTCTATACTGGTAATTATGGAGGGGTGGCAGAGTGGCCGAATGCACCGGTCTTGAAAACCGGCGATATGCAAGTATCCGTGGGTTCAAATCCCACCCCCTCCGCCAAATTTTAAAAATAAGAAAAATAAATCAAAGAAGATTTTATATAATTTACCAACCCACGACCCCTCTTCCACTCCTGCACTCACTTTCGTGAGGATAAACTGCAGTAGGAATCTATCCCTGTATTTCTCAACTGTAGATTAGCAGATTGGAGAATTTGTAAACTCTTGCATCTCGTACTTTAAAAATTTTTTAAAAAAAGAAGGATTTTATAAGATTTTTATTGTAATATAAAAATGATAACATAAACAAACTCTCTCGTTTAGAAAATAGTTAAAAGGAATTAAATAATATGCCAAAAGAAGCCAAGGCGCGTATTCGCATCAATAAACTTCTTGAAGAAGCAGGATGGAGGTTTTTCGATACCGCTGAAGGAAGAGCAAATATATACCTTGAAACTAACTTAAAAATTACTGAACAAAAATTAAATGATCTTGGAGAAGATTTTGAAAAGACTAAAAACGGTTATGTTGATTTTTTACTGCTCGATGAACTAGGATTTCCCTTGGTTGTTTTAGAAGCAAAAAAGGAAGGCAAAAATCCATTAGATGCAAAAGAACAAGCCCGTAAATATGCTAGATCTCTTAATGTTCGCTTTGTAATCCTATCCAACGGAAATCTCCATTATTTTTGGGATACTGAAATAGGTAATCCAAATCTTATTACCACCTTCCCCACCAGCAGTTCCATAAAATATAAAAAATCTTTTAAACCAAATCCCATTAATTTAATTAATGAACCTATTGAATCAGACTATATTGTTATATCTCAAAAATCTGATTATCAAAATGATCCCAGCTGGATACAACAACAAACTCGGAGTTCTTTTATTCAAGAAAATAAACTTAAATTTTTACGGGATTATCAAATAAGAGCCATCAAAGCAGTACAGGAAGCAGTTAAAGAAGGTAATAGCAGATTTTTATTTGAAATGGCAACCGGTACCGGAAAAACACTAGTTGCAGCAGGAATCATTAAACTTTTTATAAGAACGGGTAACGCCAAAAGAGTTCTTTTTCTTGTAGATAGATTAGAATTAGAAGATCAAGCCCAAAAAAATTTTGTGATATATTTAAAGAACGATTATAAGAGTGTGGTTTATAAAGAAAACAGAGATGACTGGACCAAAGCAGAAATCGTAGTTTCCACAGTTCAATCTCTCCTTTTTAATAATAAATATAAAGATTTATTCTCCCCCACAGACTTTGATCTGGTTATATCTGATGAGGCACACCGATCTATCAATGGTAACAGTCGTGCGGTATTTGAATATTTTACCGGATATAAATTAGGGCTCACCGCAACACCAAAAGATTATTTGAAAAAAATTGATGAAAAAGAATTAGCAGAAAAAGACCCACGTAAATTAGAAAGACGTCAATTACTGGATACCTATATCACTTTTGGCTGTGAATCGGGTAATCCCACCTTTCGATATACCCTTTTAGAAGGGGTAAGGGATGGTTTTCTGGTTAATCCCATTGTGATAGATGCCAGAACAGAGATCACCACAGAACTTCTATCAGATATGGGCTATTCTGTAATTATAGAGAATGAAGAAGGCGAAGAAGAAAAAAAGACCTACTTTCAAAGGGATTTTGAAAGAATATTTTACTCAGAAAAAACGAATATAACCTTATGTAAGACTTTCTTTGAAAATGCCTTAAAAGATCCTCTTACTGGGGAAATTGGAAAAAGTATTGTCTTTTGTGTTAGTCAGAAACATGCCTCTAAAGTAACACAAATCTTAAATAAATTTGCTCATAAAATTTATCCGGGTAAATATAACTCCGATTTCGCGGTCCAAATTACTTCCAATGTTGCTGATGCCCAGCAAATGACCATTAATTTTGCCAATAATAATCTTAACGGACATACCTCCTTTAAAGAAGGCTATAAGTCCAGCAAAACGAGAGTATGTGTTACTGTAGGGATGATGACCACCGGATATGATTGTGAGGATATTTTAAATTTATGTTTGATGAGACCCATATTTTCACCCTCCTACTTTGTTCAAATGAAAGGCAGAGGAACGCGTAATTATGAGTTTGTATATAAAGAAAAAAATGAATTAAGCGGTATAGAAAAAACTACTGCTCAAAAGAAAAATTTCAAGCTTTTTGATTTTTTTGCGGTCTGCGAATATTTTGAAGAGAAATTTAATTACGATGAAGTAATTGAGTTACCACCAGAAACTGATACGAGTGGAGGAGGAGATTTTCCACCTCCTCTGCCAAAAGATTATGAGAGTTTTATTCCTGATCCGATAAAAGGCATTGCAGAAACCACGATTGGTCCTGAAGGAATGAAAATTGATCGTAAGCTGTTTGAAAGATTTGAGGAAACAGTCAAAGCTGATGATTATATAAAACAAAAGATAGATGAGGGTAGATTTAATGAAGCCGAGGAACATATAAAGCAAGCCATTTTTAATAAACCGGAAGATTATTTCAATTTGGATAAATTAAGAAAATCTCTAAAACATGATCGTCGGCTGAGTTTGCGGGAAATATTAGAGAAAATATTTGGTAAGATAAAAAAATTCAAAACCAAAGATGAACTTCTAGAAGAAGAAGTAAATAAATTTATTTCTATATACCATCCAGAAAATAAATTCATCTATATTATAAGAGAATTTATAAAGGCCTATATTTTAGATACAGAATTAAGAAAAATTATTGATTCTAAAGAATTCGCAAGCCTTGCTACTAACCCCAGATTTAATATAAAAGATTTAAAAGAATTAGACGGATGGAAAGACCCGGTTGTTGAATATATCAGAGATTATGTTCCTCTAAATACTTTTGCCGCCTAAAGGAGATTAAAATATGTTGGATACTCTTACTAAAAGAAGAATAGATACCGCAAGAGATATTCTCGTCGGAAAATTACCCGACCCCAAATCACAGGTGGAACAAATTACCATTGCCTTGATTTACAAATTTATGGATGATATGGACAAGCAATCTGAAGAATTAGGGGGTAAAACAAAATTTTTTACCGGTGAATATGAAAAATATTCTTGGAGCAAAATTTTTGATCCTCGTGTGAGCGGATATGAACTTGTCGGTTTATACGGAGAAGCTATCCAGAAAATGAATCATAACCCTAATATCCCTCAGTTATTCAGGAATATTTTTAAAAATGCTTATTTGCCCTATCGTGATCCGGAAACCTTAAAAATGTTTCTTAAAGTTATCGGAGAATTTGAATACGATTACAGTGAAAAATTAGGAGACGCTTTTGAATATCTGCTTTCTATTATGGACTCCCAGGGTGATGCGGGATCGTTTAGGACACCCCGACATATTATTGCTTTTATGGTGAAAGTGGTTGATCCATCTAAAAACGAAACCATCTTAGACCCTGCTTGTGGAACGGCTGGATTTTTAATCTCTTCATTTACTCATATCCAGAATAAAAGTAAAAAAGACGGTAGAATTAATTTAACGCCTGATGAAAGGGCGAGATTGATAGAAAATCTTTCTGGTTACGATATTTCTCCCGATATGGTGAGATTGTCTTTGGTTAATATGTATCTGCATGGATTCCAAGGTCCAAAAATTTACGAATACGATACCTTGACCTCGGAAGAAAAATGGAATGAGTTCTATGACATCATTCTAGCCAATCCTCCCTTTATGTCCCCAAAAGGTGGCATCAGGCCCCATAAGAGATTTAGTATACAGGCAAACCGCTCTGAAGTTCTTTTTGTTGATTACATCGAAGAACATTTGAATCCCAATGGTCGGGCAGGCGTGATTGTGCCGGAAGGTATTATTTTTAAATCTGAAATTGCTTATAAAAAACTTCGAAAAATTTTAATAGAAAATTCACTTTATGCAGTGGTTTCTTTGCCTGCCGGGGTCTTTAATCCTTATGCTGGCGTGAAAACATCCATACTATTCTTAAATAAAAATTTAGCTAAAAAAACCGATAAAATCTTATTTGTAAAAGTAAATAATGACGGATTCGGTTTAGGTGCCCAACGAAGAGAAATCAAAGAAAATGACTTACCGCTGGCATTGGAAATTATAAAAAAATATAAACAGTGCATCATAGAGGAGAAAGAAATTGAATTTAATTTAGCCGAAACAAAACTTGCACATTTAGTGAAAAAAGAAAAGATTGCAGAGAACGGTGATTATAACTTAAGCGGTGACAGATACAAAGAAGTTGTTGCCTATAACGGAAAATGGGATTTTGTAGAGCTTGGAGACGTGTGTAAAGATAGAGGAGAATACGGTTCTGGTGCAAAAAAGATTATATATGATGGAAATGTTAGATATATGCGGATAACAGATATAGATGATGAAGGAAATTTAAAAGCTACTGATATTGTTTCTCCATCCATAATTGAAGAAAAATATTTTCTCCAAAAAGGCGATTTATTATTTGCACGTTCTGGGTCGGTTGGAAGATGTTATTTGCATAAATTAGAAACAGGGAAATATCAATTTGCTGGATATTTAATTCGGTTTAAAACAGACAGAAATAAAATATTACCAGATTTTATTTTTTATTTGACTAAGTCTGAACATTACTGGAATTGGATTAAAAATCAATCTAAGACAGGAACATTAACTAATATAAATGCAAAACAATTCTCGTCTTTTAAAATTCCTCTTCCTCCCCTTGAAATACAAGAACAAATTGTTGCTGAATTAAATAGCTATCAAAAAATAATCGATGGCGCTAAACAGGTGGTGGAAAACTACAAACCAACCTTCAAAATTGATCCTGAATGGGAAATTATAGAATTAGATAAGATATGCAAACTTGAATATGGATATTCAGAATCAGCAAAAAACAATGGCGAATATCGGTATATTCGTATAACAGATATTTCTGAGGATGGGTTGTTGAAATACGACGAAATTAAATATGTAAATCTTAACGAAAAATCAAAGAAATATATTTTAAAAAAGGGTGATGTTTTAGTTGCTCGAACGGGTGCTACATATGGAAAGACTTTATATTTCGATGAAGAGATTAAAGCTATTTTTGCAGGATATTTAATAAGGCTTAATTTTAGAAAAGAACAAATTAATAATAAATTTTATTGGATTTTTTCACAAAGCTCAAATTATAGGAAGCAAAAAAATGGATTGGTACAAGGAGGAGGACAACCTCAATTTAATGCAAATACTATTAAATATATTAAAATTCCTCTTCCTTCTCTCGAAATACAAAAGAAAATTGTTTTTGAAATTGAAAATGAACAAAAAAATATTAATGCCAACAAAGAATTAATTACAATTTTTGAAAACAAGATTAAAGATAAAATTGAGGATGTATGGGGTGAATAATGAACGAAGATAATATTTTTTTATATCCCTAGTTTATTTAAAGAGGTTTTTTAAAATGATAGATTGGGAAAAATTAAAACCATATGAAAATGCAAAATGGAAAAGCTTTGAAGAGTTTTGTTATCAAATAGCAAAAAGGTTATTTAATGATTTAGGTGAATTTACTCCGGTAGATGATAGTGGCGGAGGAGATGGTGTAGAGTTTTATTTAACACTTCCTAACGGAGAAGAGTGGGGCTGGCAGGCAAAGTTTTATTACCCTAATCGTCGCTTGAATATATCTAATAGAAAGAATTCTATAAAAAATTCTTTAAAAAAATCTATTGAAATACATTCTAATCTAAAAAAATGGTTTCTATGTACACCTTCAAAATTTACTCCTACAGAGAATAATTGGTTTAATCATTCTCTTAAAAAATTAGCACCGAATATAGAATTAGAACATTGGAGGGAAACTGAGTTTAACGATTTTCTAAGTAAACCTAACTTTATAGGCATTAAAAATTATTTCTTTGGCGAGTTAGAATTAGATATAGATTGGTTTTCGTCACAAGTGGAAAAGCAAATTTCTAATGTTAAAGATAAATTCATTTCACTACTTCATACTGAGGGTGATGTTGATTTTAAAATCCATTGCCTTCTGGCAGATTTAAAATTTAAAGAATCTATAAAAGAAAATTTGGATAGAGTAGAATCTGAATTAAATAATTTTTCAGAAAATAAAAGAGAATTTGAAAAAATATCTTTAAATCCAATATCTACTGACTTACAGACAAAAATATTAAAAGCATTAAATAATCTTTATGAATGTCAAAAGGAAATAATACTACATATTAAAAACTTTTTAACTCTTATAGAAGATGGATTTATCGAAAAAGCATTGGATTTTAAATTAAGAGATAATGATGATTTAAGAGAAGGAATAGTAATTTTGAGAGATTATTCAGACTCGATTTATAAACTAATTCAAGAATCACCCAAAGAGCAAAAAGAGTCAATTTCATATGTACGAGATAAATTAAAAAAATTATTAGATTGTTTAAACGAATTTGAGTTAGTTTTTTTTGATATCGAAAGAGCATCAGAATATTTTAAAAAATCTGAAATAAACATTTTTGGAGAGGCAGTAATAGGGAAAACGCATATTGCTTGTCATTTATGTGAAGAAAAAGTAAAAAATAATTCACCAGCTATCTTACTTCTTGGAAGAGATTTTACAAAGGATAAAATTATCGAAAAGAAAATTCTTGAAATACTAGATATACCAGTGCAATATTCTTGGTTTGAATTTATATCCGCCCTTGAATCTATGGCAGAGGCTTATAGAACAAGGATTCCTATTGTTATTGATGCACTAAATGAATCAGAAACAACAGATATATGGAAAAATCGACTTCCAGGGCTTATTGAATCTCTAAAAAAGTATCCAAGGATTATTCTCATTAATACTTGTCGAACGCACTATATCGATTACATTTGGGAAGCAAAAAAACCGCAAAATTATATTTATATTTATGGATTCAATGAAATTAATATAGATGAAGCCGTTAATAAGTATTTTAATTATTACAAAATAAAAGCAGATTTAACATTGGTTCCCTTGAATCAATTTAAACACCCCATCTATCTTAAATTATTTTGTGAAACTAATAATTCTGAACGAAAAGAAGAAAAGCAGATTTATATAGGAGAACAAACTTTATATAAAGTTATTGAAGAATATTTAGAGAAATGTAATGAAAAAATATCCTGCAGATTACCAAGGTTACCCAATCTTAATATTATTCAGGGTATTATGAAAAAGCTTGCTGTAGTTTTATGGGAAAACAATTCAAGGGATATAAATTTTATAGATGCGATTAAACTATTTGATAATAAAATTCCTTCCGAGCTTGATTGGGATAATTCTTTCACAAAAGCACTATTAGACGAAGGATTATTAATTTCAAGGAATATATTTGATAAAAAAGAGAAAGTTGCTTTTATTTATGATCTATTAGGTGGTTATTTAATTGCAAAATATTTATTAGAGGAGGAAAGTATAGATGCTATTCAGAATCTAGTTAACTCGAAAGATTTTGAAGAGAAATTATTAGATAATGATCGTGCTAAACTTCATCCTTTATTTGAAGATATATTAAGAAGTATTTGTGTTTTATTGCCTGAAAAGTTTGGTAAGCATCTATATGAATTGACCAAAAATAAAAGAGCTTTTAGTTTTTCAGTTAATTCACTTTTTGAAATAGATCCAAAATTGATTGATAAAAATTCGATGGAATTACTAATTAAATTATTTGGTATTCCTGAAAATAGAGGTAGGCTATTACGACAATTTAGAAATACGGCTACACATGTTAATCATCCACTAAATGCATTTTTTGTAGATAAATTATTGCAGAATTTACCGATGGCTGATCGGGATTTGTCTTGGACAGAATTTGTCCGGGAGAATTCTTCGGAATTTAAAAAAGAGATAAAAAAATTTGAAGATAATTGCAAAGTTATTAATGACTTTAGCGAAATACTAAGACAGCGATTTTACCTAACTGCGCAATATTTTTTTTGGCTTCTTACCTCGACGAATAAAACAATTAGATTTATAACTACGCGTGCCCTTTACTGGTTTGGTAGGAAGTTTCCAGAAAAATTATTTGAACTTACAGAAAAATCTTTAACTATAAATGATCCTTATATTCCTGAGAGAATGATAGCCGCTTCTTACGGAGTAGCAATGGCCTTACATAATGATTTAAATAATCTTAATTTTAGAAAAGATATTTTACCTAAATTCGCAAAGGATCTATATGGGTTGATGTTTGAGAAAAAAGCGCTATACTCTACCACTCATATTTTAATGAGAGATTATGCAAGACACATATTAGAAATTGCACTTTTACATAATAATGGTCTTTTAAAAGAGGACCAGAAAAAAAGAATAAAGCCGCCTTTTAAAGATGGAGGGATTAGGAAATGGGGTAGCGAAGAAGATAGAAATAAAAATGGGTACAGAGAGGGATACTATCCATTTGGATTTGATTTTGACAATTACACTATTGGCCGTTTAATACCTAATAGAGGAAATTATGATTTTAAAAACCCTGAATATAAAAAAGTGAAATCTAATATGTGGTGGAGAATATATAACTTAGGATATTCACTTGAACAATTCGGAGAAATTGACAAACAAATAGCAAGAAATGACTTTACCTTTAGTCGAACAGATAATGTCGGAAAAACAGAAAGATATGGGAAAAAATATTGTTGGATAGCATTTTATGAAATTGCAGGATATCGGAAAGATAAAGGATTACTTAGAAAAGAAGAGAATGAGACAGGGATACGGATTTATGATACTGATATAGATCCCAGCTTTCCAGAAAAACCACAAGAGTTAAAGATCATAGAAAAAGACTACCTTGAAGGTGACCCAAAAGATTTAGCTGAATGGATAGAAAAAGGTCCTATCCCTGATATATCGGATTATCTAAATATAAATAAAATTAACGATATAGTTGGTTCTTGGGTATTAATTAATGGATTTATCTCTCAAGAGAATTATGATACAAAAAGAGGGATATTTATTTTTCTAAGTGGATTTTTAATAAATGAAAAAGATATTGAAAAATTTAATAAATATAGAGAAAAAATAGCAGTTGAAGGTAGACGTTTACCAGAACCTGAGGAGGATGATTATACTTTTGAGGGTGAAATACCTTGGTGTGACACTTTTCCTTATACTAAATATCCTAAAGAAATTGAAATTCCAACAGGAAAAAAGATGAAAAAAAAGGTACCTATCATCGTAATTAAAGAGATAAAATTTTTAGAGTCTGGAAAAGTAATTGAAAAAATAGGTAACAATTATAGTAGTGAAGAACTTAAAAATGGATATTCTGAACGTGAGGAAGAAATTACAATGAAATTGGATGTTGAAATTCCTATTCGATCATTTCATTATATAGCAAAAGAGGGGCAGAGCGTATATATTCTTTCTAAAGAGCTATCTTGTGCTCTAGATTTACATGTAGAACCTCAATACTTTAATATGTTAGATAATGAAGGTAAAAAAGCAAGTATTGTGCTTCAATTAGGTGATTCTTGGCATAATGGTAAAAAACTTATTTACTTGAGGAAAGATCTGCTAGAAAAATATTTAAAGGAGAAAAATAAGCAACTTGTCTGGATTATTTGGGGTGAAAGAGAATTTAAGTCAAAAAACAATGAAGGATTAGAAGAATTTTCTGAGAAACATAAACATTATAAAGTTTATGGACCACATTTTTCTATTTTCAAATTATGAAAGTATTAGTTAATTTTCTTAGAATTCGATATATAAAATGTGAAAATTTGGTTCTATTTATTTTACATATTTGAAAGTTTATCAAATATTAAAATCTTCAAAATTTTTTATTACTTGTAATTAAAAATATCTTAATAAATTAAAACAATTTATAAAAATTGAAAAGTTTCGTTAACTTTTGGGAAAGTTACTAGGTATCTTCCTCATTTTAAAAGTACAATTTAGGTGCTGATTTATGTTAAAAATATTCAACTCTATAAAGAAAATATTAAAGTACATGCTTACTAAACTAATTGAAGGGCTTATTGTTGGTATTATAGCTGGAGTAGTTGTAACATATTTATTCAATACTCCCGAAGTTAGTTTGATAGATACAAATGTTATTGTTAATGATGATAAAATTGACATATTATGCTCCTACGAAAATAAAGGAAAAAGTGCAGCAATTAATATTTCTTCAAAATATATATTGGCTTTTGAAAATTTAAATACAAATAACTTTATTAAACTAAAAGATAGCAATTTAAATAGAGTTGAAGTTGGTGATAATTTTAGTTATTCAGCCAAGCAACTTATTATTAAAAATAAAAGTAATTTTATTTTACTTAGTAAAATTGAATATGAAGATGTTAATAGATTCAGACAATTTATAAATGAAAAATTATTAAATAATTCTTATACTATTTACAAATGGGCATTTTATGATTATAAAAAAGAGAATAAATATTTATCGACACTTTCTTTAGATTTAAAGGAGAAGTACAAAAAAGAACTACTAAAAAGAATCGAAGAGTAACTTTTATTAATAGTGTGACAAGGTACGGTTGTACTAGCTCAATAATTCGATAACTTTTAGCGGAGAAAACCTATAGTATCTGAGGAGTTTTTCAACTAGATGGTTGAAACTTTAGATATTACTATAGATATAAGTTCTAAAAGAAGACCTTGTAAAAGGGAAGGCTAAATCATAGAAAATTAGTATGTAAGGTGTCCCTATTTTTTTAAAATATTTATTTAAAAAGTGTGAAATAAATAATATAGAAAATTTGGAAAATATTTGCGTATAGAAGTGAGGAACAAAATATGTTAAAAGATATTTATAAAAGATTAAATTTAGAAACTGATTTAAAAAAAGAGCAAGAAAAATTTATAAAAAGAATTCAATTAATTTTTAAGAATATTGACTCTAAACATCTTTCTCCAGCGGGAGGTCCGAATAATTATTTGTATTCTGTTTCGAATGGAATGGCTTTTCTGTTGGGCGAAGAAAAAAGAGAATGTTTAAAGGAATATTTAGATAACCCAACAATTGAAAGAGTTCTAACAGTTTCAGAAATTTTTCTTAATATTATAGAAAACGCACCAGGTTTTTATTCTGAAAAAAAAGATTTCCCTCGGAAAATAGAGGAAGCAATCAATCTTTCGATAATTGATTTAAGTTTTTATTTTAAAAATGGAAAATTTTATAAAAAAGGCGCTATAGAATTAGATGAAAAATTAATTCTCGAAACATTAAATTGGCTAAATGATTATCCAAAAACAAAATTATTTTTCGAGGGAGCTTTAAAGGAGAATCTTCATAAGGATTATCCTGATGCTATTACTAAATCATATAGCGCATTAGAAAGCACAGTTATGACAATCTTAAATAATAATACGAATCTTAAAAAAAATATTCCAAAATTATTAGAAAAGCTTAATTTGCCTGAGCAATGGGGAAAAATACTTTTTAATTTTTGTGCTTATGCTCACGAATTTTCTAGCCGGCATGGTAAGGGAGAGAAAACAAAAAAAGCAATTGCAACCCCAGAGATAGTAGAAGCATATATTTATTTTACAGGTTTAGTAATAAGATTGGTTATTTTAAGGCAAAAAAGTGATTAGTACATAAATGAAAGAACACTTAGCCTGGAAGAGAAAGAGGGGTTTTCACATTTAAAGCGGGAAGCGGGATCTATAATTTAAAAAAGCATTCTGTAACTATATTTAGGAACAAGGGGTTGTACTAGCTCAATAATCCGGTAACTTTTTTAACTTTTTGTAAGCGGTGATAATCGGATCTCTCATTTCTCTTATAAATAATTATATTTATAAGATAGAAGGACTAGGTCTTTTGATGCAAAGAAATACCTCTGGATTCCTGTTTGCGCAGGAATGACACAATAACCTTTATTTACAAGGGTTTTAGACCCCCTTCAGGGATGCCCTAAATATGCACGTAGAGTGCCTTTTTGAGGCCTCAATTTTCGAAAAAACGGCAGTTACGACCCCTGTTTTTAGCCTATTTTTACTCCTCCTAAATCACGAAACCCTTATAAATAGCCACTTTCAAATTTTGAAGGGGTGAAAATTTAGCCAAAAAAAGCCACTTTTGAGGGGTAAAACCATAGCCCGACTTAAAATTATGCGCCACAAGCGATATCTCGCATTCTGACTCTGAAACCCTTATAATATAAGGCTTTCCTCTTGCTATTTTTACACTTTTTTTACACATGCAGGCTGTTAATAAGTAGCTATTATTACCAAATTTATCATTCAAATAAACCAAAAAATATTTATTCAATTATTTTTTAAATAAAAGATTGATATTGTAGTCAATATATACTACAATTGTATTCAGAAAGGAGTACAAAAATTGGAGATATTACAGATTACCAAATCTAAATTAAGAAAAGAATTATTAAATCTTTACTTTACTAATCCAGATAAAAAATATTATTTGAGAGAATTGGAGAGAATACTTGATTTTTCAGTAGGAAATATTCGCAGAAAACTTATCCAACTTAAGAATACAGGTCTTTTTCTTGTAGAGAATAAAGGAAATCTGACTTATTATTATTTGAACCAGTCCTACCCTCTTCTTCCAGAGATAAAAAGCATTATCTTAAAAACTGCAGGAGCTTCAGGGGAACTTAAAGAATCTTTGAAAAAGGTAAAAGGCGTAGAATGCGCATTTATCTATGGTTCTTTTGCTAAAGGAGGGGAAAAAGAAAGTAGCGACATTGACTTACTTATTATAGGAAAAATAGACGAAGATAAGCTTATTGATAAAATTAAAATACTGGAGAAAAAGCTACAAAGAGAAATAAATCTTACTCTTTATGAAAAGAGTGATTTTATCAAGAAGAAAAAGGAAGGTAATCCATTTATTCTGGAAGTAATAAAAGAGAAAAAGTTTTTTTTAATAGGAGATGAAGATGAGTTATAAAGAGACAGTTAAGCTAATGCTTGATCGCGGATTGTGACCCTTTCTACCGGTATCAAAATTAGAAGCTAACAATGCTTTAAAGATTGCAGAGGAGTTTGTAAAAAAGATTATTGAAATTATCAAAAAAGAAAATCCTCAGCAAAATATTAATTTTTAATTTAATGGATTCCTGTTTTCGCAGGAAAAACAAAGTCCTGAGATTGCTTCCCCTGCTTTCATAGGGGCAGGCTTACTTCCTTCCATGCAATGACACAAGAACCTTTATTTACAATGGTTTCAGACCCCCTTCAGGAATGCCCTAAATATGCACGTAGAGTGCCTTTTTTCGCGTCTCAATTTTCGAAAAAACGGCAATTATAACCCCTGTTTTTGGCCTATTTTTACCTCCCCAAAATCACGAAACCCTTATAAATAGCCACTTTCAAATTTTGAAGGGGTGAAAATTTAGCTAAAAAAAGCCATTTTCGAGGGGTAAAACCATAGCTCGGCTTAAAATAATGCGCCACAAACGTTTTTTTCGCATCCTGCACTAAAAACCCTTATTATATACAATGTCATTAACTTAAGGTGTACGTATTAATGAACTACCCCGTAGCAAGCTGACGGGGCATCTCCAATCAGGTCTGTTTCTATCTTATCTCAGCAAGCTCCAGGAGAATTAGACCCTAACAGAGATTAAAGTAAGCGTTTTGAATAATCCGTAATGGTTTTTTCAAAACGCT
>Ga0315293_10003475_pt1 | contig 15159 bp, 8 predicted proteins | sample YL17G13_20_MG_FD_203071 | JGI IMG/M metagenome (GOLD analysis project Ga0315293, IMG submission 203071) | Sediment microbial communities from Yellowstone Lake, YNP, Wyoming, USA - YL17G13_20 | ecosystem: Environmental > Aquatic > Freshwater > Lake > Sediment | place: USA: Wyoming | collected...
TATGACCACACAATTACTCCAGGATATTTTGGACACATTGAATTACCATTACCAGTCTATTGGGTTCAACATATGGATACAATTACTAAATTATTGAGATGTGTTTGCATTAGATGTGCAAATGTATTATTTGATAAATCAAATCTAATTATTATGAAAGAATTGAAAAAGAGAAATGGAGCAGCAGCTTTCAAATGGGTAAGTGATTTATGTTCAAAAACATCAAATAAAAAATGTGCTTTTAATGGAGGATGCAATGCTATACAACCTCATATTTATCGGAAAGTGATTGCTGAAAAAATGAAAACAAATGATGTTATTAGCACTGTTCATATTGAAGCTGAATATAATACAGATGCATTCAAAGATGCTTCTGAAAAGAAAATGAAATTTGTTCTCCCAGTTGAACATATCCTGAATATTTTTAAGAGAATTACTAATGAAAACGCAGTATTGCTTGGTTTTGACCCAGTAGATGCTAGACCTGAATGGATGATTTGCACAGTTGTTCCTGTTTCTCCTCCAGCAGTGCGCCCAAGTGTTCGCCAGGATAACAATCAGAGAGCAGAAGATGATTTGACTTCTAAATTTGCGGATATTATAAAATCAACAATAACCCTAAAGCGTGAAATTGAGAAATCTTTAAAAAAGAATACTGATGCAGAACGCGAGGCATCTAATAGATTAATTGAAGGTGCGCGTTCTTCTGTACAATATCATATTGCAACTCTTGTCGACAACGAATCCAAAAATATTCCTGTTTCTACTAGAAGAAGTGGACAGCCACTAAAAATGATTCGTCAGAGAATTCGAAGTAAAGATGGGCGGATTCGTTCAAATATTATGGGTAAACGCGTAGATTTTTCTGGAAGAACTGTTGTAGATGTTGACCCAAATATAAGTATTGATGAATATGGTGTCCCAGAAAAGATTGCAATGAATCTTACAATTCCGGAGACAGTTACAAAATATAATAAGACGAGATTATACAAATATGTTCGCAATGGTCCTCATATTCATCCTGGAGCGCGTCAGATTATCAAAATGAATTATGATGAGAATGGAATTGCCCATCAAGAGAATATTTTTTTACAACATATTGACAGAGAATCTATTATACTTGAAGATGGTGATGTTGTTGACAGACATCTCATTGATGGTGATATTGGTTTGTTTAATAGGCAGCCTACTCTGCATAGAATGAATATGATGGCACATAAAGTAAAAGTTATGCCCGGAAAAACATTCCGATTAAACGTTTATGCTACACCAGCTTATAATGCAGATTTTGATGGAGATGAAATGAATACACATATACCACAAAATATTGAGACATCGAATGAATTATTTGAATTAGCAGCAGTTCCCACCCAAATTATAAAACCTGCAACAAGCACTCCAATTATTGAAGTGAAGGAAGATACATTAACAGCGGCATATTTAATTACATTACCACATGTTCGAATAACTAAACGTGAAGTCAGTAATTTGTTGATGACAAATAATCATTTTACTGGTATTTTTCCAAAACCGCAACAAGATGGATATTGGAGGGGTCAAGATTTATTTTCAATGTTTTTGCCAGACATTAGTTTCAAGAAAAATAATAAAAATTATGATGATGACCCAAACCCTGACAATACTGTGATTATTGAAAATGGAATATTTAAACAGGGTATTCTTGATAAAACAATTATTGGAAATACACTTATTCAAATGATTTATGATTCATTTGGTGCAAATGCTGTTAAAGATTTTTTGGATAATAACCAAAGATTGCTAAATAGATGGTTGATAGGACATGGATTCACAATTGGTATGGGTGATTGTATCCCAACAGAAGAAGATATTGATAAAATTAAGGAATTTATTGATGCTAAAATTAAAGACGTTAATTCCTTAATTAAAGAAGCAAATATTGGTATATTCAAACAAAATTTGGATGATAAATTCATTAAATTGAATTTGGAGGCGGATATTAAAGATAATTTGAAGGGTGCTGAATTCAATTTTCAGAAATATATTCGAAAGAATTTGAACAATACAAATTCTATTTATGTTACTATGACAGCAGGTTCCAAAGGCACAATTGGAAATATATTCCAAATTAGAGGTGCAGTTGGTCAGACACTTGTTGCTGGTGATAGGATTAATTTTGGATATGATAGACGAACATTAGCATTATTTTCAAAAGATGATTATGGTGCAAGAAGTCGTGGATATATTGCTAATTGTTTTTTCAATGGGCTAGACCCAATTGATTTCTTTTTCCATCAAATGGGTGGAAGAGAAGGTAGTATTGATACCGCAATTAAGTCAGTTTCTGGAGATACAGAAGTTATAATTATGGAGAATAATAACCCTCGATATGTGAAAATTGGTGAGTGGATTGATAATGAAATGTTGAATCATTGGAGAGAAATTGATAGAAAGCCACAATTAGAACAAGAGTTATTGAATCTAACAAAGAAAACATTTATTTCAACAACGGATGAAAATGGGAAAGTATCTTGGGGTGAAGTAACTGCAATTACGCGTCATGATCCTGGACAGGGAATGTTTCGGATAACAACTTCAAGCGGTAGAGAAGTGAGAGTGGTAGAGAGTAAATCATTGATTATTTGGGATTATGAGATGGAACGTCTGAAAGAAGTAAATACTTCGGATTTGAAAAAAGGTGATTTATTGCCAGTTACTGTGGAATTACCGCAATTTGGTAGCGATAGGGTGGATGAAGAGTATGACGAAGATGATGAAGAGAGTGGTAAATTTATTGGTAGTCGTTTAGGAACATTAAGCCAAATTCCGAATTATGTGCTGAATGAATCTAGAAGCTTTTTATTGGGATTTTTGAAGGGATATTATGAGAAATATGGAAAAATTGTGGATAATAATGTAATATTACAGAGAATTAACGGACTTGAAATGGTTTTAAGTTATTTTGGTATTTTCGTGGAAATTTCACGATGTGATTTTATAATTAAGGGTAGATTTGCTAAAAAATTTGCTAATATTTTTGGAATTAATGGAATAGTGCTTGATAAATCGAGCAATTGGATTCAAAAAAATAATGTTATTCTTGACCCGATTACGAAAATTGAGAGATTAAATGTTGCAGATTATCCAAAAGTGTATGATATTACAGTTCCATCGACTCTGAATTTTGGATTAGCAAATGGATTACAAGTAAGGGATACTGCAGAATCAGGATATATACAACGTCGTTTGGTAAAAGCATTGGAAGATTTGTGTGTAAAATATGGTGGAACTGTGCGAAATGGCATGAATAATATTGTTCAATTTGCATATGGAGATGATGGTATTGACCCCTGCAAACTCAACAAGCAAGAATTAAAGTTGGTGGAATACAATAATCAAGAGATGGAGAAAAAATATTTAATTACCGAGAACGATATGGGTGTATTAAAATCAATAATGACAGCGGCAGCATATAAAGATATGGTAGCTTATTTACAGAGCAAGCCGCGTGATGAATTTGATAATTTGATGAAAATAAGGGAGAAATCTAGAAATATTTATTTCAAGAATATGAATATCATGAATACTACAGTATTTAGCCCTATATTTTTTCCAAGGACAATTAAGAATGCACATGATATGTTTAAATTACAATTATGTAATAAGACAGATTTAACACCACAATATATGATGAAATGTTTGGATGAGTTGGATGCTGAATTACGCAAATATTTGCCAAAATTTTCCCTATATATGTTTCATGCTCTTTTATACAGTCATTTAAGCGTTAAAATCTGCATTATGGAATACAAATTCAATAAAGCAGTTTTTAAATTTATTGTTGATACTATACGTGAGAAATATTTAAGTTCATTAGTTCAACCTGGTGAAATGGTGGGTATTATAGGTGCACAATCCATGGGAGAACCATTGACCCAAATGTCGGTTCCATCGGACACGAAAATAATTGTTCAGTATCAAGGTCGCATAAAAAAGATGTGTATTGGTGAATTAATTGATGAACAGATTAAGAGTAATAATGGTAAAATAACACGTGATCAAACAGGAAAACATATTATTATGGAAATTGAAGACAATGTGAAAATATTATCAGTTTCTGTGGATGAGAAGGCGAGCTGGAAAGCTATTACTAAAGTTAGCAGACATCCTGTAAATGGAAGATTGATGAAAGTATGGACTCGAAGTGGTAGGATGACTCGAGCAACTCTATCACATTCATTTTTGAAGAGGACTGAGAAGGGTATTGTACCAATTGAGGGAAGTAATTTGAAGGTGGGGGACCGTATCCCAGTATCAAATGTAATTCCAATTGTAGATGAGAAGAAGGTTATGGAGATAAAGATTGGTGATACGAAAGTAGCAATGAATTTTGATTTTGGTTATTTGTGGGGATCTTATCTTTCAAAAGTGGCGATAGAAGTGGATAATAAGGTGATTGAATATTTTGACAAATGGCGCAATATTCCGGATATATTCTTTCAGAGTAATTTGGATTTTATTAAAGGTTTCCTGAGTTCATTTATAGACAATAATGGGATTATTGATGGAAATAAGAAGACATTGAAGTTCTGTTCAAAGAATCGTGAATATTTGTCTGAGATTGGATTATTGATGAATTATGTGGGAATTTATGGAATTCTGGGGGACAATGAGGCTCGTATAAAGACATTGTCAATTAGCCGTAAATACGCTATTATTATCCAAGATAATCTCAGATTGTCTTCAATGTCAAAGAAGACAGCAATTGAAGAAATTGTTAGATATAATCAGCGAGAGGAAATCCATGATTTGGCGGAATATGTGGATAAAGTTCCAGAGGTGGGCAACTTGGTCGCGGACATTGGTAAGTTGATGAGATTGCCGGACCATAGCCGTATTTATGGAAGATGGAGGAATAAAGAGAGTATTGGAAGGCGAACGTTGGGAAAATATTTGGAGATATTCCGTGGTGAGAAGGATAAAATAACAGAGGAAATTGAAGAGAAAATAGTATTGCTAGAGCAGGCATATTATTCGGATGTAATATGGGATGAAATTACGAAGATTGAGTTGTATGATGGTGCAGATGATGAGTATGTATATGATTTCACGATTCCAGGAAATGAGAGTTTTATGGTGGATGACGGTATTTATGTGCATAATACATTAAATAGCGTGGAATGGAATACTGAGATTGTTATTGATGAAGATGGAAAATTAATTCATAAGAAAATTGGTGAATGGATAGATGATAGGATAGCGAATGCAAAAGCTGATAATTTGGAGAATCATGGGAATGATACGGTGTTGGAATATATTCGGGATAAGAAAGTGCGCATTCAAGCATGCACTACGGAAGGGAAAATCATTTGGGACGATGTGGAGGCTGTGACGCGCCATCCGGTTCATAACAAGGATGGGAGCAAGACATTATTGAAAATTACGACATCGGGGGGGAGAGTAGTAGTAGCGACTAAGGCGAAGAGTTTTTTGAAGAGGGTGAAGAATGAGATAGTGGGTGTGGATGGGGATAGCATCAGGGTTGGAGATTTTTTGCCTATTTTCACAGAGAATAAGGGTGCATATCAGATTATCCCAGATGTTGAACTATCATTTGGTAAGATTATTATACATAGGGATGAAGTATCAAATATCATGCTTAATATTGGAGGGGATGATGATAAAAAGATTTTAGCAAATATTATGAATGAAGATATTTCATATGATAAGATTGTGAAAATTGAGGAGATACTTTCGGAGCATCCTTGGGTCTATGATTTGACAGTCAAACAAACTCGCAATTTTAATATTTCAAATGGGTTATGCATGAGAGATACATTCCATAATGCGGGAACAGGTTCAGTTGTAACGAGTACTGGTGTTCCTAGGATAAAAGAAATTATTAATGTTTCAAAGACAATTAAAACACCGGTTATGGAGGTCTTTTTGAAGCCACAATTTACCGAGACAATTGACAAAGCGAAGTTAATATCAAATCAAATTGAATTCACAAAATTGCATGATATTGTGGAGAAAACTATGATTATTTATGAACATAAAGATGTTATTATGGAGAAGACAGAAGATATGGAATTTATCCAGATTTATCAGGAATTTGCGGAAATGATGGGAGTTTCACAGTGTCCCGATGATGAATTAAGTTGTTGGGTTTTAAGAATCGTGTTTAATAAGGAAAAGATGATGAATAAAAATATTTATTTATCGGATATCCAGGAGGTTATTGCAAAGAATAGTGTGGAGGATGATATCCAGTGCACATTTTCTGATGATAATGCAAAGGAATTGATGATGCGGATTAGGGTGCGAGAGGACAGCTATGATGGAGATTATTTATCTTTCTTACAGGAATTAGAGAAAATATTGATGGGAATTACAATTCAAGGAATACCAAATATTGATAAAGTTTATCCACAAATGATGAAGAAACTTACATACAATGAAGATGGAAGTTATAATCAAACAACTGAGTGGTATTTGTGGACTGTTGGTGTAAATCTGGTAGACGTGCTAATGAATGAAAATGTAGATTCTACCAGGACTTTGAGCAATGATATTAATGAAATAACTGAGATTTTTGGGATTGAGGCAACAAGGAATATTATTTTATTGGAGCTGTTGAAGATGAAAGATTATCCAGTGAATTACCGACATATTAGTTTATTGGGGGATATTATGACTCATCGCGGTGTGATTATGAAGATTGAGAGACATGGTATTAATAGGTCAGGAGAGAGGGGACCTATTGCGAAAGCTACATTTGAAGAAAGTTTAGAGATTTTAGTGAAAGCGTCAACATTTGGTGAAAAGGACAAAATGGGTGGGGTAAGTGCTAATATTATGTTTGGACAGTTGCCGAAAGTTGGGACAAATTCATTTGAATTATTGTTTGATGAAGGTAAATTTATTACTGAGTTAGACAATAAAGGAGAAGGAGAATGATAAAGATATGACCCCAAAAATGGATGTGATAATGGAAGATGTTGAGAATGAGTTACACGATTTTAAAGGGGATATGGGTGGACTGATAGATGATGCATTTGAATTCACAGTGGACCCCACGAAAAATCCGGAAAAGAAAATGACTCCACATGCCTTTCAGGGGGGAAAATAAGTGTGAGGATATAAATGATATTTATTGTTACTGTAATTTGGATGCAATTTGAAACTTCATTCGCTCCGAGAAAAAGTGAAAGTTATTTTTGCAAATTTATAAAGGAAAAAATTACAAGAAAAATGACTACCATATGGGATTATGTAAATTCTGACACAAAATTAATAGATTATCTGCAAACATGTGACAGAAATAATTTATGTTCTTATCATAGTCATTTTAATATAACAATATTACAATGGTTGTTATGGTATATTGGTTCCGGTATACGGGCATATACAATAAAAAAAAAGAATAATTACAGTCGGAAAGACTGGGCGTTCTACAAAATAGAAATAATCAAGTGTTCATTAACAAAAGTTCTTTGGAAAAAATTAGTGCATACACCCACTGGATTTAATAATAAATGTTCAACCATTCATTTCTTCACAAGAAACGCATATACTGTTGATAATAATCATTTAAATATGATAAATAATTGGCTGGATGAATGTAATGGTCGTTTCAAATATGCATATATAAAGGATGAATACGGATATAAACCTGGCGAATATGTGAATTTTCACAGGATACGCCAGGAAAAATTCCGCAATTACATCAAGCCCAAAGTGGACAATCTGACCAATATATATCACAAATTAGAGAATCAAATTAAATCTTTGTGGGAGGACAATAACTTGGATTTTTTTGATTGGCTCAAAGAAATAGCTACTGACCCGCCTGATTTGGGAGAAAATGATATATATATTGAAATCCCGAAAATTAGAATCAAAATACTAGAAGCCGCAAAAGCGCGTATTGAATCACATTTGCTCCATAATAAATTATTTGGAAATGATGAATTAAGTAAAATTGAAAAATTAGAAGAATCAAGAGGACATGGTCTCTCTCAAATGACAAACCATTTATGGATTGTAAATATGTATATGATAGTTTTACGAAATACAGAAGAAGGAAAATTATTAGCTGAATATATTGCGAAAAATTGATAGAATATTATGTTTATATGTAAATATATGTAGGTGTAAAAAATATTATAAAAAATTGAAATAAATAGATATTCGTTTCTGTAATACTAAAATGGCGCGCCTTAATCAAAATATTGTAATCCCAGACAATACACGTCTCGAAAAATTATCTGAATTTTCAGATTCAGAGATTAATTCTATTCAATTTGGTCAATCCATTGAAATTTCCGGGAATTACATATTTGCACGTTGTCACCATATACGGGAACTGGAAATCCCAAGTGGAACCAATATGTCCGGATATGGAACATTCTATTGTTCTAATAGACTCCAAAATTTAAGAATTGGCGATATTGTCAGCTTGTGTGGTAACTATATATTTCAAGATTGCACAAATTTGGAATCACTAATGATTGGACATTCAACAACAATTTCCGGGAATCATTGTTTTAGTGGTTCACGAAGCCTTCAAAGGCTCCAATTTGCCCCCAACACAACTTTTTCCGGATATTATCTTTTCAACGAATGCGAGACTATCCGAGAAGTAATAATACCAGATAATTGCACAATAAGAGGGGATTTTTTCTTCAGAAAATGTAACAGATTGGAGCGCATTGTTATTGGAAATAATGTCGTTATTCAAGGAAGCCAATGTTTTTATGAGTGCTCTGGCGTTAGAAGCGTAACAATTGGCGACAATGTTACAATTTCCGGGCTGAAATTTATGGAAAGTTGTTTTGTGAATCAAAATGTAGAGTTGAAAATTGGTAGTGGTTATGTGGGATATCCAATTCATATACCATTGCCAATTCTTCATGTTAAGAAATTTGTGGATGTCAAAAGCGATTTACGCTATGAGGCGAAAAAATGTGCAATTTCAATGGAAAATTTTAAGGATGATTCAGATGTAGTTGTTTTGCAATGTGGACATGTTTTCTTATTGGAATCTTTACAAGAATGGATTGGAATAAAAAAGTTTTGTCCGACTTGCAGAAAAAATATTTAGAATCGGTTATATCACACTCTAATGCAAACAAAAGATGACATTAGATAAAGTAAATATTACACCTTTTCTCATTTAAGAATATAAGTTTGTCAAATTATCAAAATTTGGTTAATTTTGAAATTATTATAAAAAATGAAATAAATAGATATTAGTTTTCTAAGAATACTAAAATACAAACCACAAAATGTCACTCTTAAATCAGAATCTGTTTATCCCAGATAACACAAAACTTGAAGAGAATCTATATTTCCATGAATCATCTATTGAATCGGTCCAATTTGGGCAATCAATAGAAATTTCCGGAGATTATATATTTACACGTTGCCATGAAATAAAAAATCTGGGAATCCCAAGTGGGACCATTATATCTGGTGATGCTACATTTTATTATTCAAATGGATTACAAAAATTGACGATTGGTTACAATGTGAGCCTCCTTGGAAATTATATATTTAAGAGTTGCACGAATTTGGAATCACTTTCGATTGGACACTCAACTACTATTAGAGGTAATATTATCTTTGCTGGTTTAAGTAGTCTTCAAAGACTCCAATTTTCGCCCAATACGACATTTTCCGGGAGTTATCTTTTTGCAGAATGCAATATGATACGAGAAGTAATTATTCCGGATAATTCTAGAATAAGTGGAAATTTTTTCTTCCAATATTGCAAAGCACTAGAACGCATTGTTATTGGAAATAATGTCGAAATACAAGGAAGCAATTGTTTTTATGAGTGTTTTGGCGTTAGAAGCGTAACAATCGGCGACAATGTGACCATTTCTGGGCTGAAATTTATGGAAGGTTGTTTTTCTAACCAAAATGTTGAGCTGATAATTGGTCTGAATTATGTGGGATATCCAATTCATATTCCTATGCCAATACTTCATGTTAAGAAGTTTGCGGATGTCAAAAGCGATTTACGCTTTGAGGCGATAGAATGTATGATTTCACAAGAAAAATTTAAGGATGATTCAGATGTGATTATTTTGCAATGTGGACATGTTTTCTTATTGGAACCTTTGCAACAATGGATTGAAATACAAAAGATTTGCCCGACTTGCAAAAATGGAATATGAAAAATATTTTCTTTATTATATTATAAAAATGTCTTTGAACCTGACAAACAACTTCCCTGCGCGAACTACTCCGGGTCTCTTTACAGGAGGCGCCGGTAATGCTAACAACAATGGATGGAGCGGACAAGGTCACGTTGGCTTCGGAAATAACAACGGATATGGTGCCATACATGTCGGACGTGATGCTGGTTGGAATGGTAATGGATCTAATAGTGTAGGAATTAGTGGTGGATTCCGATTTTGATATTGCGAAGGTAAAAAAATTGAATAAAATTAAAATTAACATTATGATAAAATAAAAGATGTCTTTGCAAGAAGTATCTAAAAGACCAATTGCAAGAAATATTAAGGTATTTCAAAATACATGTCTGCCAAATTATCAAAATTTGGTTAATGTTGATTTCACTAATTTCTTGGAATTAGTGAAATTTAATGATAAATCATTTGAAAATGCATTTTTGTTGAAAGAAATTATTTTTCCACCAAATATTCAAGTAATAAGAGGATTCAATAATTGCACAAGTCTAGTCTCTCTAGATTTTTCCAATTGCTATCAATTACAAAAATTTGACAATTTTGCATTTTTAAATGCATGGTCACTTGAGCAAATAATCTTTCCACCAAATATGCAAATAATTGGAGGATTCAATGATTGTACGAGGCTTGTTTCTTTGGATTTTTCAGATTGTTCAAAATTAAAACAATTTGATAATAGTGCATTTTTTAATGCATGGTCACTTGAGCAAATAATCTTTTCACCAAATCTTAAGATAATTGGAGAATTTAATAACTGCACGAAACTTGTTTCTCTAGATTTCTCAAATTGTTTTAATTTGGAGAAATTTGATGATAATAGTGCATTTTTAAATGCATGGTCACTTGAGCAAATAATCTTTCCACCAAATCTTAAGATAATTGGAGAATTTAGAAATTGCACAAAGCTTGTTTCTCTAGATTTCTCAAATTGTTTTAAATTAGAGAAAATTAACGATAATGCTTTTTTCAATGCAATATCACTTCGAAATATTATTTTTCCTCCAAATGTTAAATTAATTGAAGGATTCAGTAGATGCACAAGTCTTGTTTCTTTAGATTTTTCAAATTGTTTGAAATTAGAGAAAATTAGTTTTTATGCATTTTGCAATGCATGGTCACTTAAAGATATTATTTTTTCACCCAATGTTAAAATAGTTGGAGAATTTAACAATTGCACGAGGCTTGTTTCTTTAGATTTTTCAAATTGCCTACAACTACGAAAATTCGAAAGATTTGCATTTAAAAATGCATGGTCACTTGAGAATGTTATATTTCCTCCGAATATTAAAATTATTGGAGAATTTAGCAATTGCACAAGGCTTGTTTCTTTAGATTTTTCAAATTGCTTGCAACTCGAAAAGTTTTATGAAAATTCATTTAAGTTTAATTTTTCACTTCGTGATATCAAATTTCCACCAAATCTTAAAATTATTGATTGTGGTGCATTTCATAGATGCAAAGGTCTTACATCAATTAAAATTCCTGCATCAGTTGAAATTATTGGCGAGAATGCTTTTAATAGTTGCACTAAATTGGAGCAAGTTATTTTTGAAGGACCGATTATATTAGCTGAGGGTGCATTTGAGAATTGTCCAAGATTAGTTAGACGAATATATCTAAAAACTAGATATGTGAATTGTTTATATGGCAAATATTCTGAACTAAAAGATAGCCTACGATTTGAAAAAATAGAATGTGGCATTTCATTAGAAGAATTCGAAGATAACTCTAATATTATTATTTTGCGCTGTGGGCATGCTTTTCTAGAAGAAGCATTCCAAGAATGGACTAAAAGACAGCGGATTTGCCCTGCTTGCAAACAGAAACTTTGAAAAAATTGATAGTAAAAAAATTTAAATTTTATTATAAAATACTATACACATTGAAAAAAATGACGAAAATTCCTTCTGCTTCTGATTTGGTGAGTCTTGACATTGGTAGTTTACTTCCACAAAATGTCAAAGAAATACCAGCTGGTTCATTTAAGGATTTGACCAGGCTTTTCAGTCTTGATTTATCAAGCGTTCCTCAAATTGAAATAATCGGCTTTGATTGTTTTAAGTATCTTTGGTCTCTACAGGAGCTCAATTTGGGTCCTTACGTCAAAGAAATCAAGTCTGGATCATTTCGCAATTGTACGAGTCTTACCAGGCTGGATCTGTCAAATTGTGCAGAACTGACAGATATTAGTTTTGATATTTTTAAGGATTGTTGGTCATTACGGGAGATTTTTTTTCCAGAAGATTCAAAAATCACACATATCAGATCTGGATCATTTTGCAATATTACCAGTCTTACCAGGCTGGATCTGTCAAATTGTGTGGAACTTACCGAAATCAGTTTTGACACTTTTGTGAATGCTTGGTCACTAGAAGAGCTCATTTTGGGTCCGAATGTCACTGAAATCAAGTCAGGTGCATTCCGTAATTTAACCAGCCTTACTAGACTAAGAATTCCAGCATCTGTTGCAGAAATTTCATGGGATACTTTTGGTGGTTGCACACAATTAGTGGAAGTTGTTTTTGAAGGTGACACGAAAGTTGATCCAAATGCCTTCCAGAATTGCCCAAGATTAGCAAAACAGAAGAGGTATCATGGATTTATCTATGGGAAGTATTCTGAACTGAAAGGAACCCTCAAATTTGAGCAAGGTGAAGGCGGAACTTGTGGGATAACATTGGAAGGATTTGAAGATGACCCAGACAATAAAGACCCAGACATCGTCATTTTGCCATGTGGGCATCCTTTTCGTGAAGAAGCCTTACATGGATGGCTTAAAATAAAATCGATTTGCCCAACTTGCAAAAAAAAAATTGATTAAATATAAATAAAATTTTATAAATACTAGTTTAAAAAATTAATTAAAATGACGTTCCAATTACCATCTATGGTTAGCAAATTACCCGATTATTACCTTTATGTGAATGAATGTTTTAATGTAATCTCTGAAGGAGAAAATATGATAGAAGAGATTGGACCAAATGTATTCAGAGGAAACTGCAATCTCACAAATTTGGATCTAAGTGGTTGTTTGAAACTTACAACTATTGGACCCTTGGCTATTTCAGGCTGTTTGGAACTTCAAAACATTGTTTTTCCTCCAAATATTGAAAGTATGGGGTTTAGTTGTCTTTCTAATTGCACAAGTCTGGTTTCACTAAACTTGTGCAATTGTTCAAAGATGAAAACAATTCCTTCTTTTTATTGCAATGAACAATATTCTCTTCGTGAAATTGTATTTCCTCCCAATATTCAAACAATTGGGACATGTGCATTTCGCAATTGCACAAATCTTGAGATGATGAATTTATCTCAGTATTTGCAATTGACAAAATTAGACAATAATGCATTTTTAAATGCATGGTCACTCCAAGATTTTGTTTTTCCACCAAATATCAAAGAAATTTCACTTTGTGTTTTCCAGAATTGCACGAGTCTTACTAGACTTGACTTAAGCAATTGTCATCAATTGACAAAGTTGGGTTCGTATTCTTTTAGCGGTTGTTTTAGTCTCCGTGAAATTATACTCCCACCAAATATTGATGAAATTGAAACAGCAACATTTGAAAAATGCACAAGTCTTGTTTCAATTCGAATTCCAGCATCAGTTAAAGAAATCGGTAAGAATTCTTTTCTAGGTTGCAGCCAATTAGAACAAGTTATCTTTGAAGGTGACCCTTTGATAGATGGTTGTGCATTTGATGATTGCCCAAGATTATCTAGAAAAATTTTTTCACAAAAGAGACACTCTGGATTCTTATATGGGAAATATTCTGAATTAAAAGGAATCCTCAAATTTGAGCAACAACAAGGCGGAACTTGTGGCATTCGACTGGAAGATTTTCTAGATGATTCAAACATTGTCGTTTTACCTTGTGGACATGCCTTCTTTGAAGAAGAATTCCATGAATGGATTTTAAGGCGAAAGATTTGCCCAAGTTGCAGAGTCGAATTGAAATAAAAAATGATAAAAATAAATTATAACTTTTACCAAATAAGCAAAAAATGCAGAAATATATTGAAGAAAAATTTTTACAACCAAAAGAAAAGGTAGAACCTCCTTGGCCCGGTTGGAAACCACAACCAGACCTATCAAGACTTATTACAATAGAGCCGTCCCACTTTAGTGATGGATTTGACGAAACAATCGAAAAAATTAAATTTGGGGAGTTTCCAGGTTGTTACAACCTTGTGAAATTAGATTTATCAAGTTTGTGTAATTTGAAAGAAATTGAAAATTTCACCTTTAAAAATGCTTGGAAGCTTCGGGAAATAGAATTCTCACCGAGTTTGGAAAGTATTTCATTCGGATCATTTGATTGTTGCACAAGTCTTGTGCAATTAGATTTGTCAGGCTTGTTCAATTTGAAAAATATAGAAGGTGAATTGTTTAAGAATGCTTACTCACTTCAAAAAATTATTTTTCCACCAAATATCCAAAAAATTGGCATTCGTTCTTTCACAAATTGCATCAGTCTGACAAGACTTGATTTTTCAAATTTTGAACTAGAAACGATTGGATATGATGCGTTTACTAATGCTTGGTCACTTCGGGAAATAATTTTCCCAGCCAGTTTGAAAGAAATTTCAGCAGGTTCTTTTTTGAATTGCACCAGTTTGACGCGACTTGATTTCTCACATTGTGTACAATTTGAAGAATTTGGGAATAATGTTTTTACAGATGCATTTTCTCTAAGAGAAGTGATTTTTCCACCAAACTTACAAAAGATAACTCACCATTCATTCCGCAATTGCACAAGTCTTACTAGACTGAGAATTCCTGCTTCAGTAAAAGAAATAGAATTCAATGCATTTTCAGGTTGCACTCAATTGGAAGAAGTTGTTTTTGAAAATATAGTAGATATACACGGTCATGCATTTCAAAATTGTCCAAGATTGGCAAGAATACCGCGTCCTCCAAACAGGCATCCAGGTTTTCTATATGGGAAGTATTCTGACC
>Ga0315293_10003479_pt1 | contig 15157 bp, 14 predicted proteins | sample YL17G13_20_MG_FD_203071 | JGI IMG/M metagenome (GOLD analysis project Ga0315293, IMG submission 203071) | Sediment microbial communities from Yellowstone Lake, YNP, Wyoming, USA - YL17G13_20 | ecosystem: Environmental > Aquatic > Freshwater > Lake > Sediment | place: USA: Wyoming | collected...
TAAACCGCCTTGGTCAAATTTAAATCCGGGAAGGCCACCCGCAGCACCTCTTCTATAGAAGAGAAAAATTTACAATGGACCAATCCTCCCAATTTATAATCGGCCATATCCTGCCAGGTAAGACAAAGGAGGGCTTGCCGCAAGATATTCAAACGACGTTTATCTATCTCTCCCCCTTTTTGTAATCTCTTCTCTGCCCATTCTACCTCTCTCCACAGAGCGGGACGGTGCTTCCTTAACCGAAAGCGGATATTGCGCACTGCCTGCCCTGGATCGGCCCAGCTGAGCTGCTGAAAACCTTCCCTTACTAATCCCAATAGAGGAAAGGCCTCGATCAGGGCCATTGGAAAAATATATCCCCATTCAGCTAAAACATTGGCCTGGATCCCCCAATCCCTGACGGTGTTTCCGGCGCGAAGATCATAAATCCGCTCGCGCACAGCCTCCATAGTTCTTTTTGATACTTTTTCCCCGGCTAAAAGCCGCCCTTCGATCTCCAAGACCTTGCTCGCCAATTCGGGCTTTCTTTCAAATATCTGACTGCGGATAAAATCCAGCTTTTCCTGGGGGGTTTTGGCCACCAAAAAGCGGGTTAAACCATGGCGATATAAAGTACCATTGATCATAAAGCTAGCAGGCAACTCCGGCACATGAGCTTCGGCCCGCCGCACTGCCAGGCCAATAATCTCGCGGGCCTGTCTCATCTTGCCCTGCGGCGCCTGTTTATGGAATTCCCTCATATAAATATCAACCAGCGCGGAGCGCAGGCGATTCTGCAGTCGGTTTAGTCTGTTGATATCTGACGGCATATCTTAATATTCATCGTTCCCCTCAAGTTTTAATTTCAATCCTTCTATGTTATAATCCCACTCATGCTTTATAAGGGAATCATCGAAACTTACCGCAAATATTTGCCAGTTACCGAAGACACGCCGATCATTACTTTTTATGAGGGCAACACACCGTTGATTTTCGCTCCGGCCCTGTCTGATTTGACCAAGTGCCAGGTATACTTGAAATTTGAAGGCGCCAATCCCACCGGATCCTTTAAGGACCGGGGCATGACGCTGGCAATTTCCAAGGCGGTGGAACAAAAGAAGAAAGCGGTGATCTGCGCCTCAACCGGCAATACCTCTGCCTCCGCCGCCGCTTATTCCGCCCGCGCCGGAATGGACTGCATCGTCATTATTCCCGAAGGAAAGATCGCCCTGGGAAAATTGGCTCAGGCCCTAATTCACGGCGCCAAGGTCTTCGCGGTGGACGGCAACTTCGATCAAGCCCTGGAACTGGTAAGAAAAATCGGCGAAAAATATCCGGTGGAGATCGTGAATTCCATCAATCCTTTCCGTATCGAAGGACAAAAGACCGGAGCTTTTGAAATTTGCGATCAGCTCCAGGCCGTGCCAGACAATCTGTGCATCCCGGTGGGCAATGCGGGGAACATTACCGCTTACTGGAAGGGCTATAAAGAATATTATGAAAAAAAACAGATCAGCAAATTACCAAAGATGACCGGTTTTCAGGCTGCCGGCGCGGCCCCCATTGTTTTAGGAAAAGTAGTAGAGAAACCCGAAACCATCGCCACCGCCATCCGCATCGGCAATCCGGCCAGCTGGAAATCTGCGGTGGCCGCAGCGGAGGAATCGGATGGTTCGATCTCTATCGTAACTGATGAAGAAATCATTGCGGCTTATAATCTGGTGGCTTCCAAAGTGGGGGTTTTTTGCGAACCGGCTTCGGCCGCCTCCGTGGCCGGAATGCTCAAGAGGGTGAAAGAAGGCAAAATCCCCGATGGTTCTCTGATTGTCTGCATTTTAACCGGTCACGGCTTAAAAGACCCGGATACCGCGGTCAATTACGGCAAGAATAAACCCATCAAAGCACCCTGCAAGCTGGAAGCGATTATAAAGTTGCTGGGTTATTAACCCACTTTAGAACCGCATTCACCGCAAAACCGGGTGCCGGCCGGACTTTCAGCCCCACATTTCGGGCATTTGATCAGATCCAGCGGCGCCCCGCAGTTATTGCAGAATTTACCCTCCCCCTGGGGCTTTCCGCATTTGGGACAGAGGGTCTGTTTGCTTTTTATCTCCCCGGCAAAAGCGGTGGTCATTTCCGCTTTCGCTTCGATATCCTTCACCATTTTCTTGGCCCGGGCCGTGGCCACTTCCACCGCCTGGCGGGGGGCGTCATCCACGCAAAGATTTTCCTGTTCGTTCCAGTCGTTGTCGCAGACCCACTTTTTGCATTTGGGACAGCGGTGAAAATGCTGTTTGGCCTCATTCTGGGCTTCCTCAAAAGCTTGATCGTGTTCCTTCTGCCATTCAGGAGACATGCCTTCGAAACGCTGGGCCAGCATGTCGGCCCCGCGCTCTACATTATATCCCATACCCTGTTTGCCCAATAAACTGGCTCCCAGAGAGACGGCCTGCCCCAACCCCTTTAAAAACCCCGCTTTCCTGGCGGTTTTCGATTCTATGAACTTGGTCCGGTAACCCTCCCGGCAGAGATCGCAGAAAAAGGTGAACTGAAAACCGGCTTCGGTCGAATTATCCGCAAAATTATCCGTAAACGACTGCAAGGTCATTTCTTTTCCTCCTTTATAACCAGGCGCGCTCCGCATTTCTCGCAATAGTCCGCGAAAAAGGTCTTCTGCCCGCACTGGGGACAAACGCTCTCCAGAACCAGACCGCAATTACTGCAGTTTTTCCATCCTTTCTCAATGGGATTCCGGCATTTAGGGCAGCGCAGCGGGCCCAGCGGATTTACCTTTCCGCATAAGGGGCAAACCTGGGAATCCGGCGGGACTAGCTGGCCGCAGTACCGGCAGGGCTGTTTATATCCTGGCATGGCGCTTCCTCCTTTATCCATCTTTCGGCGTCGTTCTTCGCTTTAACGTTAAAGTCCAGCAATTCTATCACATCTTTTTTCCACTGTTCCAGTTCGGCGTGGATCACCCTGCCGATAAAAGCGCTCCGTAATTCTTTAAGTCCGGGTATCTTGGCGATCGAAAATTTGTATTTCTGATACTGCGGGTCTTCCAGTTTATCGTCAGGAAGATAGATCGGTTCGCGCCGGAAGTTGATCATAAGCAGCGCACGGTTTAACCGGGGGATCAGCTCCGCTATGGCCCCTCCCACCCCCTCCGCCCCGCGAAAATCTTTCCGGCTGACAAGCCTGAAAAAATAAGTGGCCTGCCCCGAACCCTCCTCACCCTGCTCCATCCCTTCCCCCCACACAAAAGTTTCCATGGCCAGCGCGTTTTTCTTGGGAACAGGAATAAAAAACCAGAGATAATCCTGCCCTCCCGCCAGACCCCGTTTTATTCCCAAAAAAATATCGCTTTTATCTGAGAGCGACATCAGGTAATCGTAGGTGTCTTTGGTCTTGCCGGAGCGGATCCGTTTTTCGAGGCTAGCCCAAAAGTCCGCAGAAATTTTTTGAATCTCGCTTTTTTTGACCGCCCGGCCTTCTTTCAAGCGGTCCGCCAGCTCCCGGATCAAACCCGGTTCCGCCTGGGGAATTATTTCCTTAAGCCAAGCCTGCGTCCTGAGCGACAGTTCCATTATCGCCTCCCGTAATGCTTTTTCAAACGGATCCAGCCATTTACCCATCTGAGAGAAAATCAGGTCGCGCCCCTCTTCGGTCTTGATGAACACCTGGTATTCCCTTACCTTGATCTCCTGTATATCACCCAGGGGTATTCTCAACAATTCCGCTTTTTCTGGCAGGATCACCAGCGCGGTCTGGTAAACCCGCAATTCAACCCCTCCCCCATTAAAAACCGCCGGGACACCGGACAATTCGACCTTCTCGTTCATCAGCATATCTTTCAAAAGCTGTTCGTTGCGCAGACGGGAAAGGTTGCGGAGAAAATCTTCAAAGTGATATCCCAGATCGGAAAGCGTCAGTTTTTCTTTGGGCCCCAGGGACAGCTCGACTTTATAATTTTGGGCGGTGAAATCCAGGACGTCGCGCAGGGAATAAAAGAGCGCTTCGCCCGTTTGGGGTTTTATTCTCAGACTGTCCTCAAAAAGGACGACCTGACAGGCCCCCTGGGAAGAGGAGTTTAGAAAATAACTCCCCGAAAAAGCCAGCTGGTCCACTATTAAAAGCTGATGCTCTGGCTGAAGGAGCCGGTAGCGTAGCCATTATAAGTGGTGATCCCTTTATCCATTTTATTGGCATCCGGGATCAGGTATCTGACTTCAAATCCGGCGCTTAACCCGCCTAAGGCGAATCGAATGCCTACCTCGGCCTGGCCGCCGGAAGTTTGCGTAGTTACCCCGCCCACAGAAGTGGTGTTATAGCTCAAACCTGCGCCGGCATAGGGCGTGATATTTTCAGTAATGTGCTGGCTGTAGATCAAGTCGACCGTGACTGGAGTATAGGTGGTCTGCACATTATTGATGCTATAGGTGGTGGTTTCCACCGCCCCCCGCACCGACAGGTTCTGGGTTATCTCATATTCCGCCCCCACCCCGTACATCAAAGAAGCGCTGGCTCCCTGACCGCTGGGGGTAAAGATCCCGGCCCGACCCGAAAAGTTAACCGTGCCGGCAAAACTGGGCACCGCCAACATCAACAGCAACCCTATGATCAAAAAATAATTTTTCATAAAACACTCTCCTGCCGGAAATAATATCACCAGCCCGGGCGTATATCAAGCATTGAATTTACGGCCGGTTTTCTGTATAATGTTAAAGTTAGTTTCCTCTAAATAATGCATGAATAAAAAAGATGTCATTTTAGTGGCGAATAGCCCCGGAGAACTCTCCGCCCTGGTCAAACCGGTAGCCGAACAATTCAAAAAAAAGCTTCCGGAGGTTCGTCTTATTCTCATTCTCACTCCCTGCCAGTACGCTTCCGGGAAAGAAGTGGAATTCGCCAGGAAAACCTTGAAGGTGGACGAGATCCTGTCCGCGGACAATTACAAAAAATGGCTGCTTACCAATCAGCTGCCCTTCACCCTTAATGGATCGGGAATAGTGCTTTTCCTGGGCGGGGACCTGATGCATGCCATGCTGATCGCCAAAAAAACAAATTATCAGGCCTACGCTTATCTGGCCGGCCGCTATATCGGCTGGAGAAGCTTCTTTAAGAAATTTTTTGTGGCGGAGGCCGCCCTCTTCAAAAACCGGGAAAAAATCGAGGAAGTGGGCGATCTGATGGCCGATTCGGTTGTGACCTTAACCAAAGAGCAGGCCCGGGAAAGGTGGCACATACCCTCCGAAAATCCGGTGCTGGCCTTTATGCCCGGCAGCCGCAAATGGGAGATCGGCCATATGCTGCCCCTTTATGAAAAGATCGGGAAAATCTTAAAAAAAGAAATTCCCGCCCTCCAGCTCCTGTTGATCATCTCGCCTTTCATTTCCATGGAAGACATTGAGACTTGTGCGGCTCATCGGCTCTTCGAAATATTCGCGCCCCTGGATTCGATCACCGCGGCCGATCTGGTCGTAACCATCCCGGGGACCAATACCGCCCAAATTGCCGCGGCGGGGCTTCCCATGCTGGTCATTTTCCCGCTGGATAACCCGGAGGTCATACCGCTTACAGGATTACTGCATTATATCTGTTGCCTTCCACTTTTGGGATCGCTGATAAAAAGATCGCTGGCTTTCTGGGTGAACAAGAAAACCAAATTTTTCGCTCTGCCCAATATCAAGGCCGACCGCGAACTGGTGCCGGAGATCCGCGGAAAGATCAATCCTCAAGAAGCGGCCCGTAAAATAAAAGATATGCTTTCCAACCGGTCCCGGCTGAAAGATACTTCCCGGGAACTAAAGGCCATCATGAAAAGTTCGGGCGCCGCAGAAAAAATCGTGGAGGAAATCATAAATGAAGCTTTACTTTAGGTTGATGCGCTACCTCTCCCCTTACCGGCGGCAGATCATAGGGGCCATGTTCTGCATGCTGCTCTTCTCCCTCTGCAATATCCTGCTGGTGCCTATCATCTCCCAGCTTTCCCAAGCCATTGGAGATAAAAATTATTTCTGGCTTAACCTGGTGGTCGGCGGCGCGGTGTTGATCTCCTTACTCAGAGGAATAACTTCTTACGGACAGGGATATCTCATGGCCTTTGCCGGACACCGCCTGGTGACTGATCTCAGGATCCATCTTTACCGCCATTTACAAGATTTATCTTTGGACTTCTTTTCCAAGTGGCGTACCGGCGAGGTCATATCCCGGGCCGGATCCGACATCCAGATCGTGCAGGGTGCGGTGATCTCCTCGGTCACCGAAATCCTCCCCAATCTCATTACTTTGGTGGGGATTTTAGGATATATGTTTTACCTCAATTGGAGTTTGACCTTGATCACTTTGCTGCTGATCCCTATCTTAAGCTTGGTAATCTCCCGCTTCGGGCTGGAGATGCGCGAGGTTTCCCGCCAGGCGCAAAAAAAGGCGGCGGATGTCACCTCCATCGTGCAGGAAAAGCTCACTGGAGTGAAAGTGGTCAAATCTTTCGCCATGGAAAAGCATGAGCTCGAAAAATTCAGGCAGGAAGCCGAGCAGAGCTTCTGGCTTACCTTAAAACAATCCCAGATCAACGTGACCCAGGCCCCGCTTCTGGCTTTTTTAAATATATTGGCGGTCGTGGCCGTGGTCTGGTACGGCGGATTTGAAGTGGTCAACGGTTGGCTCTCCCCCAATAATCTGATCGCCTTCTTTGCGGGCATCGCCCTGATCGCCGACCCTATCTCGCGCCTGGGCACCCTCTCCACCACGGTGAACAACGCCCTGGCTTCGGCGGAAAGGATCTTTGAGATCATTGATATCCATCCCACGGTGATCGAAAAGCCCGAAGCCCGGGAAATCGGCAAACTGGAAGGGAAAATAGAGTTTAAGGACGTCTCTTTCAGCTATGAGCCGGGTCAAGACCGGGTGCTGGACCGCATCAATCTAATGATCAAACCAGGAGAAGTGGTAGCTTTGGTGGGCCGATCCGGGGCGGGGAAATCGACCCTGGTCAATCTTATCCCCCGTTTTTACGATCCCCAGGAAGGAAAGATCCTGATCGACGGATACGATCTGACCGATCTGAAGCTTGAATCCCTGCGCTCCAAATTGGGCATAGTTCCCCAGGAAACCATGCTTTTTTCGGGAACCGTAAGAGAAAACATCGCCTATGCCAATCCCGACGCCCCTTTTGAGGAAATAATCCGCGTGGCCAAAATGGCCAACGCCCACGACTTTGTTTCCGAATTGCCGGAAGGATACGACACGCTGGTAGGAGAACGGGGAGTGCGGCTCTCAGGCGGCGAGCGTCAGAGGTTGGCCATCGCCCGGGCCCTGCTGCGTAATCCTAAAATCCTGATCTTCGACGAAGCCACCTCTTCATTGGATACCGAATCGGAAAAACTGGTGCAGGAAGCCATGAACCGACTGCTCTCTGGCCGCACCACCATCATCATCGCCCACCGCCTCTCCACCGTCCAACATGCGGATAAAATCGTGGTGCTGGAGCGCGGCAGAATCGCGGAAGAAGGCCGGCATGAGGAGCTTTTCGCCCGCGGCGGGATCTATAAAAAACTCTACGAAGCCCAATTTAAAGATGAAGAAACTTCTCTTTCTTAGCAACGGCCACGGCGAAGACCTGGTAGCCGCGGAGATCATCAAACGGCTGCCTTCCTCTTATGCCCTTAAAGTATTTCCCCTGGTGGGAGAAGGCCTCGTTTTTGAAAAACTCCCGGTTGAAATTATCGGCAGCCGAAAAAAATTCCCCAGCGGCGGCTTTTCACTGCGCAATCCATTGTCCTTGCCCTATGACCTCTTCTCCGGATTATTGGGCAACCTCCGCTTGCATTGGAATACACTTAATCAGCAAAAGGGACAGGTTGACCTGACCATAGCCATTGGCGATTTAATTCCCTTGTTGGGGGCTATAATCGTGGCCGCTCCTTTCATTTTTATCGGAGTCAATAAATCCGCTTACTACTCCACTTTCGGTTATAACTACACCCCCTGGGAGATTTTTCTCATGCGCCGCGCGCGGAAAATCTACCCCCGCGATAAAATTACCGCCGAAGCTCTGGTCAAGAAAGGCCTGAAGGCCCAATATCTGGGCAATCCTCTCATGGATTGCATCGGCATCCCGCAACTTATAAGCCATGACCGGAGAATAGGTTTCCTTCCCGGAACACGGGAAGAAGATATCAGCAGGAATCTGGCCGATTTTGAAAAGATCGCCGAAGAACTTTTGAAGTTCGACCGCCAATTCAAATTTCTGCTGGCTTCCAAAAAGCACAGTCCCCGGTTCGAGTCGCGGCCCTTTGAGGACGTGATTTACGGGTCGGAAGTGATCATCGGCCTTTCCGGCACCGGCAATGAACAGGCCGCCGGCATCGGCCGCCCAGTAATCTCTTTTCCGGGAAGAGGTTTCCAGTACAATGCTCGTTTCGCCCGGGCTCAAAAGGAACTTCTGGGCGAGGCCCTCGCGCTCGTACCTAATGATCCGCTAAAAATCGCAGAAGAGGCCTGGTCTATTTTAAACGATAAGACCCGCTATCAATACATAGCCCAAACTGGAATAGCCCGTATGGGAGAGCCGGGAGCAATAGATAGGATCGCCGGAGAAATATGAAAATCGCACTTATTTATAATGATCCCCGGGAGGAAGGCCATACCACCGGGGCCTACTGTCTGCGGGCCTTAAAAGATCTGGGACATACTGTCCGGCATTTCAATCCTACCGATATCCCCCGGATTGAAAAAGACGCCTACGATCTTTATCTGAATATCGATGACGGCGGTCATTACGCCCTGCCCCGCATCCTGCGCCCTTCCGCACTGTGGGCCATCGATACCCACATCCTTTTTGAAAGGACCTTAAAGCGGGCTCCCCATTACGATCATCTCTTCGCCGCGCAGAAAGACGGCGCGGCCAAGCTAAAAAAGTGCGAATGGCTGCCTCTGGGGGCGGATCCCACAGTGCATCGTCCTTTAAATCTTCCTAAAATCTATGAAGTGGTCTTTGTGGGAGCGCTCAATACAGATGATATGCGAAAGATATATCTCTGGCTGATGAAGAAGTTCGGTATAAACGTAAAATACGACAAGGTGTATCTGGAGGGCATGATTCGGCTTTATAACCAGGGCAAAATTGGCTTCAACAAGAGCGTGCGCAATGATGTTAACATGCGGGTCTTTGAGGTAATGAGCATGGGAACTTTCCTTTTGACCAACCGGATCTGCTGCAACGGACTTTTTGAATTATTCAAAGAGGGCCAACATCTGGTCAGTTACGGACCTTTTTCCCTGATCCCCAAGATCAAATATTATTTAAAGCATGAAAAGGAGCGGGAGGAGATAGCTAAAGCGGGACAAGCCGAAGTGCATAAGAAGCATACTTACCGGCACCGCATGGAGGCCTTGCTGAAGAGCATATGAAAGTAGTCATTATCACTCAGTATGGATTTAACGGCCCCTGGAGAAGGATTTCCCACGATATCCAGGCCTGGGCCACCTGCCTTATAGGCGATCATCTGTATTCAGGTGGGTTTTTTATCGTGTCGCGTGCGCTGAACTATGATTTCATTTTCATTGAATTAACCGACAACAACCTGGAATTGGCCCTCAAGATAAAAAGGCGGGCTAAAAAGCAGAAAGTGATCGGCTTGCTGGAGGGCTCCCCGCACTATCTAAACCAGCTTTTCCCGCCGGAAAAACAGGTCAAATTTTATGAGGTTTGCCAGAACCTGGATGCTATTGGCACCCTGAACCCGGAGATGAACCATTATTTTTCACTGTTCACCGATAAGCCGGTCTTTTTCACCGGCGTCCCCTTCCCTTTATCCTTCGCCCGACCCCATCTTATCCCTCCGGAGAAAAAAGAAAAGATAATCGAGCTGGCCTCGGCGCTCTTCAACACCCGCGCGGGCTTGAGTAATCTGATGACCTTCAAGAAGATGAAGGGGGCCCGGGGCGTCGGCTCGATAAAGAGCGAAAAAGAAAAAGATCTTATTAAGAAATTGGGGGTGGATATCGAATTCCGCAAAGAGGACATGGGTGACTGGCAGGGTTTCTATAAAAACCTCTGCCGCTCTTACCTGGGACTGCACCTGGATTACCGCTGGACCTGGGGAAGATTCTCAACCGAATGTGCGGCCGCCGGTATCCCTTGTGTTTCCACTCCCCACTCCTATGCTCAGAAAATGCTCTTCCCCAAATTGTGCGTAAACCCCTGGGACAGCCAACTGGCTATTGATCTGCTGAACGAATTGTTAAATAATCCTAAATTCTATATGGAAACCCGCGCTTACGCCTTAAATAAAGTAGCCGAGCTGGATTTTAAACCCTCCCGCCAGAGAATGCTTAATAAATTCCAAGAACTTAAATGGATTTGAGATCGATCCTTACGATCCTGCCTTCCGGCCTGGGAGACTTTGTCATGGCCTCCCCCGCCCTGCAAACCCTAAAAGTCAATTTCCCTGAGGCCCGCCTGTGTCTCTATCCGCCCACCACCAGTCGGCCCCTAATTGAAGCACAACCCTATATCGATCAGGTGGTGGAACATCCCCAAAAGTTTGATCTGATAATCAATTTTCGCCCCGAGCCGGAATATGCCTGGTTAACCTTTAAACAGGGAAAGATCAGGGTGGGAGATTACTCCCAGCTGCTTTATTTCTGGGTTTATAACCGGGGAGTTTTCATCAATTGGAACGATAAAAAAAGACATCAGGTGGATTTTTATTTGGATTATCTAAAGAGGTTGAACCTTAGCAAAATAATAACAGAAATGAAAATCGAAACCACCCCGGCCGCCCGGGAAAAAATAAGTTCTCTCCTTCCTCAAGGCAGCTTAGTTGGCATCCATCCCGGCTGGCAGAGCGGCAATATCCCCTATGGGGCCGAAGGTTATGCGAAAGTCATAGATCAGCTTACCGCCAGGCTTCCGGTAAAAATTGTTTTAATTGGAGGTAAAAAGGAAAAGGAAAAAGGGGAAATCATAAAGCGCAACTGTTCGGCGGAAGTTTTGGACTTGATCGGGAAACTTGACCTCTTAGAGTTGGCCGCCTTAATTTCCCGCCTCAAGCTTTTCATCGGAGTGGATTCCGGCCCCCTGCACCTGGCCTCCGCCTATAAGATCCCCACGGTTTTCCTCTCCCCCAGCAAACGGCAGAAACCGGAAAGATGGGGACCTTATAAGACCAAATTCGTCCTAGTGCGCCACGCCGAGGAATGTAAAATCGAACCCTGTTACCCCAACCTCTGTAAGGAAACTGTCTGTCTCAAAGCCATCCCCCCCGAGGAAATTGTATCTGCCGCGGAGCTGCTGCTCAAATGAAGATTTTAATCGTCCGTCCGGATAAACTGGGCGATCTGGCTTTGTCCCTGCCGGCCGCGGCAGCGGTTAAGGAACGCTTTCCCAATTCGGAAGTTACTCTTTTCGTGGCGAATGAAGTTATGGATTTTGCGCGGCTCTTCTGCGCCCATTTCGACCATATCCTTGGCGGCGGAATTGAAGAATACCGCAACTTGTTAAAATCAAAAAAAATCGACCTGGCCATCCATCTGGCGGACTACTTCGATTATGCCTGGGAGAGCTACCGGGCCGGCATCAAGAAAAGGATTGGCGACCGCGGAAAATTGCTCTATTTCTGGATCTTCAATCTGGGAACCCGCCTGCAACTCGATCTCAAACCCGAAACTCAATTAAATCTGGAGCTTTTGGCGCCCCTGGGAATAACCTCGTCGGTTGAAAACCTGAAAATAGAATTCCCCGCTGAAACTATAAAAATATCAGGGAAAAACTGGATCGGCATTCATCCCGGCACTGGCGGCACCAACAAGCCCTGGCTGCCGGAAAGATATGCCGAACTCATCAACAGTTTGCCGGACAAAAATTTCATCCTGCTGGGCGGTAAAAGAGAGGCGCCTCTCTCAAAATTCATCGAAGAACGATCAAAGGTCCTTAACCTGACCGGGAAAACCACTCTCCCCGAATTGACTTACCTTATCTCCAAGCTCCGGATCTATATTGGAGTCGATTCCGGCCCCCTGCATATCGCCTCACTTTTAAAGGTCCCGACCGTGTTCATTTCTCCCACCAAAAGCATCCGGCCGGAGCGCTGGCGACCGCGGCATGACCGCTATGTTGTCATCAGGCACGCGGAGATCTGTCCGGATAAAAAATGCTCCGCCGGCGCCTGCCCTAAGAATACCTGTGTGGAAGCCATTACGGTCTCTGAAGTCCGGTCCGCTCTGATGAGTATGTTATAATTTGGGCATGGAACGTTTCTTAGCCGTCCGACCGGATAAGATCGGGGATGTCCTCCTGATCACTCCCTCGCTCTCACTCTTGCGCCAGAAATTCCCTTCTTCTCACATTGCGGTCTGGGGACAGCCCTATACCCGGGAAATTTTAGGAGCTAATCCGGACGTGGACGAAATTATTTATTCTCCAAACCAGATCAAGAAGTTTGATTGCTCCCTGCACTTTTACAATGAATTTCCCTTTGCTTACGCGGCCTGGGTCAGAAGGATTAATAACCGCATCGGCGACAAGTCCAAGATCCTTTTTGGTTACTTATACAACCGTCCGGCCTATCCCCGCTGGTCCGACCTGACCCTGCATGAGGTTGAGCATAATCTGGCACTGCTCAAACCCTTAGGGATCGAAATCCCCTCCCCACCTCCCAAGATGAAATTGCAGGTTAAAAACCTGAATAAAAAATTACCCCCCGGCTCCCCGATCGTGGGCATCCACCTGGGAACCGGCAAGGGCAATAAGGCCTGGCTGCCCGACCGCTATGCCAAAGTGGCGGATCGATTAATAGAAAAACGAGGGGTCCGCGTGGTCCTCACCGGCGGACCGGGAGAAAAAGACCTGGCGGAAAAAGTTTTATCCCTTTGCCGCCAGCCCCTCATAAATATGGTGGGACAGACCGATTTATCCGAATTGATCGGCCTGATCTCGCAATATCAGGTGCTGATAAGCGTGGATACCGGCCCCCTGCACATTGCCGCCGCGGTCGGCACTCCCGTCGCCGCCATTTTTGCCACCAAGAACGTGAAACCCGCTCAATGGGGACCCTGGCAAACCCGTCATGTCATTGTGCGCCAGACCATCAATTGCAGCCGCCGCTGCATACCCCGCCACTGCCCCTTCGACGACTGCCTCCGGGAAATCACCGCAGAAGAAGTGACTTCCGCAGTAGAGGAACTTTTAGCTGGGGGCGGATTAAAAACCTTGGATGAAGCCCGCGCGGAATGGTATAAAAAATCTTTCAATATCGCCGTCAACCGGGATGAGATCCAGAGAGAATTGCATCTTAGCGGCTATCACGCGGCAAAGCTCAGGCTGCCCCAATCCGTTCCTGAACTGATCAATTTCATCATCAAAGAAGATATCAATATTATCCATTGGGCGGGCCAAAGCGCCCCGCCCCTAATTTTAAAACTGGCCGCCGCAACCTCCGCCCTGTGGGTCCCCATCCCCCCGCTGATCATCCATGATAAAGGCGGAGAGAACCGAAACCGAAAAGAACTCGTGGCTTTTTATATCAAGAAGTTCAGGGAAAGAAAATGATGTTCAAAAAGGAATGGCAAAAACTGCTGGTGCTTATTATTTTGTCCCTGGTTCTTTTTACCTTAAAGATCGGCTCTACCCCTATCTTGGATGGGGATACCGCTTTCTGGGGAAAAATCGCCAAGAATATGTTGGCCACCAGTGATTGGTTGACCCCCAGGTTCATTCATCCGGAATCAATTATCGACCGGCCGCCGCTCATGCCCTGGCTGATGGCCGCCTCTTTTAAGATTTTCGGCGTCAATGAATTCGCGATAAGCTTCTGGCATTCGCTCATGGCTTTAGGATGCGTTCTGATAACCTATTTTATGGGGAAAGAGCTTTTCACCAAAAAGACCGGGTTTATATCCGCGCTCATCCTTTTAACCACGGCCCAATTTTTCTACCAGGGCCGTTCCCCCCTACAAGATATGCCTCTTACTTTCTTCCTCGCCTCAGCTTTTTATTGCTTTATATTATTTGAGAAAAGAAAAAATTATCTATTTTATTATTTTATTCCCGTTTTTCTCGGCCTGGCCACCTTAACCAAGGGGCCGGTGGGATTGGTATTATTCGGCCTAGCGATTTTCATTTACTTATGGGTTGAAAAGAAATTTCTAAAATATTTAAACCTGCATCTTCTGGGCGCCTCCGTCCTGTTCCTTCTGATCGCCCTGCCCTGGTATCTGGCCGAATACAGGATACTGGGGACCCCTTTCCTGCAGGTGATATTAAAAGGCAATGTCGGCCGCTTTTTCTTCCCGGTGGACGCGGTGGGGAAAGCCGCGGTGATCGAGCCGCAGTATAATTTTTATTCTTACGTCCTGCAGTTATTTCTGCTGGCGGTTCCCTGGTCGGGATTCCTGTATCCGGCAATTTATAACAGCTTCAAAAAGAAAAGCTTTCTGCTTTTTATCTGGGCGGCAGTGGTGGTTCTTTTCTTCTCTTTATCTTTAAACCATAAAATAGCCCGTTATATCCTTCCGGCTTTCCCGGCTTTCTCTTTGATGATCGGCAAGCTCTGGAATGATTTCCTGGAAAATAATAAGGAATGGAAAATTATGCTGTTTTCCGACTGGCTGAATGTTCTGTTGGTGGTTCCCCTGCTTTTTCTGGGCACGCTCTATTTAATATTGAACTTTCCGGCCGAACAGGCCGCCTACCAGCCCATAGTTCTACCCCTCCTGATTATACTAAGCTCAGGGATGCTCCTTTCTTCTCTGATTTTATTTTTCAGAAAAGCGCCGGCCGCTTTTGTTTCCTTTGTTCTTACGGCCTTAATCGGTTATCTGGTTCTGATCCCTTTGACCGACATCTATTTCAAAGAAGCCAATCCTACCAAATATTTTTCATTAAAGATAAACCAGCTGGCTAAACCAGGAGACCAAGTTGTAAAATACCAGGGAGGGGAGGATCATTTGATGATCTTTTACTTAAATTCTATCCCCGCAACTATTGGGGACAGAATGGAGCTTATAAAACTTATGAAAAAACAAAGGGTCTGGGCGGTTACGGAAGATCCCCGGGCGGTCGAGGGGCTCAAATATCCCGTTAATATAATAGAAAGGAAGAATAACTTCGTGTTATTCACCAACCGATGAAACTCTCGGTAATCATCCCGGTCTACAACGAGAAAGACACCCT
>Ga0315293_10003482_pt1 | contig 15152 bp, 27 predicted proteins | sample YL17G13_20_MG_FD_203071 | JGI IMG/M metagenome (GOLD analysis project Ga0315293, IMG submission 203071) | Sediment microbial communities from Yellowstone Lake, YNP, Wyoming, USA - YL17G13_20 | ecosystem: Environmental > Aquatic > Freshwater > Lake > Sediment | place: USA: Wyoming | collected...
CCCCAATTTGTTTTATTGTCTATTCCTTATATAGAAAAATAGGTCAGAGTACAAGACTTAAACATACCCATCTTGAACAAAAAATTGACACATTGAGTGGTGGTAACGTATCAAAAATTGACACATTTTTTAAAAGAAGAAGAAAAATTCTAATATACTCATCAACACTACAAGGTAAAAATTGGACAGCTCTTAATATAACTAAAACCACATTTTTAATACTTGCTCTTATTGTATTTACCGGTACAGGGACTAATTTGACTCAAGGGGAAACCGTTGCAATGTTTGCATATATTAACCAATTCGTTATATCATTAATGTCAATCCCAATGGGGGTTGAGATATTCACACGTATGAGAGATATTATTAATAGGATTAAAGAATAATAATTTATAAAAAAAATGATTATGAAAACAGGAACCATTAGACATAAAGACAATATCGGGGTTTATATTGAATACGAACCAAGAAAAGTTTACGGATATTATAAGAACGAAGAGATCTGTAAAATATATTATAGTGAAATAATATTGAACCCAGACATATTTGCACCTGAGGTTAGTGTTGGAGATAAGGTGTCGTTTATTATTAAAACATATGGAACTGGTGATGGTTCATTTTATGTTGCAGAAATAGTTGATTAATATTAATCGGATAACTATATTTGTATAGGTAAACAAAATTGAAATTATGGAGAAAGAAAATAATAAATGGACAAGAGAGCAAGGAGAATTGGATAAGCAAAGACTCCTCGAAGTATTAAAGGAAATATCCGTCTCAGAAGAGGATTTGGAATGGGTTAGCGATAAATTAGATGGGATAATCGACGATAAAGAAAAAAATGAAACAAAAGGTAATATTAGCGATAATAACTTTAATAATCGTTTACACTTATAGTCGTACCCAATCAAAGTACTATACCACTTTTTAAAAATTAAACCACATAACATGAAATCAATAGTTAATAAATTAAATTATGAAACAGACTCAGACGGCGGTAGATTGGTTCCAAGAGCAAATTATTAAAATAGTTAACGGTACGTGTGAACTATCAGAAATTCAAATTTTTGAACAAGCCAAAGCTTTGGAGAAAGAACAAATAATGGATAGTTTTTTAGAATGTTGGAAAGCGAATATATCTGAGGGGTATGAATGTAAATTGAGTGCTGAAGAGTATTATAATGAAACATTCATTAACCTATAATATATCAAATAATGTATGATAAGTCACTCAAAAGATATATAATCATATTGTTGAATCCAACGAAAAGATAAAAAAATATGCACAAATACACCACAAACAAAGTTATTTACCGTATATTTGTGTAACAATTTTAAACCACATAACATGGAACCAATAGTTAAAAAATTAAATTTTGATTTACCAGAAATGCCAGACTTTAATCTAGACGATATTGTAAACGAATTCATTCAGGAGCAACTAAAAAGGGAAGATGAAATTTTTACATCAGCTTTAAGAAAAATGGCTGAACCACCAATAAAGGGTGAGATTACAAAAGGTAAGGTAAAGTGGAGAGGAATACGGATTGTTCAACATAATGATGGGTTTAAATATACAAAATGGTTAGAGCAGAGAGGTAAACAGATTAGCCCAAAAATTATATTTGACGGTATTATTAATAATAATTTAAAATAAGATGGAACTTAAAATACCTTTATATGATATTAAAATTAAGTTTTACTTTGACTATGATTTAGGTAAACCAATTAAAAAGATAAAGAAAAAACACAATAAGAAAAAACTTCACAAGATTAGTGAAATTGATTTTGTTGGAATTGTTATCGGAGAGTTTATCCCAAATAATAAGTTAATTTATGTTTTAATAGGAAAAAGTAAAAATCGTATTAATGTAGACACATTAACTCACGAAATATATCATTTAACAACCAAAATAATGAAACACAATAACTTCAAATTTAATAAAACAGATGAACCTTTTGCGATATTAAACGGGAAGTTAAATTCAATGATTATGTGTGAATTAATTAAACGAAAGGTAAAATTATATTACCCAATTGAAACTAAAAAGATAAAAATAAAATGATAAAAAAGATAAAAAATGAATGTTCGTCATTACAATTAAATATGAGTGATGAACAAATAAATGAGTTAATAAAAATAAGTAAGGAAGATTTAATTGAATCTAAAGGTACTTTTGATGAAGACACACATTATCAATTATCATTGTCTAATGTAAAATTAACTTGGGTTAGATTTATTAGACAATACTCAAACAACCCACTTAATGAAATAATTGATGCTGATAAGATTATCAATGATGAAACGTTAAACGTTAAAACTTTATTAAAATAATATGAGTGATTTAATTTATTTATTCAATTGTTGGTGGAAAACAGTAAGGAGAGGAAACCCCAATAAACGGTCATTTTTGATTTTTTTAAAAATGTTACGATTAGAAATAGAATGTTTGTTATGTACTGGTAGATTTACATCTGAAATTTAGTGTGATTGATGAAAAAATATTGTGTATAACGTTTTGTGGCTTTGCGTTCGGTTTTTTGCCTTATCCGAATGTTTAATTTTAGCACAATGCTTAAAGGCAAAAACTGACGCAAAACCGCTGTTATAAGTAGTTGCGGATTATTAACGATAAATTTATTTAAAATGGAAATTGAAGAAAAAGATGTAAAAGTAAAAATGAGTGTTTGCCCTGAATGTGGGAACGCTATTAGGGTTGCTGTTGAACATACAATGACAACTAAAAGCAAGAATGAATTTGCAAAAGAAGTAATGAAATACGATTTACAAGTAAAGACAATTTCACTTGATGAATATCGCAGTTCAAATATTCAGTTGTATTGTAAAGAAAGTTGTTCAAGGAAGTGATGGTAGCAATTACTTATAACGTTCCGAGTATTGGAGTAGGATTTTTTACGACTTAAAAGACAAATGATATTATGAAAACAGAACTTGAAATTGCAAACGAAAGAATATTAGAATTAGAGGAGCAAGTAAAAAAACTTACTTCCAATACTGTGTTAGCGGTTCGTTGCCCATTGGTAGAAATTGATACAGGGGCATTACAAATGTGTATTGAAATGTACCAAAAAGGCGAAAGATTAACTGCTATTAAATGGCTAATTGAAGAAGCAAAAAGAACTGATTACACATTTGGAATTAAATGGGCGCACGAATATTTCCAAAGCATAGGGCTTGAAGCGGTGGAGGGGCAATGACCGCTAACTAGTGGCTATACGAACTTTAAATTGTATAAAAAATGAAAGTTATTGAAAAACAGTTAGATAACCATACAACCAAAATTGTAATTATTTCTCATAGATTTAATAACTTTCCTAATCTTGACTCAGAGGGTTGTTTAATACTTAAAAGAATATGAAAAATAAAATGCTTATAGTGGACGATGAGGAGGACATCTTAATATTTTTATCATATCACTTCAATAAAAATGGTTTCGATGTTACAACAGCATTAGATGGAGCCATAGGGTTATCTGAATTTAAAAATAAAAAATTCGATATTGTTATAACAGATATACGTATGCCAAATATGGATGGTATAGAAATGTGTGGTGAGATAAAAAAACAAGACGACACAACACCAATCATATTTTTAACGGCAGTTACGGATGATTATAAAATATTGCATGCAATGAGAACAGGTGCGTCCCAGTTTGTTGATAAACCAATCAAACTAGATGAACTAACAGATATCGTTAACGGTTTAATTAATTAAAATGACAAAAGAGCAAATTTTAAAATACGGAGAAATACAATACCTAAAAGGTAGATTGGATGAACTAGATAAGGCGTTTCCAGAATTGATGGATGTGTATGGTAGTAGAAAACTTGATCAACGAATCGAGAAGTACATCCAAAAACTAAAAAACGTGGACGAGATTTCGTATTACCTATATGAGGTTGAATTAAAAACAACAAGAAAGTCTAAGGAACGAAGTAAAAGAGACATCAAAGAGCTTTTGGAGCAAATCATAATTAATGAGAATATCGCCAATGAGGATATCCTTGAGAGAATTAAAAAACAAATCGATACTTACTAATGGAATTAATCACAACACACCCGGTTAAAAAATCTGACTTGGGATTTCATGGGAATCTCTTTGGGGGAAAACTACTATCAATTTTGGACGGGGCAGGATATGGGTACACGATACAGTTATGTGACACACCAAGAATGGTTACGGTATCGATAGATAAATGTAATTTTGAAAAACCAGCAAGAGAGGGGCAATTATTAAAAGTATATGGGTACCCCACTGAAGTTGGTAACAGTTCAGTTACGATTTATATGGAGGTAAGAGCACATAACGTATACACAGGAAAGCAAGCAGCAATTCTTAAAACACACATAAAATTTGTTCACATAGATGAGGACAACCACCCAATTCCGATTGGTGAAAAAGGTAGAAGAAGAGTTCAAGAACTTATTGATGCGAATTCAAAATAATTTAGTATATTTGTAACATGAAATTAACTATTATATCAGACACACACGGAAAACACAAACACGTACACCACGATTTACCTGGTGGTGATTTGTTGTTGCACGCAGGCGACATAAGTTCTATGGGTTACGAACACGAGATTACTCAGTTTGCGGGTTGGTATGACAAAATTGCAACTTACGATAACAAAGTATTTATTGCGGGTAACCACGATTGGGGTTTCCAAAACAACGTTGAGAAAGTAAAAGGTATCTTAACGGAATACAAAACTATTGACTACATCCAAGATGAGTTAATGACTGTCCAAGACGGTGATGGTCCTGAGATTAAAATTTGGGGATCTCCTTGGCAACCTGAGTTCCACAATTGGGCGTTTAACTTACCTAAAAACGGTGAAGAGTTGAAAGCAAAATGGGATATGATACCTGAAGGGATTGATATCTTGATTACTCACGGACCGGCTTGGGGAATATTGGATGATGTTGAAGGTAACCGCAATGTTCACTTGGGTTGTGAATTACTTGCGGAGCGAATCAAACAAATCAAACCTAAGATCCACATTTGCGGACATATCCATAGTGGGCGCGGACACTACTTTGATGGGCACACCCATTACTTCAATGCGTCTGTATTGAACGAGCGATATCTTTATTCTCATGAGCCATGGAATATTGATTGGAACCCAATAACTAATGAAATTAAATTTTTATAATGAGTTAGAATTTATAGGTAGTACTGTTTAGTCAGTGCTATCTTTAAGTGTTTTAGATTGTAAAGGTGGATCAAGTAAAAACTTATCATTCAACCAATATCTTAATTCATTCTCAACAAAAAATTCAGGTACCGGTTCACTATCTGGTTTTTCACTTGCAATTTCAGAGATGTATCTTGCGAACTTAACTTTATATCTATCGTTTAACATTGTCATTAAACCATCTGATATGAAAAATACTCTCGAGAATGGATCAGTTAATCCAAGTTCACCCTCACTTAAATTAAATGATTTTAAAACCACTTTACCCCACCACGTTTTGTAGTTATCAGTCTCCTCTAATGTGGGTCTTAATATTTTATTAACAGCTCTTATTGATGATGCCACAAACCCCGCAATTGCGAGTTGTGGTAAAAACCATGGCAGTAATCTAATGGTAGCTTTAAATCCACCCTCACCTACATGTTTTAATAATCTTTTATTGGTTGATGACTCAACTAATGCTTTTAACTGACCAAAAGTGATTTCACCTTGAGCGCTACAAAACTTTTCAGAATCACATATGTTTTTTATTGCAACCTCCGAAGGATTAATATCCTCGTTAACTGATTTTTTAAATTTACCTTTAAGTTTACCAAACACACTTTTAAGTGAATAGACGGTTGCTGACAAAGCGGCTCCCGATAATAGTCTTTCCACATTGTCTGAACTAATATTATTATTTTTAATAATATCATCGATAATTTTCATTGTTGGATTTAAAAGTAATGCAAACCCTAAAATGTCTAGTAAAGAGTAGGTAACCCCTATTAAGTTTTTTGCCACAGCATTTAAAACGTCTTTTACGTTCGTTACAAAATTAATAACACTTTTAAGTAATGGCATTAAACCTTTCTCTCTAACCTTTTCTAATAACGTAATTCCTTCACTATCTTTTATAATAAGGGCGAATGATGTTATAATTAAAAGGATGATGTCTTTTTCATTCATTGAAACTCCAGATCCCGAAAGTAATCTTTCGACTGGACCTAAAAATGCCCCGATACCTGTTCCTAACGTGAGTAAAATACCTGAATTAATTTTTAAATCATTCAATGTGTCCTTTAAGGTGCTTTCTATTAGTATCCCTTTATATTGCTCTTCTGTGATAACTATCTTCATTAATAATAAATATCATTATAAATAGTTTGGTTATATTAAATAAATCACATACATTTGTAATTATGGATAAGAAACAAAATTTAGAGAATTTAATATTTGACATTTTTGATAAAGAAATTGATGGTGCTGACGTTTATCATAATAATGGTAGTAATTGGATAATTTTTACGGAGGAAAAACGCTGGATTACTGAGTTTACCGAGACAAAAACGTTATGGTACAACTACCAACACTTTAATGAGTTATTGGTGTATTTTGGTATGGATGCAAGTGAATCCACCAAGTATATTAAAAAGTGGTACGAAGAAAGATTCATATTTAAACCGAAGGTTGAGAATATCATTCAAAATGGGGTGAAGTATACCGGAATAGACAGAACTCATAACCCTGAATTTGTTGAGGATGCCATTCAAAATGGGATGAAAGACACCCGCCTAATTTTTCACCCGCCCAACCAAGAAGTTGAGAATACCATTCAAAATGGGGTGAAACGCACCTTACCTGAATCAATTGCCGACTCATTTGCTATTGAAGATACCATTCAAAATGGAGTGAAATCCACCTTCAAATCTTGGAACAATAATATTGCAAGCGTTGAGAATACCATTCAAAATGGGGTGAAGCATATCTTGGATAAGTTCCATTTTAGGAAGAGAAGGGTGAATCGTACCTGTAAATGTCAGGACGATCAACAATTCCTGGTTGAGAATACCATTCAAAATGGGGTGAAAGACACTATAAATATTATGTAGCAAATATGGAAAAAACACTAACGATATGTCGCGGAATTCCTGGTAGTGGAAAATCGACATTTGCCAAAACATTGGGTGGACAACACTACGAAGCTGATCAATATTTTATTGATGAAAAGGGTAATTACCAATTCGACATTACCAAAATTAAAGATGCCCACAAGTGGTGCCAAGGAATGGTTCAATCTGACATGGTGTTGGAATACCCGAAGATTGTCGTGTCAAACACCTTCACGCTAGAATGGGAGATGAAACCTTATTTTGAACTAGCCGAAAAATACGGATATAGAGTTTACTCTTTAATCGTTGAGAATCGTCATAATGGTAAAAACGTGCATGAAGTTCCAGAAGATAAAATACAAATGATGAAAGATAGGTTCGAAATTATTTTTTAACCAAATACTTTTTCATTCCAATAAATATGACTACATTTGTATTATGAGTTTTAAAAAAATACAAACAACAGGTAGAGTCTGGTTTACTTCAGATACCCATTTTTCGCACAAAAATATTTGTCGTGGGGTAACGGATTGGCGAACCAAAGATGGTGAAGTGCCGATCGATGCAACTAGAGATTTTTTGACGGTTGAAAAAATGAATGCAAGATTGGTCGATAACATTAACCATTTTGTTAATCAAAACGATACTCTAATTATGTTGGGTGACGTTTCGTTCGGGGGGTTTGAAAACATTGAGATATTTTTGGATAGACTAACATGTAAAAATATTCACCTAATACTGGGAAATCACGATACGCACATTGAAAACAATAGAGAGAATATACGAAGTAAATTTTTGAGTGTGTCTCACTATTTGGAGGTAAACCTAAACGACCGTAAATTTGTTTTGTGTCACTACCCACTCCAAAGTTGGCACGGTATGTCCAAAGGGGTTATCCACCTGCATGGCCACGTGCATCTTCCTGAGGACCGTAAATTTGGTAATGGTAAAAAAATGGATGTCGGTGTAGATGGAAACGGGTTGGATCCGTATAGTATTGATGAGATAATTAAAATTATGTCTAAACGTTCGATCGGTTCCGAGATATCAGATGATCACCATTTGGATGGTATGGTTGGGGTTGTGGGATAAATCGCAACTCCAATATATTTATAGGTATGAAAATTATTATAACAGAATCACAATTCAAACTGATCAACGAAGCAATTTCTGACGATTCAGATTTTATAGATTACATTAAAGATGTAGAAGGAAAGGTTATCGATAAAACGACTGGGTTACACAAAGCATATACTGATAAAGTTGGGGTAGTAACGATTGGGTACGGACATTCAAAAAAGAGGGACTCAAAGGTTAAACTTGGTATGAAAATACCCGAAACGCAGGCGATTAAACTTTTAAAAAATGATTTAAAATATGATGAATCTGTTGTTAGAGATTATGTTACTAAAAATTTCCCAAAATATACGTTAGATGATGAACAAGTTAAAATGTTAATCGATTATAATTATAATGTTGGGTTAAGTAAGTTCCCTAATTTTGTAAAGGCTGTCGTTACCAAAGATTGGGAGACGGCAAAAAAAGAATACAAAAGATATGCGGGAGGAACAGAATTAACAGATAGAAATCAAAAATTTTATAATTTATTTTTAGCTAACAAACGAGGGAAAAAAACACAACCGAGCAGTGAGGAATCAAAATATTCAAGAATAGGTAAACCTCTATATCCGAGAAATACGTCAGATCATGATTATGCTAACGTTAGAACTGAACCAACTATTAATAATGGGTGGGTTGATAATATCATTGATACGATTAAGTGGCCAAACCCTGTTGGTGTGGTGGTACGTGAATGGATGGATGGTCAACACAATACTTGGTTTTATGTTGAATTACCTAAAGGTACTAGTTACTTCAATACTCATGGGTGGGTTAGATTTGATGTGGTTACTGGTAATAAAAATGAAAAGTTCCTTTAAAAATTAGACATGGCAAAAATTATTATAACTGAAAAACAAATGGACTTAATGGTTACACAACTATTAAGTGAAGCGGTGGGTGTACCTAAAAACATTATAGAATCAGCAAGTGAACTGTATGAGATTGTTTTGAGTCAAATAAAAAACTTGGATAGACATGACACCAAACAAGAGTTTTACGAAGAAGATTTAAATTTATCGATATCTGATTATATAATTGACGAGTTAGATTTAACGGTAACTATCGACGAAATAGATGGGTATGATGGGCCAGTTGTTATGGCTTCAGCTGGAGTTTCAAATGACTTTACATTTGATAGAAACGTATTAATGAAGGTAAACTATAAAGATAATTCTATTGACTTATATTTAAATTTCATATCACCAGAAAGTGGATGGGAACCTCAAGAGGTTTATCAGTTATTTATTGAGGATAGAGTTAATTTAATATCTATCCTTGCTCATGAAATGAAACATAAGTTTGATAAACAAAAAAAGCTTGCAGATTTAATAGGTAGTGATGCTGATTACCAAACGTACTCAAGTTCAGGATTGGAGTTTGGAATTCCGATAATCAATGAGTTTATGAGGTATAGTTATTTTATACAAGGGGTTGAGAATCTTGTTCGACCAACTGAAATGGCAACGAGAATGAAATTAAATGGTATCACAAGGGATAAGTTTAGAGACTTTTTTGAAAACGATAAGGTAATTGTCGAATTAAAACAGATTAGAAATTTTAGTTATGATTATTTGGTTGAAAAACTAAAAGAACAAATGGGTAGCGTTGAAGGTTTATTATCTCATGCGAATGTCCCATATGAAACTATGAGTGAGGATGAAAAAATAGAGGTGGTTATGGACATTGTCTATTTTAATTTACTATCAGCTAAAAAAGATAATTTTGATCGTATGACATCAGACGGTGATGAAATGAGGAGGGCTTTAATGAGAAGTTTAGGTATGGGTAATAACGATGAAGACGAGGGGTTGGAAGAAGTAAGAAACAAGTTTTTAAATCATATAAGTAAATACCAAAATAACGTTCACAAGTTTTTTGTTGATGAATGTGAACGGTTTAATTATGAAACAACCAAGTTAATTAAAAAGATTTCTAAAATTTATTCATTAATACCTGGCGATGATGAACAAACAAACGAATCGATAATTAATTGGGAACTACACCAAAAATTAATGGAAAAAAGATACGGTAAACGAAAAATCGAAACCGACTTTAAATTCAAAAAATAATAGTTAATTACTAATATGTTAACCTTTTGGTTACTAATATCGTTAGTGTGGTTAATATATTAGCCCATTATAATAGTTTCGGTTATTGTTAAAATCATCTTAAGTAAATAAAGATACTGTTAAATCAGTTACAGTTACATTAGAAGTGTTTGTGGCGCAGTTGACATAAAGCTCAAAAACATCATTATATTGTGCACTAACTATACCTGTTAAATTAACCGCAGTTGGTTGGTTAGTCCCTTGAGTATTTGTCGTTAAAGTTATAGGTATTGACGAATTATTTTTTCTTAATTGGAAATTTAATGTTAACCCACCCCCAGCGGTTTGAACAGATAAACTTACGTTATACTTAAGATAAGTAACTGTTGAACCTGTAGCTCCTGAGTAATCATGTACTAATCGGTTAGAAGATGAACCTGTTGTAAAAAACTTTAAATAGTTAGATATTGTTGATGTTATGCCTGAAACTTTATAAAAAGAAGCATTTGAAGTACAAACAGTTGCAATTGCGTTATTTTCCATATAATAGTAACCCTTAGAATTTGGCTCACCAGTTGATATATCACTTAATAGCGCAACTGTACCGCTTTGGTTTTGAAAAGAAACCGTATTAGTTACTCCTGTCACCTGAGATGTGTCAAATAAAACGGTTCCAGTGTTACTACTATTTGAATTTTTTAAAGTTAAATTACCAACTTGATTTGTTGTTCCACTTAGATTAGTTGTTCCGCTAACAGTTAAGTTTCCATTGATATTTGTTGTAGTTGCGGTTAGTGATTTAATATTTGTACTACCTGTAACAGTTAAGTTTCCATTAATATTTGTTGTCGTAGCAGTTAAAGACTGAAGACTGGTGTTACCTGTAACAGTTAAGTTTCCATTAACTGTCAATCCTGTCATTGTATTGATGGTTGAGTTAAATGTACTACCAGAATTGTCTTTAATAGAAAAAGTATTATTTGAATATGTAAATCCCGTCGTATACCAATCAGTTAACCCAGTAATTGAAATATTATTACCATCATTTCTTGATAACGTTATTGTATCGGTATTTGTGTTAAATGTACCTCCGGTTACGTAATAATCAGTGATACCTGTTATTGCTACGGTGTTACCATCATTTTTTGTTAATGTAATGGTATCTGTTGAATTATTAAATGTTCCTCCAGTTACTCTTATATCTAAAGGTAAATTTTGATAGGTTGTTGCCGATATTGTATTAACATTGATGGAATCTAAACTGGTTGTTCCTGTTACAGTTAAATTTCCATTTATGGTTAAACCTGTTAATGAATTTATCGACGCACTAAAGGTACTGCCTGAGTTATCGTATAAGGTAAATGTGTTTTCATTATATGTGAATCCGGTAATGAACGTGTTGGTGTTAGCAGAAACCGCAGTTAAAATGTAATTTTTTAAATCAGTTATTTTAGTATTTTTAGTGGTACCTTCTGGTACGTCGTAATTAACTAAAACAAGTAAATCGTTTAGTGTGTACCCCGAACTACCAACGTAGTCTAATTCCGAAATTAATTTATCATCCATTTTTTTAACTATTTAAACCATTAAATCCGCCAAGTTCAACAGAGTTACATTGATTGACGTTATTATTTTCACCATCCGTCCATTTAGGTTTTGGTGTGTTATATGTTACCATTTCCCCCTCATAGGTGATTTCACCCGTTATTTCCGATATGGTTTGTCCTGTCACTAAAAACCCAGTGACTTCCGTATGGTAATATTGGTATTTACAATCAACATCGTTACCCGTCCTTTTATATATTAATCTAAATAACCCATTTTGAGTTACAATTTTTTTTAAATTTTGAGTTAATATTTTAAATGTTGACATTTACGTGGAATTGATATAATAAATAGTCATATAAATTGGTTTATTCTAATTAGTTTTATATATTTGTTTTATGAAAAAACCTTGCAAAGAGTGTCCACATGTGATACGTAATCATAACAACGATACTATTGTTGATTTTGCTGAGAGAACCGGTAAGAAACACAATTGTCATATGACTGAAGGAAAAAAAGATTTGTGGAATGTAACTAATAAAAAATTGGAGTGTTATGGAAGTAAAAACTAAATTTGGAACATATATCATGGAAAAAGAAACGAGTACAAAGAAAACTGGTGATAAGATAACGGTATTCGTTGAAAGATTGAAAAAAATTGGAATTGAAGTAAACCTTGCTGGTAACTACCCATGGGTTTATATTAATGATATCTGTGGTAAAAGAGTTACTGAAATATTCGAGGGGAATCATGGGTTTACTTTAATCTTTCTTCCAGTAAGAAATGATAGCCCACCATCTGAATTTACAGATATTGGAGAAATATTCAAACTAATACGAAAGTACGCTGAACAAAAAAATGGATAACATGGAAAAAAATAATATTGATATTTCTAACCTTACAATTGATGAGTTAGTATCATTAAGAGAAGACATAAATAATCGGATTCGCGACTACGAGGATGGGTTTATCTATATCTGTAATGTCCGTTCGTATGGTAGAAATTGGAAGGAACATCCTAAAAATGCTGCCAATCTACAGGAACTTTGTTATCAATATTATGGAGAAGACGGTATTGTTGATATATTTACAACAAATCCTAATTTAGAAATCGACAATTACGGAGGAACGTATTTTATAGAATCGGAAGAAGATTATACTAAATGGAAAACGTACACCAATGATGGTAGTTACATTAAAGGTGTTGAAGTCGATTGGGAAAGGTTGGATGAGTGGATTTCTTCAAAAGGTGGTGCGGTTAGGGATTGGCATGGAGGATATCGTCCATCTGAACCTATCACATCAAAAGAGGAACTCCAATTGATGAAAGAAGAACATTCAAATAGGGTTATTGATTTCATCGAACCAAAATCGTTTAATAATTATTCGAATGATGACGATGATGTTGAGTAATTGAAAAACATTTAGTATATTTGTAACATGAAACATTTATCAGTTAGTATAAATTTAAAACTTGGAAATCATGGAAAATCAAAATAGTGTTGCATATGTAGGAAAAATAGGTTCGGTGGTTGAAATACCGGGAGCTGACAACATAGAATTGGTGACTGTCGGTGGGTGGAATGCCATAACCAAAAAGGGTGAATACCAGATTGGCGATAAAATGGTTGTTGCTACTACAGATGCGGTAATACCACAAGCGTTATCCGACACGATGGAAGTTACTAACTACCTTCGTAAAGGGCAAAGAGTTCGTACTGTAAAACTTCGTGGGGTTTACTCTGAGTGCTTGTTAATCCCCTTCAAATTTTTGTCACCAAAATCTTTGGAAAGTAATGTTAATGATGGTGACGACATGATGGGGATATTGGGTATTGTCAAATACGAACCACCGGTTAAAACCATTCAGTTGAGTGTTGGGGGACGTAAAGTAAAATACCACCAAAATCCCAACTTCAAGGTGTATCACAAATTCCCTAATCAAAAAAACGTACCAGATATGTTTACCGAAGAGGATGAGGTTGTAATCACTCGTAAACTACACGGAACTAATGCTCGTTATGGTGTTGTTAGAAAGAAAAGACTTTCTTTATTGGATCGTGTTAAAATCTTTTTTGGTAATCCGTGGGCGGGATTCGAGTTCGTTTATGGTTCCCATAATGTTGAGAAGGGATCAGACTCACAAGGATTCTACGATACTGACGTGTGGAAAACAATTGCTGAAAACTACAGAATACGAGGTAATTTATGGAAACACGTAAAGGACACATACGAACCATACGACTTATCTGAAGGTGTTATTATATATGGTGAAATCTACGGTGCAGGTATACAAAAAAACTACGAGTATGGTTTAACTCATATGGAATTTGCGGGGTTTGACGTTGAAGTCGATGGATTATACCAATCCGACATTAATGAAATGGTACACTTCAATTGCTTAGATTTACCACAGGTTGAAGTATTATATCGTGGTAATTGGTCAAATGATGAACAAAATAAATACGTGTTCAACAACAACATAGAGGGAACTAAAGTACCACACGAAGGTATAGTTGTGAAATCGGTGACTGGTGATCGTAGAAAGGTATCGAAAGTTATTAATCCTGACTACTTAATTTATGGTGAAAAACATAATGTTGGTGATTCACATTGATAGATTCACTTTTATTAGTTAACTTTATAAAAAAATGAAATATGGGATGGATTAGCGTTAATGTTGACTTGGATGATGTTTGGAGTGGAATGGATAGAAGTGACAAAAGAAATATGGCGGAATGGTTGTATGATGATGGAAGTTTAGGTTCACACCCAAATCCCGAAATACGAAGACTAGTGAGGGGTGACGAGGAATCGAACGGGGAAAAAGAGTTAAGGGATAATCTATCGAAGTTATGGAATGGACATTATCAATTAACAAACGAAGAGGAGAATTTAATAAAACAAATAGCAAATAGATTATGATGTCAAGAGAAATTATTTATGGCGTGTGTGATAAAACTGGAAATTGTGATTCATATTTTGGGTTCTTTAAACATGAGGATGATGCAAAAAAAGAAGTCAAAATCCAAGCCGATAGAATGAAAGAGGACTTAGGTATTATGGATATTGTCGTAAAAGACGGTAGGGCTGTCACTATGGAAACTGATAAAGTTGAAAAAATATTAATTATAATACACGGTTATGTTATTAGATGACGAAAAAAAACCTTTAGGGTTAAAGGTGATTGATTTTATCACCACAAATATAATTTGGTACTTATTATTCTCTTTAATATATTGGGATTTTAACGTAACTAATTGGTGGTTAGTTCAGAGTGCATGGGGTAGATTTATTCTGATTATTATGGAATATGGTATAATGAGAACCTCCTTTAATGAAAAA
>Ga0315293_10003484_pt1 | contig 15150 bp, 15 predicted proteins | sample YL17G13_20_MG_FD_203071 | JGI IMG/M metagenome (GOLD analysis project Ga0315293, IMG submission 203071) | Sediment microbial communities from Yellowstone Lake, YNP, Wyoming, USA - YL17G13_20 | ecosystem: Environmental > Aquatic > Freshwater > Lake > Sediment | place: USA: Wyoming | collected...
TGCCTACCTCGTTATCATTGTACTACTTGTTGGCTTTTTTCCTATTTAAAAACATTTCTTGGTTCTGTATCCTGCGGAGTCATCGTGTTAAATAACGTTGGTATGACTTTATTGAAAAATGGATTAGAATGCTTCATATACATATTTAACGGGATGATGCCGGCGCCCATATCCTTTTTTGGATCAAGGGTCGTAATGCCCATGTCAAAGTAATCCATCCCTGTTTCAATGGCTAACTCGATCGCCCTATAGAAAAGATTGAAATATGTAAAGCACTCTTTATTATAATCATAATCGAGGCCGGGGAACTTTGAGATGAGGGTTTTGCCGCTAAAAAGCAAAAGCATGTAGCCAATGAGCCTATCGTCTTTTACCGCTGAAATAACGGCTGCTTTTTCTCCGAGATATTTATTAATATTTTGAAAAAAACTTTCACCTAATCTTTCCCGCTTGATTTCTTTCGCATGGTCATAGACATTGTCGTACAATCGTTTTAATTCAGGCGTACTGTCTGAAAAATTTTTCATCACCTGAACGGATACATTTGCCTTAGCGCACTTATCCATGCGCTTGACTATTTTCCGCCTGTAATTACTGTGCATGGAATCCAGGTACTCGCCAAAACTTTTCCACCTGATTTTAAGCGCAGCCGTTGGCAGATTGTGGAGTTTCATGTATCCGCGCTCTTTCAAAAAATCATAAAATTCCATTTCCTCATTATAAAAATCGCGAAACAGGATAAAACTGATGCCGAGTGATTTCGTCAGATCTTCTATTGCATCACAAAGAAGCTGTAAGACTTCGGCGCGTTTTACTCCGCTCTTAAGCGATATAGTGTTTCCCGTAGATATAGGTGATCCGCATTCAAGAGACCGCAGAATAAAAAAATTATTCCACTTTCCTCTGACCGTATTAATAACATTTTTTACAGTTCCCTGGGCGCATAAGTCCATCTCTGTGCTCATAAGATAGACCGAAGTATGCGCGATGATTTCGTCGCCATCATAAACGACTGGATAGTAGCACCTGCCCTCGCCGAAACCCGATCTCTCTAAGGCTTCAATATACTTATGTGTACAGAATGTCCGATCGTTACCCACAATGGCATCCCACTCACCTTCATTCACCTCAGTGATGCTTCTATATGTTTTAACCCTGATGCCAGTTTTGCTGTTAAGATCAGTTTTGCTATTAAGAATTGACGTTTCCAAGAATTTACTCCTTTGTCAATATTATATCACATTATGAGTCAAGCGGAAACAGCGTTAACTGCGGTCAATCTCTCGCGCGTAATATCTCTTAAGAGCGCAAAATCACCGATTTCAAGACTCGTTGTATCGATCGGCGGTAGCACTGTTACTGAACTGACTATTTTTCCATTAAAGACCCAGCTGCCCTTAGGAATGGCATTCCTCGTGCCTCGTATCCTGATAGGAAGGATGGGTTTCTTCTCTTTTATGGCAAGCTTAAAGGCGCCGTTTTGGAATAAGTTCATCTCGTCCGTATCACTGCGCGTACCTTCGGGGAAAAATAGCACGGACATGCCGGCCCTTAGCCATGTGGCGGCTTCACGATATACACTCTTAATGCTCCCGAACTCGCCACGGGAAAGCAGGATGTGGTTTCCCACCCACAGCAGCCCGCCGATAAACGGCACTTTAAGCAGACTTCTTTTCGCCACCCATTTAAACTGCATCCGGGTTTGATACATCACGACAATATCGGCCAGGCTCTCGTGGTTGGCCACTATAACATACGTTTGGTGAGGATCAATATTCTCCAGACCCCTCACCTTAAAGCCCCAGTATGGGTTCAAAGCTAAAATGGCATTTGACCACCAGAAACACTGGGCGTGGACAATTTTTCCCTGCTTATCAAAAAAGAAAAGCGTGATACGCAAAAAAAGGCTCACAAAAAATACCAGCATCGTCAAAACAGTGCTGGCTATCCATATCATTATTGATATTATAATCCTCATTATCATCGTCCTAACGCTATCTATATTTCTCTTAAAAACTGGTACAACTTCTAGAGGCAGGCCACCTTTTGGACTTGCCCCAATATACTTATATTATTTCCTACTCACTGAATTGATTCAACACATGTTCGCTTAACTGGTATCTATTATCTTTATTCAATTCTATCAGTTTTTTATCCGCCAATTCTTCAACATCTCTTCGGGCAGTTCTCTCAGAGACTTCCCTATAAATCATACGAAATATATCTTTCTCAAATAACTCTTTTAGTTCAAACGATTCATTCGTATCAATCAGAATAGCCAATAGATCATATTGTCTTTGAGGAATGTCTTTCTTACTAAGTAATAATCTATGATAATCTCGCAGGGTCTGTATTCTTATCCAAGCGAATATCTTAGATCTCACTTCTTTAAACGAAAATATTAAACCGTTTAAGAAAAATTCCAAAAATGGTGTAACGTCATACGTATCATTGCGCTCTGCCAATGAAAAAGCCCTAAAATAATCATCTATATTTTTATAATAATAATTGGAGAGCATTACACACACAAAGAATTTTATTCTAGCGTCTTTTAATAATAAGGCCTCTATAGCCCGTGCGGTTCGACCGTTACCGTTTCCAAAAGGATGTATCAGGGCTAAATAATAATGGGCTAATGCTGCCCTAACAGCCGGATCTTCCCTTAATAGTTCATCGGAATTTATCCAGCTCATAAACTCTTTCATAAGGGGTTTCATGTCGTCTAAAATTTTAGGTGGTGTATAAATACCACCGTGCGCGGCATCGCCTACTTTAATCTCTATGTTTCTATACTGTCCAGGATCATTATTTTTCTCTTCCACACCAGTAGTAATTATTGAGTGAATTTTTTTAATGGTTTTCTCATCAAGCATAAATCTTTTAGAGGAGTCTATTACTATTGCCTTTATTGCATTATAGGCATTTCTCAAATTACTTATTTGTCTCTCGGGTTGATTTAATTCTTTATTCGCTTTCTGCTCGTCCAAAACTTTTCCCACTTCTTTCTCTGAAAGAGGATTGCCCTCAATAGCCGCTGTTCCAAAAATCGATCTTTTAATTAACTCTTCTTCTAATTGAGTAAGCAATTGCGGCAATATTGGAATCGCACGGATAGAACTATATATGCTTCTCGCTTCTATAAGTTTTTCCCTAATTTTTGGCATGTCATAGTTTAAACTAAGCGCAAACGGCCCAGATTTATACGTTGGTATTTTAACTATTTTGCTTTCCACTACTTCCTCCTTATATACATCTTTGCGATATAAAGTATACCTTAAAACTCATGTTTTGTCAACATTATTTGTCATTAATTATGCCATGCTTAACATATTGATTTACAATATGTTATAGCTATTAATAACAAACATTTGTCAACCATTTTGTCAAGAATCTATCCGGTGACGTCCTATTTGGATCCCCTATATCTCGCTAAAGGGTACATTTTCCGCTTTGGAATCAAAACACTTTCCCGATTGGGTCGGAAAGCTTTATCGATTACCGGAGAAAAATTATAATTCCTCCGGAGCTTGCGGGAATTCGCCGGCAAGTACTTTTTTTACCATCGCTTTCACATCATCGCTAAAATCTTTGGTAAGCACCCATTCCAAATATGCGGGGTCTTCGCTTGCAATATCTCTTATGTGTTTCTTTCTACTATGTTTACCAAATGTGGGGTAAAGTTCTTCGTTCCACCAACGGAATTTTCGCTCCCCGTCAAAGTAACCGCTGGCGTATTCATAATCACGGTCTTTAAGGGACATTATCCCTTCTTCCTCTACGCCATACCTCTTGATCTGCGCATCGAGTATGTCCATCGTAGCTTCGGCATCGTTTAGGGCAGAATGCGCATTTTCGAGTTTTTTGCCGCAATAGAGAAGATAGGCGGCCATCAAGTCCCTTTTTTCGTGCAAGCGATATACCTTATGCGCGTCATAAATGTCGCGATTGCGCCATTGAAAGGTAAGGCCTATGTCATAAAATTCACGTTCCAATAAAGGCAAGTCAAACCGCAGGATATTAAAGCCGGCGAGGTCACAGTCTCCTATAAAATCGAGCACTTCTTGCGCAATATCTTTAAAACGAGGCTCATCTTTTACGTCATTATCCGTAATATTGATTATCAACGTCACATTCCGCGGAATCGACATACCAGGGTTAACGCGCTTTATATAATTTTGCTTCATCCCGTCCGGCATTATCTTGATCATGCCTATTTCAACGATCCTGTCTTTCTCGACCCAGGTACCGGTCGTTTCAAGGTCTAAAACTACCAAAGGCCTCAATAGCTTCATTTTGTCTTGCCTTTCCTGTGGGCTTCTTTCCGCTTAGTATGCCGAGCAGCGCGAAATATATCTCCCTGCATATCCACGCGTCGGTAGCCGCGTAAACTATCTGCGTGGGCCGAAGCGTCGGCGCGTCCCAGCGGGAGCACTGCGTCTGTTTGGATATCCTGAAACCGAATAGCAGCGCCGCCAGGCCACGTATGCCTGCGTTCTTTATTCCGGCCTTGGCCGCCATACCTGCCAGTTCGATGAACCCTGAGGGCTCGAGGGGCAATATATCGTTCAGTTTCTTTATATCATCCGACACTCCAATGCCCGTTTTCAGCACATTCTGATCGGCCAAAATACCGGCAAGCGGTTTATGCGAATTGATACGCTCTATCTGGAATATGTATACTCCGTCGCCGGCGGCAAGCTGGAGGAGGGACGGCGGATAGGATTCGCCCTTCTTAAAAGCGGGTCTCGTCTCCGTATCAAAACCCAAGACCTTCTCTCTGCCGAGAGCCTGCACAGCCGCTCTCATCTTCGCGTCCGAATCTATCACATGGATAGAGCCGGCGTAATGTTTGAGAGGCAAAGCGCTTATCTCTTTTTTTGATATAGACTTTTGGGGACGTGTCACTTTGGGACACTCCACTTAATTGTGTGCGTTTGGCGGCGTCGTCACAGGCTGCTCCGCTTATCGCTCCGCGACGCCTGTTCCGGCATCCGCCACTTTTTTGCTCTGTCGCAAAAAAAAGTATGGCGGAGAGGGAGAGATTTGAACTCTCGGTACCTTGCGGTACACACGCTTTCCAAGCGTGCGCGCTAAACCGGGCTACGCGACCTCTCCGATTTGCTATTATTTTATCAGTGCGCAAATCGCCTTATAAACAAACCTGGTGTCCCGATGGCTCGGAACACCAGGCGAAAAATTAAAAAATTATTGGACTTTCGGCACTGCGGGAGGAGTCGGGATATTCGGCACTGTTTCCGGAGCTATTTTTGGCGCCCTTGGAATTGCCGGGATATTGATATTGGGTCTTGCAGGCATGGCAGTACGTCTTGGGCCTGTCATTACTCCTCTTCTCATCCTGATACGCGATCCTAAATCGGAAATAGCCAATATCAAAACGGCTGCTAATATGATGACACCTATTACGTAACCTAGCATCTTCAGATTCTTGTTATCCGTCTTTCCTGTCTTAATGAAAACGGAATAACCCATCGCGAGGGCGATCATAAGTAACGCCCACCCTACCAAATCTACACGCATCATACAACACCCCCTATTTTTTATTTACCAATGCATTTATACCAGAAATCTGCCCAAAAAGCAACTCATTTTCCGCCAAAGGCGGATCCCTGCCCGTCCGGCAGGCGGGCGCCTAAGGCGGAAATCTACCCTACCTCTCTCGCCGCGATAAGGTTCGCGTTTAATCCTAAGAAATTTTTAATAAGGACTTCGCCGGATGCGACAGGCTTACTAATCCTTATTTTTTTGATTTCATTCATTCCTTCCATAAGCCTTGCCTTTGGTATCGGGTTGTCGGTCCTGACAGGCAGCATCTTTAACGGCAAATTTTCGCAAACGACTACCGATGTCAGTACCCGCAGCGGATTCTCAACTTCGGAGACGGCATATGTCTCGCCTTTAGGGCATTTATTTCCGTTTATTTTGACCGCTTTGCAGTTTTCAATGTCCACGGAGAGCGCACAGCTCATCGGACATTCTATACATGTAAGTTTCTTAGTCATATTTTACCTTATTTGAAATTTAGCCGTAAGCTATAAGCTTTAAGCTATATTTTGGTCTCTGCTTACAGCTTAAAGCTTAAGGCTTAAAGCTGTTTTTAAGATATTCAGCCGCCATGCGTCCCGCAATTACGCTGTCGCGCGAGACAGCATCAACCAGGTCATACACCTTGAACGAATTGCCGCATACAAATAAACCGGGAATATAAGTTGATTTTTTATCGACTTCAACGCCTGCCATTTCTATGAGTTCATTTTCAGGAATAAGTCCTACTGATACAAGGACCGTATCGCAATCTATACTGAATTTTGAATCCGCGATTTCATTAAAATCATCGTCAACTCTTACTACATCAACAGCCTCGACTCTGTCCCTGCCGTGAATCTTTAAGATCTTATGCCCGAAATATAACGGGATATCAAAATCTTCAACGCACTGGACGACATTCCGTATAAGGCCCATTGTCTTTTTCTGGATTTCAACGATAGCTTTTACTTTCGCGCCTTCCAGGACAAACCGCCTCGCCATTATAAGGCCTATATCGCCCGAGCCGATTATCACCACTTCATTGCCGGGCAAAAGCCCTTCTATGTTTATCAGTTTCTGAGCAAGCCCGGCGGAAAATATACCGGCGGGCCGCGTACCGGCAATGTGTATCATCTCGCGTGTCTTTTCCCTGCAGCCGGTCGCCATTATCAGGGCCTTTGCTTTTACCTCCTCGATTACTCCGGGCTTTAAACATGTTATCACTTTATCACCGGTAAGGCGGACAACAAATGTCCTGAGGCTTATTTCTATGGCGGGAACACTTCTTATTTTTTTGATAAACCTGTCGGCATATTCAGGGCCTGTCAGTATCTCTTTAAAATAATCTATGCCAAACCCCGTATGGACGCACTGGTTAAGTATACCGCCCAGATACTGGTCGCGCTCGATGAGTAAAATGTCTTTTACGCCGTTTTCATAAGCGGAAATTGCCGCTGCCATGCCAGCAGGCCCGCCGCCTACAACGACCAAATCCTTTTCAAGCATCTTTTCTATCTTTCTTAACGATTTCGGAACCCTTGCCTCTTTTTGTTACGCTAGTAAGAGGCGTGTCTGTTTCTTCCGCGAGGATCTTCATAAGGCGCGTCGTACAAAAAGTGCCGTGGCACCTTCCTGCCTGCGCCCGCGTCCTGAATTTTATGCCGTCAAGCGTTTTTGCGCCGCGTTTTATGGCGTCTTTAATCTCGCCCGCGGATACCGTCTCGCACCGGCAAACGATATCGCCGTACCTCGGGTCTTTTTTTATGATTTTCTTCGCTTCGGCAGATGAAACAGCGAAAAGATGGAATGTTTTTTTGCGGTGGCTGTGGAAGAAAATCTTCTTTTTCATCAATAAACCGTGGCTTTTTAACATTTGTGCTACCAAAAGCGCAATCGCCGGCGCAGAAGTCAATCCGGGTGATTGGATCCCGGCTACATTGATAAATCCGGGGGCCTTATCTTCGTGCCGTATAATAAAATCATCCCCGGCCGCTGGCCTCAAACCGGCGAAATACGCTATTATGTCGTTTTCGTCTATCGAGGGTACCATCTTCCGCGCGGAATCCAGCACTTTTTTGAGCCCCTCGTTGGTGGTAGACAAATCCTCTTTATCCGTTACCTCCTCGGCGGTGGGCCCTATCATCGGGTTGCCGTCGGCGGTCTTTATTATCAAAACTCCTTTTGATGTCTTTTCGGGCAGCGGAAAAAGCAGATGGTTTGTCAGATACTGCCTTTTTTTATCCAGCAGAAACTCTTCGCCTTTACGTGGCCTTATCTTAAAATAATCCACGCCGGCCATTTTTGATATCTCATCCGCAAAGAGTCCGGCGGCATTTATCACAAACTTTGCTTTAAATACACCTTTCGTAGTTTGAATTTCAAAGCGCGCGCCGGCCGGGGTAATGCCTATCACTTTAGTTAAAGTAAAGATTTCCGCGCCGTTTTTTACGGCGTTTTCCGAGAGGTCGTATACCCAGCGATAGGGGCTGACTATCCCTGCTGTAGGCGCATAAAGAGCTGCTACGGCCTTTTCGCTTAAATTTGGTTCTTTTTTTCTGAGCCACGAACGCCCGACTATAGCCAATCGCGGGACGTGCATCTTCTCAGCTTCTTTTTTTAATTGAACGAGTCGGCTGATCTCTTCTTCATTAAAGGCAACGATGAGTTCCCCTACCTCTTTAAAGTCAAAACCGAGTTCCTGGGACTGATACCTTGTAAGGATATTTCCCTGAACGCATAATATGCCTTTCAGGGAATTCGGTGGATTCTGCGTGCCCGGATGGATGATGCCGCTGTTTGATTTTGAGACACCGAAGGCGAGCTCTTCTTCTTTTTCTAACAGCGCAATTTTGATTTTGTAGCGGCAAAGTTCACGGCAAATAGAAGTCCCGATTACACCGCCGCCCACTATTACGACATCATATTCGTTCATATTTATCGGAAAGGGTCCTTTTTACTGCGTCAAGCCACCCGCGATATAGGCGGGAGGCCTCACACTTCCGCATTTTAGGGCAGAATATCTTTTCTTTTTGCCAACATTTTTTTATTTCATCCATGTCTTTCCAGTATCCGACGGCAAGGCCGGCAAGATACGCCGCCCCCAAAGATGTAGTCTCTATGATTTTCGGCCTTATTACTTTTATGCCAAGTATATCCGCCTGAAACTGACACAAGAAATCATTCGCAGCCGCTCCGCCGTCTATCCTTAAATCTTTGATCTTTAAGCCGGAATCTCTTTGCATCGCTAAAAGCACATCTTTCGTCTGGTAGCACATCGCCTCGAGCGCGGCTCTCACAAGATGACCGGCGTTTGTGCCCCGCGTGATTCCGAATATGCTGCCGCGCGCATTTTGGTCCCAGTAAGGTGCACCGAGACCGACGAGCGCCGGCACAAAATATACGCCGGCGTTATCCTTTACTGATTTGGCTATTTTTTCTGACTGGGGGGCTGAAGATAAAATCTTAAGGCCGTCGCGCAGCCACTGGATAGCGGCTCCGGCGATAAATACGGCACCTTCAAGGACATATATCGGCTCACCATGCGCTCCGCAGCCCAAAGTGACGATAAGCCCGTGCCTGGAAACAGGCCGCTTTTTGCCGGCGTTCAATAAGATAAAACATCCGGTGCCGTACGTATTTTTCATTGTCCCCGGCTCAAAACATGCCTGGCCGAAAAGCGCTGCCTGCTGGTCTCCTGCCACCCCTGCTATCGGAATACCGGACAGGAGATTTCCTATTTTCTCTGTCCTGCCGAAAATGCCGGATGATCTCCTGACTTTAGGAAGCATATTTTCCGGGATCCCGAATTTTTTCAGGATTTCACCGTCCCACTCCAGTTTTTCAACATTAAAAAGCATCGTCCGTGAGGCATTTGTATAATCGGTGGCATGAACCTTGCCGCCTGTCAATTTCCACAAGACCCACGTATCAGTAGTACCAAAACACAGCTCGCCTTTTTTCGCCTTTCGTGCAGCGCCGGGCACATTCTTTAAAATCCACTCTATCTTTGTCGCCGAGAAATACGCATCAACCGGAAGTCCGGTTTTTTTCCTGAATAACCCCGCCTCTTTCTTTTTCAGCTGATCGCAGCGAGCCGCCGTCCTTCTGCACTGCCACACTATCGCGTTGTAGACGGGTTTTCCCGTATTTCTATCCCATATAACCGTCGTTTCGCGCTGATTTGTTATGCCTATTGCTGCAATCGCTGCCTTCGGCGCTTTTTTGATCACTTTTTGGATAGAATTTTCAACGCTCTTCCATATCTCTTCCGGATCATGTTCCACCCATCCCGGTTTCGGAAAATACTGGGGAAATTCCTCATAAGCGCTTGCGATTTTTTTGCCGTTTTTGCCGTATAAAACTGCCCGGCTTCCCGTTGTCCCCTGGTCTATGGATAATATATAAGTCATTACATCGTCTCCTAGGCCAATCTAACCAGGTTAGACACTTCTAATTACACTTATTCTAACCTGGTTAGATTGGTCACCCAGTTTAAGATATCCCCGGCAACCTTTTCTTTTCCCAGTTCTATGGAAAGAGCGTGGCGCATATCGGGATACTGAATTATCTTTTTATCGCGCGTGATTAATTCTCCGAAAATGCGCTTGCTGACTTCCGGATCCACCATCGTGTCATTGCCTGAAAGAAGGAACAAAATATGCATGTCATCTCTGTCTTTCAGCGATTTAGCCTTGGTTTGCGCGGTCAATAAATTGAAGAGAAATTTTGACGTCGCAAGCCGATGCTCCCTGTGATCAGCGTCCATCGCCTTTTCATACGTAGTGTCCTGTGTGCACATCTGGGAAGTAAACGGCATCTTATGCTGTTTTTTCGGATTATACAAGAGAGGCAGGAATACTTTAATACTGTAAAGGATAGACATTTTGAAACGGTTGGAAAATGCCGGCGAAAGCGCTACGAGACCGGCGAATAAATCCGGGTTAGTAAGCGCAAAAATATATGCTATGAGGCCGCCGAGGCTTTCTCCCGCGAGAAATACCTTCTTTCCGGGGTTTTCCCTAATAATAATATCGCTGAGAGAGCGAATATCGTTATAGTAGATGTTAAATGAATCTATATGGCCCTTGAGGTCCGGGGTTTCGCCGCAGCCCTTGAGCTCTATTGCATAAGAAGAAATATTATGAAATAAAAAGATCTCTGCCAGAAATTCCCATCTCGCGCTGTGGGCGCCGAGGCCGTGGACCAATAACAAAACAGCCGGCGGTGAGGCTGCCTCCCATTTCCTGTACATTATGCCCGTCTTTTCATCCGTTTTTATAGGATGTATGATCATAGGTACTTTACAACCATACGAAGCGGTTGTTTTTTAGGGCCGGGGCTCGGCCTGGCCGCATATCCGACAGGAATAACAGCCATAAATTCACCTTCGGGCTCGCCGAGAAACTGAAGGACATCGCTTTTAATAAGCACAAGCACACCAAGCCACACCGTAGCAAGACCTAATGATGTGGCGGCGATCAGTAGATTCTCTACAGCGGCTGCGGAGCTCTGGATCTCCATAATCCGGAAAAAGTCATGGCCCGTAAGGCTTTCTACTTTGAAGAGTTCCGTCCCACGCAAAATAAGTTCGCCGCTGTTCGCTATGGCAATCACGACCGGCGCGCTCGCGATACTGCGTGACGCCATACGAAGTAGCACCGAAGCCGGCCTGGGGAATTTAGCCGATTTGGAATTTACGAGTTCTACTAATTCGTTTTTCTTCTCACTCTTCAAAACAATAAACCGCCATGACTGCTGATTGTGAGCGGATGGTGCCTGGTTTGCCGCATGGAGGATTGTCTTAAGATCCTTATCGCTTACCGGTTTATCAAGAAACATTCTCACACTCCGTCGGTTTTTGATAGCCTGGAGCGTCGTGTTCTTTACTAAATATCTCTTAGAATCAGACATAAAATCTCCGGATGTTTATACCTCTTTTCAGCGTTTAATCGGCAAGCATCTCATTGAACGGCTTCGGAGAAATACTCACGTCTCCGGTAAACGGAAAATCGAATACCAGGATCGTGAACAAGATAAGGGCAAGCAATATTGAGATAATAGATGTCATCATAATGTGGGCCTTCAGATTTTCAGATCCGAAGAAATAAGTAAAAATAATTGTGCTTACGGAACCGAAGACCAATACAAGCCATAATACAGGATGGACCCCTGTCTTGGCATCAATAAGCCGGGCCCTGCGCAATTCGCATAATTCGTTCAATTTGCGGACTGACTCTGCAAAAAATATTCGCTCAGTCTCTGTTTTCGGCGAATATCCGTCGTATAACGCCTCTATTTTTTTCACTATTTCACGGGTGTGCGGGCTGCTTTCGCCCTTCGCCATCATTTTCCATTCGTCATTAGTTACCGATTTTGCATATTCGTCCGTAAGTCTGTGTACGTCATCTTTGAATGGTTGCGAAAGAGCTTCGGAATCCCGGACAAGGTCGGTCAGATAATTGGCTTCCATTTCTACATTAAAAGCGGACTTGTCGAAATTCTGCCAGGTGATGACAACGACGAATGTGAGCAATACGGCGTAAACTACCCCCAGCGTCGAAAACATTGGTCCGGCTATATCGTTATGCGGCTTCAGCCTGTGATGAGGAACGAATTGCCGCACAACAAGCAGCCCGGATATAGAAAGTATCGTTGAACCCACCAGTATTATCAGGCATAGGAATATAGACGGAATGTAATACAAAAGCCATTGTGTTAATACCATAAATGCCTCCTATGAAAATTGGCGGAGGAGGTAGGATTTGAACCCACGGTACCCTTACGGGTACAACGGTTTTCAAGACCGCCGCATTCAACCGCTCTGCCACTCCTCCGATTTATCTAGGCATAAACAACTGCGCAAAGATACGCTGATACATGTCGATCGTCAGATTCCAGGCGTTTGCCATAAAATCCGTAAACGAAAAACCCCTTGTCATAAGCCCGAGCACGCCGGCAATGACGATCATGTTTATCACGTATATTATGATCTCTGAAATAAGATAACCTGCCTTTACAAGGTCAGGCTGCTTCGTCTTTAAACTATCTATAGTCATCACAATATGCATAGCAAGCGTTAATCCCAGGAAAAACAGAAAATACTTATAAGGTACACTATTCTCCAGAAAGACATTGTTCGCTATATAAATTGCTATCGCGGCGACGATAGAATAAAACGGCACAAAATACGGGCTCAGGGAAATGAATATGTTATTTTTGCTCGTTGAGATACTGCCGCCGTTTGATGATACTTTGAAAGCCTTCACCTGGCCGAGGCACAGCCACGTCGCAAGCGCGTGGACCGACTCATGGCCGAAGACGTAAATATAAGAGGGCTTAAATACCAATAGATGCATGAAACAATAGGTTATAACGCCCATCATAAAATACTGTTGCTCTATAGACCAGGACATGCCAATAGAACCAAACTGTTCGTAAAAAGTTATTGAAACGCTTACCACTACCGGCAGGAAGAATAATCCTACAATAGTCTTAGCGAGTTCACCTGCTTTTGACGAGCCTTTTGGCTTGCCCTGAGCCTGTCGAAGGGACGTTTTGCCGGCTGCTTTATTATTGGCCTTAGTCGCCGGATTTTCTCTATTGTTAGCCATTTTTTATTTCCCTCATGCCGTCCATGTAACGACGCAATACCTTCGGCACGATCACAGTCCCATTCTTCGTCTGGTAATTCTCGATCAGTGAGATCAAGAGCCGCGCTGTCGCTACTCCCGAGCCATTCAGCGTATGCACATAGCCGAGTTTCTGCGTTTTTTTGTCCTTATACCTGATATTCGCCCTGCGCGCCTGAAAATCCTCAAAATTGCTGCAGCTTGAGACCTCAAGGTACGTCTTGCTGCCCGGCGCCCACAATTCTATATCGTAGCATTTTGACGCGGCAAAACTTATTCCTTCCGTTGAAAGTAAGATTATCCTGTATGGAAGTTCTAGAAGCTGCAGGACCTTTTCGGCGTTCTTTAATAACGCCTCAAGTTCATTATACGAAGTCTCTGGTTTTACGAATTTGACAAGTTCTACTTTGTCAAACTGATGCACGCGCGTAAGCCCTTTTGTGTCTTTGCCGTAAGAGCCGGCCTCACGCCTGAAACACGCCGTATAAGCGGTGTAATAGATCGGCAGGTCCTCTTCGGCAATCACCTCGTCCCTGTGGATATTCGTCACCGGTACCTCGGCCGTAGGAATAAGAAACAGGTCATCATCCTTAAGCCGGTACATATCTTCCTCAAGTTTAGGCAGTTGTCCCGTCCCTATCATACTCTTTCTGTTCACCAGAAAAGGCGGAAATATTTCCGTGTAACCGTGCTTCTTCGTATGAAGATCGAGCATGAAGTTTATAATTGCTCTCTCAAGGCGTGCGCCTGGCCCTTTATATAAAACGAAGGATGAGCCTGTGATTTTGGCTGCTCTTTTAAAGTCTATGATGTCTAAAAGGTCACAAATTTCAACATGAGAGCGCGGTTCAAAAGGAAATTTTCGGACTTTGCCAAACTCCTTAACAATCTTGTTTGCCTGCTTTTCAGGGCCTACCGGAACCTCGGAATTGGGTATATTCGGCACTATAAGGAGCATTTTTTCTAATTTTTGGTTTACTTCCTCCACTTTAGGCTCTAATTCGTCTATTTTTTGGGATAAAGCCTTTATTTCGCTTTTTAATTGGCTAACATCCTCCTTTTTTGCTATTTTTTGGCCTATTTCCTGAGAAAGAGTGTTCTTTTTATACTTGAAACTCTCCAGGTCTTTGAGGATATTGCGTCTATCGCCGTCTAACGTAAGTAGTTCATCTATATTGAGTTGTGAATTTCTGTCTTTTAGTGACTTCCTTACTTTATCCGTATTTTCTCGTATGAATTTAAGTTCCAGCATGTGTTATCCTTTTATTACGCCAATCGGTCGCATCCTTGCGACCTTCCTGGCTAGCCCTGCGTTATGAACCACGTCCACAACATCGTTTACGTCCTTATAGGCATACGGCGCTTCCTCCGCTAATGTCCCCCTGCCCACCGCCATGACCTTTATGCCTTTCGCTTCAAGATCCTTCAGGAGGGTCTTCCTGCCTTCGGCCCTCATTGCCGCGCCGCGCGACATAAGCCTTCCAGCGCCGTGACACGTGCTAGCAAATGTTTCCTCCTCCGCCTTTTTTGTGCCCAAAAGAAGATATGAATTACGGCCCATATCTCCCGGTATTATTACGGGCTGGCCTATTTTTTTGTATATATCCGGCAACTCCGGATGACCGGGACCGAATGCCCTCGTAGCGCCTTTTCTATGTATACAAAGAAGCCGCTCTTTACCGTCTATATTATATTTTTCAAACTTCGCTATGTTATGCGCCACGTCCCATACTAGCGACATGCCGAGTGACTCCCATCCTTTTTCAAACACCCTTTCGAAGACCTCCCGCACCTTATGCATAAGGCACTGGCGGTTATTCCAGGCGTAATTTGCGGCGCATTTCATTGCCTTTATATAATCCTGGCCGTCCTCGGACTTTACCGGCACACACGCAAGCTGCCTGTCGGGGACATTTATATCATATTTGGAAAGGAGCCGCACCATGTTTTTTGAATAGTTATCGCAGATCTCATAGCC
>Ga0315293_10003485_pt1 | contig 15149 bp, 24 predicted proteins | sample YL17G13_20_MG_FD_203071 | JGI IMG/M metagenome (GOLD analysis project Ga0315293, IMG submission 203071) | Sediment microbial communities from Yellowstone Lake, YNP, Wyoming, USA - YL17G13_20 | ecosystem: Environmental > Aquatic > Freshwater > Lake > Sediment | place: USA: Wyoming | collected...
TTACACCACGGGCGCATACTTTATCTTTCAAGCAACTTGTCAATCCTGTCCTTGTTGAAGCCGATCACGACTTGCCCGTTAATAATCGTGGTGGGAGTGGACTGGCTGTGGTACTGTTCTACCAGTTCTTTCAGAGCCGTCTTGTCCTTCCCTATGTCCTTTGTCGAGAAGACCACTTTCTTGTTCTGGAGATATTCCTTCACCTTCTGACAAGGCCCACATCCTTGCTGCGTGAAAAGAATAACGGTCTTGGACATAGGTAAGCCCTTAACGGGGTTTGCCCTAATCGTCTTGGAGAGGATCGTCGTGTGGCTCGTCTTCGTAATCGTCGCAGCTCGTGGCTACTTGGTCGATCATCTTTCTTGTCTTCCCGTAGAGGTCGATGAGATCCTTTGAATTGCCGACGTACACTATTCTAGAAGCTCCCAGCGCTTTTGCAATAGCCTTTGCGTCAAGTTTTCCGCCACGCCCTCCGTCCCGGTGAGTGCTCATGGCGTCCCCCTTTTCTTATGTTGTCAGTAGGATTTGTGCTTTGGAATCTTCCGGACTATGGCCCATCCTTGCCAATCTGAATCGTTGCAAACTTCAAGCTTCTTGTCGCATTCCGAACACCTGATAAACTCGACTTTTCTAAGGCGTTCTTCCAGCCAATCTGGATCTGAAATGTCAAACACTTGGAGAACCTTCCCACCGCCCGGACACCAGTCCCGCGTCCGCTGCTTCGGCTTACGTTGCTTCTCTTTCTTCGGATACTTTAGGTATGTTCTCATACGTCACCTTAATTGTTGGCCCCGGCGGAAGGTGCCGACCCTTCATATCTGGTTTCAAGGACCAGCGCATTGGCCGCTATGCTACGCCGGGAAACTTAAGCTCCCCCGCTAGGATTCGAACCTAGAACAAGAGTGCCAAAAACTCTTGTGTTGCCGTTACACCACAGGGGATTAACTATTTTTAACACTCTATACGGACTTCGAACTCCTTCCTCACGTTCTTCATTATCTGCTTCCACTCGTCTTGCACCTCATCAAAGCGCTTCTGCCGCTGCTCCGGCGTATACATGGAACAGCGACATACATACTGGTTCGAACTATCTGTCGTATACATGTAAGTCTTGCAGATAGGACAGTATGGAGGGCCATAACTTGTTGACATTTTATTCTCCTTATACCTTTGATTTTTGGTGGGTTCCGGAGGGGTTGAGCCTCACGCCCGACCGCCTGCATTATTGGTAACGGGCAACAGATTTACAGTCTGCCTGCAGGAGCGGAACCCTTAATTTTGGGTGGAGCCAAGGAGACTCGAACTCCTGTTCCCAGATTGCAGATCTGGAGTCCTCCCGCTGGACGATGGCCCCCTATTTTTTATTACTATGCTGCTGTGGACCGCCTTTACCGTGCCTATATCTTGCAAAGAATATACTCGCAGCAGGATATGGCCCCTCTTCCTTTAAAGACGGATAATCGTCTGGGTCATAGCAACAGATTCTAACGACAGGACGAGGCCCCATAGGCTGCACGCTCACGAGATTATCAGCAATAAGACTCGGATACGTCCGCCTGAGTACAGGAAACACAAACTTCGTGAACGGTTCATCGTACTTGATCCATCCATACGGACCCGTATTTATCTGGTAGTCAATCCCCTGCCTGTCTCCCTTCAGGGGCTTTGACGCAGATTTACGGAACGATGTAGGACCAGATCGAGCCTTCGACATGGCTTGGAAGTAGCTCCTTGACCGCCTGCTTCACTCCGGGGGCGTCATAGTAATCATGCCCGCAAAGCAGCCCGCCGTGCGCCACGTGAGGCAGCCAGATCTGTATATCCCGCTTCACGGACTCGTACATGTGGTCGCCGTCAATAAACAGCATGTCGATCCAACCGTATCCTTTCTCTCCACCAATAAAAGCGGCGGCATCGGCGCTTTCTGCCCGGATCGGGATCACCTTACCGGACTGAATCTCATCTTTAAGGTTCGTCCTGAAAACTTCAAAAAGGCCGTCCGGACCAAGACTGACCGCCTCTGCGTTTGTTGTCTGAAGCTCGCTGGCTGATCCCCGCCAGTGGTCCACCGCGTAAACCGTTCCGGGGCAGACAAGAGCCAGCACCTTCGTTGAGCGGCCCTTCCAGCTTCCAACCTCTAGGACGGCCTTCCGAAAACAAGCATTGCCTGCGAGCCAGCGTAACTCAAGTGGCTGTATGAATCCAGCCACCTTGACTGCTGCGTTTACTGCTTCTTCTAAAGTCATGTCTTTATAAACCCTATCTTTTTAAAGTACTCGACATTGTCTCTGATGTACTTCGGATAGGAGTCGTCAACAGGAACAACCACAAACCGGTCGGGGCCGTCTATGACTCCGCGATTGCTGGATATGGCCTGAAGAATACGATCTCTGTTGCAGAAAAAATCACTGTTATATTCAGTATGAGAAAAAGCCTTAAGCTTATCTATAATACTGTCCACTCCGCCCACATAGCTAAAGTGCCAGCCAGTTGTATTGTCCCGGACATGCTGAAACCTGTCCCTTGCTCTTTCTGCGTCCGTCAGATGACTTCTCGGAACGATTTCGTTCTTCCCTAGAACCGGAAGAATTCTTGGAAGAATAGAATGCGCCGAGCGAATCTGATTCAGGCTAAGGCCCTTTAAAACACAATACGGAGCGAAATATCCTCTGTCCCAAGCCAGATGAGCAAAATCACAGTTCAAATAATAATAGTAAAAACGCATGTGAAGATAGGTTATTTCTGGCTCGACATTAACAAAATACGAGTACAAGCCCGGAAGGCTTGCTGCGCGTGGGATCTCGTCCAAGTCACTGACGATAACTGCGTCCATGCCGTCTATACTCAGCTTCTCTAGCTCTACCAAGGCCCGATTGCGCTGTGCGAATTCTCTCGCCCATGGGTTTGGAGCCGTATCGTGAAAGTCCTCTACGGCGTAAATTATTTTGTCGCTAAACTGTTCGAAGCGCTTCTTGTTTTCTGCGTAAAAAAGTGGCTTGGGAGTTCCTTGATGCGTGAAGGGAGACTCCACCAAAACGAATTTATGCACGGTGTCGTAAAGCTCGTTAAAACGAATGTCGAGCATTTCAAGCTCATTGTAGAACAAAAAGCAATCGTAGACTTTCATCTCTTCCGGCCTTTCTTACGCTTCGCTTCTGCTTCAGCTATAATAACATCTGGACCGGCTGGGAGGAGCCTGTCGCCCTGCTCCTCGACCGCTTTTCTTAGCAATCCTACAACATCAATGGACGCGGCGCTTTGCCGCCTGAACTCCCTCCGCAGAAAGTCTAAGAAAAACTTCTCAATAACCTCTTCCTGCTTTCTAGTCAGCTTCATCTTTTTTCTCTATAAATTTTCCGGCGAGAATGAAGCCCCCATGCTCTTCGTGGGCATCACATTGCCGGACTCGGCTTCCGGCGCTCTCCACCTCACCATCCCAGTCTACCACAAATCCATTCTTGAACGACTCCAGATCTTTGGGGATGAATGCTATCCAATCGCACTGCTCGTCCTCCTCGTCATCCTCGTTTGCTAGGTAAAGACCATCCGCGATAAACCGCATCTCGTCGGGAGCTTCGGAGTACGGCCAAACAAGTATTGCACTGCCCATGTTTGGCTTCCGGAAAGGATGTGCCTGTCTGTCCTCCATTATAGTTTTTATTTTCTTTTCGAATAGGAGTAATAAATGGTTTTAGATAATATTATTTTATTTTCGAGCGTCCGAACTTCCAAAATAGGTAGACGGAGGTTTGTTCCAGATCCAGCGGATGTACTTCTGCAACTCGGACGCTCCCCTGAGCTTCTCTATTGTTGGGTATTGCCTAGCAAGCGTCTTGTTGTCAAAAGTCGCGTGAATCTTTCTGTGACAACAGTTGCACAGGTCAGCAGTCACGCCGTCCTCGTTTATGTTCTTCTTTTCCTTTCGTCGCCGCTCGTGTGGTACAAGATGGTGTCTTGTAGTATCTATGGTTCTCTTGCAAAGCTCACAAGTACCCACGATCAGATCTCCACAATCTTCTGGATCTCGGGAAAACCGTAAACCGCCTTCCCTGTGAAAACCTCCAGATTCGGAAGAACTTTTACGTAACCACCACTGTGTGTGTGCCCGCAGTACACGGCTAGATGACAATCTGGATTCTTCTTCATGACTTCGCTCAGAACCTGCCCGACCGCTACGCAGGTAAAATGAGGCTGCCATTCCGAATCGGAAAGATGCCCCTCGTGCCAGCAGGCTTCGGCATAGGGAGGCTGGTGAATAAGAAGGACGACCTTCTTATAGCTCTTCACCGCATCGAGAAGCTTTTCCCTGACGATTTTTGCGGCATCGTCTGCAAGCGTCTTCATAACTCTACCACGCTGGGCGTGCGACCTATTAAGAAAATCAGCTATATAATAATAGTCGGCTATGTCAACTCCTGAATTTTCGTAATCTCCTGCACGTGTATCCGCCCATCCGTCAACGCCGATAAGCGCGGTACCATTTAGATCAACAACACCTTCAGGATGAAGATATCTTAAAAAGCGCGTGGGCTCGCAATGGGTAGCCGTCTGAGTACGAACTTCTACAATGGAACCACGGTAGAAGTCGTGATTTCCGAGGACAAAGTAGATGGGCTTCTGGATCTTCTCTTCCAGTTGATCCAGATAGTATGGCAGCCGAAGCGCTTCGGCTATGTCGCCCGTGATAAAAACACCGTCCACCTTGGAAAATTCCTTGTAAAAGTTTCCAAGGCGGATTACATTCGAACCCACGTGGGGCAAATGAATATCCGTTGTCCAAGCGAAACGCATCTTCTTGCCCGCCTGAATAGAGTTTTACAGCTCTTCTATTGTGTAAATTCCAGAGAAAAAGTAAGAAAGATTTGGTGGAGCCATTGGGAATTGAACCCAAATTTCGGCTTCGCGAAAGCCGCGTCTTGCCCTTGGACGATGACCCCACAAGTTTGCTTTGATCTGCCGCGAGGTACTGCGCAGTATACCGGTTTTTCTCTACACGACAAAATAGATTAGCAAGGCTATGAGGTGCAGTGACGCGCCGTGCAGAGTATTAATTTTTCTAAGAAGTCTGTGCTATGCGTAGCTCTGCACTGAGGCGCAGTGCGGGGGAGCTAATTTTTCAAAGATGCTTTGCTTTGCTTCGCTCAGCGGGGTCGTGCACCGAGGGGAAACTTTAAAATTTCAAAGAACACGAGTTAAGTGCTTTGCTTTGCACCGACAGGCAAGGAGCCGACGCGCTGGGCGCGGAGTATTGCTAGCTGCAAAAGAAGCATGGTAATGTTTCATGGATCAAAAATTAGGGTTCGTGCTTTGCTGAGTTGTGCCACGCGGAGCAAATGGCCAGCAGGCCGGTAGTAATTTAAATTTTTCAAAGAACAGCTTTGCGGTGCAACGCAGGGAGCTGATGAGATCGGCGGAGACAAAACAGAATATCAAACATTGCCTATTCCGTATAACCCCGTGATAGCTGGTGAGGTGACGCAAAGGAGTTCTTCACGTCACCCCACCAGTCGATCTCACGGGACATCCGTGTGGGAGGACGGCCTATTCTTCATCCGTGTCCTTATCCGTGCTCCACACGATCTTCTCAACTTCCCAGCAGCCGTTCTCGCCGCCGTTCTCGGGACGGCCCTGCCCGACACCGACGCGCACGCCCGCTTCACGGACATACCTCTCGAAGATCTTGTCCGTGATGACGCTGTCGTACAGGTGGAACTCAACGCAGCCTTCCCACTTTTCGGCAACGGGAAACTTGACGACAACCGCGTTCCCGTCCTTGCGCTTCATCGGGAAGGTGTCGCACTTGAGCGTCTCCCGCTTGAACGGCAGGCGAAGGTTATTGGCGACCCGGAGTCCGGTCTTGAAGCGCCTTCCCCATTCCTGATTCCCCTTGTCCTTGACCTTCTCCTTCTCGATAGCCGCCATGGTCATGACGGACTTCTTGAAGGCAACCGAGGGAATCATCATAAATCCCTTGTCGTCGTAGTGCGCCAGCTCCTTCCACGTGCGTTCCGTGAACTCGTCGTTCCCTTCTTTCGTCTTCTTCGGAATCATGTGGTTGCGCGTGGAGCGGTACTTCGACAGTGACTTGAGGTGGACTTTTGCGACTCGGCGCATAGGCTAGCCTTCTTTCTTTCGTTCGTGACATTCATAAGAACCCGACTCGCCGAAGCGAGTCACATTAGAACGGTCGCCTCACTGCCGGTTTACTCCTTTCTTAATGGCAGTTCTTTTTCATAACTTCCAGAATACGGCTACGGTCGATAGGAGCCTCGTTGCAGGGACTCTTTGGACAATCCCTCTCGTACTCTTCTGAGGACTTCCACAAGACCGCTTTGCATTCGTCTAAAAACGTCTTGCACGGTTTTACGGAAGAACGATGCTGTTTTCTGCAATCAACATTCTTCGGCATGGAATGATCCTTGCACAAGATACCCCGAGAATAGTAGGAGGATAACCTTTGATTTCGCCGTAGGAAACGACGTCGTGATGGTACGTCTTCAGATAACTTCCCGTAACAATCCCGAGATACGGAATTTCTGTGATCTTCGAGCAATCTTCGTTTGCGCTAAGCCGGACGAACCCCTTGGATACCTTCTCGTGCATGTGCCCACAGATGTACAGGTTTGCGACGAACTGGTCCGTCAGCTTCTTGAGCGCGATCATTTTTCCGCCAGCCGTAGCCGCCGCCCCGAAGCCGTGGTGATATGCGATTCGGACCTTAAGAACTCCATCTCCCTTTATGGGGCCGGAGTCCTTAATGAGGGACACGCTCTTTCGAAGACCCGCATCGTGCTTCAGGTACAAGTCAAAAAACCCGCTGTAGCTGAGATTGTGTGCCTCCAGATGCTTGCACAAAAGATCATGCATGTGCATGTGGTCGTTGTTCTTCATGTACTGGTATTCGTGATTTCCTATTCCAGCACCGAGACACTTGTCTTTGATGGGCTCGAAATACTTGTAGATCTTGTTCATCAAGTAAGCCCCGAGACTTGCAAGCTCCTTGGCGGGTATCTCTTCGTCAAATACGCTAGCGTCAAATCTCGGGTCTCTGACGTTAATAAAGTCCGCGTAGTCTCCAAACAGCGCCCAGACTGAGTAAGGATCTTCCTTCACCTCTTTGATATCCGCTTCAAGCTGGTGCTTCGTGCAGCCAGCCTGACCCAAGTGGATGTCCGCGAACGGCCATAGCCTGATCTGCGCGTCCTTATTCCGGTAAAGAATCAGTCGAGACTTTGCCGCTTGCATACGTACCTCCTTACATGACACACATTCTTAAAAAGCGTTCAACGGACTGTAAACTTATGCCCCCAATCGTTTTAACGATTGTAATGTTTACCTCTTTCCAAGTCCAGAGACTTTTATGGAAAGTCGCTTGAAAGTGGTCAGGTAGCTCTCTTCCGCGACTTCCCAAGAGCAGGGGACCAATGTCATACAGGGCAGGGATTCCGGGCTTACCGAAAGTATCTTCTCCTTGAACCACAGCATCTTAGGACCGGACGCCATCAAGTCCCGGTACTCCCACGCCAGCATAAAATGGTCGGCCCGCTTGACGTCTGGGCTCTCGATCACGTCGAACGGAATTTTAAATTTATTTCCGATAACGGCCAGCACCTTGTCTTCAAGTGTCTTGAAGGAAGGGAGCCCGCGCTTGAGGGGTCCGGGAAGGTCCGCGAGATAGGCTTCTGCGGCGTCGTGCAGGAGGCCAGCAAGCTGGACTACCGAGCCGAACTGTTCAAGCCTGTCTGACACATACACGCAATGCTGAGCGATTGAGTAAAACTTTAAGGAATGGCCTGCGAACCGGCACTTCAAAGCAAGCGCGTGAGCAATGTCCTCTATCTTAACTTCGGATGGCTTCGGATCAAAGATATGAAACCGAATCCCGCTGGCCGTATCAATGGTCTCATGCCTCAGAGCGTCAGTCATCCGTTTATCCTTTAGTGGTGGAGCCATCCGGATTCGAACCGGAATTTTCAGAATGCCGTTCTGAAGTCCTACCGTTGGACGATGACCCCATGGTGGCCAGTGCGAGAGTCGGACTCGCCCCTCCGCGTTTTCAGCACGGCGCTTCCACCGGGTTAGCTTACTGGCCTTGCCCTAGAACAACGAGTCGGAACTCGCCTTTGCGTTCTTCGGGTAATACTTTGGATTGTACAAAAGCCCCTCTTCTGTTACTCCGGCACCTTCTGTCTCTTCTATTCTCTTGTTCGCCACATCTACCCAGTGTTGATCCAGCTCGAACCCGATGAACTCTCGGCCCATCTTCTTGCAGGCCACGCCAGTTGTCCCTGATCCTGCGAACGGGTCCAGAACGACTTCACCCGGCTTCGTATGCAGCCGCAAAAAATGTTCAACGAGCGCCACGGGTTTCACGGTCGGATGCTGATGAGGCCTTGGAACTATCCTCGAAATCTTGATAATGTTACCTACCTCTTTCCCGCAGCCCTTCCAGCTCCACGAAAGCTTCTTCCATTTCAAGTGTGCAACCATTATGAACTCGTAATTCCTTCGGTATCTCCAGCCCATCCCCAAACTTCCCTTGTCCCAAACGATTGCGTGGAAGAATGTGAATGGCTTCTGATCGAGCAAGTGGGCCAGATCCGCGAAGGTCGTTGATGGCCCGCCTCCAGCGCAACAGCAGCAAAGAGAGCTGTAATCCTTGAACAAAACCCTCGCTGCTTCTTTCAGCATACCCTCAATAACACGTGTAGCGTCTTCCAGTGAATCGTTCAGGACGGGCCTTGCTTCCTCGTCCTTATGAACCTTCTTCATCGCCTTCCAGTAAGGAACGTGGTGGTCGCCCTTCCCCATCGCGGACTTCCAGTTCCTCAGCAAGTCTCCCTTGTCGTTTGCGTTGATCCCATAAGGCGGGTCCGTCCAGATCAATCGGACCACGCTATCCGGAATAGCCTTCATTAGCTCAAGGCAATCTCCTTGATACACCTTCCCGGTTTCGAAAGAGCCAACCTTCATATTTTATAGATGTGTTTTGTCCACCGGTTTTTAACAACAATTTACCAAATAATTTCTTTGTCATCCAACTTGGAAAGCTCAAATATCTTCTTGAAAAGCTCCTTCCAGTTATTAAGAGACCCGCTCACTCCATTAATGTCAATCCCGTCTTGGCTAAAGTAGATAATAACCTTCTCGTCACAACACCCGCACTTCAAAGTAACATGTGCCCCTTTCTTCGTCTTCTCGTTGAAAGGGGTAAAATACTCGCGAATGTTAAACCTCCCGTCTTTCCGCATCTGGCAGATCCTGTGCGGATTAGGGGGTAATAGTTTTTGTGAACTCTTCACGGAACTAAGTTCCTCCACTGGCCTAAGTAATCTTCTTATTTAAGAAGTACCGAAGATCTTCCGACGGATCGGGCTTGTTAGTGTCAGCCCACTGACGGGGAATCGTGTCCGTCAGGAACTTTCGGTCTTTCGTAAAAACTGGAATACCGATATCCAGCATATCGTCGTGAATGGCCCGTCCACGCTTACGATAAGCATCCAAGTCGTTCCAGTTCACGCCCTTGGAGTGGAGCATCTCGTGCATCTCCGCGCACGATTTCCCCTGAAGTTGCTTGTGCGAGAAGTGCTGCTGGGCCAGCACGCTCAGGCTATTCCGCTCAGCATCTTTCTGCCGCCAGATAAAGTAGTTTTCGACTTCAACTGGATCGGGAATGACAAAGACGCGGGCGTCGAACAATGCGTTTGAAGGCATTCCCGCTTCTTTTGCGATCCGGTTAAAAGCCATCGTGCAGACCGAAGCCGACACGGAGCAGATCTTCTGGAGGTTCCCGTCGAACCAAGCTGCCGTTTCGGGCTTTGCAAAGTCGGTCAGAAGAACCGAGATTTCGTCCGACTGAACATAGGCGAAGCTAGCACCTTGTGCTTCCTCAAACAGCGCCCTCGCCGCCGTGTCCATCCCGGTTTCAATGATGAGATCGAACGGCTTAGCGAACTTCCTTGTATAAGTATGAAAAGCCTTCCCGTCGCAGCGGATGATAGTATAAGTCCGGCGCGGCAACATGTAGCGAGTCCGATCTTCGTACTGGCTCTTCATGCGGTCGCCAAGATCTGACTTGTCAGTGCTCATTGCGCGTTATGACTCCACAAGATGGTCACCTGCATGGTGGAGGGAAGGGCCTGCATCCACAAGCCAAAGCAAACTGTTTATTTGTAGCCGCCTTCTTCATGGACTTTATATAATCTTTGAACCGGTTGTGAAGGAACCCAAGCACAGTACACTTCTCGGGAGACAGACACTTCACATATGCCGCGTTCTGACAGTTTTTGCACTGCGACCACGACATGAATCGAGCAGCCTTCTCGAAGGCGAAGCACGCGCCGTCAGCGTACTCCTTTGAAATAAACGGACCTCGAATAACCCGCATAACACGCTTCGCCCTCTGCGCTTTCTTGACAGACATACGTTCTCCTGTTTATGAAGTCCGCTTAATTGGTGGTTGCGGGAAGAGGATTTGAACCTCTGGCTCTGGGTTATGAGCCCAGTATGCTACCGGGTTGCACCATCCCGCGTTAAATTTTAGGGCTCCCCCGCCCCGATTCGAACAGGGAAAAGCAGCTCCAGAGGCTGCTGTGTTGCCAGTTACACCACAGGGGAATTTAAGCGTCCCTCGGGGTCGCATAGCGTCCCCACGCGGGTCGCTTAGCGCCCGTCAATTTATCCGGAATGGATTGACTCCTCGATACGGCACTGAATGCAGGACGCGAGCGTATCGTAATCGTAGGGAAGCGAACGTACATAAAGCTTGTCGCCTCCGCAGTGTTTGCACGTTAGTTTTCCATCCTTATCCACGCGGAAATTCTTAAAGTAATCAGTAGGGGTTGGCAGGGCTTGCTCATTCATACCGTGCTTCCTAATAGCTACCTACACGGGTCACTTAGCGTTTTTTATTTCTCCGCCGGAACCGCTCCTGAACGGTCTAGCCGCTTTCGGATTAGTGCCCACAATTCGTCAGGAGTAAAACCTTTTAGTGGATAAACCGCATGCATGTTTTCCGCCGCCCCAATATCAATACAATGCTCTCCGAGGCTGTGTGCAACCTCGTTTAAGTCTTCGAACAGGTCTCCAAGTTTTGCGTCTAAGCCGCCATCCTGCGTGTCAGATATATAGCCGCTTTTCGCTTCTGGCCCGCAGAAGAACGTAAATTCTTCTATGGTTCCATCCTCTTTCTTGTGAACCTCACCGTTACAATATATAACTCTTCCGGTAAGATCCTTATATGCTTCTTTATAGTCTTCCCCGTCTTCCTCATTTTCTTCCGGATTGGTCGGCACCAACGGAATTGTAATCTTGTTTGCCTTTATCTTTTCAATCAGATCTTTTGTAGATATACCCTTCAGATTGGCTTTTTCGACGGGGGAAATAACCTGAACAATCTCGTCCTTGGTAGCGATTACCGTTACAACAACTGATACCTCTTTCTTATTCTGAAAAATCCGGACATCCCGACCGTGGCTATCCTTCTTCTTGGAAATACGCTTCCAGTCTTTCCCGTAGATGGGAAGCTCTTTCGCAATCGCCGCAAGACAATCTGCTGTGCTAATCATATTAATTCCTTTTGGTCGTGGGTCGAGGAGTCGAACCTCGTATCTCCGCCTCCTTTGGGCGGCGTTGTGGCCCCTTTCGGAACCATTCCGTGCAACTCCCCCACGGTAAACTTGGCAACCAAAGGGGTCGCGTAGCGTCCCCACGCTGGTCGCTTAGCGTTCTGGTTGTGGGGAGGGGAGTTGAACGGCGGCGTAGTTATCCCTTTCGGGAATCCGTTCTACTCCCCCCGCAGTAATGGCTTTACGGACTGGCCATACGTATGCTAAATCCGGAGAGATTTCCCATCCAAACTGCTTGTACCACGAGTCGTTTTTCCGGAGTAAGTTTGACTTGTGACTGGAATGAAATCTGTCGTTCCCTAGCCAAGATGGGTTCTTGAAAGAGTCCGTGATTAGCTCTGGAAACTCCTTGTGAATCTTAAAGAGAACCGTATCGAGGTGTCCTCGATTTTGCCATTCAATACACGCGCAGATAGCGTATTGAGCAAGCGCCGCCTCGTAGCCTTTCCACATAAGAACAGCGGGATGGTTTTGCCAGCCCTTGCTTTTCTGACTCCCCGTCAGAACTCGCAGGATTTGATAAGCCTCGACGCGCTGCTTTCCAAGGCGCTTCCGATCCAAGCATTGAACGGACTTTTTAAAATCAGAATACGGAAGAAACGTGTTCATATCACATATTGCGCAACAAGAGTCTTAAAAATAAGAAGAAATATGGCAGTCCCTACGGGAATCGAACCCGCGATTCTTGCTCGACAGGCAAGTGTGATGCCATTTCACCAAGGGACTATTTTGTTCCGTACTGCTTCTCGTAGTACTTCAGGTATTCGCCCGTCTTGATCCTCGCCCACCAATCCTTGTGTTCCTTGTACCACTGAGCTGTACGCCGGATTCCGTCCGAGAAGGAAACTCTTGGAAACCAGCCGAGCTGCATGTTAGCCTTTGAACAATCCATTGAATAACGGAAGTCGTGCCCCGCTCTATCTTGGACGTACTTAATAAGCGTGTTGGGCTTCCCTGTCTCGGCTAGCACGGCCTGCGTCACGTCCAAGTTAGAAAGCTCGTTGGGGCTTCCTATGTTATAAGCCTCTCCGTCTTGCCCTCGCTCCAGCGCGGCCAAGATCCCTTCGCAGTTGTCTTCAACGTAAATCCATTCCCGACGATTCCTGCCGTTCCCATAAATGGGCAGTGGCTTATCCTCCATCGCGTTCGTCAGGAACAGGGGAATAAGCTTCTCTGGAAACTGGTAGGGTCCGTAGTTATTCGAGCTTCTTGTAATAACTGTCTTTAGGCCGAACGTCTTGTTTGCAGCCCGCACCATATGCTCTGCCGCCGCTTTCGACGCTGCATAGGGGCTGTTGGGTGCCAAAGGGCTCTCTGCTTCCGAAAACTGCCCGTAGTCGCCGAGACTCCCGTACACCTCGTCCGTCGATACGTGAAGGAACCGGCAGACGCTATTCTTGACGGCGGCGTCCAGAAGAACCTGAGTCCCCATCACGTTCGTCTCGATGAACTTCGCCGCGCCCGTCAGGCTTCTATCTACATGCGTCTCGGCGGCGAAATTGATCACGTAGTCGGTAACCTTCTCGAACGCCTTAGCGACATCCGCCGGGTTACTGATCGACCCGTGGATAAAGGTGTAACGCGGGTCACCTTGGACGTCTGCTAGGTTTTCTGGATTCCCAGCATACGTCAGGGCGTCTAAGTTCGTGACATAGGCGTCCGGCCTCTTCCGGAGAAGAAGGCTAATAAAGTTAGATCCGATAAATCCGCATCCCCCAGTAACTAGGTATCTCTGCATGTTCTCACCTAAATGAATACAAAAAGGCTTTGCTTTGCACTGCGGCGTTAGGAAGCGAGTCGTAGAGTTCTCATAATTTTTCGGTATCTTTGCTTTGCTTTGCTCAGCGGTGCCGCGAAGCGCAGAGAGAATTTTTCTAAGAAGAAGCTTTGCTTTGCGCGGCGGGGAACAGATGTGCTCCGAGCAGTAAAAACCTAGTTTTTATAAACCTAATTTTTCGAATAACGTCTTTGCTTTGTGTGGCTCTGCGTGGCACGGAGGCGACACGATGTGTGTTTTAATTTTTCAAAGAACGCTCTTTGCTTTGCAGCGCGGGGAGGGGAGGGGCATTGTTGAAGTTTTCTTGCCTCCCGGCGGCTGTAAAAATAATGGCTGTGATTCGCAGGGCGATGCGGGGAATTGCCGAGAACCGGAATTTTTCAAAGAAGGCTTTGATCTGCTGCGAGGTGCTCTGCCGCGCAGAGATGATGCTAATTTTTCAAGGAACAGCCTTTGCTTTGCTCCGCAATGCTTGGCCCTGAGACGAACCGCATTGTGAAATTTTCAAAGAAACATGTGCTTTGCTTTGCACGGAGTCGCCGCGACTTGATGGGCGAGGTCGAATTTTTCAAAGAACAACCTTTGCTTTGATCAGCAATGCACCGACGTGCGGGGAGGTGTTCGGGACTAATTTTTCTAAAAGTGCTTTGCTTTGCGATGCCGGGATCAGCTGTGCACGGTGCAGTCAAATATTTCAAAAAGTGCTTTGCTGTGCCGTGCCGGGAGGAGTCTGGCATTGCGCAGGTAGATAATAACTCAATTTTTCGTGTAGCGCTTTGCTTGGAGGTGCTGGAATTTGTTCTGCCATGAATGAAACTTCGTTCAATTTTTCAAAGAGCGCTTTGCTTTGCTGCGCATCGACGCGTCACGCACTGCCGTGTTAATTATAAATGTGTTTTCAACGCCCTGTTTTGAAAACTTTTTTAAAAATTCTTATGGCAGCGCCGGGAGGAATCGAACCCCCTAAGCGTCGGTTTTGGAAACCGACCGAAGTGCCCACCTTCTGCGGCGCTCTTGGAACTTAGTTCCGCTCCCATGTCAGAACGATATCGATCCGGTCTTCGTAGAGAAGCATCGACTTCCTGAAACCGAACTTCTCAATGAAGCTGAACAGCTTTTCGTTGTTGTAGTGGTTCAGGTGGTATCCTTGCGGCTGCAGATTGATCTTGTCAGGAGCGCTCGTCGGCTTTATGAACATCGACAGGATAAAGTGCTTTTTGCACACGCGGAGCGACTCCTTTATGATCTCTTCGTAATAGGCCGCGTGCTCAATCAGGCCCTTGATGAACACGACGTCAAAACTCTTGTCTGGGAAGTCCATCTTCTCGGCGTCGTAAGCGAACATCTCGGCGTTAAGTCCCTCTAGGTTCTTCCGACCGATGATGACCGCTTTCTCGTTGTTATCAACGCCGCAGTACTTCCCCTTGAAGCCCGCGCTTAAGATCGCACACCCTACGATCCCTGTGCTACTCCCGACATCGAGCACGGACGTGAACTGCTTTTCCAGAATGAACCGCGTGACTAGCTCCAGTGTTGCCCGTTGAGTAAAAGTCCAGAACGTGTCGCGAGTTGAAGGCCCCATGATCTCAGGCCGCTCTTGCCAGAACGTGGGCATACGTTATTCCTAAAAGGGTTTGTTTATTCTTTTTTTGGTGCACCATATGGGAATTGAACCCATGTCTCGAAAATGGGAATTTCGCATCTTGCCACTAGACGAATGGTGCCTTTGTATTCTATTACGCACA
>Ga0315293_10003491_pt1 | contig 15136 bp, 10 predicted proteins | sample YL17G13_20_MG_FD_203071 | JGI IMG/M metagenome (GOLD analysis project Ga0315293, IMG submission 203071) | Sediment microbial communities from Yellowstone Lake, YNP, Wyoming, USA - YL17G13_20 | ecosystem: Environmental > Aquatic > Freshwater > Lake > Sediment | place: USA: Wyoming | collected...
CGATCTCGGCGATCGTGGCCGCGAACACCGGTTCAGCCCCCAGTAGTTCCACACCCATCGATTCCCACTGCGAGCCCTGCCCGGAGAACACCCACACCGGCCCGCGGTCGTCGTGGCCGACCGCCCCATGCCGGGGACTGTCGTCGGAAGCCAGCCGCTGGAGTGCGCCGAGTAGGTCGGTGACCCCGTCGGCGACCACTGCGGCACGCAGCGGCCGGTGGCTGCGCCGACGCGCCAGCGTGTAGGCCAGATCGGCAGGCACCAACTGCCCGCTGCGGGCGTCCGCCCAGTCGGCGAGGCGGCGCGCCGTGGTGCGCAGTTCGTCGGCCGACGTGGCGGACAGCGGGAACACCAGCGCACCGGTCAGCCCGGGGGGCCGCTGCGACGGTTGCGCGGCCCGCTCAGGTGCCTGTTCCACCAGAGCGTGCACGTTGGTGCCCGACATCCCGAACGAGGACACCGCCGCGCGGCGGGTCTGGCCGTCGGCGGGCCACAGGGTGGTCTGCTGCGGTACGAACAGCTTCGTCTCGATACCGCGCAGATCCTCGGGCAGACCGGTGAAGTGCAGCGTCGCCGGCACCACGCCGTGTTGCACGGCCAGAACCGTCTTGATCAGCCCGACTGCGCCGGCAGCCGATTCGGTATGGCCGATGTTGCCCTTGACCGATCCGAGCGCGCAGGGTCCAGCGGCGCCGTACACCTTGGTCAACCCGGTGAACTCCAACGGGTCGCCCACCGGCGTACCTGTGCCGTGCGCCTCGACCATGCCCACCGTGTCGGGGTCCACGCCGGAAGCCGCCAGGGCCGTCCGATACACCTCGAACTGGGCCTCCGCGGACGGTGTGGTGATCGTCGCCGAGCGGCCGTCCTGGTTGACGGCGGTGCCGCGGATGACGGCCAGGATCCGGTCGCCGTCGCGCTCGGCGTCGCTGAGCCGCTTGAGCAACACCACGGCGCAGCCCTCGGACCGGACGAACCCGTCGGCGCCGCTGTCGAAGGGCCGGCATCGACCGTTGGGCGACAGCATGCCCTGCGCCGAGCAGGACGAGCTGATCTCCGGGCTCAGGATCAGTGTGCAGGCCCCGGCGAGCGCCAGGCCGCTCTCGCCTTGGTGCAGGCTGCGGCAGGCCAAGTGGACCGCGAGCAGACCGGTCGAGCAGGCGGTGTCCACCGTAAGTGCGGGGCCGCGCAGGCCCAGGGTGTAGGCGATGCGCCCGGAGGCCATGCTGGCCGGGGTGCCGATGAAGCTGTAGGGCTGATCCAGGGCCCCGGCGTCCGAGGTGACCACGGTGTAGTCATCGTGCGACAGACCCATGAAGACGCCGGTCGCCGAGCCGGCCAGCGACGGCGGGGCGATCCCGGCGTGCTCGACGGCCTCCCACGCCGTCTCCAGCAGCAGCCGGTGCTGGGGGTCGATCGCGGTGGCCTCCCGCTCGCCTATGCCGAAGAACGCGGCATCGAAGCCGGCCACGTCATCGATGAACCCGCCCCAGCGGGACACCGACCGGCCCGGCACGCCCCGCTCGGGGTCGTACAACTCATCGGCGTCCCAGCGGTCGGCGGGGATCTCGGTGATCAGATCCTCGCCCTGCAGCAACGATTGCCACAGCTTGTCCGGGGAGTCGATACCGCCGGGGAGGCGGCACGCCATCCCGATGACCGCAACCGGCGTGACGCGAGCTTCGACCACGGACGCTCCCTTATTTTCGGATGTGTCCCAGCCGAGCCGGTCAAGAGTCGATCCACGGCCACGGTGACAGCAGCGATAAACCGCCCCGTTGGGTTGGGCGAATCACATTCCGCACAAGACTGGCATCAGCTTAGTTGACGACCACAAGAGAAAGCAGAGAAGCGCTATGCCGAGCGTGCGACAACTGGAGGGATCTCCTGACCGCCATGAATCGGGGCGTTGATCCACGGCTGACTGCCGGAGCCCCCCATATGCCGGAGAGCCGGACGGGTTGAGTCGCACACTCGCCGCAGACCCGCCCGGTGGGGTGCCGCGAGGTCAGGTGCGCGGGCGGCGCGCACTACCCGCACTACCCGCCAGTGTCCGCAAGAGGCGAACGCAACGTTGCGTCGTCGCGGCAGCATCTTCTCCGGGATGTTCGAGCCACCATTGCACGACGGTGGTGACGGTGCTCAGCCAGATGTCGGTGAGCAGCGAAGCGTCCAGGGCATCGGTGTTGCCCGCCGCGTGGAGGACTTCGCGGGTTCCGGTTGACCCCAGTTCGATGAGGGCTCGTCGATACTGGGCAGCGCTGTCGTAGATCGCGGATCCACGCGGCAGTGTCGCGTCGAAGAGGATCGACCACGCGTAGGGCCTGGGCTCAATAGTTTCGAAGATGGCGGCGAGGGTGCTGATGGCCCGGGTGATCGTCACCCCGGTCTGGGCGGTCGCGACGGCCTCGACGAGCGATTCCCCGGCGCGCGTCAGACACGCCTGGAACAGGCCTTCTTTGGACTCGAAGTAGCCGTAGACCAGCGGTTTGGAGATTCCGGCCCGCTGCGCAATATCCGCGACTGACGCATGTGCGTAACCACGGCGGCCGAATTCCTCGGCGGCGATATCGAGGATCTGCCCTTCCCGTTCCTCGCGTGGAACACCTTTGGTTCCAGCCCTGGCCCGCGTCACCGGCCCACCCTACAGCTAAATCATAACTCTGGTAAGTTACTCACTGATCAATTCAATGAAGGAGTTGCCATGCTCGAGGCGTTGAGACACTCGCTGGACGATCCGATCCGCTACGCGTTGCCGTTCTTCCTGCTCACCATCGTCAGCGAGTTGGTCACCCTGGCCGTGCTCGGAAAGAGCGAAGGCAGGTTCACCGCGCGCGACTCGGTCACCAACCTCGCGACGGGCGCTGTCGCGCTCGCGCCGACCGCCGTTTTCCATGCTGTCGAGCTGCTGCTGTACGCGGCGCTCTACGTCTACGTCGCGCCCTGGCACCTGCCCGCCGGCTATGTCTTCGGTCCGCCAGGGTGGCAGCCGACGCCGGTCGACTTGTCCGAACGCCAGACGCCAGCCATGGTTGGGGCCGGCCTCACGAGCGAAACCCTGTGACGCCGCCCACTCGTTCATGGTGGGGTTGGGGCAACATCGCCGAACAGGCAACTGACACCGAGGTTCAGGCCCTCGTCAACAGGTGTGCCGCGTTGCTACCCGACCACGACTTCACCGATCACCCGCCGCCGGAGCCGTCCTCGCTCGAAATCCCACAGCCGGGGGTTGTCGCACCCGCGAGCCTGGCGGCGCTGTGCTCGGACCAGCCGATCGACCGCCTCGCCCACGCCCGGGGGAAGGCCTTCCGCGACGTCGTGCGCAACCTGCACGGCCAGATTGACTACGTCCCCGATCTGGTCGCGCGACCACGCACCGAACAGGACGTCGTCGACCTGCTGGACTGGTGCACCCGCGACGGAATCCCGGTGATCCCCTATGGCGGCGGAAGCTCGGTGGTCGGAGGCGTCGAACCCCGATTCGGCGGTCCGGCGGTCACCATCGATCTGCAACACCTCGACGCGGTGCTCGAGATCGATAGGACCAGCCGCGCGGCCCGCATCCAGGCCGGTGTCTACGGACCACACCTGGAGGAGCAGTTGCGTCCCCACGACCTGACATTGCGGCACTTCCCGCAGTCATTTGCATACTCGACCCTCGGCGGCTGGCTGGCCACCCGGGCCGGTGGGCATTTCGCCACGCTGTACACCCACATCGACGACCTCACCGAGTCGATGCGTGTGGTCACCCCCATAGGCATCAGCCAGTCCCGGCGACTACCAGGTTCAGGGGCCGGACCGTCGCCGGATCGACTGTTCCTCGGATCGGAAGGCGCGCTGGGCATCATCACCGAGGCCTGGATGCGGCTGCAGGAAAGACCTCGGTGGCGGGAGACCGCATCAGTCACTTTCGATACGTTCGCGGCCGCGGTGTCCGCGACGCGCGAGATCGCCCAGGCCGGTCTCTATCCGTCAAATTGCCGCCTGCTCGACCCCGCGGAAGCCTTCCTCAATGCCGCCACCTCGACGACCGGTGGTGTCCTGGTGATCGGCTTCGAGTCTGCCGACCATCCGGTCGATACGTGGCTCAACCGTGCCCTGGACATCGCCCGCGACAATGCGGGAACCGTTGCCGCGAAACAACCTAATGCCGCCGAAGACACGTCGGCGACATGGCGGTCCAGTTTCCTGCGGATGCCGTTTCACCGTGACGCACTGGCCAGGCGCAGCGTGATCGTCGAGACTTTCGAGACGGCCTGCACCTGGCATGACTTCGAATCACTCCACGCCCGTGTCACCGCTGCCGCCCACGACGCGATCCAGGACGTCTGCGGGCACGGCCTGGTTACCTGTCGCTTCACCCACGTGTATCCAGATGGGCCGGCGCCCTACTACGGAATCTATGCCTCAGGTCGATGGGGGAACACCGTGGACCAGTGGGACGAGATAAAACAGGCCGTGTCGCGCGCCATCATCGACGCCGGCGGCACCATCACCCATCACCATGCGGTTGGCCGCGACCACCGGCCCTGGTACGCGCAGCAACGGCCCGAACCGTTCGCCGCTGCCCTCTTGGCGGCGAAGGGTGCCCTGGACCCCGCGGGGATCCTCAACCCGGGCGTACTCCTGCCCGATTCTCGGTGAAGTCTATGTCGGCTCAATCGACGCCCGCAGCGTGCGCCCATCGACCTGCTCGGCCGGGTCCAGCAGCCTCGGGCCGGTCAACATCCGCCGCGCCGTCGAGCGGCCCATCCCCGTGGTGGCCACCACCCGATCCAAAATCTTGCCCTTATCCGCCTTCGACGCCTTACGGTACTGGCCTCGCAGTTTGTTCGTTACCTGACGTGTTGCGGCCATGTCGATCTTGCCCTCCCACATCGGGCAAGCCTTCCGGCACGCGCTCAAACTTGGTGAGCCACCACCACCGGCCACGCGCTCAAACTTGGTGAGGCACGTCGACTGCTTGACGGCCGGCAATACCGGAATCATGCTGACGGGTAACTGACACCGCGACGGAGCGGGGATACACGGCCATGGCGACAGGGCACGCACGTCCCGCTTCGGCGTGTGCGGCGACCGGTATCGGCCGCGTGGGCGCGCTCGCGGTGGCCCTGGGTATCGGTGCCGCTGTGGCAACGGGATTGGCCGGTCCGGCGTGCGCCGACACCACCGCGTCCCCGGGTACCTCGAACTCAGCGGAGGCGCCGACCGCCCAGCACGGGCAGTCGGATCGAGTTGTGCGACAGCGCGCCCAGTCGGCTCGGACCCCGACTGCTGGCCGCATTACCAAGCACTCCGGGGTCTCCGCACAACGCACCGTTCGAACGCCCGAGGCCGTTCCGGCCGGGGGCTCTCTCGACGCCGACTCCGCCACCGTGCCGACGGTCAAGGCCGCCGCGTCCGCCTCCGCGTCAGGGGCGTCGGCTCAAGCTGTCACGGCTGCGTCGCCGAAACCGGCCTCGGCGGAGAACACGATCGGCACCGTCGTGCGCGCACTTCGCGCTCCGTTGCGGGGTTCGGCGCTGAACGGCACGCCCCCCGCCCCGGCGGACGCGCCGACCGGGTGGGGCCTGCTGGCGGCCGCGCGCCGGGAGTTCGAGCGCACATTCCTCAACCAGTACCCCACCACCACCCCGTCGATCACCAACCAGACGGTCGACGGCGTGGTGACCGGATCACTGGGGGCCGCCGACCCCGACGGGGACCGACTGGTCTACACGGTCGTCGGCCAGCCCAGCTTGGGACGGGTCGTCATCGACCAGAACACCGGCACCTTCAGCTACACCCCGGTCGTCGACTTCGCTTCCTACGGGGGCAACGACGCGTTCACCGTCGCCGTCAGCGACGACACCAGCTTCCACATCCACGGTCTACAGGGCTTGTTGCAGGCGCCGATTCAACTCCTGCGCGCCATCCCGTTCGTCGGGTCGCTGCTATCGGACTATCTGCCCGGCACCAGCACGACGACGACGGTCAGACTGACCTTCGACGGGTCGGCAACGACCACCGCGCTGACGTTCCCGGACGGATTCCACTGGGGCGTCTCGACCGCGGGCTTCCAGTCCGAGATGGGTGGTGGCGCGCCGCTGGACGTCAACTCCGACTGGTGGCAGTGGACCCACGATCCGGTCAACAGACTGCTGCTCGGCTGGAAGGGCGCGGTGCCCGAGGACGGCCCCGGCGAGTACACCCAGTACCCGGTGGACATCGGGCTGGCCCGCGACGGTGTCGGTGCCGACACGTTCCGGATGGGCATCGAATGGAGCCGGATCTTTCCCAATTCCACTGGATCCGTGGATATCTCGAACGGCATCACTCCGGAGATCCTGCAGCAGCTTGACGCGCTGGCCGATCCGGTCGCGGTCGCCCACTATCGAGACGAGCTCACCGCGATGCACGCCGCGGGGCTCGATCCGATGGTGACGATCAACCACTTCACGCTGCCACTGTGGGTGCACAATCCCGCCCAGGCCCGTGTGCAGGAGATCTTCGGCTTGACGCCGCAGACCGGCGGCGGCTGGGTTTCCTCGTCGACCGTCACCGAGTTCGAGAAGTACTCGGCCTACCTGGCGTGGAAATACGGCGACCAGGTCACCAACTGGGTCGTGCTCAACGAGCCGGTCAACTCGATGCTCACGTCGTACTACGCCATTCCGTTCACCACGGACTTCCCGCCGGCGATCTTGCGGCCCGATCTTGTCGCCACCGGACTGCGCAACGAGGCTGCCGCCTACTCGGCGTCCTACGACCTCATCCACCAACTCGACCCGAACGCGCAGGTGGGCTTCGCGCTCAACATGTACTCCTGGCGGGGGGCCAATCCGGCCAATCCCACGGATCGGCAAGCGGCTGCGTCGTTCAGTGACTTCTACAATCGCTGGTTCCCGGACGCGGTGCTCCTCGGCGAGGTCGACGCCAACTTCGACGGCGTCATCACTCCCGACGAGATCCACCCCGAACTGGCCGGCAAGGCCGACTTCTTCGGCGTCAACTACTACAGCCAGGGCATCGTCATCGGGTACGGCGGACCACATAATTCGGCTCTGCCGATGGTCACCGGCTATCCCGAATTCGCCCCACTGCTCAACGTGGTTGCCGGCGGCTGCCCGGCGGCCGAGTGCAGCGACACCGCGCAGATCGTGAACCCCGCCGGGTTGCGCGACGTTCTCGACATCGCCGACTCGTACGGAATACCGTTGTGGGTCACCGAGAACGGCATCGCCGACTCCGACGACAGCAACCGCGTCTCCTATGTCGTTCGCCACCTCGCGGTGATCAACAAGGCGATCGCCGACGGCATGGACATCCGCGGTTACACCGCGTGGTCGCTGACCGACAACCTCGAATGGGTGCTCGGTTACGACCCGAAGTACGGGCTCTACTCCTACGATCCCGTCACTCTGGAGCGCACACCCCGGCAGAGCGTCAGCCTGATCCGCGACCTGTTCACCGGCAACGCTATTCCCGCCTCCGTCTTCCGCACCTACGTCAACGACGTCCGCAACAGAATCTAAGTCGCCCAGCGGGTCATGCGGCGCGGGCGTCGTCGCTTCCGGCTCCCTCTACCAGGATCGCGGCCAGGCTGGAGGTTCCGAGCCGAGTTTGGGCCCCTAGTCCAAACGCCCGGCGTCGACCAGGCGCAGAACCGCGGCGCCCTGCTCGTCGGAGGTCTCGAGGTCCACCTCCACGTCGAAGCCCCAGTCGTGGTCGCCGGCCGGGTCATCCAGGATCTGGCGCACCCGCCACACGCCTGGCCGGCGGTCGATGATCAGCAGCGCCGGGCCTCGGGCGTCGGCGCCGGTGCCGACGTCGTCGTGCTCGGCGAAGTACGCGTGCACGACCTCCTCCCAGCGCTGCGCCGTCCACCCGGAGTCGGCGTCGAGTGAGCCCAGGTCGTTCCAGCGCCGCCGTGCGAACAGTTCCACTCGCCGGAACAGCGCATTGCGGACCATCGCGGTGAATGCCCGCTCGTTGCCGGTCAGGGGGCGCGGGCGAGCCGGTACCGCCACCGGCGCGTCCAGCGGCGCATTCGGGTTGGTGAGCTGCTCCCACTCGTCGAGCAGGCTCGAATCGACCTGGCGCACAAGCTCACCGAGCCATTCGACGATGTCGGTGACTTCCTCGGTCCGCGCGGCGGCGGGCACGCCCGACCGCAGCGCCTTGAAGGCGTCGGAAAGGTAGCGCAGCACCGCGCCCTCGGAACGGATGAGCCCGTAGTTGCTGACGAACTCCCGGAAGGTGAACACCCGCTCCCACATCTCGCGCACGACGGACTTCGGCGACAGCTGTCCGTCCGCGGCCCACGGGTTGCTCCGCAGGTACACCTCGAAGGTGTGCCTGAGCAGCTCGTCGAGCGGCTTGGGGTAGGTGACGTCGTCGAGCAGCGCGATCCGCTCGTCGTACTCGATGCCCTCGGCCTTCATCTGGGCCACGGCCTCGCCTCTGGCCTTCTTCAGCTGCGCCGCGAGGATCTGGCGAGGGTCCTCCAAGGTCGCCTCGATGACCGAAACAACATCGCGGGCAAAAGTTTCCGAAGCCGGGTCGAGCACATCGACCGCGGCGAGCGCGAACGTCGACAGCGGCTGGTTGAGGGCGAAGTCGGGCGGCAGGTCGACGGTCAACCGGTAGCGCCGCCCGTCGGGTTCGGGGGCGTCGAGCCGCTCCAGGACGCCGGCCTGCAGCAGCGATCGGGCGATGCCGACCGCCTCGCGGATGTGCTGGAGCTGGTGCTTGCGCGGCTCGTGGTTGTCGGTGAGCAACCGGCGCATCGCGGCGAACGGGTCGCCGGGACGGTCGACGACGTCGAGGATCATCGCCGTCGACACCCGCATGTTAGAGGTCAGCGGCTCGGGGGTGGCCTCGATCAGCCGGGTCATGGTCGACTCGTTCCACGGCACCATGCCCTCGGGAAGTTTGCGGCGCACCAGCTTCCGGCGCTTCTTCGGGTCGTCGGCGACCTTGGCGAACTGTTTGAGGTTCTCCACCTCGTGATCGGGCGCTTCGACGACGACGGTGCCCGCGGTGTCGTAGCCGGCTCGTCCGGCCCGACCGGCGATCTGGTGGAACTCGCGGGCGTTGAGCAGCCGGGTGCGGGTGCCGTCATACTTCGACAACGCCGAGAAGACGACGGTACGGATCGGCACGTTGATCCCCACGCCGAGGGTGTCGGTCCCGCAGATGACCTTGAGCAGGCCGGCCTGGGCCAGCTGTTCCACCAGCCGCCGGTACTTGGGCAGCATCCCGGCGTGGTGAACGCCGATCCCGTGCCGGACCAGTCGCGACAGCGTCGTCCCGAACGCGGTTGAGAAGCGGAACTGGCCGATGGCGTCGGCGATCGCGGTCTTCTCCGCCCTGGTGCACACGTTGACGCTCATCAGCGCCTGCGCCCGCTCCAGCGCCGAGGCCTGGGTGAAGTGCACGACGTAGATCGGTGCCTGCTTCGTCTCGAGCAGGTCGCCGATCGTCTCGTGCATCGGCGTGGTCGCGTAGTAGTGGTGCAGCGGAACCGGCCGCTGGGCGTTGGCGACCAGCGCTGTGGGCCGGCCGGTGCGGCGGGTGAGGTCCTCGCGCAGGAACGTGACGTCGCCGAGGGTGGCCGACATCAGCAGGAACTGGGCGTTGGGCAACTCCAGCAGCGGCACCTGCCAGGCCCAGCCGCGGTCGGGGTCGCCGTAGAAGTGGAACTCGTCCATCACCACCAGGCCGATATCGGCGGCTGTGTTCGTTCGGCCGCCCTCGCGCAGCGCGATGTTGGCCAGCACCTCCGCGGTGCAGACGATGATCGGCGCTCCGGGGTTGACCGCGGCGTCGCCGGTGAGCATCCCGACTCCTGCCGCGCCGAAGATCGAGCAGAGGGCGAAGAACTTCTCGCTGACCAGCGCCTTGATCGGCGCGGTGTAGTAGCTGCGATGTTCGGTTGCCAGCGCCGCGTACAGCGCGCCGGTGGCCACCAGCGACTTGCCCGACCCGGTCGGCGTCGCCAGGACGACGTTCGCGCCGCTGAACAGCTCGATCAGCGCCTCCTCCTGCGCCGGGTACAGCACGGTGCCGCACCGCTGCGCCCATGCCGCGAAGGAAGTGAACAGCTCGTCGGGGTCGGCGCCGTTGGCGCGCAGGGCGGGCAGGTCGCTCGGATCGTCGAGCAGGGGTGGGGTGGCGGACATCGGGTGGGGTGGTGGTAGGGACATCGGGTGGGGTGGCGGGAGGGACATCGGGTGGGGTGGTGGGAGGGACATCGTGATGACCAGCGTGCCTGACCGGCGCCGACGCCGCCTCTCCTTTCAGTTCCTACTCAAGGCGCACAAGCCCGGCGGACCGGATCGGTCACCCGCGTAACTCGAGGAACTGCACGACGCGACGGCCATCCATGTCGGGGCGTGCGGGGACGGCGTGCCGCAACTGCTCGCGCGCTTGCTCGGCCGGCGGGGTGTCGGGATCGAGCGCTTTCAGGTACTGCTCATGGGCGGCCAGCGAGGCAACCGCCTGGTCGATGAACTCGTCGACCACCTCGACATGGGTGGCCTCCACTCCCGAGACGAACAACCACCGGGGAGGGTCGATCATCGCGTCGTAGGCCTGCTCGACCGCCGCGGCGAACTCCCTGTGATCGCGCTGATTCGGCACCTCCGGCGCCCACTCGGCGCCGCCGAAGACGGTGACGACCACCTGCGGCTTGATTGCGGTGAGGGTTCTGGCGATGGTCTCGCGCAGTGCGGCGGTGTTGCGGATGTTGCTGTCGGGCTCATCCCAGAACACGACATCCTGCACACCGACGATGGCGGCCGCGCGACGTTGTTCGGCCTCGCGCACGGTGGCGGCCTCCTCGGCGGCCATGCCGGCGATCCCGGCTTCGCCGCGACTGCCCAGCACATAGCTGACCTGCCGCCCCGACGCGACCCATTTCGCCACCGCGGCCGCCACGTACTCGGGGTCATCGGGGTGCGGCACCAGGATAACCGCTGTGGTCCAGTCGGTCGGGAACGGTGCAGGGGCCATTGGCGCAACCTCGAATCTAGCGGACTCTATTGGTGCACTGCCATTTTCGGAGGCTCAGCGTGTGGTGGTCCAACGGCTCCCCGCCAATGTTCCAGACGCTACCCTGCGGGGAACGCCCCCAAGTGCGAATTCGGTCACCCGCCAACCCGCAGCTGCTCGTCAGTTCGACCCGGGGTCGAGCGGCCTTCCGATCGCGGGACCAGAAACCATCTGCAGGCCAGCTGTAACGGGGCGCGGCCCAGGGAACGATAAACACTCAACGCGGCAGCGCCATGGAACACCTGCCTGCCGCAAGCCTTGGAGGGAATCGTCGTGATCCGTCGTCTCGGGTCGGCCGCTGTCGTGGCCGGCATCGCACTGGCCGGACTGGCCACCGGCACCGCTGCGGGCGCACCCGCGTGCGCGGACTTTCACTGGATCGGCGCCGCAGGATCGGGGCAGCGTGACGACGCCGGCCTGACCAAAGACGGCGGCATGGGTGCCGTGGTCTACCAGTCCTACCGGCAACTGCGCACCGACCTGCTCGCGAGCGGGCGGACCATCACCGCCGAAGCGATTCAGTACCCCGCGAATCCGGTCCCCTTGGAGGGTGGGCTGGGCGGCTGGCTGGACTTCATGGACAGCGTCGACGCGGGCACCGATGCGACCGCCGAGCAGTTCGAGGCATTCACCGAGCGGTGCCCCAACACCAAGGTGGTGCTCGCCGGCTATTCGCAGGGAGCCATGGTGATCCACCGCAACCTGCACGACCTGGCGGATGACCCGCGGGTCGCGGCCGCGCTGCTCATCGCCGACGGCGACCGGTTGCCTTTCGACACCACGATCGCATTGGGCTCGACGGCGACCGCGCCCGGCGTGGGAAAGGGCGTTGCTCAGGAGCATTCGTTCCTGGCGTCCACCGACACCTCGATGCTGCCGCCGGGAATCGGCGCCCGCACAGTCAGCGTCTGCGATGTGGGCGATCCGGTGTGCGACTACGACCCCGACAGGACCATTCTGTCGGCTGACGAACTCGCGATCCACACCTCCTACGCGCCCGCCGCGACCGGTGCGCACGCCTGGGGCGCACCGCTGTACAACCTGGTATCCAGCGCCGGCGCGCCGTCAACGATTGAGGTGGCCGCGCACGGCGCCTGACACAGCGCTCCCGCTTATGGTCGAGCGGTGACGATCACCTATGACGGCGCGCTGCGGGAACAGATCCGGGCACATCTGGCTGCCCACGACCGCCGCACGGTGACCGACCCGACGAAACGGCACGCGGCGGTCGCGGTGGTGCTCGTCGACTCCGAGGCCGGTGAGGACAGGGTCGATCCGGCGCCGGTGGAGGACTGGATCGATGGGCGGCCGATGGGGGGCGGTCTGGACGGCCGCATGGTCGACGTGTCGGGAGGTGCCGCTTTCCTTTTGTGCCGCAGAGCATCTCGCCTCAGTTCGCATGCCGCGCAGTGGGCATTGCCCGGAGGGCGTTTGGACCCGGGCGAAACCGTGGTCGACGCCGCACTGCGGGAACTGGACGAAGAGGTCGGCGTCGGGCTGTCCGACTCGACCGTGCTGGGGCTACTCGACGACTATCCAACCCGTTCGGGATACGTCATCACCCCGGTGGTGATCTGGGGAGGCGGTCGCCTCGATCCCCGTCCAGCCCCCGACGAGGTGGTCGCGGTCTACCGGGTCGGCTTACACCAACTGCAACGTGACGACTCGCCGCGCTTCATCACCATCCCGGAGAGCCCGCGCCCGGTCGTGCAGATCCCGTTGGGAAACGACCTCATCCACGCGCCGACGGGCGCTGTGCTGCTGCAACTGCGGTGGCTGTGCCTGGACGGCCGCCACGACCCGGTCGATGAGCTGGAGCAACCGCTGTTCGCCTGGAAGTAGGCGATCAGCGGTGGCGCAGGGTCAGCGCCAGATGGGTGTCGGCGGGTAGATGGCCCGGCGGTAGCAGCGCGATCCAGCCACCGCGGGCGATCACGATTTCGATGAGTTCGTCGACGATGTCGTCGACGACGTCGGGGTGGTCGACGTCGGGGGCCGGGGTGAGGCGGTCGCCGTCGGGATCGAGGCGGGCCGGGAAGAAGTAGTCCTCCTCGACCACGAGCAGTTCGGGGCGTTCCCAGCGGGCGGCCAGCCACGCGGTATGGATGTCGCGCAGGACGCGGCCCTCGGAGGCCCGTTGCTCGAGGAGGTCGAGGGCTTCTTGCCCGCGGGCGCGCAGGTAGTCCTGCAGCACAGGGCCGATGAGCTCGACGAGTTCGCCGGTGGGGGTGTTGAGGTGGTTGCCCTTGACGGTGCCGGCCAGGCGCGCGGTGTTGCGCGACCCGCGGCGAAAGCTCGAGGCCGTGGGTTCGGCGGCCGCGAGCACCAGGGGCATCGGGTGCAGGCGCAGGGCGGTGCCCAGCGCCTTGTCAGTCCGGCGCAGGAACTCGATGGGCTGCTCGGATTGGTCGCCGCGCCGGTTGCCGGTGCGGCGGCGCAACGGGAACGCGCCGCCGGGCGCGGGCGCGAGGGCAGACCCGCTGCCGTGCAGCAAGCGGGCCTGGTCGGCAGACAGCAGCAGCACGGCGTGGCGCGGTGTGCGGTGCAGTGCGCGGACGAGATCACGGGTGGCGAAGGTCGGGTCGATCACGCATCTGTCCACCACGGGGATCGACAGATCGACGCGGCTGCTGTGTTCGGCGCTGACGAACATCGCCAATGCCCGGCCGGTAGGCCGCTGGGAGGCCTCGGCGACCATGCTGTCGAGTTGCTGCAGTAGGGGTGCAACATCGGGCAGGCTCTCCGCGGCGATCCGTTGATGCGCCTGTTCGGCCAGGGTGCGCAGGGTGGCGAGATCCTCGGGGTGCATGGTGGCGGCGGGGTGGGTGCTCACCAGCAGCGAGATGCTGGGATAAGCGCGCAGCGACTGCAGTGCGGTCACCGCGGCCGCGGTGATCCCGGTGATCCTGGTGGGGATCGGCCTGTCGGAGCCGGCAGTGTGCTCGATTGGTGTTGCGAGGGGCGCGTTGCTCATGGGTGAGGTCCTGTCCAGACGAGCCGCCCGAAGCGCCGATAGCGGGCTCGGGTGTGGCGGACGAGGTCTTCCTCAACCCCCCGAACGAAGCCGGCGGGTGTCTGCGCCGGACCCGGATGGCCGGATCGTGATGACGACGAAGACTTAACGGAGCGAGGTACTCCCCTCGAAGCCAGAATGACGAAAAATAGTTCGCCTGTCAAGGCGCGGCCGACAAACGGCCGAAGGGATAATCAGCAGAGGATGCGGTTTCCTCCAGGGCTGCGGTGGCGTGCCACAGCGCCTGGCGCCACTCCTGCCCGCTCCAGTGATCCAGCGAACGGCGCACGCCTTCTCCGACACTCACGTGAACAGGCAGTACCCATCGGAACCCATCGGACCGCTCCGGCGGTCCGAGCCGGCCGGGTCCGCCTCAGGAGATGGTCAAGCCGCCGTCGACGACAATGGTCTGCCCGGTGACGTAGCCGCCGGCGGGCGAAGCCAGCCACACGGCGGTCGCCGCGAGTTCGGCCGCGTCACCGAGTCGGCCCAGGACGATTCTGGGCATCAGGCTGTCCAGGTGGCCGGGCTTCAACTCGTCGGTCATCTCGCTGGCGAAGTACCCCGGTGCCAGTGCGTTGACCCGGATGCCTTTGCGTCCGCTCCACTGCTGGGCCAGATCACGGGTGAGGCCGATCACCCCGGCTTTGGAGGCGCTGTAGGCCGCCTGCGGAAGTCCGGCTGTGGTCAGACCGAGAACGCTGGCGATGTTGATGATGGAACTGCCCGGCTGCATCACCCGGCCGCACGCCTGCGCCATCCAGTAGGAGCCGTTGAGGTTCACCTCGACGACCGCCCGGAACTCCTCGGCCGTCTCCCGGGTCGATGGGACCGCGGTGCCTACCCCGGCGTTGTTGATCAGCACGTCGACGTGACCGAACTCGGCCACCGCGGCGTCCACCAGCTGTTGGCACTGCTCGGGGTCGACGACGTCGGTCTTGCGGGTGTAGGCACGGCGGCCAGCCTGCTCGACCAGCGCCGCGGTCCGCGTCATCTTCTCCACCCGCCGCGCCCCCAGCACCAGGTCGGCACCTGCCTCGGCGAACGCCTGCGCGAACGACACTCCCAGTCCCGACGAGGCGCCGGTGA